>Ga0255348_1000280_pt1 | contig 24381 bp, 20 predicted proteins | sample CBST25v5metaG_FD_189945 | JGI IMG/M metagenome (GOLD analysis project Ga0255348, IMG submission 189945) | Peat soil microbial communities from Stordalen Mire, Sweden - C.B.S.T-25.v5 | ecosystem: Environmental > Terrestrial > Soil > Wetlands > Peat | place: Sweden: Norrbotten County, Stordalen... | reverse complement strand
TGCATACTGTGGACAAGGCTGCGTCCTCCTCTGACGCTGAGTTCTAGACAAACCCAACCTATCAGAACGGCGCAGCCTTACCTCTATACCTGACCTACTACCGATTTTCCTGTCTTGGACAATAGTGGTTTTTGCTTAGAAAACGCCTGCCAGGCCTTCGCTGTCGATCAGGACCAGCAGGGAAGGTTGCCGCAACAACGGGAGGAGTAATCTACGGATCCATCGAGGGCATTCGCAAATCCATACAGAAGCCGCGTGGCTGCGCAGCGCACTCCAAGCTGGTTTTTCTCTTTGCGTCACGCCATTGCGTTATTTATGTAGTAATCAATAAGGTAATCCATATTACCAACTTATGTTACCTAAGTAAGCGCGGAATACGCACCTTTTCAACTAATAGTCATGTCGTATGTAAATGTATTATAATTACGAACATAGTGGTTGTGGGACAGGCGCTCTTCAGAGGGCCGCACAAGTAGAGGAAACAAGGCAGGACGGGAAATTTAGCCGTTGTTCCGCTTTCTGTGAGACAGAGCGTTGAAGTAGTTGGAACTATTTCTGTTTCGAAGTATCTAATGGATAGTATTCTGCCGATGAGAAAAGTGAGGCACTGAACGTGGGAATGCCGGTATTTCGTGATTCATCGGCCTGGAAGCTTGGGAACCAGGGACCGGCAGCTGTGTACTCGCAGGAGGGGCAGAGCGGCGTGGAACCGCGGAAATATTGCGTATACAACCAAACCAGGGAGCGCTTTCTCGGGGTAGACGTGGATGCTGCCGATTTCTCCCGAACAATCCTGGATGATAGGTTGCCGACGCTTTCCATCAGTTCCGGTGCGGGGCTCTGGCTGCTCCCTTTCCGGGGGATCTCTCCACTCGGTGTGCGAGTTCCGATCGATCTGCTTTATCTGGATCTGAATTGCGCGGTCATTGAAGCAGTCGAATCTTTTCCAATCTCACAGGCTTCTCCTTCGAGCCCATCGGCGGCGAGTGTCCTCGTGCTGCCAGCCAGAAGCATCAGTTCCACGCAGACTCAGCCGGGTGATCATTTGGCTATTTGCGTTCCCGAGGAGATGAAGAGGCGCCTGCAGCGGCTGTCCAATTCTGAGGGTGATACGAGCAATTTGCCTGGAGCTGTTCCTTCTCCGGACGAGGCAAGCCACAGCGGTCCTGCCCGTGTGCTGAAGTTTGAGGATCATACCAGGCAAAGGCATCCCGATGAGGACTCCCTGAATGAGGTTCGCCCGGCCCAGGACCTCATTCCGCCTGAGCAAGCGCCCGGGACGCGCCCTTCCGAATCCGAGATCATAGACAGCAAGCCCCGGAAGAGCTGGTTGCAGCGTTGGCTGAATCCCGAGCCTCCCAAACCGAGGAAGGCGCAACGTGAGTCTCTGTCTGGTCTTGCGGCCTATTTCTGGACCGGCGGCGCTCCAATTGAGCATGGTGTTCGAGATATCAGTCCGACCGGATTGTATGTGCTCACAGACGAACGCTGGTATCCGGGAACGATCGTCAGGTTGACTCTGACGGACCGCCGGGAACGGACATCGGAGCGTTCGATCACTGTTAGCGCAACTGTAAAGCGCTGGGGCAACGACGGCGTGGGTCTTCACTTTGTTCTGCAAAATGGAAAGGCTCCTTTGGCTGACGGCATGGTTCAAGGTGTGGGCAAGGAGCAAGTCGAGCAATTCCTTCAACAGTTCAAGACGGGCAATAACTAGAGCAGGGCGCGCCTCGTCCTGCTTTTGCCCCCCCCGCAAGGCGCGAACCCCAGGCGCTTGCCCAGAAGTTCCCTGATACCAAATCGCTTCAACCTGAAGTATTCCTTACGAGCTTGCTTACTTCAAGCGAGCTTGCTTGCGAATGCGCGGGGTCGCATCTCTCCCTGGCGAACAAGCCGTTCGGGCTGTTACGCAAACAGAGAGTTCCGATGTAACCCTGCGGGACCTGGTCGTTAATGCGGACCGGAATGCTACTTATCGCGGACAGGTAACGAGCCGGGATGATTTCGTTATAGCGAATACTTACTCCATATTCTGGAGAGCTGCCCGATTGATCTGTCCAACGCTGACAGTCTTTCTTTTCACGAAGCTCCCGGTGTGCCGCTGCTGAAGACGGGGTGGGCAGGGAGCAACGCCGCTGGAGCAGCTCCCGCTTGCTCAGAGGGGTATACTTAATGCCTGAGAGAGTGTTTCTTTTTCGCTCACGGCATTCCAGGCTTCGTCCTGGATGAGCATTGTTCAAGTACGCCACAAAACGACGGAAGTTGCCATGAGTTTCATCAGAAACTGGAATGTAAGGAGCCACCTTGCCCCCCGTTGAAGCAGGTCTCTGCTTCACTTCCCTTTAACAAGGCCAGGAATGCTCGTTGCTTCGGTTTTTGGGATGCCGTGGTGTTTGTCCAGATCACGAAGAGTCCAGGATTTCACATCGCAAGTGGAGCGCCGCAACCCCGCCAGATTCCGAGGCAGAGTCCGCTGAAGATACCGGCAAAAGGCTTTGGCGAGCAGTTTCCGCAATACAGGTCAATTGCGGCGATGCAAAAGCACGGAAGCATTTACCAGACACCGGCATTGAGATCGTGCAGAGGGCTTGCGCGCTGCGCCATTGCAAGTGAAAGGGAAACGATTTGCCATTCTCTGAAACAAGCCGTCCTGAAAAACCTGCCGGGAGCAATCTAGCAGTTGCTTCTTCTTCGGTGGCGATGAAAGCCGACAGTCTTTCTTTGCCTACGCGTATCGCATTCATCGGTAACTACCTGCCGCGCCAGTGCGGCATCGCTACTTTTACTACTGATTTGTGTACCGCGCTGGCGGCGGAATACGGCAGTGAACGGCTGTTTGCCATTCCTGTCAATGATCCGGGTTCAAGCTATGAGTATCCGGCGCGTGTCCGCCTTGAGATTGAGCAGGACGATCTGGCCTCCTATGAACGAGCCGCTGAATTCCTGAACTTCAACGGCAACGATCTTGTTTGCCTGCAGCATGAATATGGCATCTACGGCGGGGTTGCGGGCAGTCACATTCTGGCGCTGCTGCGCAAGTTGAAGATGCCGGTGGTGACGACGCTTCACACCGTTCTGCGCGAGCCGCTTCCGGAACAGCGTTCGGTCATGGAAGAAATTGCGCGGCTTTCCGATCGTCTCGTCGTCATGAGTGAACAGGCTGCTCAGTTTCTGCGCGAAGTGTATCGAATTCGCGGCGGCAAGATCGATCTCATTCCTCACGGAGTGCCGGATTTCCCGTTCATGGATTCCAGCTATTTCAAAGACCAGTTCGGCACCGAAGGAAAGTTCGTGATTCTCACCTTTGGCTTGCTATCTCCGAACAAGGGCATTGAGAACGTGATCAAGGCGCTGCCCGCGATTCTGGCAAAACACGCGAACGTGGTGTACGTCGTTACTGGAGTAACGCATCCGCAGATCCGGCGCAGCGAAGGCGAACGCTACCGCAATGAGTTGCGGGCGCTCGCGGAGCAGCTTGGAGTCTCCGCTCAAGTGATCTTCAACAATCGCTTTGTAAGTCAAGAGGAACTGGTCGAGCACGTGGCGACCGCCGATATTTACGTTACCCCTTATCGGCAGGAGGCGCAGATCGTTTCTGGCACGCTGGCCATTGCGGTTGGCGCGGGAAAAGCGGTCATCTCCACGCCCTACTGGCACGCCAAGGAGTTGTTGGCGGACGGGCGTGGGGTGCTGGTTCCATTCGATCGTCCAGATGCCATTGCGGATGCCGTTCTCGACTTGCTTGATAACACTGCGAAACGTCATGCAATGCGCAAGAAAGCCTATCTTTACTCACGGGCAACGATATGGCCCACAACGGCGCGGGCGTACATGGCGAGCTTTCAGCGTGCTCGCTTCGAACGCACGCTTCACCCGCGAGCCGCGCGGCAAGGCGATACGGCAGCGAACGTCGGCGATAGCCTGCCTGAGCTGAACTTTGCCCATTTGTTGAGGATGACGGATGACACCGGGATGTTGCAGCATGCGATCTTTTCGGTGCCAAACTGTCAGGAGGGCTATACAACCGATGACAACGCGCGCGCGCTTATCGTGTCGACTTTTCTGGATGAGTGCAAGGCGCAGGCTGGCAAGTGGGAATACTCCAGGCTCTCCCATCGCTATCTGGCATTTTTATGGTTGGCCTTCGATAGTAAGAGTGGAAGGTTCAGGAACTTTCTTGGCTATGATCGCCAATGGCTGGAGGATGTTGGGTCGGAAGATAGCCACGGGCGCGCCTTGTGGGCTTTGGGACAAGTGCTTGGCAGTTCGCGGGACGCAGGGTTGAGAGGAGCCACAGGAAGGCTGTTTGAGGCGGCAGTCCCTGTCGTGTACACGTTTACGAGCCCGCGGGCGTGGGCCTTCGGGATTCTGGGAATACAGGCTTATCTGGATTGGTTTCCCGGTGACCGCGCTATTCAGAACGTGCGCGATGAACTTGCAGCGCGGCTTCTGGAAATGTACGAGCGTGCTCATTCCGGCGCCTGGCGATGGTTCGAAAAGATTCTTGCCTACTCAAATGCACGGCTGCCCCAGGCGCTGATTCTGGCCGGATGGCGAAGCGGCAACAAGAGGATGGTGGAGGCGGGGATAGAGTCTCTCAAGTGGCTGGTTGCGGAACAGCACCGGGGGAATGAAAATATATTTGTGCCGATCGGTTCCAGAGGATTCTTCACACAGGGTAAGAGGAAGGCGCGCTTCGATCAACAGCCTGTTGAAGCGTGCGCGACTGTCTCGGCTTGCATTGAGGTGTACAGGCTCACGCGCGAGACCGTTTGGCTTAAGGAGGCGCAGTGTGCCTTTAGCTGGTTTCTCGGCAATAACGATCTGCAGGTTCCGCTTTACGATGCGACCACGGGCGGCTGCAAGGATGGGCTTCATCTTGACCGCGTGAATGAAAACCAGGGCGCGGAATCAACGCTCTCTTTCCTCATGGCCCTGGCCAATATGCGGGCCTCCGATGTAACAAACGCAAAATAACTGTTTTTTGAAGCGAGAGTCAAATATGAATCCAATAGTCCTTTCATCTGAATCGTCAGAGCCTGCCGCTCCGGAACGCGCAACTCTGAAGTCAACCGATGACAGAGAGTTGTTTAAGCGTTATTCCGGCAATCCAATTCTCAACTGCCAGATGTGGCCATACCCGATCAATAGCGTTTTCAATGCGGGCGCCGTGCAGCTTGCCGATGGAGACACCCTGCTGCTTTGCCGTGTTGAAGATCGAAGCGGCCTGTCGCACCTTTGTGCCGCGCGCTCGGCCAATGGCGTTGATGGATGGCGGATTGATTCGCAGCCAACGATGAGCGGGAATCCCAAAGAGTATCCGGAAGAAATCTGGGGAATCGAAGATCCGCGCATTACCTTCATTCCGGAGATGGACCAGTATGCCGTGACGTACACCTCTTTTGCGCGAGGTGGCCCAGGGGTTTCGCTCGCGCTTACCAAGGATTTCCGGAGTTTCGAGCGCATTGGTGTCATCATGCCTCCAGAGGACAAGGACGCGGCGCTGTTGCCCAAGAGGATCGGCGGACGCTGGGCTCTGATTCATCGGCCGACGACGTCGTTAGGCGCTCATATGTGGGTTTCCTACTCGCCGGATCTCAAGCATTGGGGCGGCCACAAGATCATCATGGAAGCGCGGCGAGGCGGATGGTGGGATGCGAACAAAATCGGGCTATGCTCTCCGCCGATCGAGACTGCCAAAGGGTGGTTGATGATTTACCACGGCGTGCGGCAAACTGCTTCTGGAAGCATCTATCGCCTGGGGCTGGCGCTCTTCGATTTGGAAAAACCGGATGTATGCCTGCAAAGAGGAAACTCCTGGATGTTTGCCCCGGAAGCCTCCTATGAGCGTAACGGGGACGTGAATGACGTTGTGTTTCCATGCGGGCAAATCGTTGGCGCGGATGGAGATACCGTTCATATCTATTACGGCGCAGCCGATTCCAGCGTAGCGCTGGCCACGTGCAGCATCCGTCATATGCTCTCATGGCTGGATGCGAATTCGGGCCAGGCAGAGAGACGTTTGCTATAGCAGAAGCAGCGGCGTTTCAGAAAGGAACGAGCAGAATGAACGGCACGAAATGGGACTGGCCCAACTGGATGCCGCGGGTGCTTTGGATACGGCGCAAGTGCCCGTGCTGCAACTCTGTTCGATTCAAACCAGCCGAGTTGCGCGGCTATGATCAAATTCTCAGCCTGTTTGCGCTGCGTCCGGTTCGCTGCGCGTTCTGCTGGCGCCGGTACTACTGGTTCTCCTTGCGCGAAGCTCCTGCTGGATAGACGCATGTGAGTCTGGAACCGGCTGACGAATAGCTGCTGCCGGGAGAATGGCGTTTTGGCGCAGAAGTGCTCAGCTTACACTTCTCTTTGCCAATGCTCAGCAGCGACCATGCGGGATGGCCCCGGATGGCGGGTGATTCTGTTCGCTCTGGGACGGAAGAGAGTGGAGTTAGTTGCATGAGCCTCTATTGCGCTACGGGAAGTATCGAAACCGATCTATCTTCACAGCAGTTGGAAGACCTGCTTGCAGAGAGCCTGGCCAAACTCGGCCTGCGGAATAACGTGCTGGCCATCCCCCCCGATCAGAGCCGCGAGCATTCCCACGCAGGTGAATTGACGCGCGATGCATGGAAGTATTATGGCGACCGGCTCAGGGCGGTCCTTCCCGCGCTGGGCACGCACACTGCCATGAGGCCGGATCAAATCGCACACATGTACGGCGATATGCCGCAGAATCTCTTTCGCGTCCATCACTGGCGAACCGATGTGGAAACGCTGGGCGAAGTTCCGGCGGAGTTTATTCATGAACAATCCGAAGGCAAGCTGAACTATGCCTGGCCGGCGCAGGTCAACCGGCTGCTCACCCGGGGCGGCTTCGATCTGATCCTTTCCATCGGCCAGGTCGTGCCCCATGAAGTGATCGGCATGGCCAACTACAACAAGAACATCCTGGTCGGTACGGGCGGCCACGAGGGAATCAGCCGCAGCCACTACCTGGGGGCGGTTTACGGCATGGAGCGGATCATGGGACGCGCCATCAACCCCGTGCGCAACGTGCTCAATTACGCCTCCGATCATTTTCTCAGCCACTTGCCCATCGTCTACGTGCTTACCGTGGTTGGCAGCAAGGCCGACGGCGGGCTGGCCGTGCGCGGCCTGTTTATCGGCGACGATGTCGAGTGCTTCCTTCGCGCCTCCGAACTTAGCCTGAAGGTGAACTTCCAGATGCTCGACGAGCCAATTCAGAAGGCCATCGTTTATCTTGATCCCAGGGAGTTTCACTCGACCTGGCTGGGCAACAAGGCCATCTACCGGACGCGCATGGCGCTGGCCGATGGTGCAGAACTGATCATTCTGGCGCCGGGCGTAAGGGCATTCGGCGAGGACAGGACGATCGATGGGTTGATCCGCAAATACGGCTACCACGGAACGCCTGCCACGCTCGCGGCGGTCGAGGCAAATGCGGATCTGGCCAACGATTTGAGCGCCGCGGCGCATCTTATCCATGGCTCGTCCGAGGGGCGTTTCAAGATCACCTGGTGCCCCGGCCACCTCAGCAAGGAAGAGGTGGAAGGCGTGGGTTTCAACTACGGCGATCTGAGCGCGATGCTCAGCCGCTACGATCCGGCAAAGCTCAGCCAGGGCAGCAATAGCGTGGACGGGGAAGATGTTTTCTTCATCGCCAATCCGGGACTGGGTCTGTGGGCGCACCAGAGCAGACTATGATGGCGGCGCACAAGGAAGCTGGCTGGTCTGTCCCCGGTCCTGAAGAATTGGAGAAGTCTGTTACAGCAGGAAACACGGAGGAACAAGGATGAGTTATGGTTTGCATATTCGCCAGGATGGCGAATTGGATTTTCTGTCGCTGGGTGCGCTTGTGTATCGCCTGGACCCTGGAATCATTCCCTTTCGCAAGGCGACAGAGTGCAAGATTCACGTCAGCGGCGGCGAGTTCAATGTGGCCGCCAACCTTTCGGACTGCTTCGGTCTGAAGACGGGCATCGCCAGCGCCATGTCTGACTATCCCATCGGCGACCTGATCGCTGAGCGAGTGCGCGCCATGGGCGTGAAGCCATATTACAAGCACTTCAAGCACGACGGCGTCACCGGCCCCAACATGGCCACCGTTTATAGCGACCGCGGCGCTGGCGTGCGCGCTCCCGTGGTCTTCTACAACCGCTCGAACGAAGCCGCCGGACTGCTCAAGCCGGGCGACTTCGATTGGAAAGCGATCTTTGCCCATGGTGTCCGCTGGGTGCATAGCGGCGGCATCTTTGCGGCGCTTTCACCCACCACGGCTCCGCTGGCCGCCGAAATGATGAAGGAAGCCAAGGCCGCGGGCGCTGTTACGTCGTTTGACCTCAACTATCGCCAGAAGCTATGGGACATCTCCGGCGGCGCCGACAAGGCCGTGGAGACGATCGGCAAGATTGTGGAGAACGTGGATGTGCTGGTGGGCAACGAAGAGGATCTGCAGAAAGGGTTGGGCATTCCCGGACCGGAAGTCGCGGCCAAATCCAAGCTCGATCCCAGCGTATTTTTCGGCTTGATCGACAAGGTGACGAAGAAGTACCCCAAGGTGAAGATTGTGGCCACCACGCTGCGCGAGGTGCATAACACCAACCATCACAGTTGGAGCGCGGTTGGCTGGATCGATGGCAAGACCTACACGGCGCCTACGGCGGAATTGACCGTGGTGGATCGCGTGGGCGGCGGAGACGGCTATGCGGCCGGCTTCATCTATGGCCTGCTGACTGGCGAGGAGCCCCAGGAGGCCGTCAAGCTGGGCTGGGCGCACGGCGCGCTGTTGACGACGTATCCCGGCGACACAACCATGGCTACTTTGGATCAGGTGCGGGCTTTCGCCAAGGGCGGCTCGGCGCGCATCCAGCGGTAACAACAATTTCAGAAGAAAGCAGGAGATTGAATGGCAGACGCATCGTGTGATATCGGCCTGATCGGCTTGGCTGTCATGGGACAGAATCTTGTCCTCAACATGAACGACCACGGCTTCAAAGTGGCCGTGTTCAACCGCACCGTAGAGAAAGTGGACGCCTTTCTGGCCAATGAAGCCAAGGGCACGAAGGTAGTCGGCGCGCACTCCATCGAGGAGCTGACCGGCCTGCTCAAGCGGCCGCGCCGCGTGATGCTGATGATCAAGGCTGGCGACACCGTCGACAAGATGATCGAGCAACTGCTGCCGCATCTTGAAAAGGGCGACATCATCATCGACGGCGGCAACTCGCTTTTTACCGACACCAACCGCCGCACGAAGGAGCTGGCCGCAAAAGGCATTCTCTTTATTGGCACTGGCGTCTCGGGCGGCGAAGAAGGCGCACGCCTTGGCCCCTCGATCATGCCGGGCGGCAATCCGGCTGCGTGGCCGCATGTGAAGGACATCTTCCAGGCAATTTCCGCCAAGGTTGAGGATGGGACGCCCTGCTGCGACTGGGTGGGCGAGGATGGCGCCGGGCACTACGTCAAGATGGTGCACAACGGAATCGAATATGGCGATATCCAGCTGATCTGCGAGGCCTACGACCTGCTGCAGCGCGGGCTGGGATTGACTGCCGATGAGCTGCACGATGTTTTCGCCGAATGGAACAAGGGCGAACTGGATAGCTACCTGGTCGAGATTTCCAGCCAGATTTTTGCCCACAAGGACGAAGACGGGCAGCCGCTTGTGGACAAGATTCTGGATGCCGCGGGCCAGAAGGGCACGGGCAAGTGGACAGCGATCAGCGCGCTGGATCTGGGACAGCCGGTCACGCTGATTGGCGAGTCGGTTTTCGCGCGCTGCCTGTCGGCGCTGAAGGAAGAGCGCGTGGCCGCGTCGAAGATTCTTGCCGGTCCGGCAAAAAAAGCCGCCGTTGGCGATCGGGCCGCATTCATTGAGGAGGTGCGCTGCGGGCTTTATTGCTCGAAGATGATTTCCTACGCGCAGGGCTACATGCTGCTGAGGGCAGCGGCCAAGGAGAATGGCTGGAATCTGAACCTGGGCGGCATCGCGCTGATGTGGCGCGGCGGATGCATCATCCGCAGCCAATTCCTGGGCAAGATCAAAGAGGCGTACGACAAGAATCCGGCTCTGGAGAATCTGCTGCTGGACAGCTTCTTCTCGAAGGCGATCAATCAGTACCAGGCGTCGTGGCGCAAGGCGCAGATTCACGCCATTGAATTGGGCGTGCCCACTCCGGCATTTTCCACGGCGCTGGCGTTTTATGACGGCTTCAGAACCGGGCGGTTGCCGGCGAACCTGCTGCAGGCGCAGCGTGACTTTTTTGGCGCGCACACCTATGAGCGAGTCGACAAGCCGAGGGGCCAGTTCTTCCACACCAACTGGACCGGCCGCGGCGGCCGGGTTTCATCGACCATCTATAACGCGTAAAAAACAACTCGGGCCTGGAGGTGAGATCACTTCCAGGCCCGAGTTGCTTCTTTTAGAACTTGTAGACCAAACCGAAGGCGGCGCGGGAATTTGAGTGCTCATGCGGCGAGCATTCCGAGTCAACGGAACACACAGCCTTGCTGCCGTTGGCTGAAAACGACGAAATGATGTCGTCGCCGGAAGCGCGCACGGCAAAACGGCGGCTCAGTTTGTAATCCGCGCCGACGCCGAATCCCCCGGCGAAGGACAACTTGGGATTGGCGTTTTCTCCAGCGGTATGTTCCCCGCCCAGCAGGACGTGGAAGAAGCCGTCGAGGTTCTTGAAGATATTTCCTCGCAGCACAGGGCCAAACAGAAGCACATCCACTTTAGGGCTGCCGGGATTGGTTTCACCGTAAGCGTAGGCGTAATATCCGCCATCGGCAGTGACGCCGAAGTGCTTGCTCCAGTCGCGGGTCAAGGACACATTCACGCCCTGCAATCCGTTGCGCGACTGGTTCACCTGGTTGAGGCTGGTATAGCCATAGCCGGCGAAGAGTTCGTACTTGTAGGCAGGCTCAGCCTGCTCGGCGCGGGCGGGGCGATCAGGGGCAATCTGGCTGGTCGCCACCAGGGGCATGAACATGGCCGGGACTACGGCCAGAATCGAAAGCAACAACTTCCTCTTCAATTGGGACTCTCCTCGATGCCTTGTTCTGTCTATTCTGCCGCTCTGGGAGACCTGCCCCTTCGAGCAGCCACTGTAACTTTGATGGGCTACCTTCATAGACTATCCTCTCTACCCCCGTTCGATGAAGTCCGGGGCATAAGGAAAGCCGGGCAATGAGTTTTTCGCGCAGCCCGCCGCACCAATCCGAGTTAAGCTCAGGCTCGCGGCCAGAAGTGTTCTTCTGAAGAGGCTAGCAGCCGCTGGGCCGCGTCTTCAGGAGTGATGTCGCGCTGCGGCATGCCGAGCATCTCAAAGCCCACCATGAACTTGCGCACCGTGGCCGAACGCAGCAGCGGCGGATAGAAGTGGGCGTGGAAGTGCCACTCCGGATGATCGCCGTTCGTGGGCGACTGGTGGAAGCCCATCGTGTACGGGAAGCTGGTCTGGAAGAGGTTGTCGAATCGGGTGGTCAGCCGCTTCAATGCGTCGGCCAGTGCGTCCCGCTCGCCTTCGTTGAACTCCGGCAGCGCGCCCAGGTGGCGGCGGCTGACCAGCAACGCCTCAAACGGCCACGTGGCCCACCAGGGGACGATGGCTGCAAAATGCTCATTTTCAAAAATGATCCGCTCCTGGGCCGCCTGCTCGGCGGCGAGATAATCGCACAGCAGGCAATGGCCGGTGCGTGTGAGGTGCTCCTGCTGGGCCAGGGTTTCCGCGGCCGGCTCGTCCGGTACAAAGCTGGTGGACCAGATCTGGCAGTGGGGATGAGGATTGCTGGCGCCCATCATCGCGCCGCGATTCTCGAAGATCTGTATGTACTGAATCCAGTCCAGCGAGCTGATTTCGCGGTACTGGCTCGTCCAGGCGTCCACCACGCGGCGAATCTCGGGCCGCGTCATGCGGGCCAGGGTCAGGCTGTGGTCGGGATGGAAGCAGAGCACTTTGCAGAGTCCGCGGGCAGGCTCGGCCACCAGCAGGGGTGCGGCAGGCGCCTGCGTGGCGGCGGGGGAATCCGGCAGGAGAGCGGCGAAATCGTTTACAAACGAGAAGACGCCTTCATACGCCGGATTTACGGCTCCGCCGGCCCGTTGGTTGCCGGGGCACAGATAGCACTTCGGGTCGTAGGCCTCGCCCGAGGGAACGGTTTTCTGGCTGACTTCTCCCAGCCAGGGGCGTTGGGTGCGCTGCGGAGAAACCAGCACCCAGGATTGCCGCAGCGGATTCCACCGGCGATGCGGGTGTTGCCATTTGTTGTCCATGAATTCTCCCGCATTCCATTGTAGAGTGCCAGCGTAGAACAGTGAATTAGACGAAAGTAGGAGTGAAGAAATAAAAAATTGGTCCGTCACAAAACGATTGCATTCCCAAAGAGTTGTCATCCTGAGCGACCGGAGCGCAGCGAAGGGAGTCGAAGGACCCGCGGTTGTTTTTCGTCTCTCGCGATCCTCCGCCGAAGTCGCGCCGCGCTACTCTGGCAGTAGCGGCAAGTCCATCGTCTGGACTGCGGTAATTCGATCAGCAAGCCGATCAATACATCGGCGTAGGCACGCAGAATTTCCGGCTCACGCGCGCTGATGCGACGGGGCAGCTCAGCGGCGCAGCGGCGTGTAAAGCGATCAGGCGTGAGCAGCATTGTCATCAAAGCGCGGATATCTGCACGGCGCGGCGGCTTCTGGCGAGGGACGCCCACACCGCTGCCACGTCATCAGCATCCTTCCAACTACGTGGGATGGATATCGGTTCTAACTCATCGGTGAAGAGTTTAAAAAATAAAATGGAAATTCATTCCACCTGCTATTCGTACAGGCTTCAAAGGCGATGGAATACCAAATGCAATTCATTGTTCAAAGTTGTTATTTCCGTTTGATATTTTCGCCCATCAAGCGATTCGTATTCAATGCTACAACTCACAATTTGTGCAGACGGGGGTAATTTTATGAACGTATGCGAATCAGCGGAAATCGGATTCAACGATTCAGGGGAAGAATTTGATTGGTTCGCAGTTCTATTAGCACATTCATAGCAAACTTTGATATTTACAGCTGCCGCATTACCCTGATTTTGAATTGCCCACGCCAGAAAACTATGTGAAGATAGCGGAAGCTGCGCTTTGCTAGGATCAACCTCTTTTTCGGCTTTAACTAAGGCCAAAAAGGGCATCTGCGCATTCTCAACTTGCGCTACGCTTGCCTTTGCCAGCTTGCGTGTGTCCCACGCATACAGGCAAAGCACTAGGAAAGTAGCGAAACTTAATGCAGTCAGCGCGGCACTCCAATATACCTGCACCCATGCAGGTTCATGAATCCCGTTGCCTATCATCCATTCAAAAAACCGTATCATTGCAAGGTGTGCTCAATTCTCCCTTGGAAAAAGGGGCAGAGTCAGGTTAGTTACAGCTTCGGGACGGCTGCGCGGCGCCTTCTTGTCCAGATAGACCAGATCGACCGTCTCGTCCTTCACATACCGCTGAAGGACATCGAGATTGTCGCCGTAATAGAGCTTGTTTTTTGAGGGGCTCACGGGTTTGTGTAGAGGTTAGCACAAAGGCCCGACCTGTTTTCCGGTCGTTTCTGGCGGAGGGAGCCATGGCCTTCAGGCCACGGAGAAACCCGGGAGTTTGCAGATCATTTCCATTCGGCAGCGCACCATGGAAAAAGGAGAAAGTGCGCTCCAGCCAGCTTACACAGGCAGATGACGCCACCCCCACCCCCCTCCAACCCCCTGGGGGTATATGTTTTGCAAAATCCCCTAGGGAACCTCTGAATAAGTCGATATTTTGAAGGGTACGGGCTTTACAGGCTGCGGAAAAACTCATCCGTAGAGGCACGAAGCGTCAGGGCACGACTTCAGTCGTGCCGTAAGTCATTGGAAATAAATGGCGGGCTTTAGCCCCCGAGGGAATGCGGGTTTGAATCGGACACTTGTTCAGAGGTTCCCTAGAGATTGCAAGATGTGTCAGCGTGCGGTTTCCGTCTGAAGGCAATTTCGCAAGCATCTCTATTGCTTCGAATTGAAGATGCGGATGCCCTGTTCTGGACCCTCCGGCGAGGATCGTTCTACCATAGACGCTGCAATCAGATTCAGGCGCGCGCGTCTAGTCCGAGGATCACTCCAGAATGCTTTCGGCAACCGAGATCGTCAACTTGCACGACGGGCAGACCCGCGCCGGGCATTCCGCAGTTGATCTGGCGGCGAGAAGACGCGATGTTTTGAAAGGGCACGACTATAGTCGTGCCGTAAGTGCGGCACAAGCAACGGGGCCTTTAGGCCCTGAGGGTTGCTCTTCGGAAGAGCCGCAGCCGGACTCCGGCTGGCTCGCCCTGGTCCGCCGTCAGCATCAGGCCAACTTCGACCTCTGGCACATCGAGGACGAGGCGCGCGCCACTGGCGCGAGCGACGCCGAACTGGCCGCGGTGAAGCGGCGCGTGGACCGGACCAACCAGCTCCGCAACGACCTGGCCGAAGAGCTGGACCGCGCCTTGCTCGCCTGGCTGGAACCGCAGGGTCTGCCGAATCCGGCCGCGCCGTTGAACTCCGAGTCGCCGGGGCTGATGATCGACCGGCTCTCGATTCTGTCGCTGAAGATCTATCACACGCGCGAAGAGGCCGGGCGCGCGGGCACTCCTCCTGGCCACGCCGCGCGCAACCTGGACCGGCTCGCCATACTGGAGGAGCAGCGGTCGGATCTGGCCGCCTGCCTGGACTCGTTGTGGCGCGAAACCCTGGCAGGGACGCGGCGTTTCAAGCTCTATCGCCAACTGAAAATGTATAACGATCCTTCGCTCAACCCGGCCATTTATCGTACTTCTGTTCATGGCGAATCTTCCGGAGGATGACGCCCGCTTTGCGGGCCGTCTTGACGTGGGGCGGGGTTGTGCGTATAAAGGGTTGCTGAGAAGCGCAACTCCCAAAGGCTGGTTCTCTGCCGGGGATGATCCGGCCCGGCCGCTCACGGAGATTCGCAGGCTCGTGGCAAACTTATGAGTCGAGAGGCGCGGCCCGTGGCGCATGAACGCAAGAAAGAAAATCCGTTGACAGACAGGCCAGCCAGCCACGCAGCTGCGGGTGCGGGACCGGTTTTCCAGCACTATGAGAGCGCGCTGCAACTGATGCAGAATGGCAAGTATGACAAGGCGCTCGCGGCATTTGAGAAACTGCTTCCGACGGCGCCAGCCGAGTTGCTGGAGCGCTGCAAAATGTACATCAGCACCTGCCGGCGTCAACTGGATAGGCAAGAGCTGATTTTTCTGACTCCCGGGGAGCACTTTGACTATGCCATCTCGCAGTTGAATACCGGCTATTACGAGGAAGCGCGCGAAGAGTTCAACAGCATTCTGGCCGACCATCCCGAGGCGGATTATGCGTTTTATGGCCTGGCTCTTCTCGAAGCGATGACCGGACGCACGCAGGACTGCCTCAAAGACCTGGCCCAGGCAATCGAACTGAATCCCAAGAACCGGCTCCAGGCCCGCGCCGACAGCGACTTTCAGAGCATGGCCGACGACCCCCGGTTTACCGAGCTGCTCTATCCGGAGGTTCCATAGGGCCTTCAGTGACTTCTACATACACACCGGCATCAACCCAGGGGCAACTTCCGCACTCGGACGCGAGAGCGGAGGCCTTGACTCTGCCCCGGCCGCTGCGCGTTGTGGCCATAGGCGGTGGCACTGGCCTTTCGACAATGCTGCGTGGGCTGCGGCGTTATGTGACAGCTTCCAACCAGGCCGCCGGTGAAGGTGGCCTCATCTCGGACCTGGCCGCCGTGGTCACTGTGACCGACGACGGCGGTTCCTCCGGACGGCTGCGTAAAGACTTCAACATGCTGCCTCCAGGCGATCTGCGCAACTGCATGGTGGCGCTGAGCGAACAAGAGGACCTGCTGACACAGCTCTTCGCCCATCGCTTTCGCAGCGGCGTTGCGCTCAGGGGACACAACTTCGGCAACCTTTTTGTCGCGGCGCTCACCGAGATTACCGGCGATTTCGCGCTGGCCATTCAGCTTGCGTCGAAGATTCTGGCCACGCGGGGGCGCATTTACCCGGTGACGACGGCCAACGCCAAGCTGGTGGCGCGCATGGACGACGGCTCACTGGTGCGCGGTGAGACCAAAATTACGGCCAGCCACAAGCACATCAAGGAACTGATGCTGGACCCTGCGGACGCCGCGCCTCTGCCGGAGACGCTGGAGGCCATCGAGCGCGCGGATATGATCACCGTGGGGCCAGGATCGCTCTACACATCCCTCATTACCAATCTGCTGGTGCAGGGCATGCCCTCGGCGCTGGCGCACGCAAAGGGCGTGCGCGTCTATGTTTGCAACCTGATGACCCAGGCCAACGAGAGCCTGGGGCTGAGCGCGTCGCAGCACATCGAGCGCATCTATAAGCACACCCACGCGCCGATCTTCGATTACGCGCTGGTGAATACTGAGCCCTTCTCGCCGGAGACTCTGGCCCGTTACGCGGCCCAGGGGGCGGAACCTATCGTTGCCGACATCGAGCGCATCGAAGGGCTGGGCGTGCACGTCATTACAGGCAACTTCGCCAGCGAGGGGAGCCTTGTTCGCCATGCTTCCGACGGTGTGGCAGACGCGCTGCTGGCCCTGGGCCGCGATGCCCTGGCCAGCCGCGCTTGAGATTTTTCTTTTCCACAGATTGTCCGCTGCGCTAGAGTGAAGGCTCGCGCGGCCAGGAGCCTGCGCGAACCCCAAGGAGGTTTTATGCACAAGACTCGGCTTTGGATCACGATGGGCTGTTGCCTCTTCGCCTTGGCTCTGTTTGCCTGGGCGCAGTCCACAAGGAAACCCGGTCTATGGGAGATAACCAGCAACATGACTTGGCAACAATCGCCTTTGCCCCCCGGCGTAACCTTGCCTGCTGGCATGAAGTCCCCCTTTAGCGGCACCACCACTACGACGCAGGTCTGCCTTACACAGGCCATGATTGACAAGTACGGCACGGCAATGCCGAAGAGCCAGAACGACTGCAAGATCGAAAACATTGTGCTGAATGCCAACTCCATGAGCGCTGAGATGGTATGCAGCGGAAGGATGAACGGCAAGGGAATCATGGAGTCTTCCTGGTCGGACAGGGACCACACGAAAGGCAAGATGCACTTCACGGGGGCCATGCAGGGAGGACAGAACTCGATGCCGGTCGAATGGACGGTCGAATTCACATCTGCCTATAAAGGCCCCGACTGCGGCAGCGTGAAGCCCTTGCCGATGCCCAGCAACTAGAGCCTAAGCAGCTACGAGCCAATCCTGGCCGCCGAGGACTTTGGATGCCCCTTTTCCCCTCTTTCGCTGAGGTAGGGCGGGGCTCCATGAATCTGGCTTCACTGCTCCACGGTTCGCTTCAACTGCCCGCAGGCGGCGTAGATGTCGCGGCCGCGGGAGTTGCGCACGTAGGCCGGAATCTCTGCGTCCACGAGCGTATGGCGGAACGCATCCACGGCTTCGGGCTGGGGGAGGGAATAGTCAAGGCCGGGACCGGGATTCCACGTAATCAGATTCACTTTCACCGGCAATCCCGTCCGCCGCAGCAGGCGGGCGACCTCGCGGGCGTCATCGGGCCGGTCGGTGACCCCGCCCAGCAGCACGTATTCGAAGGTAATCCGCTCGTGCGGGCGGAGTTTGAGCTTGCGCACCGCGTCCACGACTGCCGCGATGGGCCATTTGCGGTTGATGGGCATGAGCTGGTCGCGGATCGCATCGTTAGGCGCGTTCAGGCTGATGGCCAGCCGGGGCCGCAGATCGGCCGGCTCCTGGGCAAAGCGCTCGATGCCGGGCACGATGCCTGCGGTAGAAACCGTCATCCGCTGCGGACTCAGGCCTACTTCGCGGACCAGCAGACGCACGGCAGCCATGAAGTTGTCGTAGTTCAGAAAGGGCTCGCCCATGCCCATGAAGACCAGGCTCACCCGGTCCCGGCCCACTTCGACGCCGTGGCGCGCAAAAACTGCCAGCACCTGCCCGGCAATCTCGCCCGCGCTCAGGTTGCGCTGGAAGCCGAGCCTGGCCGTGAGGCAGAATTGGCAGCCAACCTGGCAGCCTACCTGGCTCGAGACGCAGAGAGTGGCGCGCTGCGTTTGCCCCTCAGGCCGTGGTCTCTTCGCAGAAATGGATGCCGGTTGGGGTTCATGGTCTCCCACCCTTGCGCCTGAAGGCCGGCGCAAGGATGTTGCGCCCAGGGTTTCTGGGTTGTCCTGGTCACTGCCGTCGCCGTCGTCGCCTTCGGGCATCCAGACGGTTTCCACCACCCCAGCAACGTTTGAGCTTTCGCCGGGTGCTCCCGTTTCGACTTCCGGATTTTTTTCGCCCTGGCCCTGGATAAGATAGCGCTCCGTCCCATCCACCGACTGAAAAACTTGGACGATTTGTGGCCGGCCCACCTCCCAGCCCTTGGCAGCGAGCCGCTGGCGCAGCAATTTAGGTAAAGTAGTAATTTCACTTAGTTTCGCAATTCGTTGACGATAAATAGCTTCCGCTAACTGGCGACCGCGCCATCCAGCCTCGCCTGCGTTCACCATCAGCGCTGAGAGAGCCTCCGCGTCCAAGCCAAAAAGCGCTCGATCGAAAGAAATCTGGCCTTCTTCCGAGGAAGATTTATCGTCTGCCGGGGCGCTGGCATCAAAAGAAAGGGGTTGGCTCAGGTCTTTGCTCATGGCTGGGGTCAGCATAGAGCATTTCGCGCTTGTTTGCAGCCTCGGCGGCCAGACTGGGGCTGATTCCGGCTCTTACCGCCCTGCCCGGAAGAGCTGATCCATGCCGGGGAGGTTTGTGTTGTCCTACAATCAAGAGGCATATGACGATGACCACTGAGCGGGATATTCGCCGCACCGTACTGCCGAATGGCCTGATTGTTCTGACCGAGCGCATGGACTATATGCGTTCGGTGGCGATGGGCGTGTGGATCAAATCCGGCTCTCGCTGCGAACCGGCGGAGACCAATGGCATCTCTCACTTTGTGGAGCACATGGTCTTCAAGGGCACTCATCACCGCTCTGCGCAGCAGATCGCCCGGGAAATGGACTCGATCGGCGGCAATCTGGATGCCTATACCGGCAAGGAGACCATCTGTTTCGACGTCAAGTCGCTGGCTGAGCACGTTCCCATCGCATTGGATGTCCTGACCGATATGGTGCTCAACCCGATCTTTGCCGAGGCGGACATCGAGCGTGAGCGCAAGGTGATCCTGGAAGAGATCAAGATCGACGAGGACAGCCCCGAGGTGCTGGTTCACGAGCTGTTCACTCAGGCCTTCTGGAAAGATCATCCCTTGGGCAAGCCCATTCTGGGGACCTCAAAGACAGTGGCGCGGCTCGATCAGCAGAGCCTGTTGGCCTATCACGGCGACCGCTTCCACGGTGGCAATATCATCTTTTCGGCGGCTGGCAACCTGGAGCACGACCGCTTCGTCGAGGCTGTGGCGCAGAAATTTTCCGCTCTGGCCGGTGGCGAGACGCTCAACGAGCAGCCGGCGCCCGAGGCCAGCGCGCGCATTATCCTGCGCAACAAGAAGGCACTGGAACAGGTGCAGATCTGCCTGGGGGTTCCCGCGCCGCCTCTTACGGACGACAGCCGTTATATCGCGCTTATTTTGAATACGGTCCTGGGCGGCGGCATGAGCTCGCGCCTCTTCCAGACCATCCGCGAGGAGCGCGGCATGGCCTACTCGATCTACTCCGACCTGAGCCCCTACCGCGACACGGGAGCCTTGTGCGTATTTGCCGGCACATCAGTGGGCAAGGGGTTGGAGGCGGTGGAGCTGATTCTGGAAGAGTTCCGCAAGATGAAGCGGGAGCTGCTGAGCGAGGAAGAGCTGACCCGCGCCAAGGATCAGGTCAAGGGCAACATTTTGCTCGGCCTGGAGAGCTCGAACTCGCGCATGGCCAACCTGGCGCATCAGGAAATGTATTTCCACCATTTCTTTACCGCGGAGGAGATCATCGCCCGCATTTGCGAGGTGGATGCCGCGCAGGTGCAGGCCATGGCCCAGCGCCTTCTGGTTCCCGAGCGCATCGCCGTCACACTGCTTGGCCGCCTGGATGGCGTGAAGCTGAGGCGCGCCGGCCTGATGTGCTGAAGAGGCAGCAAAACAGCTTACAGCAGACAGCGAACAGCAGACAGCTTACAACTGGCAGCGCCGCTGGACTGTTAGCTGTTAGCTGTCGGCTGTCATGAGCGTCCGATTTCCCTTTAGCGTCTGTTCGTTGTAGGATTCTTTCGGATGGGCCGGAGTCTTCCAGCGGCTCTGAGAGGCGCTCAATAGTCATGAATCGCAAGAACTGGAACTGCCGAAATCACCGCGCCAAGCGCGCCCTGCAGCCCAACGGCTTTACGCTGATGGAGTTGCTGATCGTCATCGCTATCATCCTGATTCTCATGCTCATGGCGATTCCCACCATTGGCGGCTTGAAGAAGCAGGCCAACGAGGTCTCGGCGCAGAACTCCGTGCAAGTCATCATGAAGGCCCAGATGCAGTACGAATCCACCTTCCCGTCCAGCGGCTATGCCTGCTCGCTGGCCGCCCTGGGGGGCGATCCCAAGTCTGGCGCGCCCACTCCGGCCGCGGCGCAGTTGCTGCAGGCCGATCTGGCCTCTGGCATCAAGTCCGGCTATATCTTCACTATCGGTAACTGTACCAAGGTGAATCTGAATGGCACGGACCGCATCACCGGCTACCAGATAACGGCGGTTCCTGAGACCGTTGGCAAGACCGGCAACCGCGGTTTCTGCAGCGACGAGTTCGGCACCATCAAGGCGGACCCGGCGGGTGGCGCCAACTGCACCCAGGGCGTCGGCCAATGAACCAGGGTAAGCGCATGATGTGCTGCGGCTGGATTCTGGCCGCAGCGCTGTTTTCCGCAGGTCTTTATGCTCAGGGCCATTCGCCCTCGGGGCAGTTGTCGGCTCATGACCTGGCCCAGCGCGTCGACCGCCACTACAACCAGTTGCATTCGCTCCGGGCGGGATTCAGCGAGAGCTACGAGGGCCTGGGTCTCAGGCGCACCGAGAGCGGGACGATGCTGCTCGTGAAGCCGGGCCGCATGAAGTGGGCGTACAGTCAGCCTGCCGGCAAAATCTTCCTGCTCGACGGCAAGTTCGCCTGGTTCTATGCCCGCGGCGACTCCCAGGTGCAGCGCGTTCCGGCCAGGCAACTGGACGATCTGCGCTCGCCGCTGCGTTTTCTGCTGGGCCACACGGAACTGGAAAGGGAATTCAACAACCTGAGGCTGTCGCCGGCCGCGAACGGATGTTTCACGCTCACCGGCCAGCCCAAAGGCCAGGAGAAGCGCGTGGCGCGGTTGACGCTAGTCGTGACGGCTGACGGAACCATCACCGGCATCGAGATGGAAGAAACCGACGGCGCGCTCACCCGCTTCACCTTCACGGGCGAACAGCCCAATGTGGCCATTCCGGCAGAGACATTTCACTTTACGCCGCCCGCCGGCGTGCCGGTGGTGAATGCGTTGCCGCCGGTGTAAGACGAGGGAACAGGGAATAGGGAACAGGGATCAGTTTGAGACTGTTGGTTTTCAGCAGCTATGATCAAGAACTCGGATGCGGTATCGAACAATCTCAACGAAGCCTCTGCACATCAATCAGCAAATACATATTTCTGATCCCTGTTCCCTGCTTTACTCGTACCGCAGCGCCTCGATGGGGTCCAGGTTGGCGGCGCGGATGGCGGGAATCATCCCGCTGACCAGGCCTGTGACGGCGAGAATCGCCGTGGCTACAATCACAGTGGTTGGCGAGATAAGCAGGTAAATGTCGCCCTTCTCGGCGCTTTTGGCCAGCGCGCTGTAAAACGGAATTCGCCCCACTGCGAGAGAAACCAGATAGGCCAGCGCGATGCCGCACAGGCCGCCGACGCCGGTGATGGCGAAGGCCTCGGCCAGAAACTGCGTGAGAATATGGCTCTTGTGCGCGCCCAGCGCCTTCTCGATGCCGATCTCGCGTGTGCGCTGCTGCACGCTGACCAGCATGATGTTCATCAGGCCGACGCCTGCGATGCCCAGCGTGAGGGCCCCGACCAGCGAGAGCAGAATCTGCAACGCGATGGACAACATGCGGAACTGTTTCAGCTGGGTCATCAGGTTGGCGACGTAGACGGCGTTGTGGTCCGAGGGACGGAAGTGGTGCGCCGCGCCCAGGGTTTCGCGCAGGCTCTTTTCGACCAGTTCACTGTCGCCGCGATAGCTGAACCAGATGCCATCGATGTACATCGTGTCCTTCAGGTCGCTCATGGTATTGAAAGGCACGTAGATGACTCTGTTGATGTTGTTGTCATCGCCCTCTTCCATTTTGGGGTGGAGCACGCCGACAACGGTAAAAAGGACGCCATTCAGGCGAATGGTTTCGCCCAGCGCCCAGCCGCCCGAAAACAGCTTGGTCTTGGCTTCGGAGGCGATGACGCAGACGTGGGCGCGCTGTTGTTCCTCTGCCCCGTTGAAAAAGCGGCCCTGATCGGGCTCCAGCTTCAGAATTTCCTGATATGCGGGGCGGACCCCATCGACCTCCCATGTATAGGTGTGCAGATCGTTCTGCACCGTCACTTCTTTCCAGCCTATGGGCGAAATATGCGCGATGCCGGGAACGCTGTTCGAGACGCGGTCCAGGTCGTCCAAGGTCAGGCGCACCTTCACGCCAGCCTTGTCACCGCCCGCCTGTTCGCTCGTGCGGCCGGGAAAGATGCCGATGGTGTTGGTGCCCCACTCGGCAAAAATGGTCTCGAAGGCGCGGCTCACGCCTGCGCCGTAGGCCAGCAGCAGCACCACCGTGGCGATGCCCCAGGCCATGCTGATCATGGTGATGGCCGTGCGGCGGCGGTTGAAGAGCATCGCCTCCCACGCCTGACCGAGTATGTCCTTGAACATGATGCGCCTCCGGCGAACGGCTAATAGCATTTTCACGGATGAAGAACGGAAGCTCCGTGCCCCATCCATTTCACGTTCTCTGTGAAATGGGTGGGAAACCGCGAATTCAACCCTACAGGAATTGTGAATATGCTCCGATAGCTAGCAGCTTATGTTGTGAGCGAACAGCTTTTGACTGTTAGCTGTCTGCTGTTTGCTGTCTGCTTGTGCCTCACTCCTGCCGCAGCGCCTCGATGGGGTCCATCCGCGCCGCCTTGCTGGCCGGGTAGAGGCCGGCAGCCACGCCGCAGAGCACCAGCGATCCCAGGGCCAGCGCCGCCGACCAGGGAACCACTCTGGGCGGGTCCCAGCCCGGCATCTTATCCGTCAGCAGAATTTGAAGCACCCACATCAGCAGAGATGAGAGCCCGATGCCAATCAGCCCGCTGATGCCGGTCAGCAGAAGGCCCTCCCAGAAGAACTGCGCCAGAATGGTCTTTTTGGTGGCTCCCAGCGCCTTCAGCAGGCCAATCTCGCGCGTCCGCTCAGTCACTGAAACCAGCATGATGTTGATGATGCCCACCGCTCCCAAACCCAGGGTCACGATGCCCACCCCGCCCAGGAAGATGTCCATGGCGGAGAAGATGGCGCCTACCATTCTCTCTTCCTTGATGGTGTTCCACTCCTCGAAGGCATCCTTGAGGGAGGGGTCGAAGCCATGCCGCTCGGCGATGACGCGATGCACGGCGGCCACCGCGGCCGTCGCGTCGCCCTTCTCTGCCGGCTGATACTGGATCGATGTCAGCGCATCGCGGGCAATGTTGTCGCCCTTGAGGGGAAAAAGCTCCTGCATGGTGGATATGGGGATGTAAATCTTTTGATCGTCGTAGGTGTTGTTGCCGCGGCCGATCTTGTTCGCCTGGCCGATGACGGTGAAAGCGGTTCCGTTGATGGTGATGATCTCGCCCAGGAGGGGATGGCCGGGGAAGAGCAGTGTGGCGGTCTTCTGCCCGAGCACCGCCACGCGGCGATACTCCCGCACATCGGCATCGTCGATAAAGCGTCCCTGGGACATGGGAATGAAGCGCACGACCGTGTAGTTGGGCTCGGTCCCCGTTGCATGGCCGGAAGTGTTGCTCCACTCGCTCACTTCGTACAGGTCAGAGCGGGACAGTTCATCGGTAACGGCGTGCAACTCCGGCAGTTGCCGCAGCGCCGCCTCGTCGCCTAGCGTGAGCTGATAAGGGCGCATTCCCGTGTGCTGGTTGGCGAGCGCGGGAATGGTGCCGTTGAACATCATCACCAGATTGTTGCCCAGCGAGGCAAATTCCTTGTGCTGGCCGGAGCGGAAGCCCTCGCCCAGGCCCACCAGCACCAGCAGCGAGCCCACGCCCCAGGCAATCCCGAACATGGTCAGGAAGGTGCGCAGCTTGTTGGCCATGATGGCGCGGAAGACCTGGCCGAGAGTGTCAGAGAAGGTTTG
>Ga0255348_1000274_pt1 | contig 24881 bp, 19 predicted proteins | sample CBST25v5metaG_FD_189945 | JGI IMG/M metagenome (GOLD analysis project Ga0255348, IMG submission 189945) | Peat soil microbial communities from Stordalen Mire, Sweden - C.B.S.T-25.v5 | ecosystem: Environmental > Terrestrial > Soil > Wetlands > Peat | place: Sweden: Norrbotten County, Stordalen... | reverse complement strand
CGTTCCTGGAACGCGCAGAGCGCGCACGGAGAATGCAAATGCATGGTCGAAAGAAACTGTTGACGCTGGCTGGGGTGGTGGGGATTCTCGCTTGCGGTGCCTGCTTTTTGCCTCCGTTGCCACAGCATAAGCCAGCACCCCCTCCGATTCGCGATGGACTCGTCGGAATCCAGAGCATCCGGGTCGAGGTGGCAAATACCTCTCCATCCCAACATCTGGGTTCAGCTGATCTGGCACGGAAGATCGCCGGGGCGATCAACGAACAATCGTGGAAGACGAAGGTCAGCGCTCACGTTGGGAAGGAAGCGGGAGGCGAGGATGCAGTTCTTGTAATCACCGTTTTGAGTGAGACTGTGGAGCCGGCGGAGTCTTCGAAGCCTGGACGCTTGACGTTTCTCATCAAGGATTCGGCGACGCTGACGAGGCTGGATGGCACGCTGGTGTGGCGGGAGACGGAGACTGGGAATTGGATTACGCGCCATGTAGATGAAGAGAACGCAGCGGATGCCTGGAAGGACCCCGGCTTGGTGGATGGCGTCGACAAGGTACTGAGCGACAGGCTGGTTTTCCGTATGTTTTATGGGCGTTGATTTTACCGATGGCATATGCGCAACGCTGAAAGAGGACAGATGAACATTCCGGGATGGTGGAAGCGGCGGAGCGGCTATGCCAAAACGGCTACAATGCTCGCCGTTTTGTTGGTTTTGCAATTCGGATTGTGTGGCGTTTTGAATTCCAATGAGGAGTTCGGTGGAAATATCATCCAAGGTATCTTTTTAGCTGTTACGCTCGTGCTAATGTTTGCGGTTCTTGTGGCGTGGTTGATTAATGCTTTGTCCCAGTAGCAAATGATAAACGCAAGAGGATTCGAATGACTGAGAAACTCCGGCCTTATCTGTTTTATGACGTGGCGATCTCGATCTGCTCGACCTGTTACAGGCGGGTGGACGCGAAGATTGTCTTTGAAGACAGCAAGGTCTGGATGCTGAAGCGATGCCCTGAGCACGGGCACGAGCGCGTGCTGGTAGCCGATGATGTTGAGTACTATCGGCGGGCGCGCGAAGTGTTCATCAAGACGCCGGAGCAGCCGATGGTCTATAACACGCCGGTGGCGTATGGATGTCCCTACGACTGCGGACTCTGTTCGGACCACGAGCAGCATAGCTGCTTGGCGCTGGTGGAGATCTGCGACGCGTGCAACTTGACCTGCCCAGTTTGCTACGCGGGCAGTGGGCAGCACAGGACCGAGTATCGTTCGCTTGAGCAGATTGAGGCCATGCTGGATTGCGTCGTGCGCAATGAGAAAAGCCCTGACGTGGTGCAGATTTCGGGTGGGGAGCCGACCTTGCATCCGGATTTTTTCCGCGTGCTGGAGATGTGCAAAGAGCGGCCCATTCGCCACCTGATGGTGAATACCAACGGGATCAGAATCGCGCAGGACGAGGAGTTTGCCAAGCGCCTCGCCGGGTTCATGCCGCAGTTCGAGCTGTATTTGCAATTCGACTCGCTCCAGCGCGCGACGGTGATGCGGTTGCGCGGCGCGGATCTGCGGGAGATTCGCGAGAAGGCGCTGGAACGGCTGAACAGGCTGGAGATTTCAACGACCCTGGTGGCGACTGTCGAGCGCGGCGTGAACGACGGCGAGTTGGGGGCTATTGTGGATTTCGCTCTGACCCAGCCGGCTGTGCGTGGAGTGACCTTTCAGCCGGTGCAGCAGGCAGGGCGAGTACTCGGCTTTGAGCGCGCGCGGCACCGTCTGACGCTGACCGAGGTGCGGCGGCGCATCCTGGAGCAGACGGATGTCTTCAAGCCGGAGGATCTGATTCCGGTTCCCTGCCATCCTGATGCGCTGGCCATGGCCTACGCGATCAAGATGGGCGGCAAGACAATTCCGCTTACCGGAATGGTCCCGCCGGAGGTGCTGATCAACGGGGCGAAGAACACCATTGCCTATGAGCGGGAGGCGGGCTTGCACGAGCATCTCTTCAAGCTCTTCGCAACCAATCATTCGCCGATTGCGCAGGCTTCCACATTGCGCGAGCTGCTTTGTAGCCTACCCCGCGAGCTGATCTGCTGCCTGCCCAAGATGGCGTTACCCAAGGATCTGGGATACAAGGACCTTTTTCGCGTATTAATTGTGCAGTTCATCGATGCCGAGGCTTTCGATCTGCGGAGCGTGAAGAAAAGCTGTATTCACATTGCGCATCCAGACGGGAAGAGGCTGATTCCCTTCGACACCTTCAATATGTTCTATCGCGGAGATCTGGAAGAGACGCGGCTGGCTGGCCTGCGCAGCGAAGAAAAGGATAAGCTGTCATGCATGATGTAATCCAACGCATTGCGAATCAGTCCATCAATCCATCTTTGTTCATCGTCGGAATGAGCGTCATTTATTTCACTTGCTTGATCCTGTTGATTGCAGCCCTGTTCAAGTTTATCGAGCACGCTGCAGTCTCCCCCAAGATTGCCCGAAAAATATCTCACCCATTTTCGACCCGCGAGATGATCATTTGCATTGCGGCGCTGTTTCCTTTCTGGCTTCGAAGCATCGGGCAGATCAAAATGAATGCCGCGCTTCAATTCGTTTATTTTGGAGTTGGCTTTGTTTTGATTCTTTGCGCCATAATCTGGCATATCTGGGCAAAATTCAACATTCGCGCCATGTGGTCCGATGGAATCGAAATCAAGCAGGACCACAGGCTGATCTCGACGGGAGCCTATGCGCTGGCGAGGCACCCGATGTATGCATCCCTGCTGCTGTGGTGCTGGAGCGCAAGCTTCATGATGTTTAACTGGATTACCATGACGATCTCCACTCTCGTGATCCTGCCGCTCATGATTGCACGCGCGCGCGCGGAAGAAAGAGAACTCAGTAAGGTTCTGTCTGATTATCTCTCTTATCAAGAAAACGTGCGCATGTTGGCGCCAACCATCAGCGGCTTCTACGCCGTTGTCGCCAAGATCACGGCAATGTGCTTTCTTGGCTATTCCATTTGGCTGGGCCTGACTTTACCGAGCGTGGTTCTCCTTTTTGCCATTCATCTCTACTTGGGATACTGTCTGACGCCGGAAAAGGTCGCCTTCTCCTATCGCTCTAAATCGGGGATGATGATTGCTGTATGGGGCCTGAGCCTAATATGGCATCCCATTTACTATTTGCTCTACGTAATCTTGGCAATGTTTATTTACGGACTGAAATTCGACTGTCCTTGCATGATTATTTACAACAAGTACCAACGATGCCCATGTTATGACTTGGCGGCAAAGTGTGTCATGAAGAACCCCTCGACAAGATGAACCAGAAAAGAGACCAATGCCATGGGTCTGTGAGCAGCGGGCCACAGCCTCCAAGCGCTCGCGGATTCAGGTGTGGCGGACATCGGCTGCGATGCCTTTGTGGATGAGGTATCGCCTGGACCTGATTGCGGGCACCTGCCGGTTCACATCGTTGTGCAGGATGGATTTTCCGTCGCCGATGCAATGAGCGCGCTGCGTCGCGATGCATCGCGTCTGCGGTGGGAGGTGGCAATGACGATCACCAGAAAGCGAGCGCCTGAGCTGTCGTTTGTGCCTGTATTTCGTAAGCGTCTTGTGTTCCCACCCTCGACATGCGTTCGCGGCATTGTAACGATGGAGACATGGAAGCGAGCAAGGTGCGTGTGCGGCGTTCTGTCGCAGAGAAGCGACGGATTGTGGAGTTGACGTTTCAGTCAGGGCAGAGCGTGGCGCGAGTAGCGCAGGCCGAGGGCGTGAACTCGCATCAAGTGTTTCAGTGGCGTCGGGCCTATCGCGTCGGAGAACTGGTGGTGGCCGGAGGGCAGGCATCATCGCTGTTGCCGGTGATTGTTTCATCGGCGGGTTCAGCAGGCCTGGCTGAGCAGCGACAAATCGCCAGCCAAGAGTCATCCGTTCCATCGGGCGCGATTCACATCGAGTTTCCGGGCCGCGTTGCGATCACCGTGGAGCGCGGTGCGGACCGAGCGGCGCTGCAAGCGATTCTGGAGAGCTTGCGCAAGTGATCGAACTGCGCACAGGCACACGCATCTGGATCGCCGCAGGCGTGACCGATATGCGGCGCGGCTTTCCGGGGTTGAGTGCGCAAGTGCAGATGATCCTCAAGCAGCAGCCATTTTCCGGACACGTGTTTGTTTTTCGCGGGCGCAGAGGCGACACGATCAAGATTTTGTGGGCCGATGAAGACGGTCTGTGTCTGTTCGCGAAGCGATTGGAACGCGGACACTTCATCTGGCCGCAAGCGAAGGATGGAACGGTTTCTCTGACGCGGGCGCAGCTGTCGATGCTCATGGAAGGCATTGACTGGCGCAGGCCGGAGAGAACGTGGACGCCGCAGATCGCGGTGTAAGTGACAAGCATGATTCTCCTGTATCCATGAGCCTTTTGTAGATGTTTTCCACACCGTTTCATGGCATACTGCGGTCATGGTTACTGCCGCTCTTCCCGACCTCGACCAACTCGATATAGAAGCATTGAAGATATTGGTTGTCGAGCAGCGTGAGAGTCTCGACTCCCATACTCAACAGGTTGAACATCTGAAGCTGGTCATCGAGAAGCTGCGCCGCATGATCTTCGGCGCGAAGAGCGAGAAGGTCATTGTTCAGGTTGAGCAGTTCGAGTTGCAACTCGAAGAAGCAGAGACGGAGCAAGCTTCTGCTGAAGAGAAGCTCCAAGAACCTGTGGCAGTGACCAAGCCTCTTCCCAAGGCAAGACCATCGCGCAAGCCGCTTCCCGCGCATCTTCCCCGCGAAGTCGTAACGCACCATCCCGATCAAGATTGCTGCCCCGATTGCGGCGGCGCGTTGCGCAACTTCGGCGAGGATGTGGCCGAGATACTGGAGTACATTCCGGCCAACTTCAAGCCGGGGTCCCCGCGGACAGGTTTTCGTCCGTGGGGTGGAAGGTCATTCGCCACGTGCGGCCGAAGTTCGCCTGCAAGCAGTGCGAGCGCGTTGTCGAAGCTCCCGCGCCTTCGCGCACCATCGAGCGCGGACTTGCCGGGCCGGGACTGCTGGCACATGTGCTGGTTGCCAAGTATGCAGACCACTGCCCGCTGTATCGCCAGTCTGAGATCTATGCCCGTGAAGGAGTCGATCTGGATCGCTCCACACTGGCCGGTTGGGTGGGCGCGTCAAGCGAGTTACTCACTCCATTGGTCGAGGCGCTGCGTAAACACGTTCTCTCCGCGACGAAGATTCATGCCGACGATACGCCGGTTCCGGTGCTCGCTCCCGGCAACGGAAAGACCAAGACAGGCCGCCTCTGGACTTATGTGCGCGACGAACGATCTGCCGGTGAAAACACCGCGCCTGCCGTGTGGTTCGCCTACTCGCCAGATCGCAAGGGAGAACATCCGCGGCAGCATCTGAAGAACTTCAAGGGCGCTTTGCAGGCCGATGCCTACGCGGGATTTCATCATCTGTACGGCGATGGTGCGATCTACGAGGTCGCCTGCTGGGCGCATGCCCGACGCAAGTTTCACGACATTCATGTGGTTCACGCTTCGCCCATCACCACCGAGACCATCCATCGCATCGGCGCTCTGTACGGCATCGAAGAAGAGGTTCGCGGCAAGCCAGCCGAATTACGCCGTGAGATTCGCCAGGCCCGTGCAAAGCCGTTGCTCGACGATCTGCAAAGCTGGATGGAAAAATCCCTGCGGCAACTCTCCGCAAAAAGCGAGACCGCCGGCGCGATTCGCTATGCGCTCTCGCACTGGCGCGCGCTCACGCGATACGTGGACGATGGACTGTTGGAGATCGATAATTCGGCGGCCGAACGGGCGCTGCGCGCCGTAGCGCTTGGACGCAAGAATTATCTTTTCTGTGGATCGAACTCTGGCGGCGAACGCGCTGCCGCCATTTATTCGTTGGTTGGCACAGCCAAACTGAACGGCCTTGATCCGGAAGCCTATCTTCGCCAGGTCTTGATCCGCATCGCTGAACATCCGATCAACCGAATCGAGGAACGGCTTCCCTGGAATCTGGCCGACACTCTCCAGCCCGTCGCCATAGCTGCCTGACCTGTGCTTTCCGAAGTGTCCACTTAAAATAAGTGGACACTTCGCAAATCAGTCCTTACTCCAAATGCACGCAGAAGCGGACGGTCAACATGGGCACACCACACGCTTACCGAGTTTCTACTCTAGTCGATCCTGAAAATGACTTTTTCAGGGTCGACTAATGTGGGTTCCCATCGTTGTGCCGGGGGAGCTTGTGACGCCGCCCCATCGCCGCTGCTACTCGGGTTGCCTCAGCCTCTGCACAAGAGGACACTACCAGAGTTTATTTCTAAGGTCACAGAGTCGAATCCTCTGCACTCCTGCTCTGTCACCAACACAGAAACGGAATGACGAATCCGCCATTCCGTTTCTATGCTGCGCTTCCTTGGATGTGATTAATGGATCGTGATGCCGATTGAGCCCGAACTCACCACCTGATGTGTCTGAGGGGGTGGTGTTGTGGTAGTGGACCCTCCACCACCGCAGCCGGCTGTGTAAGCCGCCACTGTCAGCAGAACCAGCCCCAGACAAGCCGTCACCCAAGCGCCTCGCGCTGCCAGTTTCCTTCTCAAAAACACAAGAGGCAGCAGAAGAATGGGCAGAAGAATCCATGAGGTTGCCGCGCCGGCGACGGTTTCAGTAAAGACAACAGTGATCTGATAGGTTCCTTTGGGCGTTGTCGATGAGGTTGTAATCGACAATGTGTTTGCTGTTGCCGAATAGCTGCACGCCGCGCCCGGGGGAAGATTCAGGCAAGTTACGTAGGCGCTCTCTACCGAGGAAGGCAGAGTGACCGGATAGCTAGCCGATGATCCGGCTGTTACGGTCGCTGTTGTGGATGTAAATGTGGGCCCCGTTGCCGATCCCGATGCCGAGTTTACCTCGAACATGAACGAGTTGGATGTGCCACCGCCGGGAGATGGCGTTTGCACGGTGATTGCGGTGGTAGTTCCGCCAGTGGCAATATCGGCTGCAGGAACTTGGGCCGTCAGTTGGTTTGCGCTCTTATAGGTTGTGGTTAGAGCGGATGTGCCCCAGTAGGCCGTTGAGCCTGATATGAATCCAGATCCGTTGACCGTCAGCGTGAAAGCCGAACCGCCCGCGTTTGTGAACAACGGCGATATGCCGCTGATGACCGAAACGAGATTCGCTTGCATAACCGTTACCGCCGTCGATGCGCCGGTGGCGTTGTTGTAAGTCACGGAACTGCTGGAGTCGGGCGTGTAGTTAGCCGTAAACGTATCGCTTCCGATGCTCAGCGATCCCGCCGTGATGCTGAATTGCGTGCTGCCGCTGCTAAGAGACTGCAAGGAGGAGTAACCGCCTCCGGTTAGCGATATCGAGCCCGCGGGCGTTGGAGTGCCGCTGACAGCTACTGTCACCGTCAACGGCTGGGCCGGCGTGATGCTAAATGACGACGGCGTCACCGTGACTGTTGGCGTCGCTAGCGTTACGGTGACTTGCTGAGATGTGCCTGTGGCGCTGTTGTAGGTTGTGGAGCTTTGAGAGTCGGGTGTGTAGCTGGCAGTAAAGGTGTCGCTGCCAGTGCTCAGGAATCCTGCTGTGATCGTGAACTGTGCGCTGCCGCTACTGAGAGCCTGCGTGGAGGAGTAGCCGCCGCCGGTCAGGGTTATCGAGCCAGTGGGCGAGGGGTTGCCGCTTCCACCGCTGACGGCACCCGTCACCGTCAGCGGCTGCGTCTTTGTGATCGTGAGTGACCCAGCCGTCACCGTGACGGTCGGCGTCACTATCTGCGTGGTGAGTCCCGTGGCAGCGGAGATGCTGGAGCCGTAGCTGCCGTCTCCGGGATAACTTGCATCGACCGCGTGTGTTCCCGTGCCAGCGATTGCGATGCCGCTTGCTGTCGCAGTGGCTGTCTGCGCCAACTGCGCGGTCATAACCGTCAGCGTGCTTCCGTAGTAATTTGCCACCGCTAGATCGGGAATACCATCCCGATTGAAATCCCCTGTCACGATGGATGCTGGATAGCTGCCCATTTGCGGGCTGCCCCCCGCCGTAAATGTTCCGTCCCCGTTGCCCAAAAGAACTGTCACTATATTGCTGTAAGGATTTGTCACGGCCAAGTCCGCCTCGCCATCTCCGTTGAAGTCCCCAATAGCAACTGAACCAGGTACGGTCAACGTTGGCGGGCTCACGGATGTGGCAGTAAACGTGCCATCCCCGTTGCCCAAGAGAATCGACACTCCGCTGCCGGAAGAGTTCGCGAAGGCCAAATCTGGTATGCCATCTCCGTTGAAGTCCCCTGTCACAATGGATTTCGAGCCGTTGCCAGTCTGCGGGCTCACCCCTGCGGTGAATGATCCGTCCCCGCTGCCCAAAAGAATCGTCACGGGATTCCCATAGCTGTTTGTCACGGCCAGGTCCAGAATACCGTCCCCATTGAAGTCTCCTGCCACAATGGATATCGGCTCGCCGCCTGTTTGCGCGCTCATAGGACTGGCGGTAAACGTACCGTCTCCGTTGCCCAGAAGAACTGTCACTGTGTTACTGGAATAGTTCGCGACAGCCAGATCCAATATGCCGTCTCCGTTAAAATCTCCTACGGCAATCGATTGTGGATCGGATCCTGTTGTCGGGTTCACGGCTGTAGCGGTAAACGTACCTTCTCCGTTGCCCAGGAGAATCGTCAAGGTATTGCTGTTGAAGTTTGCCACGGCCAAGTCGGCTTTGCCGTCGTTGTTGAAGTCTCCGACTGCCACAAAGACTGGATTGCTGCCGGTTTGCGGGCTTGTGGCAGTGGCCTTGAATGTACCGTCTCCGTTGCCCAGAAGAATCGTTAACGTGTTGCTATTCGGGTTCACCACCGCCATATCTGGAATGCCATCTCCATTGAAGTCCCCGGATGCAATGGACGATGGATATGAGCCCGTCGCAATCGACTGCGAGTTATGCCAGCTCAGAGACGTCACACCCTGCCCCAAAGCCGCAGTGTCCAGCACTGAATTTCCGTTGCTGGTGTCTAGAAAAGAGACTGCCCCGGCAGGTGGACGCGATCCTTGTCCCGCCACGGTCGCTGTCAACGTGTAGTTGCCGGGATTACCGCTCTGGGTGATCGTCGTTGTAGAAGCGTTTGAAGCAGTCACAGCCAGCGCCGACGCGTTCGAGGAACTTGTCCCATCGCTATAAGTGCCCACAAAGACTGCCTTGTAGCTGTGGCTTCCCGGTCCTGGGATAAACTTCAATGCCGCCGTTTTGGCGCTTGTCAACTGTGCTGTGCCGAGAAGATGGATGTCCGCGCAATAAGCCGCCGACGCGTCACAGAATTTTACTTGCCCATTCGTCAATGCCGTAGATCCGGCACTCACCGTCGCTGTGAGTGTCACCGCCGTGCCCGACGCGACCGACGTCACCGGAGTGCCGGCCGAAGTCACTGCCAGCGTCGTCGTAGTAATCGCCGGGTTAGCGCGGACTGTCACCGCAAGGGAGGTGGTTGCGATCAGCGCGCCTGAGGTGCCGGTGATGGTCGCCGTTGTTGTTCCGGGAGTAGCGGAGTTTGTCGCCGTCAGCGTCAGCACGCTGGATCCGGTGGTGGGATTCGGACTCCACGATGCGGTCACTCCGCTGGGCAGCCCGGTGACAGCCAAATTGACATTGCCACTAAATCCGTTCTGAGGAACTACTGAGATGGTGGATTTGTCGGAACCGCCAGGGATTACATTCACATCTCCAGGCGCATTCACAAGCGTGAAGCCTGGCGCATTGATGGTCAGAGAAAGGTTATTGGTTTCCGTCACGCTGCCGGAGGTGCCCGTGATGGTCACCGTCGCGGATCCAGGGACGACAGAGTTGCTCGCTGTCAACGTCAGCAAGCTGGATCCAGTTGAGGTTGGATTCGGAGCAAAGGATGCGATCACACCGCTGGGCAGGTTCGACGCGGCAAGGCTTACACTGCCGGTGAACCCATATTGTGTATTTATATAAATGGTCGATGTACCTGAGCTGCCCTCGTTCAAATTCAGGCCTGATGGCGAAGCGTAAAACGAGAAGGTCGGCGCATAGACTCCCAGAGAAATGTTAGCGGTTGCGGTCAGGCTTCCGGATGTGCCGGTAACGGTCAGCGGGTACTGTCCGATGGCGGTTGAGCTACTCGCCGTCAGCGTTAAAGTGCTGTTTCCGGTTGTGGGGTTTGGAGAGAAGGATGCGGTTACACCGCTGGGCAAGCCGGAAACAGCAAGATTTACACTTCCCGTGAACCCATAATTAGCGTAGGTCCAAATGTAGGACGTACCCGTGCTGCCTTGACCTATGTTCACATTCCCTCCCGAGAGTGTGAAGGTCGGCGCATAGACTCCCAGATAAAGGGTAGTGGTTGCGGTCAGGTTTCCGGATGTGCCGGTGAGGGTCAAGGGGTACTGTCCGATAGCAGTAGAACTGCTCGCCGTCAGCGTTAAAGTGCTGCTTCCGGTTGTTGGGTTCGGAGAAAAAGATGCGGTCACGCCGCTGGGCAAGCCGGAAACGGCAAGATTGATATTGCCTGTGAATCCATATTGTGGATAGGTCCAGATGTAAGACGTACTCGAGCTGCCCTGACCTATATTCAGGTTTGACGCTGAGAGAGTAAAGAATGGCTGATAGATTCCCAAAGAAATGGTAGTTGTTGCGGTCAGAGTTCCCGATTTGCCGGTAACGGTCAAGGGGTACTGTCCGATAGCAACGGAACTGCTCGACGCCAGCGTTAAAGTGCTACTTCCGGTTGTGGGGTTCGGAGAAAAGGATGCAGTCACTCCGCTGGGCAGGCCGGAAACGGAGAAAGTTACGCTGCCGGTGAATCCGTATTGTGGGTTCACATCAGCGTAAGTTGTGCCAGAAGTGCCTTGACCAATGTTCAAGCCGTTTGCATAGATTGTGAATGTGGGTGCATATACTCCCAGAGATATGGAAGTGGTTGCAATCAGGCTGCCGGATGTGCCGGTGACGGTCAAGGGGTACTGTCCGATGGCAGTGGAACTGCTCGCCGTCAACGTCAGTGTGCTGCTCCCGGTTGCTGGGTTCGGAGAGAAGGATGCAGTCACACCGCTGGGCAGGCCGGAAACGGAGAAATTTACGCTGCCGGTGAATCCGTATTGTGGGTTCACATAAGCGTAAGTTGTGCCAGAAGTGCCCTGACCAATGTTCAGGCTGTTTGCATAGATTGTGAAAGTCGGCGCATAGACTCCGAGAGAAAGGGTGGTGGTTTTGGTCAGGCTGCCGGATGTGCCTGTGACGGTCAAGGGGTACTGTCCGATGGCAGCGGAACTACTCGCCGTCAGCGTCAGCATGCTGTTCCCAGTTGTGGGGTTCGGATTCCACAATGCTGTCACACCGGTGGGCAGGCCGGAAACAGAAAAACTGACGCTGCCGGCGAATCCGTATTGTGAGTTTACCCAGACGTAGGAGGTGCCGGAGCTGCCTTGGCCAAGGTTCAGGCTGTTTGCGGAGATTGTGAATGTCGGTGCATAAACTCCCAGAGAAAGAGTAGTGGTTGCGGTCAGGCTGCCGGAGGTGCCGGTGACGGTCAAAGTATACTGCCCGATGGCAGCGGAACTGCTCGCCGTCACCGTCAGTGTGCTGGTGCTGTTTCCGGTTGCAGGGTTTGGAGAGAAGGATGCGGTCACACCGGCCGGCAGCCCTGAGACGGAAAGACTGACGCCACCGGTGAATCCATATTGGGGATTCACATAAATGTAAGTCGTGCCAAAAGCACCTTGGCCAATATCCAAACTTCCTCCGCCCGAGAGCGTGAATGTCGGCGCATAAACTCCCAGAGAAAGAGTTGTGGTTGCGGTCAGGCTGCCCGATGTTCCAGTAATGGTCACCGTAGTGGTTCCGAGGCTGGCGGAACTGCTAGCCGTCACCGTCAGTGTGCTCATTCCGGTTGCAGGGTTTGGAGAGAAGGATGCGGTCACACCGGTGGGCAGCCCTGAAACGGAAAGGCTGACACTGCCGGTGAATCCATATTGGGGATTCACATAAATGTAAGTCGTGCTGGAAGTACCTTGACCTATATTCAAAACTCCCCCACCTGAGAGCGTAAAGCTGGGCCCATAGATCGAAAGAGCAACGGTGGTGGTTGCGGTCAGGCTTCCGGAGGTTCCAGTGACGGTCAACGTTGTTGTTCCGGGGGTGGCGGAACTGCTCACCGCAAGCGTCAGCACACTGCTTCCGGACGTGGGGTTCGTGCCCCAGGACGCAGTCACACCGCTGGGCAGGCCCGAGACATCCAGATTAACGCTGCCGGCGAATCCATACTGAGGTGTGACATTAATGGTGGTTGTTCCAGAGCTTCCCTGATCCACACCCAGACTGCTCGGTGAACCAGAAAGGCTGAAACTCGGTGCATGGACTGCCACGGTTATGTTGGTTGTCGCCGTCACGCTTCCAGAGGTCCCGGTAATGGTCGAAGCGGTGGTCCCGGATGGGGCGGAACTGCTCGCCGTCAGCGTCAGTACGCTGGTTCCGGATGTGGGGTTCGTACCCCATGACGCGGTCACACCGCTGGGCAACGCGGACGTTATGGCAAGCGTGACATTCCCGGTGAATCCGCCTGCGTCAGTAACTGTGAAGGTGGTTGAACTGGAGGCGCCCTGCTTAATGGAGACAGTACTAGACGAAGCAAGAATCCAGAAGCCCGGCACTTGGGGTCCCGCCAGATCATCGATTAAATACTGACCATTTGCGCTTCCCCATCCGGTTACCAGATCATAGCCAGTAACGGCACTAAACCATGTTGGCTGGCCATAAGTTTTATTGTTTCCCACAGTAATGTCGTGAATGTCTCTGCTGTAACTGGATCCCTCACTGATTGAATATATGGCTGGATTGATAAAGCCTACGCCGCCTTGGGGCGCCGTGCCCGCCTCGATAGCTTGCTGGTTGATCAGCGCCATGAATCCGGCCCAGCGCGGGGCCGCAAAACTGGTACCCGCGCCATCTCCCGCACAGGATCCGGTGCCACAGTAATAGTTATCGAAGTCACCTTCCATGGCGACATCGGGAACATTGCGCAGAGTGGAGGAACCACTGTTGGACGAACTGGCCAGGCCAGTCTGCCAACTCGGAATTGAGATGCCGTCTGGACTGATGCCGCCACCGCTGCCTGCATTGCGGGAGTTCCATGCTGTCTCTGAAAGCCACTGACCACCCACGCCATCTGTGGTCAAGTGAGTACCGCCGACAGCCGTCACGTAAGGGTCTTCCTGGGGATAGAAATACGGACTGATCGCGAGATCAAAGGCGCCATCATCCCCGGAAGCAGCGAAAAAACTCTGCCCCTGAGCGGCAAACTCCTGGAAGAATACATCGGCTACCGAGGGATCATCTGGCTTCCAAGACCAAGAGCAACTCAGCTGTTTGGCGATATTCTCCGAGGCCATTGTGTTGAGTATGTTTGCATCGTCCAACTCGCTTCCGTTCCCGATGTATACGCGAACCTGGCTCAACCCTGGAGCCATGCCTATCGCCTGGACAATGTCCAACACTTGTTCGGCATCGTCCGTGTTCCCAATTGGCTCCGCGGTGGCGCCGTCCAGCAGTACGTTGTTGATAGCGACACCGTAGGACTGCCCGGCATTGCTGAAACTCGCATTCACATCGCTGAGGTTGTAGCCTCCAAACTCCAGCAACCCGACTGTTTGGCCGTTGCCGTCGAGTGTCGCGCCGCCGTAGTATGCTGCCCGCATATCGCTGCCGAGGTAAGAACCACCAGGGCCCGAGCCTGTCACATTTGGGATCTGCTGTTCATATTGCGGTCGCGTCAGCATGGAACGCGGTATGGAGTAATTGTTGAGACCGGAAATATGCGCCACCGGCACGCTCAAATTGAGCGAGGGCTCGCGATCCGGCGAAAAAATGTACGATCCTCTGTGGGATGTTGATAGAGATTCATGCTCAAGTTAAAGGCGTTGTTGATTTGCGCCACCGTGCCGCTGAGGGGCACGACCAAACGATTCGCGGGCTTACCGGTTACATTAAAACCGTTCGACAAGGCGAAAGAGACTACGGCCTGGTAATCCTCCTCTGTGGGAGCAAACTGTTCTGTGAACTGTTCCACGCTGAGAAACTTGCGATAATCGGAGCTGGATGGGTCATAGAGTCGTTTCAACAGGCTGATCAGTTCGGCCTGGTTGCGTAGCGGCAGCACGATGGAGAAATTCAGTTGCTGTTCAGGCGGTAGTGAACCGACGAGCGCCGCCTGCCCACTGGAAACTGCGGGGCGCACGTGATTGCGCAGTCCTTGAGGCGATTGCTGCGCATGGCCGAGGGAAAAGAACGACAAGAGAAGGGGGAAGACGAACAAGTGCCGGAGGGTTGCTGCTTTCATGACAAACCTCTTTTAAAGATTGGTTTGGCAAGGATTGTATAGCATCAAACGTCTGGCTAGATTACGCGTCGGCGGCGCGCATAGTGCATAAAGTGGCAGAGAGATCAACAGCGTGGAGTTAGTTGGCTTATTTGGCGGACCTTGCGGTCTGGCTGTTCGGTAGGAAAGCTGACGACGAATTTACACACTATCGACACATAATCTATTTGTTATCTGCAAGATAGCAACACTATTCACACATATTACGCACTCGGCCATGTTATCGAGAATGCAAATCCATTAAAATGAATCATATACGTAATGGTGGAGGCGGCGGGAGTCGAACCCGCGTCCGAAATCGCTGTCAGCCAGGAGTGTTCATGCTTTGTCCGGTTCCTTTGGTTTCGCTCCCGGCACTCAGAGCGGACAAGATGTGCCGAAAGCTAGTCCGATGATCTCGCGCAAACAACACGGACCGAGCCGTTCACGCCAGCCTACTGTATGACGTCCGCTCACAGCCCATAGGCGAAGCCGTGGAAGACGGCAGCTTATTTAATTAAGCTGCAAGTGGCAGACTGTAGTCGGCAACTTTGTTTTTGTAAGCGATTACGGGTGCCCACCCCCCGACATGACTCCTCAGCCGCAATCGATCCCGTCGAAACCGTGACGCCCCCATCTGGGTGCGAGCCCGTTCAACTGGCTCGTGCTGCTGCTTCCATTCTATGTCAATTCCGGCTTTCCCGCGCGTCTATTGCTTTTCCAGATCGATGCTCTCGTACTCATGCCGCGCGATTGCGGCGCGAATCTGGGCCGGCGTCTTGCCCAACTTGGTCTGCTGGTAGGCGAAGAAACCCTCCTTGGCGCAGGTGTCGCACTCGGTTGAGTGCGTGGTCTCGTAGCAACTGCGCAGGCTGGTGTGGCCCAGCGAGCGATCGCAGCGGCAATTGCACGGCAACTGGTAGATCACGCTCCCAACTTTGGCTGCCAGCAGGTAAGCGTGCACTTGCCAGGGATAGCGGAAGTGTTCGCCGGTCAACTTGCTCCCGGAGAGAATCGGGGCCAGCGCGCTCACCTTGAGCGGCGCGGAGGGATGATAGGCGGGAACATCGTCGGCAGGGTTCGACCACTGCGCAAAGCTGATCGTGGTCACGGCGAAGACCGCCAGACCCAAAACCCAACGGCTCTTCATCCAGTCATTCTTCATATAGATCCCCTGACGTCATTATTTTAGCCGGGAAGCAGGAAAAATCGAAGCCCATAGTGGCGACGGGGCCGCGAAGTGTGCGTGGACCCACTTTAGCGCAAAAAAAGGCGGCACGAACGGTCTTGCTGTTCGTGCCGGGAGGCCAGTGACGCAAACTACTTCCAGTTCGGAGAAGGTCTCTCCATCACTGGAATATATACACCATAGCATAGATTGAGACGATGTCAAATACAAAAATCGAAATTATTTTGAACTGTCGCACAATCGGTGCTTCGAGGGCGTTCAGTGTCCCAATGCGCGACACTCCCATGAGGCCAATCCCAAAACGGGCACCCAGGCAAGTCTATCTATTTATCGTAAGCTACTCAAAAACATATACTTAATTAAGAGCGGTAGATCTCTTGCGCCAGTCCTATGTCCGGCCATAGCTCGGGGTAATCGTGGACGCTCCAGCACTAGCCAAAGAGCTGCGGGCTCTCCGGTAGCGCTGAACAACTGCTCCTACTGTTTACCAGACGGATGCGGCCAAAAATCCAAATTTCAGGATCTTGTGGTCCAATCCGGCAACAAAACCCAAACCTGATCCGGGTGGCCGGCGTTCCTCTGTCAGACCAGCTTGTCCGCGGCAGCCGCAAGCTCGAAATCCTTGCCCGTCAGGCCCCCGGCATCGTGCGTAACCAGGCCCAGGCGCACTTTGTTATAGCGGATGTCAATATCCGGGTGGTGGCTGGCCTTTTCGGCCCGCTCGCCTAAGCGGTTGACGAAGGCCAGCGCGGCAACGAAATCGTCAAACTTAAAAGTTTTCGTCAATTCCCCAGCCTCGATTTGCCAGCCGGGCAAAGCGCCGAGACGGGAAGCTGCTTCTTCCTTGGAGAGTGGATTCATGGCTTCTACTCCGAAGATGAATTCTATTTCTCTTTCCGGATGGGTCTGTTCACGATGTCGAATGTCGAAAGCCGCTTGCTCTGTTCGCCGATCTGCGTGCGCAGTTCTTGCCAGACTTCAATGGGAACCTTGAGAAAGACCTCCACTACCGTAGGGTCGAACTGCGTTCCCGAGCAGCGCTGAATCTCTTTGCTGGCATCCTCGAAGCTGCGCGCTTTGCGGTAAGGCCGTTCGCTGGTCATGGCGTCAAGCGCGTCGGAGATGGCAAAGATGCGTGCTCCAATGGGAATCTCGCTGCCGCGCAGCCCGGACGGGTAACCGCCTCCATCGTAGTGCTCCTGATGAGTGAAAACAATCTCGGCCGCTTCGCGCAGGAATGGAATCTTGTGCAGCATATCGTAGCCGCTGGCGCAATGGCGGCGCATGAAGGTCTGCTCTTCCGCGGTCAGCGGACCGGGCTTGCGCAGTATATCGTCAGAAACCGCCATCTTGCCGATGTCGTGCAGGAAGGCGCCGCGCGCAATCATCTTGATCTCCGCAGATGGCGCGCCCATGGCCCGCGCCAGCGCAATGGTGTACGCCGTCACCCGTTTGGAGTGTCCCTCGGTTTCGGAGTCCTTCAGGTCCAGCGCGTCGCCCAGCGCCTCCAGCGTGATGTCGTACGACTGCTCGATATCTTCCATGGCCTGACGCAGCAGTTCGGTCCTGGCCCGCACCGCCATCTCCAGGTTCTGCTGGTAGCTGTGGTTCTCCTGCAGGGCCTGCCGGTACTCCAGTGCGCGCTGAACCGTGCCCAGCAGATGCCCGCGCTCGAAGGGCTTGAGCACATAGTCATAAGCGCCGCGGTGCATGGAGTCAATGGCCACGGTGATGTCATGAATCGCCGTGACCATCACCACGGGAAGCTGCGGTTTCTGCCCACGTATCTGTTCCATCAGGGCAATGCCGCTGCCGTCGTGGATCACCACTTCGGTCAGCACCAGGTCAAAGTCATTCTCTTTCGCCATTTTTATGGCGTCGCGGCCGCACGAGGTCATCTGCACCTGATACCCCTGGCTCTCCAGTGTGGCGCCGATCATTGCTCGAACATGAGCTTCGCCATCCACCACCAATATCCGTGCCGTCCGTTGCAGTCTCGCATCCGCGCGAGCGTTTGTTTCCAGGGACACTGCGGCTCCGATCAGCACTTCCAACCCTGCCAGATTCAATATCAAGCCCTCACCCTCTCATGACCTTGCCAGCTTGAAACGGCCGCAAAGGCATCCTCTCATCGAGCGATCGTGATTCTGTTAGTGGCTTACAAGCCTCAACGCAGAAGAGAATGCCGCCATCAGTACCCTATCGGTAATCTTCGCACTTTCTGTAAATAAAAGAAAAACCGCCCCAAAAAACGATTGAATCCCCACCCCCGGAAACGTATTCCCGCGTCCCGCCAACTATAGCAAAATTTGTCAAAACCGCATCAATTTTGATGCAGGATGAGCCTATAGGGTCAGCCCTTTTGCCGAGCTGCGCGCCGCGCAATGGCCCACCCCTCCTTGACGAACTGATGAGCCCGACCCACGGCCAGCGAACCCGCGGGAGCGTCTTTGGTGATGCAGGAGCCGGCGCCGACGTAGGCCGCATCCCCCACCGTCACCGGCGCCACCAGCGTGGAATTGCTGCCAATAAAGGCCTCTTTGCCAATGTGCGTCATGTGCTTGCCAACCCCGTCGTAGTTGCAGGTGATGGTTCCCGCGCCGATGTTGGTCCGCTCGCCCACCTCGGCATCGCCCAGGTAAGTCAGGTGGTTGGCCTTCGCGCCTTTGCCCAGCTTCACCTTTTTGGTCTCCACAAAGTTGCCTACATGGGCGTCTTCGCCGATTTCGCAACCCGGACGCACATGCGCAAAGGGGCCAATACGCGCGCCGTCCGCAATCGCGCTCTCGGCCAGCACGCAGCTTTGCCGAACCAGTACATTATTGCCCAATTGGCAGTTTTCAATCACCGTGTAGGATCGGATTCGGCAGCCTGTGCCTATCTTTACGCGGCCCAGCAACTGCACAAACGGCTCGATCACCGTGTCGGCGGCAATCTCTACTTCGGCGTCGATCACCGAAGTCTCAGGCCGGAAGATGGTCACACCCTCCGCCATCAGCCGGTTTGCAGTGTTGGCGCGGAGGGTGGCGTCCAGGGCAACCAGCTCCGCGATAGTGTTCGCGCCCAGAACTTCACCCGCATCGGCGGCCTCAATGGCCACCACCCGCTCGCCGGCCGAGCGCAACAGGCCGGCCATATCGGTGAGTATCAGCTCACGGTTGGCATTGTTGGCGTCGAGCAGGTCAAGACGAGCCAGCAAAGGAACGGTCTTGAAAGCGTAGATTCCGGAGTTGATCTCGCCGATCTGCCGCTGTTCAGCCGTCAGCGCCTTCTGTTCGACAATGGCATCGACTTCGGGAGACTCAGGTGATTTGCGCACGATGCGTCCGTAGCCGGTGGGGTCTTCGGGTGCGGCCGTCAGAATGGTCATCGCCGCCTGCTCCGCCTGATGAAATTGCCATAGCTCCGCGATCGTCTCCGGGCGGATCAGCGGCACGTCGCCGGAGAGCACCAGAATGTTGTCGTAGCCGGCGATAGCCTCGCGCGCGCATTGAATAGCGTGGCCGGTGCCGCGCTGCTCCGTCTGCTCCACAAAAGCGACGCCGGTAGATGCTACAGCCGCCCGCACTTTCTCCGCATGGTGGCCGATGACAACATAAATGTCGGCCGGCGCCACAATGCGGCTGGCTGCCGAAATTACATGGGCGAGCAGCGGCTTGCCGCCGATCTCGTGCAGTACCTTGGGACGCTGCGATTTAAGCCGCGTTCCTTTGCCTGCCGCCATAATGACGACTGCCAGCTTGCCTTTCAACCCCAACTTACGCCTCCTTGCAAGTCGCTTCGGTAAAACCCGTGTCCATCTACTTCTTCGGCAAAATCAGAGATACGGTGGGAACCCGCCCTGAGCGCAACCGAAGAGGTGTTACTCCAAGTTTACCGTTCATTCGCTGCCGCGCCCGCTTCTTTCGGCATCGGAATGGTGATATCCACCGTCTGCACCGGCCCCAGCTTCAACTCATCCAGTCCGGGCTTGATCTCCGGCCCATTGCCCACCACCAGCACGGCCAGCTTGTCGGGATGGATGTACTTCTTTGCTACCCGGTCCAGATCGGCCAGTGTTACTTTTTCAAGCGCGGCCTTGTAAGTCTCCAGATAGTCAGCCGGGTAGCCGTAGAACTCCAGCCGCTCCCGCTCGGCGAGCACCTTTTCCCTGGTGTCATAGCGGAAGAGGAATGAGTTGAGAATGTTGTCCTTGGCCCTCGCCAATTCTTCTTCGGTAAAGGGCCGTGTGGTGAGTCCGTTAATCTCTGCCAGCGCAAGCTGTGTAGCTTCCACCGTGTTCGCGCTCTGGGTGAGTACCATTGCGCGGAACTCCGCCGGATGGTCATAAGCGAAACTCACGCCGCCGCCCACCGCGTAGGCCAGTCCCTTCTCGGTGCGAATCTTCTGGAACAACCGGCTGGCAAACCCTCCGCCCAGAATCTCGTTCATCACCGCCAGCGCGGGCACATCGGGATTGCGCCGGTCCGTGCCCAGCCCCACAATCTCCACGTTCGACTGGTTCACGTCCTCCTTGTCGATGAAGTAGACGCCGGGTTTGGGGCCGGCAAAAGCCTCGCGCCGCGCCGGTGCGGCCTTCACCTTCGGCAGTCCCTCGAAGACCGCGCGCAGCTTGGCTTCCATCGCCACGGGGTCAAAGTCGCCGCTCACGGCCACAATCAGTTTGCCGCCAAGCGCCCGATCGTGCCAGGCCTTCAAGTCGTCCACCGTAACCGCGCCAACCGTGGCCAACTCCGGCTGGCGTGCATACGGGCTGTTGGCGCCGTATACCAGCTTGGCCGATTCACGCCCGGCAATTTCGTCTTCTTCGTCGTTGCGCCGCACAATCCCCGTGGCCATCTGCTGCTCGGCCAGTTCCAGCTTCTTCGCGTCAAACTGGGGATGAAACAGAAGGTCCATGGCGAGCGAAAACACCTGGTCCGCATCGCCTTTGAGCGAGTCCCACGACACTGCCGTGGAATCCACGTCACCGCCGGTTTCAATGTGCGCGGCTTTAGCTTCCAGCAGGTCGTCCAGCGCATCACCGCTCAGTTTTGCGGTGCCGCTGGTGCGCCACGTCAGCCCATAAAGCGCTACCAGCCCCGTTTTGGCCGCATCCTCGTCCCGCTCCCCGCCCGGAATCAGCACTGACCCGGAAACAAACGGCAGCTCGTGATCCTCCTGCAAAAACAGAACGATGCCGTTTTTCAGCTCGATGCGTGTGGGCTGGTGGGGTTTGAATTCATGCAGTTTCGGAACGGGAATCTGCTCCCACGGTTTGGCTTGCTGAGCTTGCAACGCGCCGGGCGCAAACGCGAGCGCGCAAATCGCAAGAACAAGATACCTTCCAACAATGAGCGGGTGCCCCATCCTCGCCGCTGTCTTGTTTTTGCGGCTAGGGTGGGAAACCTCGAACTCCGGGTGGCCCAGGTCTCGCTTTTGAGACCTGGGATTCACTTCAGCCAACCCCATCAAAAACTTCTTCATCGCGCGCCTCCATTTTTCAGCGCAGCCGCGGCCGGCGCGGCCGTTTCAATCCACGCTTCAGTCCGATTGCTGGTCACAAATATCTGGTTGGCCACGCGCCGAATATCTCCCTTGGTCACCTTGTCCACCTTGTCCAGTTGCTTGAAGAGCTCGCGCCAGTCGCCGTAGCGGGTCTGGTACTCGGCCAGCGAGTTAGCCAGCCCCTGATTGTCCGCGAGGCCGCGCAACAGGTCGGCGCGTGCGCGCGTCTTGTACATTGCGAGTTCCTCGTCGCTCACGTCCGCTGTCCGCAGCTTCTCAATCTCCTTGTGGATGGCGTCGCGCATCTCTGCCGGCGTGTGGCCCGGCAGCGGAACCGCAAAGAACGCAAAAAGGCCTGGATATTTGTCTCCGGGATACGGGCTGAAGCCGGCGGCCTCGGCGGCAATCTGCTGGTCTCTCACCAGGCTGCGATAAAGCCGCGATACGCGTCCATTCGACAGAATGTCCTGGATGGCGTCGAAGACCGCGTCATCCGGGTTGCGATAATCGGGCCGGTGGTAGCCTTCAATGTAAAACGGCTGCGTAGCCTCGCGAATCGCCACCGTCTTCTCGGCAAACTGCTTTGGCTCGACGGTGGTCGTCTCCTCCGGCTTGGGACCGGCAGGAACACGGCTGAAATATTTTTCCAGCACCGGCAAAGCCTCGCTGGCCTTCACGTCGCCCACCACGGCGATCACGATGTTCGCGCCCACGTAATACTTCTTGTGGAACTCCATCGCCTCGGTGGCGTTGATCTGGCTCACCTCACTGGGCCAGCCGATACCGCTGCGGCCGTAGTTGTGCGCCACGTAGGCTGTGGCCAAGAGCTGCTCGGTGAGCCGGCCGATAGGGTTGGAGTCGGTGCGCATCCGCCGCTCTTCAATCACCACCTCGCGTTCCTTGTAAAACTCGCGCGGCACCACGTCCGCCAGCCGGCTGCTCTCCATCCACGCCCAAAGCTCCAGGCGATTCTCCGGCATCGACCAGAAATACTGGGTGGCGTCCAGCCCGGTTTGAGCGTTCAGGCCCTCCGCTCCGTTGCGCTCCGCCACGTCGGTAAATTGGTTGGGGACAACGTATTTGTGCGCTTCAACCTGAGCCTCCACAAAGGCCTGCTTCAGCGTGGCCAGCTTGGCCGGGTCGCGGCCCACGGCCTTCAGGTATTCGGCCTCGTAGGCGTCGTTCGCCTCTTCCACCTTGGCCAGAGCAATCTTCTCGGCGGCGTAATCCGTAGTGCCGATCTGGCTGGTTCCCTTGAAGGCCAGGTGCTCAAACATATGCGCCAACCCGCTCTCGCCTGAGGGGTCGTTCACGTCGCCCGCATCAATAAAGGTGTTGTAGCTGAAGACCGGCGCTTCGGGCCGCTCGCAGATGATGAGCGTAAGCCCGTTGGCCAGTACCTTGGTCGTAATCCTCTGTTCGAAACTCTTCAGGTCCTGAGCACGCGCGCCCGTCACGGCCATCGCCGCCAGCATCAGCGCCAATAAGCCTTTCCAAAACCAGGGGAAACTTCTGTCCTGCATCCGGCCTCCTTCGTCGAGGCGCGCGAAACCGCAATTTGCGCGCTTCTTCCAAACTATTGCCCTCGACCGGGGAGGGTCAAACCGGAGGCAAGCAGGCTGGCCGATGGCTGCCCTCGCCGGCGGCGACTTTGGTCACCAGTCCTCTGACCGTATGAATTTGTCCTTTGGCTTTTGTGGTATCCCACCCTTTATCACCCCAACGACGAAGACCTGTCGTTGGGGACCCCGATTCGCCAGGAAAAAGGCGAATGGATGGGGCACGGAGTTGGTACAAAATCAAGCATTCAGAGACCTGGCTCCCAAAAGAAACTCATCCCCATGCGTTTTCCAGCCGTGATTCTGAAACGCTGCATCGTGCTAACGCACTATTGGATCAGCGTAAGCATACACAGCTGGGCTATATTGTTCCGAGGGCCTCCCATGAGAAGGCCCTGACCGAGCGGAGGCGCTCTGAGCCCGGTCGATAAGAGAGAAACCATTTTCCAGGGAGACAGATGGCAGTTCCGGATTACTACGAACTTCTCCAGATCAGCACCAATGCCGAACCCGAGACCATCCACCGCGTCTATCGATATCTGGCGGCGCGCCTTCACCCGGACAACGCGGATACCGGCGATGCTTCACAGTTCTTCCTCTTGAAGCAGGCCTATGATGTCCTGTCCAATCCCGAGCGCCGCGCCAAGTACGATGCCTCTTTCCAAAGTAATGTGCCCCCGCCGCCCCCTTTATCCAGTTCGATTGATTTTATGGATAACATCGAAGGTGAGTTGAACCGTAGGTTGGCGGTGCTGGCGGTGCTCTATATCCGGCGCCGCACTCATCCTTCCAGTCCGGAAGTTTCGCTCACGGAAGTTGAAGTGCGCATGGGTTTTCCCCGCGATTATCTGGAATTCACCACCTGGTATCTTCAAAAAAAAGGCTACATCACGCGCGCGGATAACTCGGCTTTCACGCTGACGGCCGAGGGTGTGGACTTTGTGGAAGCGCAGCGCACGAATATCCCCACCCTGAATAGATTGCTGACCAGCAATACGGGACCCTCCGCCGGCGGCTCAGCGGCTGCGAGCGGCGCATCCGCCTCTGCACACAAGCCGGCGCATGGCCGTCCCGGACCGGAGTTTCAGCCAGAGCGGCGTACAAGTTCCAAGGACCGGCGCGCAAAATAGCCGAAAAGCCGCTTCATAGCCTGGTTTTTGAAGGGGCGCGCCTTTAGCCGCGCCGTTTATGCTGCCAAGTCTGCAAGGGCTCAATCTTCATCCTTGACCAGGTGCCGCGCGCTTCCGTATCCTGCGATGGTTTCCGCATGGTGGATGAGTATTACATCCAATCCGTGCATGGAGAGTAAGCATGAATCCGGCAATTCTGGTGGTTCGCACCCTGCAATGTGCCATGATCGTCTCCGTGTTGATGTTTATTTTCGTCCTTAAGGTCATCCACCCTGCTCCACACAGCGTGAGCGCCTCATTTCAGTGGAGTATCGTCTTTTGTGCAGTCGCCTCTGCTCTCATGGGGTTTATCGTTCAACGAATGTTGCTGCGTGCCCGGAGCAAGTCTCTTCCAGCGGCGCAAAGTCCAGACCCTCGCGGCCCATGGCTTTCAGGACACATCATCCGGTTTGCAACGGCGGAATCCGTGGCTTTGTTTGGATTTGTTCTGCGCATGATGGGCAGCACTTCCATCCTGGTCGCTGTCTTGTTTGTGACCTCTCTGCTCCTGCTGCTGCTCTGGCAACCGGGAGCCGTTCCAACAGAAACCGAATCGCAGAGCACCAAAGGCTGATCTAACAGATTTACGGAGAACCCGCATGAGCACGACTTCCCCTGCTGTCGCTCCTTCGCTTCTCATCCGCCGAGCCGCCGTGCTGGGAGCCGGCACCATGGGCTCGCGCATCGCCGCTCACCTGGCCAACGCCGGCATCCCCACGCTGCTCCTCGATCTTGTCCCCTCCGGCGAGGGCGATAGCGATAAGAGCCGCCTGGCGAAAGCCGCGCTTGCCGCTTTGGCAAAGGCGAAACCGGCTGCCCTCTACGAGGCGTCGCTCGCCGCGCTCATCACCCCCGGCAATTTCGAGGACGATCTGCCCCGTCTTGCCGGCTGCGATTGGGTCATCGAAGCCGTGGCCGAAAATCTGGAGATAAAAGCGGCGCTCCTGGCTCGCGTCGTGCCTCATCTGGCGCCTCACGCCCTGCTCACCACCAACACCTCCGGCCTGCCGCTCAAGCAGATCGCAGCCGGGCTCGCCGCGCATCGCGACCGCTTCTTCGGAACTCATTTTTTCAATCCGCCGCGCTACATGCGCCTCCTCGAAGTGGTTCCCACGGCCGATTC
>Ga0255348_1000270_pt1 | contig 25167 bp, 20 predicted proteins | sample CBST25v5metaG_FD_189945 | JGI IMG/M metagenome (GOLD analysis project Ga0255348, IMG submission 189945) | Peat soil microbial communities from Stordalen Mire, Sweden - C.B.S.T-25.v5 | ecosystem: Environmental > Terrestrial > Soil > Wetlands > Peat | place: Sweden: Norrbotten County, Stordalen... | reverse complement strand
CGACCTCGGTGCCGGCGACGCAAGCCTACTCTAAACCAGCAACGATGCCCGTTTCATCCCCCGTGGGTCGGCAACGCCGGTGGACGACTGTTACAAAGCGCGTCCAAGGCGACGTTCTTTAGCAGACGAAGAAACTTCTTTACTTCCAATCTCATCGGCGGGGTATGCTTGCGACATGCTTCCCCGCATGGTTCGTTTGATCTTCCTGCAGATTCTTGCTCTGGTTGCAATTTCGCTCACGCTCGCGCACGCGGCGACGCCTGGCGCTGCCGCTCCGGCCGCTCCGACGCTGAATCTGGAGGGGCTTGGCAAGGGCACGGCGAAGCTCGACGGCCCGTGGCAGTTCAAAACCGGCGATGACCTGGGCTGGGCCGCACCAGGACTGGACGATTCGCGTTGGGAGCAGATCGGCGCGGACGCGACGTGGGGCGCGCAGACACATCCCAATTACACGGGGTACGCCTGGTACCGGAGGCACATTCACATTACAACCGCGCCGGGAGCCTCGCCGGATCTGGCGCTCTATCTGCCGCCAGTGGAGGATGCGTGCGAGATCTACTGGAATGGCGTGCTGGTGGCGCGGTTCGGCGCGCTTCCGCCGAATCCCCTCTGGTATTACTCACCGCCGCCGCGGACATTTGGGCTGGGGCCGGTGCGGGATGGTGTATTGGCATTCAGGATGTGGAAGGCGCCGCCGGTCTCATTCGATTCGGGTGAACTGGGCGGATTTACCGCGCCGCCGATTGCCGGAAGCCGGGACGCGATTGCCGCACTGAAGGCAGTCGGCGACTACCGTTGGATGCGTAGCCGGCAATTCGTCTGGGGAGTCGATTTCCTTTCGCTCCTGGTGGTGGTGCTGGCGCTGTTCACATGGCTGCGCGACCGCACGCAGTGGGTCCTTTTCTGGATTGCCGGGTTTTTCCTCGGGCCGCTGGGGGTTACGTTTTTTCTCGGTTTGCGGATCCCGTGGTCATTCAACTTCGCCATCGGCATGTCCCAACCGTTCTTTGGGTTGACCGACATTTCGCTGTGGTTTGTGCTGATCTACCTGCTCGATCTGCATGAGAACGGGCGGCTGGTGCGCTTCGCGCGGTTTCTTGGGATTCTGAACATCGTGGTCACGTCGATTGACGGGATGCTTTCAATTCCGGTGGGCGTATCGAACTGGGCGACGCAGGTGGAACTTGCGGACGCAATCTGCACGGGGATTTTTACAACATGCGAAGCTTTTGCCCTGGTTCTGGTGGCGGTTGCCGTGATCCAAAGGAAGCGGCTGGAGCTTTCGCGCTGGTTGGTGGCGATTTTTGCCTTTACGTGGGACATGATCAACGTGGTGCGCATTGCCTCTGAGCAGGGGCAGCGCTTCACGCACTGGACGATCGCCAACACGATTGCGGCTCCGCTGTTCACGTTCAACGGCAACTCAATCAATGCATCGAGCATTGCGCAGGTGCTGTTGCTGGTGTCGCTGGTGTACGCGGTGTATCGCTATATTGCCGAGGACCGGCGCAAGCAGGCGGCGCTCGAGCAGGAGTTCAAGAATGCGCGCGAGGTGCAGCAGGTGCTGGTCCCGGACGAGCTACCGTCCATGCCAGGCTTCGCAGTAACCAGCGCGTACCGGCCCGCGCAGGAGGTGGGCGGCGACTTCTTCCAGATCATCCCGCTGGAGGGCGGATCGACCCTGGTAATTCTCGGCGACGTGAGCGGCAAAGGGCTGAAGGCAGCCATGGCGGTTTCATTGATTGTGGGCGCGGCACGCATGGTGGTCGACTTCACTTCAAGCCCGGCTGAGATTCTGGCAGGACTGAACCGGCGGCTCTGTGGGCGGCTGCAAGGCGGCTTCGCCACCTGCATTGCCATGCGGCTCGATCGAGACGGCAACTGCGCGATTTCGAGCGCCGGTCATCCGGCCCCATTCCTCAACAAGCACGAGATGAATCTGCCGGGCGCGCTCCCATTGGGGATTCAGGCGAACACAACGTACGAGGAGACCATGGTGCGCGTCGGCGTGGGAGACCACTTTGCCCTTTACACGGACGGACTGCTTGAGGCGCGCAGCGAGTCGGGCGAGCTTTACAGCTTCGCACGCCTGGAGACGCTGTTTGCCGGAAAGCCGAATGCGGCGGAGGCGACTTTGGCCGCGGTCAACTTTGGCCAGGACGACGATATCACCGTACTGACGCTCACGCGCCTTGCGGTGGGCGAGGAATCGACTGCGCAGCACATGGCTTCAAGGCTGTGAGCAGTGGGAAGGCATCTGGCGCCGGACTGGAAGCGCTGGCACTTGCCGTGCCAGCGAAGATCCTGGCGATTGAGTCGGTGTAAAAGAAACGAAATCTAGCGGAAGCGGCGAATCCTGAGTGTGTGGCGGCCTGAACGGTAGAGGCCCGTCACGTACACGGTGGCGCGGCCCTTGGTAGAGAAGATGAGCTGGCGGATGCGCAGCAGGGATGTGCCGTTCGGAATGTTCAAGAGGCGCGCGATGCGGTGATCGGCCTGGGTGGCGTCGATCTCCTCGTCGGCGTAGGCGATTTCAACGTCGCAACCCTGCTCCAGCGCGGCAAACAGCGAGGTGCGATCGAGCGGCGCATCCAACACAGCCCGATATTCCTCGGCCGAGAGATAGCAAATCTCCAGCGCTACGGGCTCATCGCCCGCGGAGCGGACACGTTCGATCTTGATAAGACGGCTGGTGGGGGACAGGCCGAGGCGCGCCGCAATTTCATGTTCCCTGGAGATGATGCCGGAGAAGACGATGCGCGAACGCGTCTCCAGACCGAGGTTCGACATCTCCTCGGTGTAGCTGTGCAGCTTGTTGAAGTGGATCTGGGGCGGCGCAACAAAGGTGCCGGAGCCATGGCGGCGTTCGACAATGCCTTCCTGGGCCAGGTCAGCAAGCGCATGGCGGGCGGTCATGAGGCTGACGCTGTGAATGCGCGCGAGCTCTCTTTCAGAGTCAACAACGTCGCCGGGTTTCAGCTCCCCGGCGTCGATCCGCTGGCGGATAGCGTTCTGAATCCGCTTGTATGCCGGCTCTTCCTTGCGCGTATTCACTGTCAAGACTGCTGACTTCATCACCGGATCGGCACCGTTCTTACGATTGTCCCAAATGGTCTGAATTCAAGATACCTCAACGAAACGGATTGTCTAGAAAAAACTCGCTATAGAGCAGTTGAGGGTATTGAGGATGCACACAAAGCACCTGTGCGATGTCCCACCTGGCCTTCCATGGCGCCTCAAGGAGCGGCGATTGGATGGAAGGCATTCCTGCCAGGCCGTGCGATTACGCACAAGATCATAGCTTAGAAATCGTTGATTCTACGCGGCATCCGCACGCTTTTCCACGGAGAAGCCGGCGACGCGCACAGATTGCGGAGCTTTTTCTGTCGACTTGTAATTTTTGGATTGCTATATAGTACTTCGCCAAGTAGCTATAGCTGTCCAAAGAAAGCACGCAGTCAACCTGAACCTGTATTGAAGGAGATTTCAGTGAAGCGGATGAATCGAACGATGCCGATTGAAGCAATCAAAGCAGTAACGAATCATCGACTTGTCTCGTGTATTCTTGGGGCTTGTTGAGATTCACTCAACGCAGAGAGTAAGCAGGCCGCAGCGGTTGACCGAGGGCCAAATTTCCGTCACGACCACGCGGACTGGCGGGAAGCAATTCCAGATGGAACGGAGTTTTCCCCGGATCTCATATGAAGACTTTTCTTTTTGAAGTGTGCGCCGAGAGCGCGGAGGCTGCGCGGGCAGCCGAGTCAGGAGGCGCAGACCGGATTGAGCTGTGCTCACAACTGCCGATCGGCGGAGTTACGCCGGAGATTGAGTTGACCACTGCGACAATTCGCGCGGTTTCAATTCCGGTGCATGTGCTGATTCGTCCGCGAGGCGGAGATTTTGCCTACACCGCGGAGGAGTTCGCCCTGGTAAAGAAGCAGATGGAACAGGCGAAACAGGCCGGCGCGGCGGGAGTCGCGGTGGGAGTGCTGCTGCCCGATGGACGCGTGGATGTGGAGCGAACCCGCGAACTGGTGAGCCTGGGCCGTCCCATGAGCGTGACTTTTCACAGGGCTTTCGACACGGCGTTCGATCTGAGCGAGGCGCTGGAAGCAGTGATTGAAACCGGCGCCGACTGCCTGCTCACTTCGGGCGGCGCGACCGATGTGATGACGGGCGCGGAGTCGATTGCGCAACTGCGCGAACAGGCGGGGGGCAGGCTGGCGATCATGGCCGGCGGAGGCCTGCGCTTGAACAACCTGGTCGAGGTGGTGAGGCGGACGGGCGCTTCTTATCTGCACGGATCGATGACGCGCAGGCGCGATGCAGAGGCCGAAGGCGCGACCTCGATTGCGGTGAGTGGGCTCGAAGCCGATGTGCGCGAGTCCGTGCGACTGCTGCGCGATGAGTTCACGACGCGCGAGTTTGTCGCGGGACCAGCCCGCTGAACCGCTGTGCCTGAATTGATGGACGGTTCAAACGCGGAGTATGCGCGTGCCATGGCGTTCAAACGGGGCGAGGATGTCGGCGGTGGCCGCGGTATCGGTGATGAGAACGTGAATCTCGCTGGCCGGGCAGATGAAGGCCGGGCTGACTTTGCCCAGCTTGCTTGAGTCCGCGGCCACAATCACCTGCTTGGACTGCTTGAGCATCTTGCGGTAGACGAGTGCTTCATCGGCTTCAAGCGTGGTGGCTCCTCGTTCCGCATCCAGGCCGGTGACGCTGAGGAAGACCTTGTCCATGTAGACGTCGTCAAGGAAGGTGAGCGCGGCATTGCCGGTGAGAGAAAACGACCACGCCCAGGGAACCACGCCGCCTGTGAGATAAGTGCGGATGCCGGGCTGATTGCAGAGCTCCATGCCGATGTTGATGGCGTTGGTGATGACCTGGATCTTGTCGCGATGGCGCAGGCTGCGGCCGATATGCGTGGTGGTGGTTCCGGCGGTGAGGCCGATGGTTTCATTGGGCTGCACAAGTTCGGCGGCCGCAAGGCCGATGCGGCGCTTCTCTTCGGCAAATCGCTGCTCGCGGGCCAGGAACATGCTGTCATAGCGGAAGGGCTCATAGAGCAGCGGCTCGACCAGGGTTGCGCCGCCATGAGTACGGCGAATGAGGCCGCGATTTTCCAGCCGCGCCAGGTCGCGCCGAATGCTGGGCGCAGAGGAGCCGGCCACCGCAAGCAACTCTTCGATGGTCGCGGTTCCTGCCCGGAGAAGGAACTTGATGATTTGCTCGGAACGGTGATTCAACGACTCTGCCATCGCACCGATTCTAACCGTTTGGGAGTGCGGCGTTGGGGTTTTCATCGTGATTTTAGGCAATTTATGGGAGCTTGCACCTTAAATTGTTCAATATGTTGATCGAATTGTAGTTGTATGATCAGGAAAGGCGCGAGCGTTTCCGGCAAGGGAAACAGCGCCGGGATGGGCACATGCAGACGTTTGAGCATGAGATGTTGCGGGAGATTTACGAGCAGCCGGCGGCAATCCGCCGCACGCTGGCGCGTTACTTGTCAGGCGAGGGGCTGAGGCCGGAAGTGGCTTCGATGCTGGCGGCCTGGTCGATTCCGGAGGGCGAAATTCTGATTGCCGCCTCGGGGTCAAGCCGGCATAGCGGACTGGCTGCCGAGATCCTGTTGGAAGACCTGTGCGGGCTGGCCGTGGATGTGGAGTACGCCAGCGAATATAGTTGCCGCGGAACCGACGGTCAGCAGGCATCGCGCCATCCGAGCGTGCTTGTGCTTTCGCAATCGGGTGAGACGTCCGACACGCTGGCGGCCCTGCGTGAGGCCAGGCTGCGCGGACAGAAGACACTGGCCATCACCAATGCCGCGGGATCTTCAATGGAGCGCGAGGCCGATGTTTCCATGCCTCTGGCAGCAGGCGTGGAGCGGGCGATTCCCGCAACCAAGAGCTTTACCTGCCAGCTTGTGGTGCTTTATCTGCTTGGGCTTTACGAGGGGGCGCGCGTGGGCCGGATGAATGACGCCGCGCTCGCCAAGCACATTGCGGAGTTGTCGGCTTTGGCGGAGAGCATAGAAGCGCAGCTCGACGAATGGCGCGAGCAGATGGCCGCGCTGGCGCACAAGTATGTGGCGGCAGCGAGCTTTCTGTTTCTGGGCCGCGGCATTCACTACGCGATTGCGCGCGAAGGCGCCTTGAAGCTGAAGGAAGCGTCGTATGTGCACGCCGAGGGTTACCCCACGGGCGAATTGAAGCACGGGCCGAATGCGCTGGTGAGCGATCGCGTTCCGCTGGTGGTGCTGGCCACGGTGGATCGCACGCTGGACGGCTCGGTGCTGCACTATGAGAAGACGCTGCAACTGCTGCGCGACATGAAGGAGCAGGGTGCGAAGGTGATCGCGATTGCCCACGCGGGCGACGCGGACGTGGCGGAACTGGTGAGCGATTGCGTATTTGTGCAGCCTGCTCCCGAGTACCTGCTGCCGATTGCCGAGGTGATTCCGCTGCAACTGTTCGCTTACTACATGGCGCTGGAGCGCGGCGTGAATGTGGACCGGCCGAGGAACCTGTCCAAGGCAGTCGTCGAGGCGGTGTCGTAGAGGCCTGCGGTTCATCGCAGGGAAACACGCACAGGGGCTGAAGCCCGATCTTTTCTTTTGAAGAATCTGCGGCACGACTGAAGTCGTGCCCTTTCAAGGCAGAAATCCATTGATCCAACCCATCGTTTGTTGCGGCCGCCCACCCATTTCGCGATAAAGCCTGCGAAATGGATGGGGCACAGTGTTTGAATCTATGGGATCGGAGTACAGAAATCCGATAACTCGAACCGATTCGAGTTATCGAGCAGCGCTGCCTTCGAAGTGTGCTTCAATCTCCTCCAGCGTTTTGCCTTTTGTCTCGGGCAACAGGAACGCTGCAACGAGGAAGTAGACCACTGTGAATCCGACAAACAGGAAGAACATCGAGGAGTAGCCGTGCTTGCTCACGAAGGGCAGGAAGATGCCGGCCAGCGTGGTGGAGACAAGCTGGTTGATTACCAGTGCGATGCTCATACCGTTTGACCGAATGCGGGTGGGCATCAACTCTGAGAGCGCGAGCCATACGCAGACGCCGGGTCCCAGTGCATAGAACGCGATGAAGCAATAGAGGCCGATGGCCACGCGCCATCCGTGACCGGAATCGGGAACGCTGCCGATGAGAGCCTTCTGGATTTTGAGCGGAGCGGTGCGGGCCGCGTCGAGATTGGCAAAGGGATTCTTGAAGAAGGATTCCACCCGGTTGGTGGGAACACAGTTGTCGCGCGTGATTTGAACGGGTGTGGGAGCCTCGTCGTCAGAGCGCGCAATGCTGGTGGACGCGGTGAAATCGCCGTAGGAGTAAATGATGCCGAGGGATGCGCGACCGCTCTTGATGGCGTCGCCGGTGTAGCCGTTGGCGGTGAGAAGCTTGGCCGCTTGAGCTTGATCGAAGCGAAGAGTCAACTCCTGATTGGGGCTGACCATGGTCTGGACCAGACCGCTTGAGTCAACATTGAGCTTCTCAGTCTTGAGAAACATGAAGCCGACGGAGAGGAGCGAGACGACGATGCCGCTGGTGCCGAGAATGAGCAGGAACCTTCGGCCGCGCCGGTCAACCAGCGCGACGCCGACCATGGTCATGGTGAAGTTGACCACTGTAAGGATCACATAGCCCCAGTGCGCCTGGAGGTCGGACAATCCGCTCTGCAGGAGGATACCGGTGTTATAGAGGATGACGGAGTTGATGCCGGTAGCGGTGTTACAGGAAAGGATCGCGCAGGCCAGCAGGAACGGGATCACATATTTGCGGCGCAAGAGCGAGTCCTGGAGCCTGGCGCCGATTTTCCGATTGTTCGAGCGCGACTCGGCAGCAGTGTGTGCGGTTTCTCTCATCTCCTGCAACTCGAGCTCGGCTTGTTCGGGGGTGCGGGAGCGAAGCAATGCGGCGAGGGCCAGATCTTCCTTCCCTTTCCGGAAGAGCCATCGCGGCGATTCGGTGACAAGAAAGCTGCCGATCACGAACAGAATGCCAGGTGGAAGCGAGACCCAGAAGATGCGGCGCCAGGCCACGTTTTTGAATTGCAGAAGAGCGTCGGCACTACTGGCGGCGGCGACGGCGTTTACGCGATAGCTATAGTAGATGCCGATGAACGCCGCGGCGACGATTCCGAGCGTGAGCATCCATTGGAAGATGCCCGTGCCTTTGCCGCGATGGGTCGCGGAGAGGCACTCGGCCAGATAGAGCGGCACAACGACGCCGATGAAGCCGGCACTCATGCCCTGCAGAAGACGGCCGAAGAACAACGGGCCGTAGCCCTGCGAGAGCGCAATCGCGGGAATGCTGATGGCGAATGTGAGGCCGCTGAGAACCATGAGAGGCTTGCGGCCCATCCAGTCGGCGAGCATGCCGGCAAAGAGTGTGGAGAAGACGCTGCCCAGCAGCACGGCCGCCACGATCACCGACAATTGCGCATTGGTCAGGTGCGAGGTCGCTTCAAGATAAGGCAACGCGCCGCCGATGATGCCTACGTCCACGCCATAGAGCAACCCGCCCAGTCCCGAGACCAGAAGAAGGAAGAGGTTGTAGCCGCGCTTCGAGTTGGAATTGGCGGTGACCGAGATGTCATGCGTTGTCATGGATTGAGCCTTTGCCTGAAATCTGATTCGGTGACTGGAACGGCTGAAAGCGGCAGGAGATTCCCATCTGAATTCATTCTCGCCTGACGGCGCGGGTGCAGCGCATGATTAGTCTACAATGATCGAATCGAAATGAAACGCTCAAATTTATGAGCTGAAGGGGATCAAGATGTTAAGCCTGAACCGGAGACAGTTGTCCATCATCGCGCGGACAGGAATGTTGGGAATTGCAACGATTCTTGCTGCTTTCTCTACGCGGGCAGTGGGTCAGGTAAAGTTGCTGCCCGCTCCGCGCGAGGCGCATTTTGTGAACGAGACGGCGCTTCCGGCTTCCATTTCTGTCTCAGTGCCGGGCAACGACGCGGACGATGCGTTTGCGGCGCGGGATCTGGAAGCAGCGGCGAAGGCGGCGGGGCTGAGTGTCGTGGGCGGTGCATCGGACGCTTATCGAGTCACGCTGCTGCGGACTGGAACGCCGGATGCGAATTCGGTGTTGGCGAAGAACAATCTCCGCTTTGACGCGGCGATGGAAGCGGAAGGCTATGTGCTGGCTGTCGAGCCGCATGAAGCGTTTGTGGTTGCGGCTTCGGCTTCCGGCATCTTCTATGGAGTGCAGACGCTGAAGCAGATGCTTCCGCCGCCAGGCGGCAAGGCCACGCTTCCGACGGGCACGGTGCGCGACTGGCCGGCGATGAAGTATCGCGGCATTGACGACGATCTTTCGCGGGGACCGTTTCCCACGCTTGCATTTCAGGAGCACCAGATTCAAGTCTTCGCTTCGTACAAGATCAATGTGTATTCGCCTTACATTGAGCACACGCTGCTCTATCCCGATCAGCCGCTTGCGGCTCCTCCGGGCAGTTCGCTGACGCCTGGGGATGTGGCCGAGCTTGTCTCCTTTGCCAAGCAGTATCACGTGATGGTTTTGCCGGAGCAGGAGGCCTTCGGGCATCTTCACCAGGTGTTGAAGTACGACCTCTACAAGGATGTGGCCGAGACGCCGCACGGGCATGTGTTGGCGCCGGGACAGCCGGGCACGCTGCCCTTGATCCACGACTGGTTCACGCAGATTGCCGCGGAGTTTCCGTCACCGTTCATTCACATCGGAGCCGACGAAACGTTCGACCTTGGCGTGGGACGCACGCATGCGGCGGTCGAGTCGCGTGGCTATGGGCCGGTGTACGTCGATTTTCTGAAGCAGATTCACGATGAGCTGGCGCCGCTGCATAAGCGGCTTTTGTTCTGGGGCGATATTGGCGGAGACGATGCGGCTGCCGTTGCAGGACTGCCCAAGGACATGATCGCCGTGCCGTGGAATTACTGGGATACGAAGGGCTTCGACAAGATGATTGAGCCTTTTGCGAAGGCTGGGATCGAGACCTGGGTATCGCCCGGCGATGCGAATTGGAATGAGGTGTATCCAAATGCGAATACAGCCTTCGGCAACATCCAGGGATTCGTGCGCGACGGGCAGCGCCTGGGTTCGACGGGTGCGCTGACGACGGTGTGGAATGACGACGGCGAAGGCCTCTTCAACATGGACTGGTACGGCGTGCTGTTCGGCGGAGTCGCGGCATGGCAGCCGGGAGAGAGCTCGATTCCTGATTATCAGGCAGGGTACGGCCTCACCTTCCATGGCGATGCGAGCGGCAAAATCGACGCGGCCGAAAAGGAATTGATGGCTGCGCACACGGCGCTTGGAAAGGCGCACGTCGGCTTGAATAGCGATGAACTTTTCTGGGTCGATCCGTGGAGCGTGGAAGGACGAGAAATCTCAGCAAAGATTTTGCCCGTCGTTGAGGATTTGCGGCTGCATGGCGAGCGTGCGATTGTGCTGATCGCGGAGGCGCGCGCCGCCAATCCGCATCCGCGTGAAGAGGATGCGCTGACCGCGATGGACATGGGCGCGCGGCGGCTGGACCTGATCGGCGAAAAGTTTGAACTGAGCCAGGAGATTGTGGAGCAGTATGCGCTTGCGCTGGCCCAACAGCACGACAAGGCGCATCGCTCGAGCACGCGAAACATCCTGGATGAAATCAGCAGCATGTTTGGCCGCTGCCAGGATTTGCGCGATGGGTACTCGGCCGTGAAGGGGGAGTACAGCCAGGTGTGGCTGAGCGAAAATCGTCCGTACTGGCTGAGCAATGTGACGGTGCGCTATGACATTGCGATTGAAACCTGGCAGAAGCGCAGCGATCTGTTTCTCACAGGAATTCGCGGATGGGACAGCGGGAGAGATTTGCCGTCGGCTGCATCGCTTGGGTTGCCGGAACCAGCGAGTGCGAAGAGCGGCGCGCACTGAGGCTTGGCAGATAAGCGGTATTTCAGACAGCCTGCCTGCGCGTCTGTTCAGCATGACTGCGGCCGTTGAAGAACTTGGCGTGATTCACCTGATGGCCGCGGCCTGTCGGCGTCTCGGTGTCGATCTGCTCGGCGGAGGGACGGATATCAATGCGGCGCTGGCCTACTGCGAGCAGAAGATCGAGCAGCCCGCGCAGACTCACCTGGTGCTTGTCACCGAATTGTATGAAGGCGGCGACGCGCAATCGATGCTGGCCCGCATTGCCGCGTTGAAACAGAGTGGCGTCAACGTCATCGTGCTGCTGGCGCTTTCAGACGATGGCCATCCCGGATACGACTCCAACCATGCGGAGAAGATTGCCGCCATGGATTCCCTCGTGTTTGCGTGCACCCCCGATCAGTTCCCTGACCTGCTGGCGACCGCTCTCACCCGGCAGGACATCGTCCAGTGGACTGCAGCGCAGGACATCGCGCTGATTCGCGGAGCGTGAGCCAGGCGAGCGAATCTCCCCCTCAACCTGACTCGCGATAAGGCACGCTCCGGGCCAGCAGCAGAGCTTCGCTTCCCCACGGGGAGCCAGGGAAGTAGCCCTCTCCGCGTAAACCTCTTGTTTCAGACTGGTCCTATCGGAACAGGTTGGTGCGGGCGAGATCGACGATCTCGTCTCCCCGTCCGCTCAGGATTGCCTTGATCATATAGAGGTTGAAATCGACGATCTGGTCCAGCTTGAGACTCGGAGGCATAGCCAGTTCCTGGCGGTTCACGACGATATCCACCAAGGCGGGACCATCATGCGCGAAAGCCTGTTCGAGCGCGGGCCTAACTTTCTCCGGGTCATCCACGTGTAGCCCGAGAATCCCGGTTCCTTCTGCAATCTTGGCGAAATCCGGATTGACCAGCCGCGTGGCATGATTGAGAAAGCCGGTCGCCTTCATCTCCAGTTCCACAAAGCCCAGCGATCCGTTATTGAACACGACGATCTTCACGGGAAGATTCAATTGCCTTAGCGACAAAAGGTCGCCCATCAGCATGGACACGCCCCCATCGCCTGAGAGTGTGACCACCTGGCGGCCGGGGTGAGAAATCTGCGCGCCAATGGCCTGCGGCAGGGCATTCGCCATCGATCCATGATTGAACGAACCCAGCAGCCTTCTGCGACCATTCATGGTCAGGTAGCGCGCCGCCCAGATCACGGGAGTTCCCACATCCGCGGTGAAAACGGCATCATCCGCGGCAAGTTCATCGAGCAGCCTGGCCACGTATTGCGGATGAATCGGGAGTTGGCCCGCCTTTCCTGTTGCCAGGTGGTCCAGGTCCTTGCGCGCTTCGCGATAGTGGTCGAGCGATGCATCCAGATGGCGGCGGTTCTTCTTCTGCTCAATCCCCGGCAGCAGCGCGCGCAGGGTTTCCGCAATGCCACCCACAACGCCCAAGTCGACATGGCTGCGGCGTCCCAGTTGCTCTCCGCGGATGTCGATCTGCACGATGCGCGCATCCTTTGGATAGAACTGCTGATAGGGGAAGTCCGTTCCCAGCATCACCAGCGTCTCGCAGTTCATCATGGCGTGGTAGCCGGAAGAGAACCCGAGCAGGCCAGTCATGCCCACGTCGTATGGGTTGTCGTACTCGATAAACTCCTTCCCGCGCAGGGCATGAACGATGGGAGCCTGTAGCTTGCCGGCCAACGCGACCAGCTCGTCGTGCGCCCTCGCACAGCCGGCTCCAGCCAGGATGGTCACTTTTTTCGCGTGATTCAGCTCCTCGGCCAGGCGGTTGAGTTCTTCCCGGCTGGGAACAATCTCCGGCTCCACGCTGGTGAAGGCGACGCGCCGGGCTTGATTGACGGCGTCGGAAAGCGCCACATCGCCGGGAATTACGACGACGGCAACGCCCCTCTTCGCCAATGCCGTTTGGATTGCAATCTCAAGAATGCGCGGCATCTGCGACGGATGCGAGACCAGCTCGCAGAAATGGCTGCACTCCTTGAAGAGGTGCTCGGGATGGGTTTCCTGAAAATACCCGCTGCCAATTTCCGGCGTCGGAATTTGAGCCGCAATGGCCAACACCGGCACCCGGCTGCGGTGGCAGTCATAGAGGCCATTGATCAGGTGCAGATTGCCCGGCCCGCAACTTCCCGCACAGACCGCAAGCTTGCCCGTCAGAGCTGCTTCGGCTCCGGCAGCGAAGGCGGCTGTCTCTTCATGCCGCACCCCAACCCACTCGATCCCTTTGCGCGCCCGCACTGAATCCGTGATGCCATTGAGAGAATCGCCCGCCACGCCATAAATCCGTTCCACACCGGCGCCGGCCAGAACTTCCACAAACAGCTCTGCTACTTTCTTTGCCAATTTGGTCAGACTCTTCTGCCGGCTCAGCAGGAAGGAAATCAATATGCTCCTTCAACTGGCTGCGGAAGTCCCTTCTCACTGGTAGATGCAATCTGGCCGTCGGGGATGCGGCGCGTGTCGGACGCCGCCCCAGGGGCTTCTCAGCGTTTACTTCCGCTTACGTGGCCGTGCCCGTCCCGAACTTCATTTCCCTTGAAGTGGTCAATCTTATCGAGATGCTTTGTCGACTCGGGCTTTTCACCACGCTTCGGCTTTGGGCCGACGTAGCCGTGTTCGGGATGGAGACGGTTATTTACATGGCCCTGGAAATTGTCTGGGCCATGAAACCACTGGCCAGCGCCGATGAAGACGCCGCCTGTAAACCATTCCGGGCCGTAGTAGCCGTAGGGAGCGCAGTCATATGGAGCGACGTCATAGTAGCCATAGGGACAATCAGGCGCTACGCCAATTTCTACGGCAACCTGAGCTGCCGCTTTGGGAGCGGTTGCCATCACAAAACATCCAGCAACAGCCGCTAGTAGAACAAGCTTAATTCCTGTCATAAGCTCTCCTCGCTCTTCTGGGGCCTTCAACGAAGTCCCTCGGCTATCCAACGTAGTGACCCGGATCGTCATCGTCTGAGCAAAATGGACCATATGCGATTTGAGCAAAATGCGGTCAGCTCACGAATCGAAGGAATCATGGTGCGCCTGTCTGTTCACTACCACGTCATTGGAGTCGGCAGGAAGAGAAATGGGTTCGCTTTCCAGCGAACCCGCTCACGAGGCATTTTGGAGGGACAAAGCTGATAGGGCAGAAATTGTGCGAGGATTGGGAGGGCTGGGGCAAGGTGGTTACTGCGCGGGGGTGATTGAAGATGCCTCTTTCGTTGCAGAATACGGCAGCATCCGCCCCACATATTGTTCAGTTTTGCTCATAATCGCAAACTTTTTCGAGAACTTCTGAATAAGGTTTGGGACGCCTGAGGAAACGATGAACCGCCGAAGGTCAGGCGGCCACATCGCTCTGAAGTTAGAACCCCTTCCATGGCGCCGTCGTCCAACCTGTTTCAATCATTCCTCGGTTCAGACAGCGCTTCTGACAATGTGCAACACTGCACATCGCTTGCTTCCTATCTGGAGTACGGTCAGGCAATGATGAACTGCTCAGTACGCAGCATTCTTAAACTCGGGCCGCACGTGTTGGATCTCTGTGCTTCCTCCGTTGGGTGCTTCGTATTCACGCGTGGCTTCCGCTCGCTCGCGATGGAAAAAGAAGGATCGGTGACAGGGGCTGCTATTCGCGCCGCCGGGTCGGCCCGTAGGCCGTTGGCGGATAGCGCCGCCGCCTTGTTCCTGCTGGCCTTTGTTACGACCGAAGCTTTGGCGACGATTCGGGCACTTGCCCGCTGACACTCATCCGGTATGTTGCCTCCGAGCCCACCTGCGCTCGCATGTTGGCAGTCAGGAGCCTGCAATGGCTGTATCTGGCATTTCTCTGAATTCGCAGCTGAACGCCTCGATGCGGCGCGAAAGGATGCGGCGCGAAGGTTGGCCTCCGGCATTCGGGAAAGACTCATCAGCCCGCTTGCAGTTGATGCCCAGCCTGCCGCTTCCACTCAGGGTTGCGGTTGTAGGAAACCACCTTCCTCGACAGTGTGGAATTGCAACCTTTACGACAGATCTGTGCGATGCGATGGCTGCCGAGTACGGAGCTGGTGGAACGTCGGTCGTCGCCATCAACGATCCTCGATCGTCGTACGCCTACCCCGCGCGAGTCCGATTTCAGATTGAAGAAGGCGACATCTCTTCCTATCGAGCAGCCGCAGACTTTCTGAACGCGAGTCAGATGGACTTGGTAAGTCTGCAGCACGAGTACGGGATTTTTGGAGGCGATGCCGGCAGCCATGTTCTTGAGTTACTTCGGCGCCTGACAATGCCAGTGGTCACGACTCTGCATACTGTTCTTCGCCAGCCAGACATTCACCAACGATTCGTGATGCAGCAGATCGCCGCGCGCTCCGAGCGTCTTATTGTCATGAGCGAATACTCCTCCCGGGTTCTACAGGATGTATTTGGAGTTCCAAACGAGAAGATAGACCGGATTCCTCATGGCATTCCCGACTTGGACTTTGTGGAGCCGGATGTTTACAAGGATTCACTCTCCCTTGGAGGAAAGTCCGTATTGCTTACATTCGGGTTGTTGTCCCCCAACAAGGGATTCGAGAGCGTGATTCGATCCCTGCCCCGCATCTTGTCGCGGCACCGTAACGTCGTCTACGTAATCGCAGGCGCAACTCACCCGCACGTTCGGGCACGAGAAGGGGATCGATACCGGGAACAGTTGCAGGCCCTGGCCAGGGAACTTGGAGTGGAGCGAGAGGTGGTCTTCCACAACCGGTTCTTCAGTCCCACGGAGATGGCTGCGCTGGTGGGTTCGGCCGACATTTACATCACGCCTTACTGCCACGAGGCACAGGCTGTGTCTGGGACACTGGCCTATGCCATGGGCGCAGGCAAGGCGATCATCTCGACTCCATACTGGCATGCCGCGGAACTTCTCGATGATGGACGCGGAGAGCTGATCCCCTTCAAGAATCCAGATGCCATTGCAACCGCGGCAATCGAACTTCTGGACAACGATGCAAAACGTCAGACTATGCGCAAACGCGCTTACCTTTACGCACGCAAGATGGTCTGGAACCGGGTAGCGCAGTCCTACATGCGCTCCTTCATGCAAGCCCACGCCAACGGCGTGCTTCCTGCTCAATTAGGTTTTTCCGTCCAAACTGCCGAGAGGAGCGCTGCGAGCCAACGCCCAAATGCCTATGCGGAGCTTTGAGCCGTGCACTCTTCGATCCCATCGCCGCGAGGAAACAGGTTCAACGTCACTCTGCCGAAGACGCGACCGCCAGCATGAGGTCCATCCTATTGCACATCATGTTTTCTGAAACGGTCAAGATCCACCGTCTCTTGAGGGCAGCGTGTCTGTGATCCTGTTGATCGCCGCCCCGCACTGTTTGGCTGCTTGCCGCTGTCTGCTTGCGACCTACTCCCCAAGGAATGCCAGCAGATCCGTATTCAACTGATTTTTGTGCGTCGAGCACAGCCCGTGCGACGCGCCGGGATAGACCTTCAGCGTTGCTTGCTTAACCAGTTTGGCCGTCAACATCGCCGAGTCCGCGATGGGCACAATCTGATCGTCGTCTCCGTGGATAATCAGCGTAGGCACGTCGATCTTCTTCAGGTCTTCGGTAAAGTCAGTCTCAGAGAAGGCTTTAATGCAATCAAAAACACCCCTCAGTCCCGATTGCATTCCCTGTAGCCAAAACGAGTCGCGCAAGCCCTGCGAGACGGTCGAACCAGGCCGATTGGCCCCATAAAACGTCACGGTGAGGTCCTTGAAGAACTGTGAACGGTCTGCAAGAACGCCTGCGCGGATTCCGTCGAATACCGCGATTGGCAACCCGCCGGGATTGGCATCTGTCTTTAGCATCAGCGGAGGCACTGCGCCAATCAGCACCGCTTTGGCAACCCGCTTTGTGCCGTGGCGGCCGATATAGCGGACCACCTCTCCACCGCCGGCTGAATGGCCGACATGGATCGCATCCTTCAACTCCAGCGCTTCGGTCAATGCCGCGAGATCATCTGCATAAGTATCCATATCGTTGCCATTCCAGGGCTGGCTCGACCGGCCATGTCCGCGGCGATCATGCGCAATCGTGCGAAATCCATGAGAGGCCAGAAACACCATCTGGTCTTCCCACGCGTCCGCGCTGAGCGGCCAGCCGTGACTGAAGACCACGGGCTGACCCGCGCCCCAGTCCTTGTAATAGATTGTGGCTCCGTCTTTCATCGTGATCGTGGGCATCAATCGTCCTCCAATGTGTCGCACTCGTTTTGAATAGTGCCGATCGCAGCTTCTTGCAAATAGATGCGCGTGAATATGTTCTGTGTCGGCACGATGGGATCGGCCGGGCTAGTTATCCCGATGTCACGCTCTCGCAAGTCGGACTGCCGGCTCTTTGGTACCTGACCGAGCTTGGAGGGACATACCTTTGCGAACCGACTCTGTCAATCGCGGCTCCTGCATCTCTCTCTTGAGTTCGGCAACGATCTGGCTCGCGATTTGAACCCTGCTTTTCTTCTTCATGATGAAATCCTTTCCTTAGCGATATATGAATCACTTACTTGCCGAACCCTGAGCTGCCCGAGGTTCAGAACAACCCACACCTATAACGATGCGCGGAGTTACTGACTATCTATAGAACCTGGATAGCGTCACACGTCCTCAATGTTAACGATCCTAGGATCGAATCTGACAGCCGTCTGCCCAATTTGGACCACCGCGAAGACAAGCAAATCGTGGAAAGGGTAGGGCTGAGCGATTGACAGAGAAGAGGCCCGATTGAGCTTTGGGATTCAGGGGCCCGATCAGTTCGGCGACATGCGGCGGTTAGGGAGCAGGTTCCCACGGCTGATGAAAGGACCAGGTCCCGGCCCAGCCCGCAGCAAAGCGAGGCCGTAACTGGGCACGGCTTCGAGTTTGTCGATGCACAGTTAGGTTTTATGCTCGATTCCGGTATCCATCGAGGGCTCTTCCCTCGTGCCGGGGCGGTCGGAGTGCACGGGGATTCCGCTGATAAGGCCCTGATAGTTATCGAGGCGTTTGCCCAGAATCACCACACCCTGGTCCGTGATTTCGTACTCGCGAATATCCTTGGCATGATTCCCGCCACGCATCTTGATCACCACCATGATCTTGCGAAGCTGGCCATCGATGGATACGTACCGCAGGCGAATGATGTCGTCGGTGAGGAAAGAGATGGAGTAAGTACTGAACGGAAATTCGGTGAACGACTCATCCACTTCAACCGTGCTGAGAATCGTGACTCCGATTCCCGTCAAAGCGAAGATCATGCGGTAGAGCGATTCGCGAAAGTCGGCGCGGAAGCCGGGCGACAGAGCCATTTCAAAGCCGGCCAGCGAATCGATGACCAGGCGCTTGGCGCCGATCTTCTGCACTGCGTCGAGAATCGAGTGCATGGTCTCATCCACCGACAGATCGAGGGGACGCAAATAGAGGATTTGGAGTTTTCCGTCTTTCTGCGGCGTTTCCAGATCCAACCCCAAGCTGGTGGCCCGTTCCGCGTAGGCTTGCGGACGCTCTTCGAACACGGCCACGATTCCCGGCTCTCCCTGGCGTATGCCTTCGGCAATAAACTGGGTTGCCAGAACCGATTTCCCGGTTCCCGAAGACCCGGCTATGAGTACGCTATCGCCCTCGCGCACGCCGCCGCCGAGCATCTTGTCCAACTCAGCAATACCGAAGCAAAGGCGCCGATGGCTGGGCGGATTCTTCAGGTGTCCCTTTAACCCAAAGGTGCGCGAGAAGGCCTGCACTCCGGCGTCGGTGATGCGAAATGTGTGCAGCCCCGGCACGGAGTCCTGGCCGCGCAGCTTGATGATCTGCAACTTGCGCACAATCGAATTGCGCTCCGCCGTCTGCCGCAGCCAGAACAGCCCATCGGCGACGGTGAAGATGGGATTGTCGCGCAGCTCCTCCTCCGCGTATTCACCGATCAGGAACGTTGTGGCCTGCCAACTGGCCAGAAACAGCGCCAGCCGTTGAATGAACGATTGCAGGTCCATGTCGCTTTCCGGCTTCCGAACCATGGTGCGGAAGGAGTCGACCACCACAACGGCGGGGTTGGCCTTTTCAACTTCCTTGGTAATCTCCGCCAACACCGCGCCCAGATCCTTCTCCAGCACAACCTCGCTCAGGTTGATAAAGCGAATGGAGCCGGGCAGCTTGGCTGGATCGAAGAAGGTGTACTGCTGCTGGTAGCGCAGCATTTTGATGGCAGATTCGCCGAGGACGGTGAAGTAAAGCGCGGGCCGTTCCGGGGTAGCATTGGCAAACACAAACTGGTGCGCCAGCGTTGTCTTTCCGCTTCCCGGCGCTCCGGCGATGATGTTGAATGAAAATTCGGGGAGACCGCCACCCACAATTTCGTCAAGGCCCGGAACTCCGGTGGGTAGTTTGTTGATCTTCACTTTGTCTTCTATGCTCACGCTTTTCTCCCGTTCCCTGAATTGTGATCGTCAAGGGCCGCACCCGGCCACGCATTGCGCAGCAGGTTGAGTGTCAAGGCTTCGCCAAGGAAGAGACCAAGCAGTCCGAGCAAGCGAGCGATGAGGATGATTCCTCCCTCGCCTGGCTGAAACTCGCCAGCCATATCCTTGTCCTTGTCGATTTGAGGTTCTCGCTCGTCCACACCCTGTCCCAGGCCCTGTAATGCTCCACCCGCTGCCACCTTCACCGCCCAAAGACCGGGGGCTTCCGACTTGGCTTGCGTCAAGGCGCGAAAAGCGAGGGCCTCAAAAGCCGCTACTCCCGCGAATGCGCTAAGACTCTGGCGCAGCTTCTCATAGACGCGAAGCGTCGGGGACTCCATTGGCTCGGTGCTCTGGCCCGCACCGGCTTCATACGTCAGAAGACGATGGGCCAACTCTCGCATTCCTGGGACAGGAGTCATGTTCAACCAAGCATCGCTTAAACCAGCGGATTTCAATTGCCGTTATACGCTTCGCAGCAGGATCGGGGCTAAGTTTGCTTCTTTTCGCAGGCGCCCTCGCGGTTGGAGTGTTCGAAATCCAGAGCCGCGTTGAAGGCAGTTGGCGGATCTCAATTCATATAGCGATTCGTCTTGAGGTCCGTTGGTTCTTCCTGCGAGCCGCCGGCCTTGCTTCGGATGAGCGTGAACACGTCAAGAACCGTGGCAATGCTGCGAATGTTTCCCGCAACGCTCACCAGTCCATCTTCCATGCCCGGATGCTTGTCGGCCAGGGTTTCAATATGTTCGCTCACATTCCTCAGCCGGTCGATTTCCAGCAGAAGGTCCTCGAAAGCCGCAGCCATGACCGGTCCATCGGCCTCCGGGCGAGTCGCGTCCGTTGTGGTTGTGACCGGTTCCGTACTCACGTACCCCTGAAGGCGCAGGTCTTCAATCAAGCGCAGCGTGGTTGCCTCGCCAAGGAAGGTAAGAAACAGCCCAAGCAGTTGCGCAATCAGAATGATTCCGGCCTCGCCATCCCCGCCCGCGTCCGCCTGGGATTCAACTTCGCCCAGACCGCGCAAGCCTCCATTCGCCGTAACCTGCACCGCATTGAGCCGCGGTGATTGCGACTTGGCCAGCGCCAGGGCACGGGAAGCGAGCGCCTGAAAACCGTCCGCTCCCACGGGCGCGCCGAGTTGCCGGCGCAGCTTCTCATACACCCGCACGGTTGCAGGTTCGGAATGCAGCGAGGTGGTGGCTGCATCGGCTTCGGAAGCGACCAGGATGCGGGCCAATTCACGCGTTTTTTCTGGAGGAAGCATCGGGTCCGTTCTTTGCTTTACACGTTACGTCCCACCATGAGCGTAAAGCATTCATTGCAAGGCCGCTACGTTGGCCATTGCTTCTCTGGTGAGATTGCCGGCGCAATCCATCCTACTCAACCGGGCGTCATGCGATCCAAACCTATCTGAAACATCCCCGCAATGATGAGCAAACTTGGACAGATTGCCCCGCCGGCGCAATCTCCCGGCAATCCCACAACCGATTTGCTATAATGATGGCGTTGCGGTCCAGCATTCCTCCTGCGAAAACCCGGCAATGGCCGCAACCATAAGTTGGCCCCCCATGGTTGAACTTGAGAAACCACGCTTCGATGCCGCCGCCTTCCTTGCCAGAGCCGGCCTGGGACGCAGAGTCGTCCAGTTGGCCCCGAAAGACGCCTTCTTTTCCCAGGGTGATTCCGCAGACTCCATCTTCTATCTTCAAAAAGGCCGCGCAAAAGTCACCGTAGTTTCCGCCAGCGGAAAGGAAGCCACCATCACGCTGCTCGCCCCCGGTGATTTTGTGGGAGAAGAGGCGCTCGCGGCAATGACCGGGTTGCGTTTGGCCACGGCCACTGCCGTTACCGCCTGCGCCGCTCTCCGCATCGGCCGCGAAGAAATGATCCATGTGATGCATGAGGAGCATAGTCTCTCAGACATCTTCTTGAAGTTCCTGCTCGAGCGCAGCATGCGCATTCAGGCCGACCTGGTCGATCAGCTCTTCAACTCAAGTGAAAAACGCCTGGCCAGGATTCTGCTCTTGATGGCCGAATTCGGCAAGCCCGGCGAGCCCGAACAATATATTCCCAAAATCTCCCAGGAAACCCTCGCCGAGATGGTCGGCACCACCCGCTCCCGCGTCAGCTTCTTCATGAATCGATTTCGAAAGCTCGGCCTCATCGAATACAACGGCCGAATCAAAGTTCACAAATCGCTGCTCAACGTCGTCCTGCACGATCAATTGCCTGAGCGAAACGACGACGGACCTCCAGGCCCGGTCAGTCCACGAACTGCCTCAAAGGCCCCAAGCCGTATGCGGTGAGTGTGGTTCACCGGAGGCAGCCTCGGATCGGCATCGGCTTTCGCTACCTACGCAGGAACCGGTTCCGGATCGGCGATCCCGTTGGCGCAGACTTGGGAAGTCCGCGAACCGCTTGAACTCTCCTCTATTGCCAGGCTAGAGTCTTCGTCGCATCGACGGCTCCTAAGTTCCGCAAGCATCTCAGCGGATAAGTCCGGGCTCAGTGACCTTGCCTGGCGGTTACGAACCGCGCTGAGCCACCTGGGTAAGCGAGGGGCTTCCAGTTTCGAATTCAAGCCACAACGAAGTGTGCAAGATTGAGCAGCCGACGCCCCGCAGGCCGCCTCATCCTTATCTCGGTTGGCTGAAAAATCCCTTGCGTGTACGAGACCGCCCAATGACGTGGTGATTGAGATGGAAGATCCTCGGTGCAGGATTGTTGCGATTGAGATGGACGACCTTCGGTGCAGGAACTTGCTCACTGGAGTGGTGATCGAGATTGAGGACCTTCGCTGCAAGAGCCTGATCGATCGAGCGGTGCTTGAGGTCGAAGACGCCCGATGCAATCGCATGGCGATTCAAACGGAAGACCCTCGGTGCAAGAGCCTTCGCATGACCTGGTGATTGAGAAATCACTTTGGACACCGGTATCCGCCTATCAATCGGGTCAGCCGCGCTTCTATGCCCTAGATCTGTTCTCCAGTACTTATAGTCTCGCCAAATCCCTTCCGGGTGGGCTTTTTCTTCCACCCCAGCGACGAAGACCTGCCCGCTTGGGGCCCGGTTTGAGAAAAAAGCCGCTTGTCGGTGACGTTTCCCACTAAACCAACTGGAGAACAGCGATAGGCTGGTGCGTTTCAGACAGACGTTTCCCAAGCCCAGCGTGGGTCTGGCCACCCTGCCGTTCAGTGCGCTGCGAGCAATTACGACCAGCTATCACCAACCCGATCGTCCGATACTGGTCGATACAAGGCTCTGCATCGGGCAAGCAAGCGGCCACGGACTTCAACGAACCGAAAGCAACTAACGAACAGAGGAGGAAGTCATGATGAAACCAAGCACAGAAGATAAGACAACCGGCAAGCTTCACGAAGTCAAAGGCGCAATCAAGCAGGAGGCCGGGGAAGTGACCAACAACCCGAATCTGGAGGCTGATGGCAGGGCTGAAAAGAATGCAGGAAAAGTCCAAAACGTTGCCGGCAAGATTGAAAAGGCCGTAGGACAGTAAGCGCATCCACATCGAATTCAGAGACAAGAAAGGTCAAGAGAGCATGGCGCAATCAGTGTTGGAACAGATGGGCGTACAGATTGACGAGACGGCGCGCAAGGCTTCGCGAGCGGCGTCTGCCGTGGCGGATGCGCTTGAGGACGGCGGCGGAGCAGCACGGCGTGTTACAAAACAGGGCAGCAATGCCGCGGCAGAGCTTGTTGCTGACACAAAAAAGCGAGTACAACGGCACCCTGTTGAAACTGTTGCGGCAGCATTTACGGCTGGCATTGTGGCTGGACAGGTGATCCGCTGGATGTTGAAGCGGAGGCAATGCTAGCAAGAGACGGAGAATATGAGTGAAGAGGGCTGGAACCCTGGTTCCTCTTCACTCATCGTTTCAAGGTGTCAGACTGCGACATCCCTGTTCAATCCACGGTGACCATGTGTAACTGTGAACCGCACGCACACCGATCTATTGTCTAAAATTCAGCGGTGATGACCCCGATTGTTGAGATCGAAAGCCTGACACGTCGCTTCGGTGCGTTCACAGCGGTCGAGTGATTAACCATCGATGCAAATCCCGGCGATCCGACTCACACGCTGACGAAGCCCTGCACAGTGGCGAACTCCGTGAACACTCGCACCGCCGCAGAGACTTTTCCCTCGGACAAATCTGAAACCCCTGCAAAGGCAAAGGAACACAATATTCGCGTTTCCCCCGCTGTTCTTGATGCGGCAAGGAAGGAGGGCGATATGCTGCCTGAGTCGCTGCACACGACTACGCAGCCCTTACGCAATTGGTCACGGTTTGGTTGCTGCGAATGAAATGAATCTAGATCGGCGTCAGTTGGCTTTTGTCATACCGGGCTGGCTGGAATTCGGGTGCCGGAGCCAGATCAAGATTATTTTCTGGATTCCAGCGCTTCCTCGAAGGAAAAGGAGTCACAATGCCTGCAGACAATAAAGAACATCATCACACCGATCGCATTGGCTGGCTGCGCGCAGCGGTGCTGGGCGCGAACGACGGCATACTGTCAACATCAAGTCTCGTGCTGGGTGTTGCGGCCGCGCATGCGTCACACCGTAATCTGTTGGTTGCTGGAATGGCCGGCCTGGTGGCCGGGTCCATGTCGATGGCCGCCGGGGAGTATGTTTCTGTCCATTCGCAGGCAGACACCGAAACGGCTGATTTGGACATTGAGCGCGTGGAGCTAAAAACAGACAATAAAGGCGAGCACAAGGAGCTTGCGGCGATTTACACCGCTCGCGGGCTCGATCCTACTCTCGCGAAACAGGTTGCCCAGCAACTGATGGCACACGACGCGTTGGGGGCCCACGCCAGAGATGAGCTAGGCATCTCCAAGAAGCTTCGTCCGCGCCCCATTCAAGCAGCGTTGTCATCGGCCGGAAGCTTCGCACTCGGCGCATTGATGCCTCTGCTAGTCACAGTCATCGCACCGGTACAGGGATTGATCCCCTTTGTAGCTGTCTCTTCATTGGCATTGCTCGCACTTCTGGGTGGATTGGCGGCCCGCGCGGGCGGGGCAGGAGTGATGATCGGTGCAATGCGCGTGACGTTCTGGGGTGGATTGGCCATGGCAATGACCGCTGGCATCGGATGGCTATTTGGAGCAGTTGTTTAACCGTGCGAAGCGGAGATGGGACAATTTCGACTCCTGTGAGATAACTCTCCGTTGGCGAGAATATCTCGCAAAGCGATCGCCAACCAATTGCTATAGCCACCCCAGGATGCGCGGCAACTGCATTAAGAAAAACTACCCATAACTCGATGACTGGATCGGCCCCGAAAGCGCTGCTGCTGGCCTTGGCCAGACGGAATGTAAAAGAACGGTATTTATTCCTTGCGAGTTGGCCAGAGTTCACAAATCCGTCTGGACATGAGCCTCGGTTTGACGACGGCCCATACCGCGTTTCCACTGCCCACTCCGCTCGAAATACGCGTTGGATTTGGCGCCAAGTGAAATGCATTTCATTGTCTAACAAGCGGGCCCAGCGAAATAATGACACTCTTCAACTCGGCATAAATCCTCGGTGTGCCCGAATCAATAGCCGACGTTCTTCCCGGAGCGCGTTGCTTTTCTTGAGAAGTCTGAAGAACTCTTTGAGGACGCTGACTACAATCGCGTTGACGCTGACGCCTTCTGCCTCGGCCCAATCTTTGAGTGCAAGCCGTGCCTCTGCGCCAACGTGGAGGAGCCGAGGATTGGAAAGCTCCATGCCGGCCTGCGAGTCTGCATGACTTGCAGATTTGCTCAGATCGTAAGCTGCGGATTCTAAATAGAATGGATT
>Ga0255348_1000265_pt1 | contig 25737 bp, 22 predicted proteins | sample CBST25v5metaG_FD_189945 | JGI IMG/M metagenome (GOLD analysis project Ga0255348, IMG submission 189945) | Peat soil microbial communities from Stordalen Mire, Sweden - C.B.S.T-25.v5 | ecosystem: Environmental > Terrestrial > Soil > Wetlands > Peat | place: Sweden: Norrbotten County, Stordalen... | reverse complement strand
AAGTTGCGCAAGGCGGCAACGGAACACATGACGGCAATCGAAAAGAATCCGGAAAGAATCAAATCCTTCTTCAAAGACCCGCTCATTGAGTATGCCGCGTAGCAGTATTATCGGGCCGGATCAATAGCGCTTATACGCATTTACGACTCACTTGATTCAAACCAATTTCAGCCTGCGGAAAGCGCCAAAAAAAAACAAACCTACCGGGGGAATTGAACAAGTTCGTAGCAAAAACCTGTCCACAAACCGTGTGCTACAGAGCTTCCTTGAGATTGCAGAAAATTTCCCCGCTTGGATGCACACTGATGAATGGCAGAGCTATGGGCCGCACCAGAGAAAGTGCCGTGATCGGGACGTAACTCCTTATCCTGGAGGATTTTGCAGGTAACTTCTTTGTTTTCAAGATTTTACAGCGAAATTATCCCCGCAATCTTAAGAAAACAAGGATTTTACGCCCAAAATATGGGTGGGGGTACCCGGGATTCATGCGCCCTGGTTTGCCACCCGATCGGCACAGCGGAAGCCGCCCCCTTGCAGAATCGCAAGTTTATGGACAGACTCCAGGAAAATTGCCATCCAGTTGGAAGCAACCGCCGCAGTCAGGGATGCGCGGACCCAGGCACTTCCACCTCTGCCGCCAAGGTGGAAACACTGGCTGGAAAGACCGGCGGCCGGAGCCCCGAATACTCCCAGCCAAAGATGAACTCCGCTGCGGGGCCGCAGACACGCCCCTGACAAGCGCCCATGCCGCTGCGGGTGTGCAGCTTGGCCTCGCGCCAGGAAGCGTACCCTCCCAGCGCGGCGTGCGTCACGTCCTCGCAACGGCAAACCAACGTCTCCGCCGCAGCCAGCGTACGCAACTCCGCACGCAGCGCAAAGGCGCGGTCCAGCCGAGAGGCAAATCGTTGCAGTCTCTGAAGGCGCGGCGTCAGGACGTGGGCCTCGGCCTCGCGGCCGGCTGCGGCCCATCCCGCGATCTGCCCTTCCACCAGCGACTTTTCCACACCGCCTATGCCTGTAAGTTCGCCCACGCAGGCCACGCCCGGCGCCGAACTCTGCTGCAGAGGATCGACAGCGATGTAACCCCCAGCAACGCGGCAGCCAAGCAGACGAGGCAGCTCCAGGTTGGGCGCCAAATGAAATCCGCAGGCCAGCCAATCGCAGGCTAGCTTCCACTTCTTGCGGTCATCGGTCACCGTGACCGACTCCACGCGGCCTTCTCCCTCGACCCGAGTCACCCAAGAGCCTGTGCGATAAGGAGCGTTAAGCGTCTTAAGCCGGTAGTGCGCGCCCTCGGCGAGTTTGCCAGGCTGACCAAGCAGCGTCATGCCAAAACCGGCCAACTGGATCAGCCGAGCCTGCTCATAAATACTCACGATTTGGGCGTCCGCATCAGCCAGCCCCGCGGCCACCGCCAGCAGCAAGGGTCCGCTGCCAGCTACTACCACGCGTTTGCCCTGGGCATTCAGGCCTGCCTTGACCAGCGCCTGCAACCCGCCCACGCCCATCACGCCCGGCAACGTCCAACCGGGAAAAGGCAGGAAGCGTTCTCTCGCGCCGGTCGCCAGGATCAGCTTGCCATACCGAATGTCGCGCCCTTCTCCGTTGCTCTCCAGACGGATAACGCCGGGCGCGGGCCGGTCAATCGCCTGCCAACCCAGCCACACTTCGCAGTCTGTCCGCTGCAGCCGGGCTGTCCAGTGCAGGAACCCGCTTCCATGAGGGTATTGCCGCGCCGTCTGCGCATTGAATCCCCTCCAAATCTGCCCTCCGGGCGTTGCATTGTCATCAAGCAAGCAAACCCGGAGGCCTGCCTCCGCGGCAACGGCCGCAGCAGCGATCCCGCCGGGACCAGCTCCCACCACCACGGCATCGAAGCTCGCGCTCATCCGGTCACAACCTCCATCTCTGGAGTGCAAACCAGTTGGCAGGTCCGCTGTTGTGGCACACCATTCACGGTCGCCCGGCACTCCATGCAGATGCCCATCCCGCAGAAGGGAGCGCGCGCCTCTTGCCGCACCGAAAAACGGCACGGCTCGTTGGCCATCATCATTGCCGCAGCCACACTTGTGCCCTGGGCCACTCGCATGGGCCTACCATTCACCGTGATTGAAAAATCTTCGCTTCTCATACGCGCCGACTCCACGGGACCGTCTGATGCCACCAAATCTGTGCTGAAAGATGTGGCCTATCGCGCATCCGCTGCTTCAATTTTGTTTTTCCGCGAGCGAACGAAAAAGTACACAGGAACACCGAGAAGAACGATGCCAAAGCCAGGCCAGGTAGTCGTAGGGCGATAGAGGAATAACACTACCAGAATCGTAGTAGCACCCAGAATATAGAGTGCCGGCACAAACGACTATCCCCAGGTTCGATAGGGCCGTTCCGCATTCGGACGCAGCTTCCGCAGACGAAACACACCGGCGATGGTGAGAATGTAAAACATCAGCGTCGCGGAGATCACATAGTCGAGCAGATTGCTGTAAAGGTTGCCGTATTGCCCGGTGGCAGGATCGCAGGTGCGCGGAAGCACGAGCAGCACCGACCAGCATCCCTGAATCAGCAGCGCCCAGCCAGGCACGCGCGCCGCATTCAGCCGCTGCGCGATGCGGAAAAACAGCCCATCCTTCGCCATTGCATACGATGCCCTTGCGCCCGCAAGCGTGAGCGCATTTACGGTTCCAAAGGTCGACACCATAATGGCAACCGCCATCATGCCGGCCCCGAAACGCGGGAAGACCACGCGCAACACGGCAGTGGCGATACGATCGTCCGCGGCATGTTGCATCGCGGGCAACGGCAGGGTGAGCAGGTAAGCGACATTCGCGAGCAGGTAAAGCAAAATCACTGACGAGGTTCCGATAAAAAGCGACAGAGGGAGGTTACGGTGAGGCTGCTTTACTTCTGCCGCTACAAATGTGATGTCGTGCCACGAATCGGCAGAAAACAGCGACCCCGTTTGCGAGATGCAGATGGCTACGAATAGGCCGGCAGCGGTAGTCGCCGCCAGACCTGCTCCCAGCGAAACCGATGGGTGCGCAGTCCAGGCGTGATAAAAATTCGCATGAATCGCGGCCGAGTTGGCGCCCACCGTCGATCCCAAAATGATCAGGGCCAGCAGCGCTCCTATTTTCGCCACAGTGAACGTGTTCTGAACGATCTTGCCGTACTCCAGGCCGCGGCTGTTGGTCAGAGTCAGCAGCACGATCACTCCGATTGCCAGGGCCTGCGCAGTCGATAGCGAAACGGCATAGCGCGTGGAAATATGCACGGGCGCAATCAGGTAGTTCGACTCGGAAATCGTGGGCAGCAGCACGCCGGTGAACCGCGCAAAAGCAATCGCCACGGCCGCGATAGTGCCGGTCTGAATCACGGTCCATAAGGTCCAGCCGTAGAGAAATCCCCACAACGGGGAGAATGCTTCTCTGAGGTAAATGTACATCCCGCCAGCCTGCGGCATCATGGCTGCAAGCTCGCCGTATGTCAGCGCGCCGCTGATCGTGAGTACGCCGGTCAGCGCCCATGCGGCCAGCAACCAGCCCGCGCTGCCAATTTGGCGCGACATCTCAGCCGAGACGATAAAAATCCCCGATCCTATCATGATGCCGATCACCACCATGACCGAATCGAATAGCCCCAGCCCGCGATGAAATGCCGGCGAATTTATTTCATCTTCACGCGGTTTCTTGCTTATGGTCACTTACCGGTTCCCCTTTTGCCGTTTACTCTCCGCTAGACAGAAAACGCGTTCATCTCATGCCCCAAAGTCTGTAGGACCGATTAGTAGCCGCGTTCCATCGCCGCGCGTTCAGTCGATGAATAATTTCGTCATCAAAAGCGTATCTGGATTATCAAATCCAATATAGTATACGATTACTGTTGCCTGTTTTGTCGCTCTTCCCATGAGGAACAGCTCAGAGCGCACAGAGCGCAACGGCTTGGTGTTTTCTGGGCGGGCCTGTCACTTGAAGGAGAATAGCTTATGTGGGAGTCGAGGCGGATTAGCTACGCACTTTGCGGCTGGATGATCGCAACCGCATCAGCATTTGGCGCCAATCAAGGCGCTGCTGCGGAGTCTCGGTCGTCTGAGCCCCGGATGCCTGCGGTAATTGAACAGTTCACTGCCGACTCCATGGCCCTGGACAGTACCTACCCGGTGGCCATCTCGCCGGTGCGAATGGCGCGCTTCGAGAAGTTCTACGCCGAAGAGCAGGTGACGCTGACGGAGATGAACTTCGATGCGCTCTCCCAGGAAGACAAGATCGATTACCTTCTGCTGCGGAACCGCTTGGCCATCGACCTGCATCAGCTTGCCATACAGAAGAAGCAGGTTGAAGAGATGCAGCCGCTGTTGCCCTTCGCAAAGACGATTGAAGATCTCATGGAGGGCAAGCGTCTGATGCGGCGGCCGGATGCGGAGAAGGACGCGGCCGCGCTGACGGAGATGGTGAAGCAGATCACCGCGGCGCGCGATCAGTTTGATCCAAAGCCACACGGCACGGCATCGGGCGAGGCTAGCCAAAGGCCCAAGATCGATCCCGTTATCGCCAATCGCGCCGTCCTCGCCACGGCACAGCTCAGTTCGGGCCTGCGTGACTGGTTTAACCAGTACAAGGGCTACGATCCGGCATTCACGTGGTGGGTGGATCAGCCCTACAAGGACGCCGATAAGTCACTGAGCGACTACAGCGCCTTCCTCAAAGAGAAGCTGATCGGCATCCCACCCGACGATAAGACCACGATCATCGGTGATCCGGCAGGCCGCGAGGCGCTGATGAGCGAACTGGCCGACAACATGATTCCATATACGCCCGAGGAACTGATCGCGATTGCCCAGACCGAGTACGACTGGTGCATGCGCGAGATGCTGAAAGCCTCGCGCCAGATGGGCGACGGTGACAACTGGCACGCTGCCGTGGAGAAAGTGAAGCAGATGCACGTGGCGCCCGGCGAGCAGCCGGAGCTGATTCGCAAGTTGGTGATCGAGGGCAGCGATTTCGCCAAAGACAATCAGCTTGTGACGGTGCCGCCGCTGGCCGATGAGACGTGGCGCATGGTCATGATGACGCCCGAGCAGCAACTGGTGAACCCGTTCTTCACGGGAGGAGATGAGATCAGCGTTTCCTATCCCACGGACACCATGACCTTTGATCAGCGCGAGATGAGCATGCGCGGGAATAATATTCCCTTTGCGCACGCGACCGCATTTCACGAGATGATTCCCGGCCATTTCCTGCAGTTCTATATGTCCTCGCGATACCGGCCTTATCGCGAAGAGTTTTCCACCCCGTTCTGGAGCGAGGGCAACGCGCTCTGGTGGGAGATGCTTTTCTGGGACAAGGGCTTCGATAAAACGCCCGAGGAGCGTGTGGGCGCGCTGGTGTGGCGTATGCACCGCTCCGCCCGCATCGTCTTCACGATGAACTTTCACCTCGGGCGGTGGACACCACAGCAGTGCGTGCAGTATCTGATCGACAAGGTCGGCTTCGAGCCGGACAATGCGACGGCCGAAGTGCGGCGATCATTCGACGGCTCGGTGGAACCTCTCTATCAGAGCGCGTACCTGCTTGGGGCGCTGCAGTTTCGCGCCATGCACACTGAGCTGGTGGACTCAAAAAAGATGACCGATCGTGAGTTCCACGACGCGATTCTGCATGAGAACTCCATGCCGATTGAGCTACTCCGGGCCGACATGGAAGGAAAGAAACTGACGCGCGATTTCAAAACAAGCTGGAAATTCTACGGTGAGCACCCGACGCATCCCTGACGTTTGCCAAATATAGCGGAAGACACGGTGCATCCCGCACTGCTGAGATTACGAGAGATTTCCAGGCCTAAGCCTTTATTCCCTCCGGTCACCAGTGCAATCTTCTCTTCATTTGCCATATGACTTGAACTCCTCTTGTTGCGAATATTGAGATTCAAAGCGCCATGCCGCCGGACACTTCGATTCTTTGACCGTTGACCCAGCGATTCTCGTCCGAGAGAAGCGCAGCGATCATGGGTCCGATGTCGTCGGGCACGCCAGCGCGCCCCAACGCCGTCATTTCCGCCACGCGCTTGTTCATTTCGGGATTGTCGCGCACCATGCCACCGCTGAAGTCGGTTTGGATCGCGCCTGGTGCGACGGCATTCGCGGTGATCCCGCGTGGGCCAAGCTCTTTGGCCAGATAACGGGTCAGCACCTCGACCGCTCCCTTCGCAGCGCCGTATGCGGAGCTGCCGGGCATCGAAAATCGCGCAAGTCCCGACGAAATATTCACGATACGGCCGCCATCGTTCATCAAGGGAAGCAGTTTCTGCGTCAGGAAGTAAACACCTTTGACGTGAACATTGAAGATCTCATCGAATTGAGCTTCCGTCGTTTCCCCGAAGCCAGCATGAAGAGAATTGCCCGCATTGTTCACCAGGTAGTCGAACTTGTCCTTCCCCCAACTGTGCAGCGTGTTGCGGACTTCCGTCACGAACGCGTCAAAGGCGCGAATCTCCCCCGTATCGAGGCGAAATCCCGCTGCCTTTCGCCCCATGGTTTCGGCCTCGTGGATGAAACTCTCGGCTTCTTTCTGATTCGCGCGATAGGTGAAGAGAATATCGACGCCGCGCCGCGCCAGATTGGCAGCGGTGTTGCGGCCAAGGCCGCGGCTTCCGCCGGTGATAATAGCTATCTTATCCGTCATCCGTATGAGCTCCTTTGCTTGTTGAGACGCGTTCCCCTGGTTCAAGATTGGGAATAGCGCATGTTTCCGAGATCGGCGAGGAGCGTGGGCCCGGTTGGGTTCCAGTTCAGCTTTTTCCGCGTTTGCGCGCTGGAAGCTGGCATATCCAAGCCCGCGAAGATCGCGAGCCAGCCAAAATGAGCTTGCGCTTCTTCCGGAGAAAGCCTGACCACGGGCACCTTCAAGCCTCGGCCAATGACTTCAGCGATCTGCCGCATCGATACTCCCTCTTCACCGACGGCATGGTACCTACTGCCTGCTTCGTGCTTATCCAACGCGAGCTTATAGAGATGGGCAACATCGAGAACATGAGCCGCGGACCAGCGGTTGTTTCCATCACCCACATACGCCGAGACTCCCTTTTCACGAGCCAACTGGACCGCGTAGGTGATGAGGCCTTGCTTGAAGGTGTCGTGAACCTGGGGAAGGCGCACCACAGATACTTGAACGCCGCGCGCGACTTGTGTCAAACCTGTCTGTTCGGAGACGCGAGGCATCGCTGGGTTGAAAAGGACCTCCATGTCTTCGGTCGCGAGACGCCCTGGGGCAAGCGCCCCGATTCCGGAGCTGACAATCAAGGGGCGGTTTGAGCCCGCGAGCGCGTCGCCAAGCGTCTCGATTGCGCGCCTGTCGATCTCACAATTCTCCTTGAATTTCGTGAAGTCGTGAATGAAGGCCGTGTGAATTACGCCGTCCGATTTGGCTGCTCCGCTGCGCAGGCTTTCCAGGTCTTCCAGATCACCCCGATGCACCTCGGCGCCGGCTGCCTTGAGAGATTGAGCGCCCGCATCCGACCGCGTCAGTCCGAGCACCTGATGGCCGGCGTTGATGAGTTCCGGAACAATGGCTGAACCGATAAAGCCGGTGGCGCCAGTGAGAAATACACGCATAGTCATTCCTCCTAAGCCCTTGTGAATTCAGTTGATAAAGAAGAAGCATTCACTCGAGTTGCGAGCCGAGCCGAAGCTTTGACGGTGATCAATCGCCAGTCGCGCGTTGAAGAGGACAAGCCATCGATCCTGGCCAGTTCGTCCAGCCAGTCTTTTGCCGAAAGCTCCGCCTGTTCTCTCCCGAACAACTGTTTGACGGCGTTGAAGAATGCCGCCAACTCTTGCTCCGCTGCCTTCACCGGGCCGACGGAACGAGGATTGAGATTTTTCGTAGATCCAAAACAAGCAACAAGATTCATATTCCTCGCCTCCCAGGCTGCAAAAATCAGAGACCTCTGTTGACAGGCCATCGCTTTCCGACTAAAACGGAGATAGCCTCCGAATAAGTAGATTACCGGAGACTGTCTCCGGTTGCAATTATTTTTGCCCATGTTCAAGATTTGTTCGCAATCCGTCCCCCGAAAGCCGCGCACCGATGCGCAGCGGAACCGCGAGCGAATTCTGGAAGTGGCGAAGGAGGCGTTTACCCGACACGGCGCGGACGCCAGCCTGGACGAAATTGCCAAACAGGCAGGCGTGGGCCCTGGAACTCTGTATCGCCACTTTCCCACGCGAGACGCCCTGATTGAGGCGGTCTACCGAAGTGAAGTGGAAAAGCTGGCTGCTGCAGAATGCAAATTTGCCAAGGCAATGCCCCCGGTTGAGGCATTGCGGGCCTGGATGCTGTTGTTCGTCGACCACATCGCGGCAAAGCAGATCATTGCGCCGGCGCTGAATAGCATGGTAGGCGGTCCTTCAAAGCTATTTGAGTGCTCTCGCGGCCTGGTCCAGGGAGCGATTGAAGGGCTGGTGAAGCGCGCCATCAAGAGTGGCGACATACGCCGGGATCTCGAACCCTTCGATCTGCTTCGGGCGCTGATCGGCGTCGCCCATGTAGCGTCCGGTCCTGGCTGGCAGCAAAGCGCCCGGAGGCTGGTGGACATCCTCATCACCGGCTCGCGCCCAGCCCAATAGACTTCCTCTCGCGGACCCGGACCGGCGAAATCTGAAGGCGACCTATTTGCCGACCAGATTGTCGATGCGGACTGCTTTCAGGTGGAATCCAGAAGAGGAGATTTGATAAACTCCAGTCTCAAGCTTGTGTTCGTCGCCGATCCTCTTCCCCTGGCCGGATTGTGGAGTGAACAGATGCCTATCAAACTGAATGTGAACAACATTGCCGCGACGGTGGATGTGCCGCCGGATACGCCCCTTTTGTGGGTGCTGCGCGACGTGCTGAACCTGAAAGGCGCCAAGTATGGGTGCGGAATTGGCCTTTGCGGAGCATGCACAGTGCTGGTGGGCGGCCATGCGGTGCGCTCCTGCATGACAAAAGTGGGCGCTGTTGGAAGTCAGCCAATCACCACTATTGAAGGGCTTTCGCCGGATGGCTTGCACCCGGTGCAGGTCGCCTGGGAGACGCTGGATGTGCCGCAGTGCGGCTACTGCCAGGCTGGGCAAATCATGTCTGCCACCGCCCTGCTGGCGCAAACGCCTCATCCCACCGACGCGGATATCGACGCAGCCATGAGCGGCAACCTATGCCGCTGCGGAACCTATACGCGTATTCGTCAAGCCATTCACGAAGCAGCAGAAGCGGGCGCCCCGGCCCGCATCAAGTGAAGGAGGGCCATCCGATGCGAATAAATCGCAGATCGTTTCTACAGTTGACGGCCCTTGCGGGCGGCGGCCTCGCCCTGGGACTTTATCGCTCGCCGCTTGCCGCGGCTCAAGGACCGGGAACACCACCAGACCTTACGCCGCAGGCCTTCATCCACATCGCGCCGAGTGGCGTGGTCACCATCATGGCGCGCGCCTCGGAGTCTGGCCAGGGCATGCGCAACATGCTGCCCATGCTGATCGCCGAAGAACTGGATGTCGATTGGAAGGATGTTCGCGTCGAGCAGGCCGAGCTGAACGAGAAGATATACGGCCGTCAGTTTTCCGGCGGTTCCCAAAATACGCCGGCGGGCTGGGAGCCGATGCGTCGCGTGGGTGCAGCAGGGCGCCAGTTGCTGATCACCGCAGCTTCGCAAACGTGGAGCGTGCCTGCGGAAGAATGTACTACGCGATCCGGCCGGGCGCTTCACTCTGCCTCAGGACGCTCCGCCGGTTATGGGGAACTTGCCACCAAAGCCGCCGCACTGCCCGCGCCCGCGCTCAGCAGCGTCAAGCTCAAAGACCCCAGGGATTACCACATCATCGGCCACTCGCAGCCGGGCGTTGACACTCATACCATCGTCACCGGCAAGCCGCTCTTCGGCATTGATGTGGATGTGCCTGGGATGTTGTACGCGGCGATTGAAAAGGCTCCTGTCTTTGCCGGCAAGGTAAAGAGCGCAAACGTCGACAAGATCAAAACGCTGCCGGGCGTGCGTCATGTGCTCGTCATCGATGGCGGCATCACTCCCGCCGCCTTTACACCGTGGGAGCCGGGCATGGAGCCTGGCATCGCTATCGTGGCCGACACCTGGTGGCAGGCGCAGCAGGCCCGCAAACAACTCAAGGTTGACTGGGATCTTGGCCCCGCTGCCACACAAAGCACCGAGGGCTTCAGGAAGCGCGCAGAAGAACTTCTTAATGCCGCGCCCGCAAATTCGCTGCGCAAATATGGCGACGTGGACTCCGCGCTTAAGTCGTCGGCCAAGGTGGTCGAGGCAACTTATGAGTACCCGTTCATTGCTCATGTCACGTTGGAGCCGCAGGGCGCCACCGCGCACTGGAAAGATGGCAAATTGGAGATGTGGTCGACCAGTACGCTGCCTGGCAACGGCCTCACTCTGGTCGCCAAGACTCTCGGCATCCAGGAAAGCGACATCACCACTCACATGGTGCGCTCGGGAGGGAGCTTTGGCCGGCGCCTGCAGAACGACTACCTGGTCGAGGCCGCCTGGATTGCAAAGCAGATTGACGCGCCGGTAAAGTTGCTCTGGTCACGCGAAGACGACATTGCACATGACCCCTTCCGCCCTGGCGGAACCTTTGGGTTTAAAGGCGGACTGGATTCGCAAGGCAAGATCACGGCTTGGCGGCAGCACTTCGCCACCTATGGCGATGAAAAGAATGCAACCTCCGGCGGCGGCATCGGGCAGGACAGCTATCCTGCCGGTTTTCCGCCGGCTTACGCGCTTTACACCTCGAAACAGCCGCTCATGTTGCGCACCGGAGCACTTCGCGCCCCCGGCGACAACGCATACTGTTGGGTGTCGCAGTCCTTCCTTGACGAGATGGCTCATGCAGCCGGACGCGATCCGCTCGAGTTCCAACTCGAACTGCTCAGCAACAAGCAAGCGCCATGGTCCTCGGGCGAACATGACCCCGTGAGCGACCACGAGCCATCAGGACAGGCCGTTCTCATCCCGGAGCGGTTCAAAGGTGTGCTTGAGTTAGTCGCGGAAAAGTCCGGCTGGGCCAAGCGGAGCAGGGAACCGGGCCGCGGAATGGGCATTGCCGCATGGTTCTGCCACCTGGGCTACTTCGCTGAAGTTGCCGACGTGAGTGTTGATGCACAGAACAAGGTCACGGTGCATCGGGTTTGGGCGGCAGGCGATGTGGGCAGCCAGATTATCAACCCCGCAGCGGCAGAGAGCATGGCGCAGGGCGGCATCATGGAAGGCATGGGCCACCTGGCGCAGGAGATCACGCTGGCCGACGGCAAAATCGAGCAGTCGAACTTCCATAACCACCCCTTGATGCGCATGAGGCAAGTTCCGAAGATCGAGGTCTACTGGCGCAAGACCGACTACGCTCCGACTGGCCTCGGTGAGCCGACGCTGCCGCCGATTTTGCCGGCGGTAACCAATGCCATCTTTGCTGCGACGGGAACGAGAATTCGCACGCTGCCACTCAAGCAGAGCGGCTTCAGTTGGGCTTGAGACTGGCTTAGCGGGAGATCGCCTGCGCGGCGCCGCGCACTTCGCTGAGCGGCAGTCCGGTGGCTCCGGTTTGAGATTTCTGGATCTCTGCAACGACCGAGAGCGCGATGGTCTCCGGCGATTCCGCGCCCAGATCCAGACCGGTGGGAGCGTGGAGTTCTGCCAACCTGCGCTCGACCCAGGCGCTGTTTGAGAAATTTGAATCGGCGGACAGGTGGAGTAGTCGGGCGGCTTCAGCGAGCAGTTCGCGAGTGCGGCGCTGCGGTCCAAGCACGCCAATGTATGCAGGCCCAACATCCAGCGCCAGCAGTGAAGCCAGAGCGCGTGAGTCCTGCTCAAAGCTGTGGCTCATCACCACGGCGGCATCCTGTGAGCGCAGATTGGCAAGCACCGACGGCTTCCCGGCAGATTTGATCGCAGGCATTTCTCGAACTGGCAGGACATGAGTCTCATCGGCGGAAGCGAAGCGTTCGGGGGTGGCGAGTTGAGATCGCCCATCGGCAACGGTGACATACCAGCCCAGTGCTTTGCCCAACTCGACGAGCGGCCGTGCATCGTCGCCTGCTCCGAAGATCCACAGGCCGGGTCGGGCGGGGCGGAAGTCGGTCCAAACGCGCACTTCCGCTCCATCATGTGAGAGCTTGGTTTCCGCGTGGCCCCCGCTTGCCAGCGCCGCTTCCGCAATGCTTTGAAGCGGATCGGACACCGCAAACGCAGGGTCCACCATCTGCCCAGAACCCAGGTCTGCAAGCGAGCGCCGTCCCATCTGCTCGCCCTCCAGAATGGTCGCCAACGCTATCGGCACGCGCCGCTGGAACGCTTGCTCCAGCGAGTTCAGCAGCGGAACAGCGGTTGGACGGCGCTCCAGCAGCAGCCAGACCACGCCGCCGCAGCCGGAACCATGGGGGCGGTCGCCGTCATCTTCAACAGTGGAATAGCGCTGTATGGATGGGCCATTGGCGGTGTGCCACCAAGCGCGGCGGGCAACCTCTGCCTCAAGACAACCGCCGCTGACAGTGCCTGCGCGGCGACCGTCTTGCGCCAGCAACATACAGGCGCCGGGCTTGCGATAACTGGGACCCTCAACGGCGACGACCGTGGCGAGAACGTAGTCCGCTCCTTCAGCTTCCAATTCACGCCACAGCTCGAAGACACGCTGGAGATCAGTCATGCAACTATTCTCGCTCAGACCCCACATGTCGATGAGCAGCGGGGATCGGTTTTTTTGCTTGTCAGGGTTGAGAATGCGCGCGAAGTGGCTGGCTTCCCGGTACACTGGTGCCGATGACTGTCGCTGCCATTGTTCTTGCCGCCGGAGCCAGCCGCCGCCTGGGCCAGCCCAAACAACTGCTCATGCACGGCGGTGAAATGATGATCGAGCGCGCGATCCGCCTGGTCAACGAGGCCGGGGCTGCTCCCGTGATCACGGTGCTCGGCGCCTTTCACGAACTGATCCGCGAGGCGGTTCAACTGAGCAATTTCACCCCCGTCATAAACAACGCCTGGAACCAGGGAATCTCGACCTCAATTCAAGCGGGCCTTGCCGCCCTTCTGGACAGCGACCCGCAAACTCCTGGCGCCTTGGTTCTTGCCTGCGACCAGCCACGACTTTCAGCCGAGCACCTGCGCGCGATGCTTGAAGTGTTTTGTGCGCAAGCTGAGCCGGGCATTGTGGCCTCGACTTACGATGGCGTCTTTGGTGTTCCGGCTGTCTTTCCCCGCGAGGTTTTTGCCGAACTGCGCGCGCTCCGCGGTGACAAGGGCGCGCGCGCCCTATTGGTACAGCCACCATGCCCTTTGGTTGCGCTGCCTTTTCCCGGTGGCGAGATTGATATTGATCTGCCCGCCGATATGGCCCACCTCGAATGACCTGATCGGTTGCGCCACTCGAGCAAGCACTCTGGCACAGAGAATCGGGTAGAGTAATTGCATTGACTGGCTACCAAGTCGCAAGAGTACACTACCGCAGATTGCCTAGATTCCAATTTCGATCACCCCAAATCGCAAGAAGAAAGGAAACCAACTATGACGAAGACCTTTTTCCGCGTCTTGATTTGCCTTTCGTTGGTTGTAACCGCTGCCGGAGCGCAGAATGAGAAGGCTGCCGGCCCTCCGCCCCTGATCGATCGCGAGCTGATCTTTGGCAATCCCGAAATTGCGGGAGCCGAGCTTTCTCCCAATGGTCAGTACATCGCATTCCTGAAGCCCTGGAAGGACACCCGCAATGTCTACGTGAAAGCGGTCGGCGAGCCGTTCAGCGCGGCCCGGCTGCTGACGACAGAGAGCAAGCGTCCCATTCCCGGATACTTCTGGACGCGGGACAGCAAGTACATTCTCTACGTCAAGGACAACGACGGAGACGAGAACTACAACGTCTATGCGGTTGATCCCGCGGCAAAACCCGCTGCGGGCGCGGACGCTCCGGCATCTCGCGACCTTACTGGGCTCAAAGGCGTGCGCGTAGCTCTGTACGAGGTTCCGAAGAGCGATCCGGATATTGTCTATATCGGACTCAACGACAGGGACAAGGCCTGGCACGATCTCTACAAGCTGAGAATTTCGACCGGCGAGAAGACGCTGCTGCGCAAGAACACGGACCGCATCGTCGGCTGGAGCTTCGACCTGAAGGGGCAGTTGCGGCTGGCTGAGCGCAATGCGGATAACGGCGACACGGAGATTTTGCGCGTGGATGCCGACAAGCTGACCAAGATTTATTCCTGCACTGTCTTTGAGAGTTGCGCGCCTGTGCACTTCCTTCCCGATGGGAGCCGCGTCTACATGCAGACCAACAAGGACATGGATCTGACCTCGCTGGTACTACTGGATCCGGCAACCGGCAAAACGGAGTTGGTGGAATCTGACCCGCTGGGCAAGGTGGATTTCGGTTGGGCGACATTCTCCGAGGCGACGGATGAATTGGTGGAGACTTCATACAACTACGATCGCGAAAAACATTTCTTCAAAGACAAGGTATACGGGGCAGACTACCACTGGCTTGAGAGCCGTTTCCCGGGCATGGAGATTGGCCTTGGTTCGCGCACACGGGATGAAAGATTCTGGCTGGTGACGGCACACAGCGATCAGGAGCCAGGCCAGACGCTACTCTTCGACCGCAAGACTCGTACCCTGACGCCGCAGTACACCATCTGGGAAAAGCTTCCGCGCCAGGACCTCGCGGAGATGAAGTCCGTCACCTACAAATCCTCCGACGGTTTGGAGATTCCGGCGTATCTCACACTTCCCAAAGGTGTCCCGGCCAAGAATCTGCCGACGCTGATCATTCCTCACGGCGGCCCGTGGGGACGCGATCAATGGGGCTATAACGCGCTGGCGCAGTTCTTTGCCAATCGCGGTTACGCTGTCCTGATGCCCAACTTCCGCAGCTCGACGGGCTACGGGAGAAAATTCCTGGACGCGGGCAACCTCGAGTGGGGCCGCAAAATGCAGGACGATGTGACTTGGGGCGTGAAGTACCTGGTGGCCGAGGGCATCGCCGACCCCAAGCGAGTGGGCATTCTCGGCGGCTCCTACGGCGGCTACGCAACGCTGGCCGGAGTGGCCTTTACACCCGACCTGTATGCCGCGGCAGTAGACATCGTTGGGCCTTCGAATCTGATTACGCTGATGGAGTCGATTCCTCCTTATTGGGAAGCGGCCCGTAAGACTTTTGCCGTGCGCATGGGCGATGTGAGCACGCCGGAAGGCAAAGCGCTGCTGGCGGAGCGCTCGCCTCTGAATTCCGTGGACAAGATCAAGACGCCGTTGCTGGTGGCGCAGGGAGCCAATGACCCGCGCGTCAACCGGCGCGAGGCTGAGCAGATTGTCATTGCGCTGCGTGATCGCGGCTTCCCGGTGGAATATTTGCTGGCTCCCGATGAGGGCCACGGATTTGCCCGCCCGGTGAACAACCTGGCGTTGTTCATGGAGTCGGAGAAGTTCCTTGCCGAACATCTGGGAGGAAGATTCCAGGACGGCGGTTCGGCGGAGTCGGTGGCACGGCTGAAAGAGATTACGGTTGACCCCAAGACGGTGGTGCTGGCCAAGAAGTTGGATGCGGGAGCCGTCGGCCTGCCGAAACCGGCGACCGATTTGCTGCCGGGCGTCTGTCACTATCAGGTGAAGATTGATGCAGGCGGCCAGCAAATGAACATCAAGCTCACCACCACGATTCAGGACGGTGGAACTGCATGGACGGCTATTAATCAGTTGGAAACACCGGGAGGTACAGCAACCGACACCGCAACCATCGAAAAGGGCGATCTGGTTCTGCGTAAACGGAACATAACTCAAGGCCCTTTGGTGATTGACCTGGACTTCAGCGGCGACAAGGCGGCAGGCAAGATGAGCATGAATGGTCAGGACCGGCCGATTGCGGTCGATCTCGGCGGCCCGGTGTTTGCGGATGGCCCCGGTGGGGATCAGGCAATTGCCACTCTGCCGCTGGCAGTGGGCTACAGCACTACCTTCCGCAACTTCGACTTTCAGGCGCAGAAGGTAAAGCTCCTGCAACTGAACGTCTCCGGCGTCGAATCGGTCACCGTGCCTGCGGGGAAATTCGATGCGTATCGAGTCGAGATAACTTCGGCCGACGGAGGTTCAGACAAGAAGACGGTATGGGTGGCCAAGGACACTCATAAGGTCGTGAAGGGCTCGGCGGTTGTGGCTGCGATGGGAGGAGCGGTCGTGACCGAGGAACTGACCGAGTAGCCCCTGCTTCGTCCAGAATTCCAAAGCAACAAAACCGGCCCGCTTCTCGATGAAAGGAGCGGGCCGGTTTGATTAAGGGCCATGGTGGCTATTCCAAGTGAGAAGAGGCCGTACTGCGGTGCGGGTGGCCTTTTTGCGTGTCTGAAAGAAGGGCCGAGTTACAACGCCGCCAGCGCCTCCCCCTGAGTGGGGAACAGACCGGCGTACCTGGTAATGCCCACCATGGTGAAGACCTTGGTAAAGTGCGCCGAGAGACCGAATGCGAACACCTTCTGGCCGGAGTTCGCGGCCTCAATCATCATCTGAATCACCAGCGCGATGCCGCTGGAGTTGATGTAATCCACTTTGGTAAAGTCCAGCAGCACAATTTTGGCGGTCTCCTTGGGGAGCGCCTGGTAGGTACCCAGAACAGCGTCCTTTGAGGTGCTGGCGATATCGCCCTCGAAGCGCAAGACGCTGACCGCGTGGCCGGCCGGGGAAGTTAAGTTTTCTACGTGTGCTTTGGTTTCGCTCTGCAAGATTGGTCGTCTCCGTATCCTGTTCGATTATTCCGCATCCTTGTCCAGCCGGATTACCAGCCGGACATAACTGCTCTTGCCTTCTGAGCCGGCTACCCACTCGGCCTCATCCACCAGCGCCTGCATCAGAAACATTCCCATGCCGCGAGGGTCTTCCTCGCCGTGCATCTTGCGATCGATGTCGGGCTTGATCACCTTGCCCGGCGGGTTTTTCAGTCCCTTGCCGTCGTCAATCACCTTCACTTCAAGCGAATCGGCGCTGGCCGAGAGCACCACGCCCACGCTCAGTTTTTCGTTCAGCCGGTTGCCGTGCTCGATGGCGTTGATGCAGGCCTCGGCCACGGCCGTCTTCAGGTCTTCGATGCGCTCATCGCGGAAGCCCATCAGCTTGGCCACTGAAGACGCGGTGCTCATGGCCACTTTCTCAAAGCCCATGCGCGAGGGCATCCGGACTTCAACGTTTGCGGTTTTGAACTCGCTCATTCCGCCATCTCCGTCCCGCTCGTCGCACGGCACAGCGCCAACGCGGTCATGTCGTCAGCCTGTGGGCCGCCTTCGGCAAATTCCTCGATCGCCGCCCACATTGCATCGAGAATACCATCGGCTTTGTGCGCGGGGCAGCTTAAAAACTCATCCAGAAGCCTTTCGGGACCAAATTCCTCATCCCCCTTGAAGACTTCCGTCAGTCCGTCGGTGTAAAACAAAAGCCGTGCACCTGGTGTAAACCCGCAACGCTCGCTCAAGTAGCGCATCCCGGGCAAAAGTCCCAGCGGCGTGCCCCCGGCATCAAATTGGCGCGGCGGCGCACCCGGCTCCACGAGAAAACCGGGATTGTGGCCAGCGTTCACCACCTCGATCTCGCCCGCCTCCGGGTGCAACCGGAGGAAGATGGCGGTCACATAGCGCCTTCGCGCCTCTTCACCCTCCGCCCAGTGGTACTGGTTCATGCGCGTAGCCAGATCATCCAGCGGCGGCCCGCTCGCCGCCATCGCCCGAAAGGCCGAGCGGAAACTCACTGACACAATCGCCGAAGCCATCCCTTTCCCGGCCACATCAGCCACCGCGATCAGCAGGCTTCCGTCGGGCTGTTCCACAATATCGAGATAGTCGCCGCCCACCTCGTAACAGGTAGCGGAGCGAAAGGCCAGCGAGTAGCCGGGGATCGAGGGCAAATTCTGCGGCAATAGCGATCGCTGGATGGCGCGGGCCGCGTCCAGATCCTGCTGCACGCGCGCGTATTCCAGGTTGCGTTTGTGGTTGCGCGCATTTTCCAAAGCAACCGCAGCCTGCAACACCAGCCCTTCGATGAAGTCGGTCTCATAGAGCGTCAGCTCCCGCCCGTCGGGAGGGGCAACCACCAACTCTGTCATCCGATTGCCGTCACGATCGTCCAGCGAATAGCTCGCCAGGGAGGCTAAGTTCACGCCTGCCGCGTCGTCTGGAAGCGCATCGCCGTAGGCCAGGCCGGTGCCGGGAAAAGCCGCTCCGGCCATCTCCAACTCGCGCACCACAATGCGCAGCACCTGCTCCAGCACCTCTTCTTCGCGGATGGTCGAGTGTACCTGCCGCGAGGCCTCCAGCAGCGCCTGAAGCCGCGACACCTGCTGTTGCAAATCGATCGTCTCGCCACTGCCGGGAAGCTGAATTCCAGCCGCCATCGCGCACATCCCTCCGTGGAATTCCACTCTAGCACGAAGTTGCGTGAGCAGGCACAAAGCTCATGCTATCTCCCGGATGATGGAAGGCACACGGACCAGCCTGCGCTCAAGAAGAATAAGCCGCGGATAACTCTGCCCGCCTGCACTCGGCAAGCGGGCAGAGATCGCGTTCTTACTTCCGTTTCTTTCTGCCAACTTTCGCGGCCTTTTTTGCCGGTTTAGTTTTCTTTGCAGAAGAAGCTTTCTTTTTGGCGGCTGGCTTTTTGCTTGCACTCGCCGGCGCCAGCAGCGGAATCAGTTTACTGGCGATGGGTGAACCAAGCCCCGTGCAGGCGTCCCACCCTGGCCCGGCAGAAAAGGCCCCGTTGTTGCCCTGGGTAATGTCGTTGAACGCCGAGGCAACCTTTGCCGCGTAAATTGCCGGCTGAATGAACCCCACCTGCGTGCCGAGTTGCTCGTTGGCCACGGCCACTAATCCAGCCCAAAGCGGAGCAACCGCGCTGGTGCCGCCGATCGTGCTTGTATCGCCGTCCACGCGAATCGTGTAGCCGGTCGTTGGGTCGGCATCGCCGGCCACGTCCGGCACGCCGCGCCCGCCTGTTTTGCCACTCGGCTTCGGCACCTTCGCGTTCGCCTGCCAACTGGGCAAGGCAAACACATTGCTCACGCCGCCGCCGGTCGCGCCATCCTTGAGCGCCAGCTCGTTCCACACCACTTCGGAGACAATCGTCGCTCCGTTGGCGTCGAGCTTTGTCCCTCCGCACGCCAGCACATGCGGACTCGACGCAGGAAAGTCGACATTGTTGCCGGTCAATCCGTCCGTTGACCCGTTGTCGCCGGCGGCAACGGTGATGGTGACGCCCAGCGCGGCAGCAGACTGGCAAGCCGCGTCCAGCGCCGTCATCGACTGCCACGTCCAGGTCGATTCCGGTCCGCCCCAACTGATCGATATCACGCTCGGTTTGTTGGTTTCGTCGTGCACCGCGGTGGTGATGGCGTCGATAAACCCCTGGTCCGTGTTGGGCGTAAAGTAAACCGCGATCTTCGCCCCCGGCGCCACTGACGCAGCTACTTCAATGTCCAGCATCACCTCTCCGTCGGCGCTGTTGGCATTCGATGGAGCGTTCTTGCCTCCATCCACCAAGACGGCGGTTATGGCCGGCGCGGGGAGACCGAGCGTTTTGAAGTAGGCGGTGAGATCGGCTTGCCTGTACCCTCCGCCGAGTTCGATGATCCCGATGGTTTGCCCGGCTCCGCTGGCGTTTGCCGGGAACTTGTACGCCGTGGCGACTTGGGGCGGGGTGTAGCTGGTGGGGGCCGCAGGGCCCCGCTTGTGAGTGCGAAAGTGCGGCTGTGCCTGGGGACGGTTATCCAGCCCCAGCACAGCCTCCACTACGTCCTTCAGCGATGCCGGCAGATGAATGCCGCCTTCGCGTACCCGGCGCTCGACTCCATCCACTGTTTTCTGTTCCAACACCACGCCAAAGGCCTTCTGGATGTCAGCAGCAGTGCCGGTAAGCTGCACTGTCCGGCGCGCCGAAGCGGTGGGATCGGCCTCGACCTTCAGGTGGAACTCTTTGGCAAACGCCTTGATCTGCTTGATCGCCGAAGGATCGGCGGAGTGATGCGCCTTGAACGAGGCGCGGGTTACGCGAACCGGTCCGTTCGCCCTGCCGCCGCGCTGGTTGATCTTCAGCGGTTCTTTGCGTTTCACAATGACAGAGACAGTCACCTTCGACTTGGGTGGCGTAGCCTTCACGTGAACGGAATTGGGAGCCACGGCTTTCTCGCTCCCAGCCAGGACGACGCGCTTCTGCTCTGCAAATTGCGGTGGCTTGACTGAATTTGCCTGCGGGGGCTTTACCGAGCGCGCCTGCGGAGACCGGACGAAGTTTGCCTGTGGAGGCTTGACCGATAGCGGGCGCGGAGTAAGTGTCATCTGTGGAGGTTTGACCGGCATAACTTGCGGAGCCCTGACCGCGTTCGCCTGTGGAGGCTTGACGGAATGGGATTGGATGCGTGGGGAATTCTTCATGACTAACCTCGCTTTTTTCTCGCCCAAGCCTCTTTCTCCGAGTCTTGGACCGGTTGACTCCGAATGATAGCGTGTATTCTTGCGACGGGATACAGCAATTTTCGTCAAACGAAGTTTTTTTGATAACTCCGCCTGCCGGACGACCTCCTTCCTAGCCGCCGAAACGCTTCGCCCCAGGCCTCATCCAATCCCGAATGTTCATGCATCAATGGCTGCGCGACTTCCGCTGGCACTGCGAGCGAAGATACCCCAAGGTCAGGGGCGGTTGGCCTTTGCTTTCTGATCCCTGCTTTTCCCCGTTACAATCAAATGAAGATGATTCGTTTCTCAACAGCTGGGGAATCGCACGGGGAGGCGCTGATTGCGCTGGTCTCGGGTCTGCCCGCCGGCATCCCTGTCGATCTAGAATTTGTGAACCGCGAGTTGTGGCGGCGTCAGCAGGGTTACGGCCGGGGCGGCCGAATGAAGATCGAGACCGACAAGACCCACGTGCTCTCCGGCGTGCGCCACGGCAAGACCATCGGCTCGCCGATTGCCATCGAAATCGTCAATCGCGATTGGAAGAACTGGGAAGAAAGGCTGCCCGTCGAAGTCGGCGACCCAGCGCTGCATCAGGCGGTAGCCTCGCCGCGGCCCGGCCACGCTGACCTGGCCGGCGCCCTCAAATTCAATTTTCCCGACGCCCGCTATGTGCTGGAGCGCGCCTCAGCCCGCGAATCCACAGCGCGCGTGGCTGCCGGAGCCTTTGCCAGGTTGATGCTGCGGACACTGGGGATTGAAATCGCCAGCCACGTCATCCGCGTGGGCCGCGTAGCGCTTGAACGCTCCGCCACATGGGAAGAGATCGCCGCCTCCGCATCCAAAGATGAGGTTATCCTCGGCTGCATCGATGAGCCGACCGAGGCGTGCATGGAAGAAGAGGTCGAGGAAGCTGCCCGCACTGGCGACACCGTAGGCGGCATCTTCGAAGTTGTGGCTCACGGCGTTCCCGCCGGACTGGGCTCTTACGCCAACTGGGACGAGCGCCTCGACGGCCAGCTCGCCGAGGCGGTGATGAGCATTCAGGCGGTCAAGGCCGTCGAAATCGGTCGCGGCATGGAAGCTGCCGAATCCTTCGGTTCCCGCGTCCACGACCCCATCCACTACGCGGCGGAAGACAACGGCAAACCTACCCGCTTTGCCCGTCCGCAAAACAATGCCGGCGGCATCGAGGGCGGCGTTTCCAACGGCGAAGACATTATTGTTCGCGGCTACCTGAAGCCCATCTCGACTCTGCGCAAGCCGCTGGCGTCGGTGCGCTTTGACACCCGCGAGCCAACCAGCGCAAGCTACGAGCGGTCGGATATTTGTGTTGTCCCGGCGGCAGGAGTAGTCGGCGAAGCCATGGTGGCGCTCACCATCGCCCGCCTGGCTCAGGAAAAATTCGGCGGGGATTCCGCCCTGGAATTGCAGCGAAATTTTCTCGGTTACATCCAACAGATACGGAGCTATTAGCAGACTGATGATTCTCAAGATTCTTAAATATCCCGATCCTGTGCTCTCTCGTCCCGGCGAACCGGTCACCGAGTTCGATGCCGAGCTGCGCAAGCTCGTCGCCGATATGTTCGAAACTACCTATGCCGAGCAAGGCATCGGCCTGGCCGCTCCGCAGGTGGGCGTATCCAAACGCTTGGCCACGGTTGACCTCAGCATGGGGAAAAACCCAAAAGACAAGCTGGTACTCATCAACCCCGAGATCATTTTTCGTGACGGCAAGCAATACGAGGAGGAAGGCTGCTTGAGCTTCCCCGAAATCCGCGAGAAGGTGTCACGCGCGGCCAAAGTACGCATCCGCGCCCAGGACGAGGGGGGCAAGTGGTTCGAGATGGACGGCGAGGAGCTTCTTGCGCGCTGCTTCCAGCACGAGATTGACCACGTGGATGGCATGTTGTTCATCTTCCGCATGAGCGCCCTCAAGCGCGACTTGTCGCTGCGCAAGATTCGCAAGATGCAGCGCGACGGCGAGTGGTAGAAAGATGAAACTCATATTCTGCGGCACTCCGCAGTTTGCTGTGCCCACTCTGAAGGCATTGCTAGCGGCGGACCACGAAATCGCATTGGTTGTTTCCCAGCCCGACCGCCCCGTAGGCCGCGACCGCCAGCTCACCGCTCCGCCCGTGAAGCTGGCCGCGCTCGCCGCTGGCCTCAAGGTTGCGCAGCCCGAGAAGATTCGCAACAATCCCGAATTTCGCGCGCAGATCGAAACCATCGCGCCCGACGCCATCGTCGTCGTTGCCTACGGGCGTCTGATTCCGCCGTGGATGCTCGCGCTGCCCCGGCTGGGCTGCATTAACCTGCACGCTTCCTTGCTTCCCCGATACCGCGGCGCCGCGCCCATCCAGTGGGCTGTGGCGATGGGGGATACCATCACCGGCAACACCACCATGCTCCTCGAAGAAGGCCTCGACACCGGCCCCATTCTGCTCCAACAGGCGATGGTCATCGCACCCCACCAGACCGCGGCAGACCTCTTCGATCTTCTGGCTGAAGGCGGCGCGCCGCTGGTGGTCAAAACTCTGGCCTGTTTGGACAATAAGACCATCGAGCCCAAGCCGCAGAATCATGCAGGAGCCACTTTTGCCCCGCTTCTCAACCGCGAAGACGGCCGCATGGAGTTTGCCGCGCACACGGCGATAGAGCTCAAGAATCGTTGGCGCGGCTTCCAGCCCTGGCCGGGCGCATTCACCGCGCTCGACGGCAAAAAGTTGATCGTTCATCGCATGGAGGTCGCGGATGCGCCCGCCTCTCAGGAATCGAGCTCGGCCGGTCCCGCTCCCGCCAAAGCTGCTTCCGCCGATTCCGCCTCCATCCTCCCCGGCCAAATTCGCATCCAGGACCATCGGCTGCTGGTTGCCTGCGCCGGAAACACCTGGCTCGAGCTCGTCGAAGTTCAACTCGAAGGCAAGAAACGCCTCGCGGCAACCGAGTTTCTGCGCGGAATCGCATTTCCCGCCAACGCACGGCTCGGCTAATGCCAATGGCCAAAATCTCCTCAGCGCGCAAGGCCGCCTTCCAGATTCTGATGTCCGTCGAGCGCGGCCAGTCCCACTCCGACGATCTGCTGCGCGGCAAAGCCGTCAGCGCGCTCTCTGCGCCCGACCGCAATCTGGCCACAGCGCTAGTCCTGGGCGTGCTGCGATGGCAGATTCAACTCGATCAGCAGTGCCAGACGCTGCTGAAGCGGCCCGATGCGAAGCTCGATCCTGAGATTCGCATCGCTTTGCGGCTGGGCGCATTCCAGTTGCTCCACATGGACCGCATCCCCGCCCGCGCCGCAATCGACGAAAGCGTCGAACTGGCTCAGCAAATGGGCCACCATTTCGCCTCCGGCATGGTCAACGCTGTCCTGCGTAAAATGGCCAGATATAAGCAGACCTTGGACAGCCTCTCAGCGCCTATCGAGGACCTGGCTTTGAAAGGGCACGACTTTAGTCGTGCCACAAGCGCAGGAAGTGCGGACGAGGCTTTACAGGATGGAGAAAAACCGGACCTCGGCTCGCGATTGTGTCAGGGCATGACTTCAGTCGTGCCGCAAATGCACCAAAAAGAATGTGGGGCTTCAGCCCCTGAGGGAATGCATTCTAGAGAATCCGCGACCGAGTTGGCTCTCGCCCTCGCCCACCCCATCTGGATCGTCGAGCGCTGGATCAGCTTCTACGGCCTTGACGTTGCCCGCGATCTCTGCCGCCACGGCCAAAACCAGCCTGCCCTGACCCTGCGCCTTGCCGGCCCGGCCACAGATGCCGAACTCGATGCCGCCGGCATCGGTCTCGAACCCGGCGAATTGCTCACGGCCGCGCGAACCGTCATCTCCGGCAACCTGACCGCTGCGCTGCACGACGGCAAGCTGCTTGATCATGTCCGTCTTCAGGACGAAGGCTCGCAACTGGTGGCAGAGCTGGCCTCCTGCATCAACGAGAATCCCCACCAAAAAGTAAAAACAATCCTCGATTGTTGCGCCGCTCCCGGCGGAAAGACACTCATCCTGGCCGAGCGCAACCCGCAAGCCCGCATCGTAGCCTGCGAATCCAGCGCGGCAAGACTTGAGCAGTTGAGGAAGCGGCTGGCTTATCTCGGCGAACGGATCGAGTGCCGCCAAGCGGACGCAACCCTGCTTACGGAAGACTCCGTCTACGACATTGCCTTGGCCGATGTGCCCTGCAGCGGCACCGGAACGCTGGGCCGCAACCCGGAGATTCGCCACCGCCTGCGCCCGGAAGACCTCACGCGCCAGGCCGAACGCCAGCGCGCAATTCTTGCTGCCGCGTTGCGTGCTGTTCGTCCCGGCGGTCGCGTCGTCTATTCCACCTGTTCACTGGAGCCGGAAGAGAACGAGCAGGTTATAGCCGCTGTGCTTACGGCAACACCCAACGCCCGCCTGGTTTCGCTCCAAGAGCGCATCGGCCATCTTCTTGGCGAGGGCATTCTCACTGCTACCGGCGCTGAGCGCCTGCGCGGCTCGCTAACGACAGAAGGCTTCCTCCGCCTTCTTCCTGGCGCATTTCATACGGACGGCTTCTTCATTTGCTTGATTGAGCGAACGAACTAACTCCGCTAACTGCGCTGCTAAGCTCACTCGCTAGCCAGCCGCAACTCCGCGTAGTCGCATCCCAACTCAACGCACAGAGCTTCCACCACCAGTTCGTGATCGGCGCGCTGCGGCAAGCCGGAGACGGTCACGCTGCCCACTACGCCTGCTCCCGCCACGGCCAGCGGAAATGACCCGCCATGCGCGGCATAGTCGGCCACCGGCAGGCCAAATTTTTCAAGCAGCGTTTCGTTCTTCACCTTCAGGCTCAAGCCAATGGCATACGAGCTGCGATGGAAGCGCGCCACCAAGTTGCTCTTGCGCCGCACCCACTCCGCATTGTCCGGAGTGGTGCCGTCCAACGCCGCATAGAACAGAGGCTGTCCGAAGCGTCGCACGTCGATCACCAGCACCAAACCACGTTCGACAGCCAGAGTTCGCAGCTTCGTACCTAGCTGCCACGCAACCTGCGCGTCCAGTCGTGGCAACACAAGTTCACGCTCCTGCAGCGCCACCCGCTCCAGATCTTCGCTTAATCCCATTTCAATCTCGCCTCCATCGGCTCTATATCGCAACCGTGCCGGCCCTATTCCCTGTTCCCTATTCCCTGTTCCCTATTCCCTGTTCCCTGTTCCCTATTCCCTGTTCCCTATTCCCTGTTCCCTGTTCCCTATTCCCTGTTCCCTGCACTTCTCACTTCGCCACCGTCAACTTCACCAGCACGACTTGCTC
>Ga0255348_1000260_pt1 | contig 26135 bp, 52 predicted proteins | sample CBST25v5metaG_FD_189945 | JGI IMG/M metagenome (GOLD analysis project Ga0255348, IMG submission 189945) | Peat soil microbial communities from Stordalen Mire, Sweden - C.B.S.T-25.v5 | ecosystem: Environmental > Terrestrial > Soil > Wetlands > Peat | place: Sweden: Norrbotten County, Stordalen... | reverse complement strand
GTGAGCGACCGAAAACCGATGTTTTCCGCTTGAAGCTGCTCAGTGAGCTCAAGTAGGTGGCGTATGCTCCTCGCTAACCGGTCTAATTTCCACACCACGAGGACATCTACACCTGACCGCATGTACCCTACAGCCTCAAGTAGGATCGGCCTGCTACGGTCACCTCCTGACGCTTTTTCGATATAGACCTTTTCGCACCCAGCAGCTTTTAGGGCATTTACTTGTAGGTCAGCGTTTTGGTCTTTGGTAGACACGCGGGCATATCCAATTAGCATGCTGGCTTACTCCTACTCTTTGAGGTTTGGATTTTTTTCCACAAGAAGGTCCAAGATCGCAGCAAGATTGTGCTTGATGCTCTCCACGCGTTGTGGTGTTGTTTCGGCGTTCGCGAACCGCCACGCGCTTAGTGCTATATTGAAGATTTCTTCATCAATATTTCGGATTGTTGGCATGTCTTTGGTTGCTGTCATTTTGTTATCTCCTTTGGTTGATTTTCTGGTTCTTCGCAATGTGTACGTATGTTTCCAAATTCATTTAGCAGAATTTTTGTCGCTGCGTTAGCCCTATTTCTCGCTACAGCAAAAGGGCGAATTATTTTTTGTATTTTCTTGCATGTTGAAGAATCGTCATCGATAGACAATACGTCAATTTTATTGAGCAAGTCAGCCATTACATCTAGTTTTTCATGAATTACTGCTGTTGCAACAAGAATCGAATCCAATGTTTCATTAGATAGCACAATAATATTTCCTCCCAGATGTTCTATAGATTTACTCACACTGCACCCCCTTCAATTTCTTGCATTAGTTTTTCCATATACTGCTCATACATTTTTCCGCCACGTTCCCGTAGCGATAATCTACTCGCTTGTGCGGTAGGGTGCAATTTGCGAAATACTAGTCGCTCGTGTTGCTGACATCTTGTGTATATCATCATCAAATCGCTATCACGGTTGTTTGCTAGCTTCTTGGTGAGCTCTTTCATGTGTCTTTCGTAGACTATTTTGTCTATGTAGTAGCTAAGTGATTTCATAGTCATACTCCTTTCGCTAAATTGGCGGTCAAGTTGGTGGTCAGTTGTTGGTTAGTCGAGGTAATGCTATCAGCTTCACCGGCACACACTCCAACGGCTCTTTCGATTGCTCCAAGCGTATGCGATATATCTAGTTTGAGCTTGCAAATCAAATCCTCAATGTACCTGATATTTCCAGCTAAATCGTTAGCGGTGAGAGTGATAGTTTCTAGTAGTTCTTGGTTGCGGTTTGTTGTCATACTACACCCCCCATCCCTGATAGTACTGCACCGATTGCTGCACATACTGCAAGTACTGCACATGCTGAAAGTAGCAGTGTATCTATAGTGTTGCGTAGGGTATATTTTTGCTTGATGCTCATAGTGTTTACTCCTATTATTTATCGATATTCAATGTCATTGAGTACATCAAACCACAAATAAATATCAATGTCAACATGTAGTTGGCATAAATATATGTTGACATAAATAAATAGTTGTGTCAGGATAAACAAACAAATAGCGGAGGAAGGAACGAATGAAAAAAAGAGGGGCAAGCAAAGAGAAGTTGACGGGTTTTTCTGTGAAAATCAACGCTGCTATATATAAAAATTTATCTCTGTTCTGTAGAATAAAAGATTTATCGCTAGCAGAGTGGATTGAGATGCACGCAAAAGATTTGCCAAAAATGAAGATAGTAGAAGAAAAAATAGAGAAGGCAGAAAAGAAATGACAAAAAATCATGTGATGATCGAGAGTCTCACGAGCATCATTTGGTGGATCAAAGAAAATGTAACAAGCGGCATGTGTCATGTAGATAAATACATACTCATTCGACAACTGGAAGATTTTCGGGTGGTGCTGAAAGAAGTGCTAGACGAAAAAGATGCAAAATTGGATGATTGTGGGATAATTATCCGACAACTAGAGAAGCTAAAGGGGTAGATTATGTCAAGACATAAACACTCTATAGGAAAATGCAAGCTAACCAAACGTGAAAGAAGAACTATTCGCAGAGGACAAAAGGAAATCAAAAAAACAAAAGATGCATATCGAAACCAATTCAGAAAAGAAGCTAAAGGGGTAGACAATGACAATATCAGAGAATGAAAGAAGGGAAATTCACGCATGGGACTTGGAGTGGTTCGCAAAAGTAAAGGCGGTAGATGTAGACGTGATCATCAGACTATACACAAGGTTGGTGCAAGCTGAGAACTATGTAGAGAAATTGCTGACGACCTTCCGGGAAGATGGAATAGTGCTAGTAGACAAGGATAATCGTTGTATAGCTGAGTGGCTAACTGATATGAGCAATAGGGATTTCTTGGGTAGAGTGAAAGAAAAGTACATGGCGGTGGAAGATGACGAATAAACATAGTGAATATAGCGAGCATGGCAAATATAGCAAATTTAGCGAATACACAGAAGAACAGATAATTGTCCGACTGTTGAAGATAAACACCAAACTAGATGGGTTTTTCCACTGCGTTTGGGGGTTCCTAGTGGGATATGCTACAAGTCGTGGTGACAAAGTGGAAGATTTACTGCAACAATATGCTAAGGAAATCCGTGAGCATTTTGCAGATGTGGAAACTCATCAATTTGTTCAACAGATGGAAGCAAAATATGATGAAAAATGTGAGGTAGATGATGAAAACAGTAGATGAGATAGAACAAATAGCATGGAAGCACGAGAGAGAAGAAGTGATAGAAGCAAACGCACGGTTCAGCAAGCAAGCTGTGAAAGATGAGAAAACTATAGCTATGCTAGTGGCATTTGTGGAAGATATACAGTATGTGATAGGCGGTATGCCAACATTCATGCGTATTATGGAAAAGATAATGCACTATTCAGATGAATCAGAGGAATTGCAGAAGTTTTTGCAGAAGTACAAGAGGGAAAATGATGGAACAGACAGATAAATTTGCTGAGCCGTGGACTATGGAAAAATTGAAGAAATTAACCATTGCTGAACAAGGAGAATTGGCTAGGGAAATTGAACGGCTCGCAGGGGAAGAACTAGGATTTTCAGATAACCTGTCTTATTTGGCGAAAGTGGCTGGATATGGAGGTGACTTGCCTTTGGTGTGTTCCGCCTTTGAGCATCTGATATTTGTGGAAGAAGAAGGAGCATATATTGACGAAATAGCCACATTTTTCAAGGAAGAACTACGAAGAAGGAAACACAAGATAGTTAAATTTGTGGCTGATACTCAAAAAGATAGATATTTGATTCATCACGGAGTTAACTATGGGATTTGCGGGTGTTACGCAAAGGAAATACTAGACTACCTCAACTATAGCGGCATTGAGAGCATAACTAGAGCATGCTTGTGGATAAGAAAATGTATAAAAGATGGAACTATTGAAGAACATGAGTTGGGCTATCAAGTGACCGCAAGGGGTCGGGAAACACTAAGATTTAGCGAAGATGGCAAGCAATGCAACAAATAGACAATCCTGAGCAAACTCATGTGGTTGAGCTACTATACGTGATCAAAGGAATGCAAAAGCTCTACAGAGAGTGCTATACTCACCGCGGACACTCAAAGCACAATGCGGGAATAGATAGAGTTGCTTATTCTGGATATCTCAAGCAGTTGCTGGCGATAATGTGGGAGTGTGATGTAGATAAAGAATTTGACGAATTGAAGAAAATATTGGAGAACAAATGACACCACATTAAAGGTTGTAGGGAATTTATGATTAGGTTGGAAGATTCTAATTTTAATGAAATATGTGAGATTGGTGTTTCAAGTAAAAAGAAAATCATCAACATTAACGACAGGGCAGTAATACATCAAGCAGATGCTATCAAGTTTCTCAAAAGCTTAGATAGCGAAAGTATTGACCTGATTATTACTGACCCAGCCTATTCAGGCATGAATCAGCACTTACAACTGGGTAATGGCAGAATTGTTGGTGAGTATAAAGATAAGTCCGATGAAGGTAAGTGGTTTAATGAGTTTCACGATCATGAAGAAAACTATGAAATTTTTTTGAATGAGTGCTATAGGGTTCTAAAAAAAAATAGTCATATATTCATTATGTTTGATTCTTTCTCACTGATTACATTAAGCAATATAGTGAGAAAAGTGTTCAATGTTAAGAATATAGTTACTTGGGATAAAGTTAACATTGGAATGGGGCATTACTTTAGAAGACAAACAGAATTTATTTTGTTTGCTTGTAAAGGTAAAAAACCAGTATCAAGACGAGACATACCAGACATTTGGAAAATTCGTCGTGTTCATAAGTCAGTTTATCCAACACAAAAACCAGTTGAAGTATTTGAAGCCATGATAGCTTCAAGTAAATTACAAACTGATGATGATTATCTAGTTTGTGATCCATTTCTAGGTTCAGGAAGTTCAGCTATTGCTAGCTTGAAACAAGGTTGTAGGTTTGTTGGTTCTGATATTTCCGACAAATCAATAGCTATAAGTACAGAGAGAACAAAGAAGTTTTTAAGTGATGGCATTGACATTTATCAGCCAAACCCTAGTGTTGATTTAGAAAAACAAAAGGTATTCTGGTAAGTGTATGATTAAAGGTAAAACAGCACGCTCAAGAGCGTGGAACTTTCCAACCTCTCCTCGTTCACCTTATAAGCTACAAGGTGAGTTGAAATTGCTGAAAGCTTTTGATGGAAGAGTTTGGGACAAAAATACACAACTTGAGTTTTCGGAAGGTGAACAAATGAGGATAATGAGCGAAAGTGAACTAGAAGAAGAAAACAAACGGAAAAATTACTATACGGTAAAGTAAACGGGGGAATACACCCCCCGAAGTTAGTTGGGAAATTAATCTTGGAGAAGTTTGAGGTCTGCTTCCTGCATATATCTTTTTAGTGTTCTTTTTCGGTCGCTCCATTCTTCAATACCCCAAAAACATTCGCCTTCCTCTAAGTATTGATACTCAAATGAGATCCAAATTTATTCGCAAACGCTATGATAATTGGGCGAGGTATGCTCCATGCTGTGTTGAAACAAATATAGGCTTTGTCTCCGTGGATTGAACAAATAGAGTCATAGGCGTTCCATTTGGTTCCCCAATGTTTGCAATTCCACTCAAGCTCCCCTTGATAGATGTATAGTGGCACAGGTATCAGCGTGTTGAAATCAAGCTCTCTATCTGGGCAGCACTCTGCAAAAACTTTATCTGCGTGTACTGCGTCAAAGATAATTGTGTTGGAAATGTTGTTTGGCATAGTGGTTACTCCTTATCTAGTTTGTTTATAGTATTCATTGCTAGAGCGATTCCAACAATTTTTCCTTGCAACAAATCCAATTCTTCGTTTAGATCGTTTGCAAAATCAGCTTCTACGTCATCGTTTGTTTCTTCAACAAGCATGTTCCACAATGTACGTTTTGTTTCTGTAAAAAAGGCTGATTGTTCACCCTCAAATATATCAACATCTGACATTAGCGAAAAAGAGATTGACAAGCGTATCGTCTTGTTTATTTTCTTCTGGTGTTCCAAAAGTAGAGCAGTAATTTCTTTATTTGTAGTGCCTGATAGTCGTTCACCTAAATAGTACAAAGTATTGTTTACCTCTGTATCGATTAAATCCATCAGAAGCAACTTGGCACATATTGTCATCTGAGAAGGCTTGTTGGATAATTTATTCATATTGTTTACTCCTTTGTTGTTGATTAATTATTTATCTTGTAGTCCCAAATTGCTGGATCAATGTCTTCTAGCGTATCTTTCGGCAGCGACAATTCAAAGGTACATCCAGCTAAATATGTTTTGGTTTTGTTCCAATCTTCGTCAATATTTGTCAATACGGAGCCTTTTACCAGTGCAACCAAATTATTCCTATAGGCTTTTATGCTATATCCAGCAATATGTGCAACAAGGTAATCTTTGGCTACTGTGTCGTTCTTCAAAATTGCACGAATTGTTATTTCTTTGCTTGTATATTTTGCTTGTAGTTTATTTGCTTGTTCTGCTAAGTTAGATGAGAAATATACGGCTGTGGTATAACTGCTTTCGCCATATGTTATTCCGCCTAGTTCATCAACTTTTTGCTGAAAAACAATATTATCAACTAAGTATATTTCAACCATGTCTATGCCGATTAGTTGATATATAGTATTTTTGGATCTCTTGAATGTTGTAGGCTTTAGCGACATATCGTACTCTTTGCCTACTTCTATATTTGCTTTTTCTGTGGCTTCGTCAATGATTAGCAATGCTGTATATTTCCAATTTTCGTGGTCGCGTTCAATGTGGAAGTATTTTTGGCCTTTCTTGGTGACCGTATATTTGCTCATGTTGTTTACTCCTTATTTCTGATGATTATTGTTGATGCGTCAATTCCAGCTTCATTGCAAGCGTCTAGTAGATAGCCCTCAGTTCGCAGTATTTCTTCTGTGTTTCCTTCAGATGTATAAAGATCTCTATATAGAGTTGCTAAACGATTTGCTATTAGCTCTACACGTTTAGCGTGATACATTGCTGTTGTCATTCCTCTAGTCATCATGTTTGTTTACTCCTTACTTTGTGTTGTTGATCAAATACATACAATAAATAGCAGTGTACATACTGCAAGCACTGTTAATTGAATTACTGTACATAGTTGCCAGTTGCTTTCAGCTTTTTTGTCAGACAAGTCTGCTGCTATGTATTCCCAATTTTTTTCTGCTTTGTTCATGTTGTTTACCCCTGTATTTGTTCATTTATCTACTTAATGATTACATCATTACACAAACATGTCATCATGTCAACATGTATTTGCAAAATAATTTGGGGAAGGGTAGGGTATATTGAAGGAAGATAGATAACTAATGGGGTAAAAAAAATATTTTGGGGAATTTTGCACAAAAAAATCATTTTTGTACTATATTGTGTCGGAGAGTGATTAATCAGCAATCAAACTAAATATAGCAACTAACTAACTAAAGGATCAAAAAAAGTGTCAAAGATGAAGAAAAGACCAGCATTACCGCATCAAGTGCAAAAATATGATCCAAAAATACACATTCCTTTGTTGCTAGAGATGTTTAGCAAAGGCGATTCATTGACTGCTTATTTAGTTGCTGCTGATATTGTGGAATCTACGTTCTACGAATGGACTAATACATATCCTGCATTTGATGAAGCCTATGACAAGGCTAACAATTCAGCTCGGGCATGGTGGGAAAACTACGGAAAGAACGGAGCAACGCAACCAAATTTCAATTTTGCGTATTTCAATTCAGTAATGATCAATAGATTTGGTCAAACTCCTCACAGAAAGCTAAAGATAAAGAATATTGCTAATGTTGACACTCACGCTGATAGATTCAATGTAGTCATGCAAGAAGTAGCTAATGGAGCTCTCACTGGGCATGAATTGAAGCAATTATCTGATTCATTGGTCTGCGGTGTGAAAATTGCAGAAGTGACGAGCATGGCTAACGATATCAAAGACTTGCAACAACGCTTAGCTAATGCAGATAATCAGCAAATCAACGCTGACGATAGCGAAGACAACGCATAGATAGTGCCAACAAACGCTTCTAGCGAAGCCATATTTAGTTGGTAGCTGTCTGACTATTGCTATTTCTCTCTCAACTCATCGAATTGCTTGAATTATGCGACTGAGGTTGTGCGAGTGAGATATGAGAGACATTTTAGCTTGTGTATCGGTACATTTCGTTCATCTCTCTCTATCTCCATCAAACAATTGTTTGATGGAGTGTTGTTTGGGTTGATATTCATGTAGAATATGTGCAAATAATCAACAATGGAGATAATGATGGAACACATCAACACGCTAAAGTACTTTGAAGAACTAACGGCGGGTGGTATATCTGCGAATGAAGCCCGAACACAGACTAATGCACTAAATTCGTCATTAGATCATCTAGCTACAAAAGAAGATTTGGATGGAGTGAGAAAAGATCTAAAGAGTGTAAAGGATGATATCAAAGACATCAAAGGTGATCTTCGCAAAACATTCTACTCAACGATCATAGCTATTGCGATACTGATACTGAAAAGTAAATTCAATCTATAGACAGTTGTCTGACGTATCATAGGTACATCAGGTAAACAATCATTTTCTCAGAGAAATGACTAATACATAGGCAGCCCATCCACAAAGTGACCACCCCGTTTTGGCGCGGCGTATATTTTATCCCTACTCCACACCCACGATATACTATTCCATGACTTCCATAGATAAGTTATCTAAATAAATAACATCTATATATATCCTAGCACTATTCCTATCCCGTCATACCTCATTCTACCTATCTACAATGCGCACTGTGACACGATCTACGCATCAGCATACATACTATCTACTGCGCTATCTGTGTTGCTGTGCACTCGGTACACACGCAGTAGCGCACCACCTGCCCACCAAGGAATAGAGTGCCAGCCCCTATATACTTCTATGTCTTAGTCATCCAAATGATCAACTATATTGAACAACTATGCTGATCAACTACATACTTATCCGGAAATTCCGGAATACTGCTGTAGCCCATTGCTTCCACTCAATCTTCCATATATCATCTTCCAGTAGCGCATCAATTGCCATTGCATCATTTATATTGTTGTTTCCACGACAACTGGTGCGCTACATTAGTTCAACATATGGAGTATTCTATGGCTTTTTTGCTATCTATGCTGACAGCTATGTACATATGGTACCTAGGCTACACTAAATTATTCTGTGACGACCCACACCGTTTACCTATCACCGGCACTATAGCATCAGCAATATATGTCAGTTTGCTGATATTGTCAGTTGCTTTTGGGTGCTTTCAGCGAGTTCAACCAGGTGAGGTAGGTGTAGTAGTTAACCTAATAGGTTCGCACAGAGGTGTTGAGGACCAAGAGTTGCACGTAGGCTATCATTTCATCAAACCATGGTGCAAAGTGTACAGATTTCCTATCTTTGAGCAGAATCACCAATGGGTTGATGCAGAAGGATTTAGCTTTCAGACTAGCGAAGGTTTAGCAGTCCAGGCTGATATTGGTATCACATTCAACCTGAAACCAGAGCGCATACGTGAATTATTTGCCAAGTACCGCCGAGGTATGGATGAAATCACACATCTATTTATCCGCAACAACCTGCGTGATGCAATCAATCGCAGTGCAGCTAAGCTAAAGATTGAAGAACTCTATGGGCCTGAGAAGGAGACCTTCTTCACCAATGTACTCAATCAGGTACAGGCTGAATTGCTCCCATTGGGATTCAACATCTCGCACCTGTACATCATTGGCCAATTCAATGTGCCAGATATTGTACGCAATGCACTAAATAGCAAAATAGAGGCCATACAGCGTGCACAGCAGCGCGAAAATGAGTTGAGGGAGGCAGAGGCACAGGCTCGCAAAGAAGTAGCCGTGATGAATGGTATAGCGCAATCTAGGCTCATACAGGCTGATGCTGACGCTAGAGCTAACACGCTCATCTCTAGATCTCTTACCAAAGAAATGCTACAGTGGGAAGCGTTGAAGAAGTGGAACGGTGTGTTGCCACAAGTAGTGGGTAAAGATGTGCCGTTCCTGTTGAATTTGCCAGAGGGAAAATAGATGTTTGAGAGTCTTGAAGGTAAGTTAGACCTGATGAATAACGAAATATGCAGAATGGATCTTCCCATAGAGGATGCTCATGACATGCCTGCAATAATTGAAAAATTGCTGCCATATTGCGTTGATGCTGGGAAAATCAATGCGACAGACCTAATTAGATGCTACGTGATGGTAGCAACATCATTGTTTTCAGACCTTAAGCAGTTTAACGAGCTTGGATTCGACAAGTTTATGTCTGTTGATAAAGAAATTCAGACGGCGGTAGCTGTTCTTTCTGCAAGACTAAACCATATGCTCACAGAACTGCAAAAGGCACAATAGATGTCTATGGATAACACAGAACCTGAGAAAATAAACTTGATTCTTGATGAAATATGCAAAATGGATATCCCAACTGATGATATCAATGTCAATGGGATGATCGAAATAACCCGAAAATTGCTTCCGCTTTTTGTGTATGGCGAAGGAAAAATCAAGGATTGCCGCGAACAGGCTGAGCTCGAAGTATTCCTCGTCAGATGCCACATAATAGCCCTGATATCATTGCGTTTAGATGTTATACAGAACCCTGATATGTCTATTGCTAATGAAGTAAATACGGCGATAGCTGTTCTTGCTGCAAGACTAAATTATCTGCTCAAAGAAATCCAAAAAAAGTACAGGGATACAAGATTTACCTAATCGATTAACTAGCAGAATAACCAACAGAACTATCAGATAAGGGAACATGAACACAGCATTTATTGAAGAAATCCGCAAAATAGATATCGCTAATGCAAATAGCAACGATGTGATACACACATTGCTTCCGCATTGCGTTGGATCTGATAAAATACAATATATCAACCAGGAATACATGAGCATAAATATGGAGACCGACTCGCTAGATATTGTCAAATCTTTAGTGGTCGTGATCATTTTGTTGAACGCTGATATATCAGCTACATACGCTGCTTGCCCAAATCCAGCCTTTGAAAAGCAAATAAATGACACAACATGTTTGCTTTCAGCAAGACTGCATAGCACGATCAAGGCACTACAAAGAAAATATGCTGAATCCTCCGCTAAATTTCCACCAGGGGTTCACTAGCTATGGGTAGCGTCTCAGACGTATCAGTTGACATTATGCCTGATGGAATCTTCCTGAATCTCAACGCACATCCTCCAGGGCGAAATAAATATTGGGTACCATACGATAAGTATCCTATGTTCAAGGATGCGTATGACTTCCATGTATGCAATGTTCAATTTAGCCGAGATAAATATGTGAGTTACCTATATTGGCCAGATATGAAGTTGAGCGCGGTGTGTTGTTGTGGGATGCTTCAGTTTATTCAGCAATTCTTGGTTGTTGGTGATTAGCTGTATGAGCATAGATGACTCCATAGATGAGCGCATAAAGAAATTCAACGAGGCAAAAAAGTCGTATGTAACCAATGTATTGCTAAACAGATTGAGCGCAAGATACCTGAACAATGAAATTGATTTCCTAGAGTTTTGCAAGGAGCATGAGGATATTGATGAATAGGATTGAGAGGTTGGAGTTGCCCAAGAATGAACCAAGCTAACTATCTCACTCTAACTACCTCACCTTCATCTATCCCTGTCCACTGCACAATCTGTTCCATTGAATGTCCTCTATCCATCAGCTCCTCTATGATATGCTGCAAACTTCCATTGTCAGTCATGCCAAGGTTGTGGTAGTGCCGTGCTATTGTGCCAGGTATAGGTGTGCTAGCAGTCTTTGGTGCTTTGGATTTCTTCATCTTTTCCTTCCGCATTTTCCATCGTTCTAGCTATTGTGCGAATCGTTGCTATTTCCTTCTTTAGTTGCGCAGCTACACCAAGTAGTTTAGCTATTCCGTCAACTAATTCATCCAATGTTTTATGTGACCGATCAACTACTACTTTCACTGCTGCACTGCGGGATGCCCAATGAACTGTTGGAGCATGTGTCAGTTCCATGGTGTCCAAATCTATACCAGTATCTCCTAGTGGGGAACGATCAATAAGATCAAGAATTTCATCGGTGGACATATTTATTGTTGCTGCTCCGATGACTTTATTCCAATCTATAGGTGTTGCCTTGTGCTTACCTTCAGTTGTGCTGATATTTTCAGCATCATTGCTCCACATTGCAGTAGTGTCAATTCCTATTGGCGCATTTTCCTTCTGCGCGTCACTCATCTTTTAGCTCCTCAAATTCCTCAGCATCTTTCTCATACCCACTGATCATCAAATCTGCCACTTCTTTTGCGGTATAGCATTGGTGTTTTTCGTTCAACCCTTTGATGTTTAGCACAATTTCACCTGCCTTCATCAGTGACACCGCATACATTAGGTTAGCCTGCAACCCAACTGCTTTCACAGCTTCATCTCCATCATTTGACCTGCGAAGCACTTCCAGCATTGCTAGCCTAGCAGATAGATGCTCAATCACTTCTTCGGTAAATTGCTGAATGTTTATCGGGCTAACCACGCTAAATGTCATTTCTTTCTCCACCCTTGAGGGTTAACCCAACTTACTCTATACACAACCCTACCAGCTGCAACATCTTCGAAACCCTGCGATACGCTATCTAGTGCTTCTTTGTTGTCGTGCAGCCATTGCTCATGTGGGGGGGGTTGCTTAGCGTCCACTACTTCTTCCTCCCAAATGGATAAGTGCCAGCCCCTTCAACAGTATCACTCTTCTTTTGTTTGATGAATAGCTCATACTTCTCTTGGCATATCTTCATCTCCAACTCAGGATTAGCAAATCCAAGGTCGCGGAAAATGTTGTCTGAGCCTTCCACAAATTTGCATTTCTTGCTAGCGGTACGTTCATGTTTGATTGTTTTGCTCATCTTTGTATATCTCCTTTGGATCCCATGGTGTGGTTTCTTCTTCCATTGCTTCAAGGGTGCCTTTCACGAAATCACGCGGCAAGTCGGGATTATCTGTACAAGCTTGGTTAATCTTTGCTTGCATCATGTTTGTTTCCTTTGTCGGCCTACAGCACAATATCTCATACTTAGCAAACTCAGCATCACTCATTTTCCCAGCAGCATGTAGCTTCGATGAACTTTCCCACATTAGCTTGGTGATGTTGCTGTAGAACACTTTTTCTGCACACACTCTTTCTTCACACACGTCTATCTGTTTATCCATGGAGTAATTGTACCTCAATGTTCATGGTTTGCACTAAAGCGCGTAACTCATTGATATATATAGCTATTTTAGATTACTGTAGCGAACAATAGGTTTGCACTAAAGCACTGTTCACACACAGTTCTTCTTTATCCATTTATCCGTCACCGACAACTGAGCTAGGCTATTCACTTTGCTAAAGCTATCCAACCATTTATCCAAGTCTTCCACTAAATATCGTATTGTCCGTCCAATCTTGATAAATGGCGGATGATGTATTCTGCCTTCTCTGTTGCCTTCAACTCTCCCATGAGCTAACCAAGATGTTCCCATACCTATATATATAGCTGCTTCTTTGCATGATAGTGCACGCCTCATTGGTATTGGTTTATCTGCCAGCATTAGCTACTTCCAAGGCTATTTTCTCCAGCAAATACATCACATATACCCTCAGCGGCAAATGTGCTTCTTTAGCCATTTCTTTCAGCCCCACCAATGTTTTCCTAGAAATTCTCAAATGAATCGTGATCATAGGTACCCTGCTAATCCTCAGATACAGCGTTGTCATCAGCATCCTCAATTTCCTCAGCGTCTTTCCAAGATTGTTCCAATGACTTCTTCTCGTGCTTGTTTTTCTCAATGATATCCTTGTACTTGTCCACAACCTCTAGGTATTCATCTACATGACCAATATGCGTGTCAGCAAACTCATCCAACGTATTAGAGATATCACGCAGCACAGTAGAGTATGCCCTGTTGCGTTCTTTGATGTCATTTTCGCACCATACACCTTCTTTGGCATCATCTAGCAATGTGCTGATGCCATCTTGGACTTCATTCAATCTCTTTATGTGCTTGAATAGGAAGGCGATATCCTTGCGTAGTTCAGCTATAAATTTGCTTTGTTTTTGCACGATAGAGTTGGTGAACTCCCCCAATTTAGCTATTCTTTCATTTATTCCTAGTTTGTTCTTTAGTCTTCTAGGCTCATCGTTCAGTAGTTTGGTTTGCAAATCTAGGACCTCATATTCATTCATATACACCGCGGCAGCTAACTCACTAAGAGATAAATTGCTCGCCACACAAAGCAATTGCTCGGCAATTCTCGTTTTGGTAGCTATTTCTGAATCAGTGAAACCTCTCAAGTAGCTTGGTTTATCCTCAGGTTCCCATTCCCTATATGTGGTCTGGTATGCAACTAGATATGCTTTTGCATTTTCGTTTGTGTTTTCTTTGGTTAATTTATCTGTCATTTCACTTCTGCTCACTTCATTTTCCTCACTTTGTTGCTTTCTCTATCGTCACCCATACACTCGGCCATTCCCCAGTTGGTTCACCGCTCACCACTGCTCGATGCATAGTCTCAGGACACACATCAATGCAGTTGTACTCATCTGCAATTCCATTCTCATCGGTTGGATGAATCATCCAGGTCACCACCCAAACCAGGACGCATACCTTGTTGAAGTTATCCACATTCTGCAATCTAGCGAACACTCCAGGATTATCTCCAAATATCAAATGCTTCATGCAGTACATTGCCACATTTCCATCCGCAAACTCAACTAACAAACAATAGTTGCTCATGGGATAAACTTTCTTCACCCAATAAGGAGGATAGGTGCCAGCCATCTTCTTTCCTACGATCTTCTTGCTCATTGCTCACCTCGTATATAGTCAACTAAATCAACCATAGCATCATCAATGCACACGATGCACTACCTCTGCCAAAAACTTATCTGGATTTTCTTGCATATCTTTGTGGGCATATTCAGACGCCTTGTCAACTACCCTTTGAGCGATCTCTTTAGGTGTTGCATTAGCAAAAACATTTTGGTGTATTACGTATGGAGTTTCCTCTATGGTGGGTAAGGTTCTCAGTATGTATGCTTCTGTCAGGTTGTACACCATTGCTTTCATCACAATTTCACCTTTGTACACACCATCAACAGGCAGGAGTTCACTAGACATTTGGCTAAATTTATCGGCAAATGATAGAAGTAGCTCGACTACTTCACGTTTCTTTTCTTCGATCAACATACATCACCATTTGCATCTTTGGCGGCTGCGTCTTTAGCTTTCACATCTTCAATCTCTACCACTGTTCTTTTCCCTTCTCCTCTCGCAATAGCTTTTAGTCCTTCAATCAACTCATCTCCAATGTTTCTTTTAGGCCATGTATACTCAAATATACATCCGTCCTGGCACATCTTGATCACGGCACCAGCTATATTTCTGGCATCATCTATTCCGCTGTGCTGTCTACCAATCAACGGCAAATTCAATCTGTTCAGCAAACTTTTCATTCCTCGCACTCTATACTCACCCGCAGTGATTTCTTTCATTGCATGAATTCCGCGTACCTTCTCTGAGTATGCATTGTTGTACATCCGTTTGATGTTGCACCATGAGTGAAACATCTCTGGCAGAGGAATGTTGCTGAGGGCGCACTGATTTGGCAACATAGTCTTCAAGTCCCAGTCGCCACAGGTGATGAACAGCATGGTGCTACTTTCCATACCAGCAAAATCAGCAAATGTTATCCACTCAACAAATTCTTGCAATACATCAATGAAGTCATCTGCATCATCTACTTGTTGCTGTGTTATTCCAGTGAGATTTGTGCAATACTCGGATAATGTTGGGTTGATAGCTGGCTTCACATACATGTGAAACTCACCATTTAGCTGCAATGTTTTTGCATCAATCATCACTCCTGGCAACTCAATTATTTCCATAGTGTGCTCTTTGTTGTTTTCCCAGCATGTAGCCTCAAAGTCTATCACGCAGAAATGGTCAAACCTCTGTTTGGGATACTTTTGCTTTTCTTGTGTACTCATTGTTTTTGCCAAACTCCAATATTTCCTGTATTTTCGGTCTATAGTACTCTGACTTACCGCATTTGACTAGCAGATTCGGCAAAGGCTGGTATTCGGCTGCCGAATGAGTATGCCCGCACAATACTATGATGTTGATGGTAGGATATTCTTTTGCAAACGCTAGCAGCACATCTCCAGTTGCTTTGCATGAGTAGAATGGCAAGTAGTCTTTGTTCGATCGCTTACCCCCATATAGGCATACTTCCTCGAATGGAGGGATATGGGTAAGCACAATAAATACATCGTGGTCATGCGCGGGTTTGGCGTATGCTGCTGCGCTGTAGAGTGCATCTCCCAGCCATTTAGCGGCTGTATCTGCAAGCTCTTGCATCTTGCACAGCAACCCATCCTTGCCAGCTTTGCAGGAAAGATGCAAGTCGTAGATCACTTGACTATCATTCAACACTACCTGACTGTTAGCGTAGTCGCCATGTCTGCCATCTGCCCAACTATCACTACCAATTAGTGTGATTGCGTTAGCGGTGATTAGTGGTGAATCAAGCGTAAGCCAATGAGTATTTCTCAAGTCCAAATTGGACAGCATAGCACTCACCTCGCTAATCGTTCCATCGTAGTAGTCGTGGTTGCCAAGCACGAAATAAATAAACTTGTTGGCTATATGTGAATCCATCTCCATGAGTATCATTTCCAAAGATGTAGCCTCAGCTATATCACCTGTGATCAATACATGGGTAGCGTTGCACGCATTTATCTCTTTGTAGAACTCTACTCTTTTAGCTGGTGCCAAAAAATTCAAATGGATGTCAGTTAGCCATGCGAACTTCTGTTCGGAAAAATCTATACTCATTGGTGCATTATCCTCAAACGATATCAGCAAATATTATGTAGATATTTAGTGCTAGTGTCTACACGGTTGCCTCAGATTGCAAAATAATGCTTGCTATTCTTGTATAGATGTATAGGATACTAGATATCTAGGTATGTATATTTCTATACATACACAAATATACAGGAGATGAAATAATGACGATAACTATTAGTTTGGTTAGCCAGAAGGGAGGTGTAGGCAAATCTACATTATCTGTCTGTATTGCATATGAAAGTGCAAAAGTTGGAAAGAAAACATTGGTTGTGGATGCGGACCCGCAAGGATCTATTATGTCATGGTTAGCTCATAGACAAAAAGCATTACCCGATAATTTTGCGGTGATTGCTATGCCCATGATTACACTAAGTCGAGATTTGCCGGTTCTTGCTAAAGGGTATGATGTGGTGATAATCGATTCTCCACCACGCACAACTGATATAGCTAAGTCAGTTGTGTTCGCGTCTGACATTGTCATAGTTCCATGCGCCCCTTCTCCGTACGATATCTGGGCTAGTGAAGGAGCTTTCACTATGATCAAAGAGGCAATGATATACAAACCTAACCTCAAGTTCTTCCTGATGATCAACATGAAGAAAGGTAACTCAGTAATTGGTAGGGATATTCAAGAAGCTATAGTTGAGACAGAAGAAAAGATAAATCTGAAAATACCTGTGCTGAATGCCAAAGTCCCGCACAGAATTGTTTTTGCAGAAACGGCGGCAATAGGATTGACTGTTCAGGAAGCTGACAAAAAAATGTATGCCAGCAAAGAAATACAAATACTGGATATGGAAATAATGGGTAATGCGTAGATACCAATCTATATATCTATCAATCTATACATCTATACATCTACACGAGGTAAACATGAAAAAATTCACGATCAATCCAATCGCCAAGAAAACACAGCAACCATTGAGTGCAGAGGAATGGATAGGTAACAAACCTAAGCGCAATCAACTAAGCATGAATTTGCCAGGGGGGCTTCACCTGTTGTTCATCGCTAAGATTGCAGCTAACAATTTAGCTAACAAAGAAAAGGTATGTATGGCCGATATAATCCGTCAAGCTATCGAAGACTACTGCAATAAGTGATATGCTATCTGTGGCTGGTGTAGCTTAGCGTTGCTGGTGGATGTTGTTGCCATATTCCAATGGTAGGATAACTGCTTGCAGTTGGTGGGGGTTCGATTCCCTTTGGTGACTCGTCTGCTGGCAATAGAGCCTCGGACTGTATTCGAGAGGTGCAGGTGAAATTCCTGTCGCCAGCCTATGTGGCTATACTCAGCCAAAAGTGACCCAACAGATCGTGTTTTGGCCGACTATCTGCTGACTATTGACTATCTACCTACAGCCATGGAATCAGATGTCGCAAATTATTTCGGATAATGAAGTGCATCAACTCTATATTATTCTTTATATTTAGCTTTCCAAATATGCGTGAACGATAAGTATCAACAGTCTTGATCGACAATTCCATTTCCTTGGAGATTGCCTTTCTTGGTTTTCCAGCAGCTAGCATTTTCAGTACTATCAATTCTTGTGGAGATAGATTGTTGAAGGCTATATTCCTAGATTGTTCATGTTCTTCGGGAGTAATACTTATTTTTTGGTGCACCTGTACACAACCAGATATGTCAGTAGAGATACCAAACACACCTATGATAGCATTGTTTTTGTTGATCAGTGGTATTTTGTGGCTTTGATAGGTAACGCATTGATCGTTTATGGTTGTTTTTTCTTCGACAATTTCTGGTTTGCCAGAATCAACAACATATAGATCGTTTTTTCTGCAAATCACAGCATCATTTTTCCACAGCAAATCGAAATCACTTTTTCCAATTATTTCTGCTGGGCTCTCTAGTCCCAATGTGCGCGCTTGATTACTGTTGCACCCTAAATATATCCCATACTTATTTTTCCAATATACATGACCTGTAGCATTGTAGAACATAGTGTTTGCTGAAAGATTTTTCATCATTTTTTGTGGAACCTAAGCGCAACCGGTCTTAGCAAATTTGGATAATTTGGTTTGATGAACCTCTCGTAGTTAGCTGTCAAAGCTGTTGTCAACATTGTTGGATATACTTGAAATTCATACTCCTCAAACGAATCGCCACCAAATACGCAAACACAAGCACATTCTTCTTTCAGATAATTGATGCAGCATTGGAACGCGTCCTCGTATGAGATAAACCGTGGTTCAGGATTTGCGTGGAAATGTCGTGTCAAGTATTCTTCGGTGCTATCATCCAATGCTTTCTTGTACGATGCGTCTTTTTTGTACAGCTCTGACACTATCTTGTAGTGTTTGTTGAAGTTTTTGTGTTTCAGATATTCGCCCCACCTGATTATTCTGTGCGGTATAGTCAGCAACTTGCACGCAGCTTCATTTCTTTCCAACCATTGATCTCCAGCATCAATTGAGCGTTGCAGAAGCATCGCGTCGGTTTCGTGGGGATAATTGATCTTCAATGTGTACCTATAGATACTATCAACTATCAACAATGAGCATGACTTGAAGTGGGAGTTGATTAATTTCACTGTAGCAGCGAATTTGTTGCCCTCATGTTCTTTACTGCCACCTAAACTTATCGGAACAATACACTTTGATAGATGAAATATTTTTCTGTCGCTAATTGGGCATCCAGCGAACGATGCTTTTGTTGCTTTTTCCCGTGGCGATTTTGCTACCAAATGTAGCTCAGATGTTTGAGCGGATGAATTAGTCAGCGAATTGGTCAATGAGTTAGTCATAGCTTGTCTCCCTTGTTCAGTTCCAGCCAGAATCTACATTGCCAGATAGAGTACAAAAGCAAATAAACAAATGCAACTCACTGTGTACACACGCTAGTTTTGTAGGGATTAGTCTGTCAGTGAAAGTCTGACATGAAATTGATCGTGATTCTGGTAGGATAGCCGTTGTCAATCTCCAAACCAATTTGATTGGTTCTTAGCCCTGATTCCTCATCGGGGCAATTTTTTCTAGATCATTTCTTGTCTTCTTTCCAGTTCTTCATGTCCTTTATTTCAGCTTCAAGGTCCTTGAATAGATTTTTGCGGAGGATCAATGCTTCTTTAGTCAATTCTTCTTCTTTAGCTAAATACAGCGGCTCATCAAAGTCATCGCTAATGAATATTTGATTCTTGTGCAATCCTGCAACTCTTTTTTTCTTCTTGAATACTTTGCTGAGAAGTCTTTTCATATCCTCTTTGGAAGATTTCAGCAGCCATGATGGTTGTTCCCAGAAGGGTATCCAACGCCGAACTAACCCCTCACCACGAGTCATTTGGTCTACGTAGCGTGCATCTTTTTGGGGCTTGTTTTTTTGTTTTTTGCGATCATATTCGATAATGAATTCTTCAATTTCTTTGTTCCGTCGACTGTACTCGACAAGATCTATTTGTTTGGTGCGCCAGTTTCTTAGGTTTTGGTCCATCTCGCGCCATGCGTCATGTAAGTCTTTCATAGAATTATCCTACACAAAGAAAAATGCTAATGCAACAAGGAGGCGGGGCCATGCAGGAATCAAACCTACGACCAAGGGCGCACGAAGTCCCCTCTCTACCACTGAGCTAATGGCCCCATGAGAGGTATGCTGCGGGAGAAACATGAAACAATGACATTTCGATAAACAATCACAGCATACCTCAACAAGAATACCCCAATACAGCCTCGGAAACAAGAAATGTGTCCAGCAAAACAGTTCCACTTCCACGTGGAACATATGTTATCCAACTGCCAAGTCATATGTAGAGTTATCCCTACAAATGCGGTAGATTGTCCTACATTTTTTCTTGCGGCAACTGTGTATTCTGTTTGTGCGACAAATCCGTCATTACTTATCATGGCAGCGGGTTTGTCGCGTACAGACATCTAGGCATCTACACATCTATACATTATTTATCTGCTTGCATTTTGGGGTATATAGGTGTATAGGTATCTACACTTACTCAATAGACATGGAACAGTTTATGCAAACAATTCATAGGATGAATCTCACAGAAGACAATCTCACAGAAGATAATCAAGAAGATGACCAAACAGATGATCAAGTAGATGGTTTAGCCGACACCATAATGGATGTGCCAGCAGACTGTTCAACAGATTATTCAGTTGGTAGTTCATCAGATAACTATTCCATTATCCGTGGTGACACAGAACTAGACGCAGAACTGGACACCAAACTAACATCTGATGGATTTGTTCAGTTGGAGGAACGGCTAAGCAAACTTGATACTGTGAACGTGGTTGCACTATACTTGCAAGATGTCAGTCGGTATACCTTGCTCACTGCCGCTGAAGAAAAGCACTACGCAGATCGCATGATCGCAGGTGATGTCAGTGCAAAAAATCATCTCATCAAATGCAACCTTAGATTAGTTGTCAATATAGCTAAAAGATATGTTGGTGGCGGCTTGGATTTGTTGGATTTGATCGAGGAAGGTAATCTTGGATTAATTCGAGCTGTAGAGAAATTCGATCCAACTAAAGGTTTCAGGTTCTCTACATATTCTACATGGTGGATCAAACAAGCCATGGGTCGAGCACTAATGAATCAAAGCAAAAGCATCAGAGTTCCAGTACATGTGATACATGAACTAAACCTATACCTAAAGAAAATGAGTGAACTAACCAGCGAATTAGCCAGCTATGTGACGGCTACTCAGATTGCTGACTCCATTAGCAAGGAGAATTTGTTGAGGATAGAGAACTTGTCGAAGGAGGATAGTTTACCGAAGGAAGCTTGTTTGCCTAAAAAGGAGAGCTTACCTACTGAGGCGTCTAGGGCTATTTTCGAGAGCGGTCGAGGATGGCCGAAGGCCACCGAGGGCCGCCGAGGGCTGCCCGAGGGCGGTGTCTCAAAGGCTATGCGGAAGCGATCAAAGACAATCAAACCTGACCGTGTGAGAAAGATATTATACTATAGTGGAGATACATTATCTTTGGATAGCAATGTCACAGGGCTTACCCTGGATGAGGAGATAACTGACCTCACGTTTGTGGATATGCTTGTTGATGAAAAAATCAGCAACCCATCGTACCTAGTACAGCAAATGAAGACGAAAGAATTAGTGTACGAATGTTTAGCTATGCTGACAGAAAAAGAGCGTTCGATTTTGGCAAGAAGGTATGGTTTCTTTGATGAAGATGCTAGCACATTGGAAGACGTAGCATCCCAAGATGGACTGAGCCGCGAAAGAGTTCGTCAGCTACAGAAAAAGGCATTGAACAAATTGAAGCCATTGCTAGAAGAAAAAAATATCACATTGGATATGCTGTATGAATGAGAAACGCACAACACTGGACACACCTATTGCTGCACCGTACACAACTCCTGCTGAACATCATCGTTTGCAGCGAGAATTGAGCTATCTTCAACTTGAAGTTTCGCAGAAAAAACACTATACTGACAGAACTAGAACTAAAGTTTGCGAAGGCTGGATGGAAAATCTAGCAGCGCAAGAAGCACGGATGGAAGAATTGGAAAATCAACTACAAGGAGCGTATGCATATGACACAAAAAGGGATTATCGAGATATCTCCAACATTTGGAACTGAAATACTTGCCGACAATGAAAGAGTATTTATGGTTTATCTAAGCGAATCGTACGACAATGGCGACGATGGTATAGTTTCATTCAAAGTCACCACCGAACAATTGCTAGCTAAAGAAGGATTCAAGGTTACATTTATTCCTACAAAGTTTTCTCGCATCGAACAGCAAACAAGCCCAATTAGCGTATCTCCACAAATAGCACCTGCACAGCCAGCACCTACTGCTGACGTTGCGCCTACCGCTGATGTATATGTACTTCCTGTTGCTGCACCAGCTGATGCAACTGCCACTGATGCTGATGTGAAAGTTGGCGAATTAGTTACTGAGTAAATAAACCGCTATAGATGGAAGAACTAGTATGCCAAGGAAAGATAACGCAAAGAAATATAGTGCTAGGGAATTGGTGAACAGTTCTTCTGTCGATGATTTTTCTGTTGACAGCGCATCGGTGAAAGCCGTGATAGTGGGGATCAATTACACTGGTACTCGCAATCAACTTGGCGGTTGCATAAATGATGCACTGCAAACAAAAAAAAATATACTCGATGAATATCCTCACGCAACGATCAGATTGCTTACCGATAATATTTCACTTTCACCAACAAGAAACAATATCTTGGATTCGTTGAAGCAATTGGTGAAGAACGCTAAGTCTGGCGATACATTGATATTCCACTACAGTGGTCATGGTGGTCAAGTAGAAGATCTAAATGGTGATGAAGAAGATGGTATGGATGAAACTATTTGTCCAATTGATTTTACTGTACGTAGAATGATCACAATTGATGGTGTGACGCACAATGTAGATAGCCAAATCATAGATGATGAAATTCATGATATCATTGAGAACGTACCAAAAGGTGCTAGATTCCTGATGTTATCTGATTCATGTCATTCGGGTACTGTTGGCGATTTGAGAAATGATTTCAAGCACTTCGACCCACTAGTTGGTAGCAGAAGTGTATACGACAAAGATACTGGCACACACTTTCACTTTGATTCCAGCATGCAAAATAAACGAACATTGAAGATGAAAGTTCCCAACAGTAATGCTGGTGGCGAATTGCGAATCATCAGTGGATGCGAAGAAAGTCAAACATCAGCAGACACCGGAACTAATGGTGCTTGCACTAAATCATTCTGGGAAACTGTGAAAGATATTGGTGGTCTGCACAAATTTTTTCCTATGGTGTTTAGCCACGATGTACAAGACCTGAAATTTATTCAGGACAACATCAACAAAAGATTATCTGATTTTGGATTTACTCAGCAGTCAGTGATTAGTTGGCAAGATGCTAGCCCAGAGCTTGCACATGAAGTACCTACACAAGTTGTTGCAGCTCCTGTAGAGCATGCTGTTGCTGCACACCAACCAATAAGCGCGGGATATACTGCGCCTTCACACACGTATATGCCAGGATACCATTATCTAGTGCATCATGTTGCGCCACAGCAATCATTTGTGGTACCTCATTATTCGATTGGACAGTATGCAGCTCAACATTATACTACTGTGCAGTATCCACCACAGCAGTATGCACAGCAGCAGTATCCCGTACATCACTATATTGGGTATGAAGGACCATCTCATGCTAGACCATACTTTCGATATGGTATGTAGCCTAGGCAAATACCATGGGAATGAAGGCTGATATCTTAGCTCTGCAAAAACAAATCAAGCCAAAAACATCTGTGCGCTTCGTTTACTCTATGAGTGAAGTAAAGCCCATTGAAGGTGCAATATACATCGTCTACAAGCAGCAAAATAACCCACAAAAATAGCAGCAAAATAAATATTATCCGCTATACTGAATATATCAAGGAACACAGATAATCGATTACGCAAGGATGCGTTACTTTATGCGTGGAAATACACAAGCAAACACCAATGCTGCATCTAGCAACAAAGCTGATGCTGGCACTAGCACATCATCTAAGCGTTCACGCACAGCAAATTCCTTGGGTGGAGGGAATAGTGCTAGCACTGATTCATCTGCTTCTTCTTTTGCTTTTTCATCTTCCGAAAGCAGCGGCAACAGTCGCGGTGCATTTGATACACTGATGAAGCCTTTCACAGCTAGCAAGTATAGCCAAGAACGTCATGCACGCTCATTAGATCCAATGCATTTATTTCAGGGATATAGTTTTGTTGGCCCTGGTACCGAATTACATTTACGTAATCAACTAGAAGATGCAACACCGCTAAATTCATTGGACCGTGCTGCTAAAGCACATGACAATGCGTATGGCAAAGAAGCACAAGAATATTCAGTTGATCGCAACAAGAATAAACATATGCAAAATATTTGGAGTGCAGACAGCAGCTTCATAGCATCAACCTTTCTCAATAGAGATGATCCAATCATGGGTACTATTGGTGCTGGATTGATAGGCATGAAGATGCTGGGAGAAAAAGCTGGACTGCTAGACACTAAAAGATTTTCAGGAATTCAAGATACTCAGCAATCACAGCAGCAGTCAGCGTTAGCTGGTACTGGTAGTTCTACTTTGGGTTCTACTGCGGGTTCTACTGGACGTGGAAGACAACGCACATCTCCATTGATGTCACAGTCAGTGAAAGCTAAAGGTGGTGCTGCATTGAGAGATAAAGAAGTTTGGGATAAGTATTAGAGGAGATAATCATGGGTGTTAGTTCGAGTAGTTTGAATCCGCTAAATATGGTGAAAGAGATTTTCCACAATCCGATCAAAGGAATAATGCACACAGCAATGCTTCCGATGAGATTGGCTGAGAAGTATGTTGAACGTCCATTATTGCATATGATACCTGCCGTTCGACAAGCAAGCCAAGGTCGAAAAGCAATGCAAGCATATCACCAAAATGCAGAAAATATGTACAACGAACAGAGATCTCGAATGGGTGCTGAGCAAGCAAGGATAGCTGGTGAACAGGCGAATCAACAAGGTCGACACAATCGTGGGCTAGCCAGAGCTAATCGTGCCAGAAGTGGTTCGATATTTGGTGATGAAAATGATGTTAGATTGGGAGGTAGATGAGATGGGATGGTCATATGCTTCATCTTCATTTGGAGCACAATATGCAACGCCTGCCCCTGTGTATCCGCAACAAGTGTACGATCGCTATTCTGCTAAGAGACATGCATCCATGGTATCTGAGGTAAACAATGGCTTCATAGCTAAACCTCGTCCACAAAGAAGCGGTCCATCTTTCGGTGGAGAAAAATAGCAGATATTCGATAAGCAGATATTCTACAGAAAATAGCCTACAACAACAATCCAAGGATGGACATGCTGCAAGAACTAGAGCAACTCAAACGTAGGTACAAGAAAGCTCGTACCAAAGCCGATATGTGGGCTCCATTATTTGAGGCTTGCTACCACTATACAGTGCCATCCAGAAACATGTACTATTGGTCCAGCCAGTATCAAGGGGCGATCAAGAACGCAAAGGTGTACGATACCACTGGCATCTCAGGTTTGCGAAATTTCGTATCAAAGATGCAAGCAGGATTATGTCCAACACAATCTCGTTGGTTCTTGTTTGAGTCTGGCGAAACAGTCCCAGAAGAATCCAAAGAAGAATTAAATAAAGCACTGCAAAAATACTCTGAAACCATCTACTACTATTTACGCAAAAGCAATTTCGATGTATGTGTTGCGGAATCATTCTTTGATTTAGGTATAGGCACAGGTTGTTTGATTTGCAATCCTGGAAAAGATGATGATGATCCGTTGGAATTCTACAGCGTACCATTAGCTCGTGTTGCCATTGAAGAAACCATCACCAATACTTTGGAAACAAATTTCCGTTGGTGGGATGAAGTTCGGATGGAAGATGTGTTCGAACTATGGCCGACTGCAAAGTTCACCTCCACGATGTTAGCTCAGTACGAAGAAGATCCAAATGCAGTGGTGAAAACTTTAGTTGAAGGCACAATATATTTTCCAAATAATCCTCCAAAGAAAAAATACAGATATATAGTTTTCTCTGAGAACGATAGCAGCGAATTCATAGTTGATGAATGGCTAGAATCATCTCCATGGATAGTGTTCCGCTGGAGCAAGATAAATAATGAAACTCATGGTAGGGGACCGGTTGTTGATGCGCTGCCAGCTATCATGACATTGAATGAACTAATGAGACTTGAATTTGCATCAGCTAACTTCAATGTTGCCAGGCCTATCATGGCGTACTCAGATGGTGTGT
>Ga0255348_1000259_pt1 | contig 26167 bp, 20 predicted proteins | sample CBST25v5metaG_FD_189945 | JGI IMG/M metagenome (GOLD analysis project Ga0255348, IMG submission 189945) | Peat soil microbial communities from Stordalen Mire, Sweden - C.B.S.T-25.v5 | ecosystem: Environmental > Terrestrial > Soil > Wetlands > Peat | place: Sweden: Norrbotten County, Stordalen... | reverse complement strand
CCATCAACGTGCAGGGCCGGGAGGATGATCTTATCGGAATTGCCGAATCGGGCACGCAGGGAACGGTGGGTGCAACGGAAATCCAGGATCGTCCGATTCTTCGTTCGGGAGAAATCTTGGAGACGGTTCCCGGTCTCATCATCACGCAACACGCCGGCGGCGGCAAAGCCAACCAATATTTTCTTCGCGGCTTCAATCTCGATCACGGCACAGATTTGGCCATTTTTATCGACGACATGCCGCTGAACCTGCCTTCGCACGCGCACGGCGAGGGCTACTCGGACATGAACACGGTCATCCCTGAGTTTGTGAAGCGGGTAAATTTCGAGAAAGGCCCTTATTACGCCGATGTCGGCAATTTTGGCTCAGCCGGAGCGGCGCACGTGGAATATTTCAAAGCGCTGCCACAGAACTTCTTCAAGGTGGAAGGCGGAATGTATGACTATGGGCGGGTTGTCTTCGGCGTATCGCGAAAGCTCGGCTTGGGCAATTTGCTTTACGGCGGAGAAGAGTATTACGATGACGGCCCATGGACGCATCCGGATGCCTTTAACAAACTCAACGGCCTTCTAACTTATAGCCAGGGCGATGACGCCAGTGGTGGCAGCATCACGGTCCGCGGTTACCACGGAAAATGGCATTCGAGCGATCAAATCCCCGTGAACGCCGTGCCCCTCGTTGGTTTCTTTGGCACGCTGAACCCGACGGACGGCGGCTATTCACAGCGTTACAGCTTGCAGGGTGAGTGGCATCGCCAAAGCGCAAATTCCACATCGAAAATCACGGGCTACGCCTTTTATTACGATCTCGATTTATTTTCCGATCTCACTTACTACCTGGCGGACTACAAAAAAGGCGACCAATTCGAACAGCAGGATAGGCGCTGGGTGGCAGGGCTGGACGCTGATCACACGATCCTCAGCCAATGGCATGGCCGCAAAATGGAAAACACCTTCGGCCTGCAGCTCCGCAACGACTGGATCAACAACGGCCTTTATCGGACAGAAGATCGCGTGCGCGTGGACAAAACCGATTACTATGCAACTGGCGCCTCTTTGCCCACCTGCCCAGCCCCTACTTCGATCAGCTGCCCAATTTTGCCCGCGACCACGGAGCGGGATCGCTTTACGGACACGATAACAAGTTTTTATGCAGAGAATAAAATCCAGTGGGCGCAGAAGTTCCGCTCGGTCGCGGCCCTGCGCGGCGACTTGGAATACTTTAACGTCACGAGCCTCGCTTACTCGGCTGCGGTGAACGCGGCCAATTCCGGCACAGCCAGCAAGTTTCTGCCCAGCCCAAAATTGAATTTGATCTTTGGCCCGTGGTCCAATACTGAGTTCTATGCGCAGGGCGGATTCAGTTTTCACTCGAACGACGGGCGCGGCGCAACGCAAACGGTTCAACCCGTTTCGCCGGACAATCCTTACCCCGATACGCCCAGCTCGAAAATTCCCGCCCTGATCCCAACCAAAGGCGGGGAAGTTGGCCTGCGCACCGCGGCCGCCCCGCATCTGCAAAGCACCCTGGCGCTCTGGTATCTTCGCAGTGCTTCTGAACTGCAGCAGGATGGCGACACCGGCGGCACGGTCGCTTCAAAACAGCCAAGCAATCGCTATGGCGTCGAATGGGCGAACTACTACACGCCACGGGAACATCTGGCTTTTGATTTCGATCTTGAGGATTCCAGAGCCCAGTTCGCCGAAATAGACCCAGATGATGCGGAGTACACCAGCGTGGGCGGCCAGCTGGTGCAAGGCCCGGGCGGCAAGCTCGTACCCGAAGCGGTCAAGGTGGTGATTTCCTCGGGCGTCACATTGCACGATTACGAAGGTTTTTCGTCGAGTTTGCGCCTGCGCTACTTTGGTCCGCGCGATTTAACGTCCGACGGAATTTTCCGCTCAAATGCAACGGCGTTGCTCAATGGGGAGGCCGGTTATCAAATCAGAAAGAAATGGCGCGTTTCGGCCGAATTCTTGAATCTGCTTTTCCGCCGCGATAGCGACATTGACTACGCCTATACCTCCCAAATAACGCCAACGGCCGCGCCGGCATTCACGCGCGTTTTCCACCCGGTTGAACCGTTTCAGGTACGATTCGCGTTGGGAAGAAGCTTTTGACAAATGCCGCGAAAAGCTTCCGTGCGCTGCTTTTCCCTATGCAGAAGCTCCCTTTGGTGTGACGAGCCCAATCGTGATACATTTTATAAATACGTGCTACTCGTCGCGCCTGGTCGATCCACAACGGCTTCGCACGACCTGAAGGAAGCTCTGATTGGGTGCATTCTGTCAGACAGGCAGTCTCTCAGGGGCTAAAGCCCGCGTTAATCTGGCAGCCTTTTGCGGCACGGATAAATCCGTGCCCTTTCAAAACATTGACTCAATCAGAGCTTCCCTGAAGGAACCCGATGCCCCCCACCCTGCGAACCCTGCTCAATGACGAACCCGGCAGCACTAAAGCTAAGGTGATCGCCTTATACGCTTTTTTGCTGACGTTCAATCTGGCGGCGTGGTGCTGGGCATTCGTGGCGTTTCACCGGTTTCCGGTGCTTTTGGGCACGGCGTTTCTGGCTTACAGTTTTGGGCTTCGCCACGCGGTCGACGCGGATCACATTGCGGCAATTGACAACGTCACGCGCAAGCTGATGCATCAGGGCAAGCGGCCTGTCGCCGTGGGGCTCATGTTTTCGCTGGGCCACTCTACCATCGTCATCGTGGGATCCCTTGGGATCGCCGCCACCGCGCTCGCGCTGCAGCATCGCATTGATGGAGTCAGAGAGATTGGAGGGATGATCGGCACCCTGGTGTCGGCCCTTTTTCTGTTCGCAATTGCGATTGTCAATTTGATCGTTCTGCAGTCGGTATATCGCAGCTTCCGGCGGGTTCTGCGCGGCGAGCCTTACGTGGAAGAAGACTTTGACCTGCTGCTTGCCAATCGCGGTTTTCTCTCCCGCCTCTTCCGCCCCATGTTCAACTTGATCCGCACCAGTTGGCATATGTATCCGCTAGGCTTCCTGTTTGGCCTCGGATTCGATACCGCTTCCGAGATCGGTCTGCTGGGCATCTCCGCCGCCGAAGCTTCCAAGGGCTTATCGCTCTGGTCGATTTTGGTCTTCCCGGTTCTCTTCGCCGCGGGAATGTCGCTGATCGATTCGACAGACAATGTTTTCATGCTCGGAGCCTATGGCTGGGCCTTCGTGAAGCCGATTCGCAAACTCTACTACAACATCACGATTACCCTGGTGTCCGTTGTAATTGCCCTGGCGGTCGGCGGAATCGAGGCGCTGGGGCTGCTGGCGGGCGAGTTTCACCTGACAGGCGGAGTGTGGGGTGTAGTCGTCAAGCTCAATGATAATTTTGGCGTGCTTGGTTACTCCATCATTGCGCTCTTTGGCGTGAGCTGGATTCTGTCGATTGCTATTTATAAATGGCGACGCTTTGACGATCTCGAATTTGGCGCAAGAGATGCGAGTTAGAGCTCGAGTCGCGCTATCAAAGGTAGAAGAGAATTATTTCTCTGAGGGGCAAGTATGAGACGAAGCACACTGACACAGTTCCTAAGCGTTGCCGCGCTCTTTCTTGTCGTTGCGACGGGAGTGTCACCGCAGACGGCAAAGCCGCATCCGTTGGCCATGCCGCTTGAATGTTTGCAAGGTGATTGTTCTTTGTTGAATGGGGCTCCTCAAACGACGGGAATGCGCAGCGGCTTTGTGCGCCTGAAGCCTGGCGCGACAGTCGGCTGGCACACCACCGGCAAGAACGAAGAAGCCCTGGTGATTCTGCACGGTCAGGGCGACGCGCTGATCGACGGTCAGGCGAAGCAATCGTTTGCGGCTCCAGCGCTTGTTTATATCCCGCCCGCGACCCGCCACAACGTGGCGAACACGGGCAAAGAACTGCTTGAGTATGTGTATGTGGTTGCGCCCGCAAAGACGCAGTAGTTTTTGGAGCTTTCCGCCATTCCAGAAGCGAATCTTCATGGGTGCGACTGCCCGCCGGCGGCGACTTCGATAGCGTGCTGCAGCAGGGCAAGGATTGCGGCGAGGCTTTCTTCAGCGCCGCGCTTGCTGCCCGGAAGATTGACGATGAGCGTGCTGCCTCGGAGTCCTGCCACGGCGCGCGAAAGCCATGCAAAAGGATAAGTCGCTGCGCAGAGGGAACGCATGGCCTCGGCCAGTCCGGGAGCTTCGCGGCCGATCACGCGGCGGGTCGCTTCAGGAGTGCGGTCGCGCGGGCCGAGGCCGGTGCCGCCCACGGTGAGGACGAGGGCCGCGCCTTGCAGGCTGAGCTTTTCGAGTGTTGCGGCGATGCTGTCTTCGTCGTCGGGCACAAGGCCGGTCCAGATTTCGGCTTGCGGCCATTGGCGGCCGAGGAGCGACGCGACGGCTGGACCCGCGGTGTCGGCCATCAGGCCCTGCGAACAACGGTCGGAGACGGTAAGAACGCCAAGCAGCATAAAAGAAATTGTAATAGCTTATTTCTCTGGATTGGCGGTCACGGGCGGCGCAGGCGTTGCGGATTTTAGCTGGCTCAGATCGGCCAGAACCGTTTGCTTGCGGGCGGGGTCTTTTTCGGTCTCAGCCGGCAGCGACGGGCCGGCGTAGAACTCAAGAATGTTATTGCGCAGTTGAGCCGATGTCTTATCGAAATTGTGCGCAGCGAGCTTTGCCAGCAGATCTGCATAAGTGTCGTCTGCCAGCGAGTATTCTCCCGCCGCTGTTCTTGTGCCATCGTCGAGATCGCAGTTGGGCAGCACCAGCTTGCCTGCGCGCACCTCTTCCAGCAGGGCGCGGTAATCGTCGGTGGTTTTGTTGATGCTCTTGATATATAGGTCTTCCGTGTGCGGGGTCGGGCTATTAAATCCCAATCCTTTAAAGGGACCTATCTTTGGCACAAAGCGCAAAAGCGTGGACAAGATTCGAGTGCCCAGGCCCGGCTTTGTATAGGATCTTCCCCAATTTCTCTCGTAATCCGAACGGGAAAGGCGATAGAGAAACTTGCGTCGGGAAAAGTCAGGCGTCTCGCGTATCAGCTCCTTCTTATGGGTTTGAAGCGCTACCTGGGTCATCTCCGGAATCACACGGCTGATAGCGAAGCGATAGGAGCCAATTGTCAGGTCTTCGTGCGGCAGCACGTCCTTCAGTTCAAGCCCGTAGACGACCGGGAAGACGCGCTCCAGCAGCGGTTCCGAAACTTCGAATCCAATGAAATCGTGGAACTGCTCCGGCGCATAGCGATTCTTCGCCACCTGCACGGTATCGAATCCGAACTCTGTTTTCAGATGCGCAGTCGTGTCCGCGGCATAGCGAACAGAGTTGCCATATTTCGCCCGCAGCTTCGGATAACTGAGCGCGACCGCCTCATTGACCGCCGGGTGGCCGTCGATGTCCGCGACATAGTGCGAGAGCGCGCCGAGTGCAAATGCAAATTCGTCGGGATTCTGGCTTTCCGCCAGTAACTCAAGGACGAAGTCTCCGGTGCGGGCGTAATGGGCCAGATTGCTGAATCCCTTGTTGCCGAAGGGATAGTAGCCCAGATCCTGGATCACCGAGCCTCCGTAAGCGTAGGCATGAGCTTCCTTGATCTGCTCTTTGGTGATGCCCGGAAAGCGCTCAATCAGGAGCGGCCGAATCTCCGATTTCCATGCCAGGTCTACGATTTCCTCGTGCGTCAGAACGGAGTAGGCAAACGCGCCTCCGCACAACATCAGCACGCCGAAAACAAGCGCCCCCGCGCGAACAAGCCTTGAATGCCAACTCCGCGTTGTCGCGCCGGCCCTGCTACTCATATCAAGCCGAGAAGGAGGAGGACGAGGAGGATCACGAGGATAAGCCCAATCCCGCCGGAGGGATAGTATCCCCAGTTTCTGCTGTGCGGCCACGCGGGCAACACGCCGATCAGGACAAGGATCAAAATCACGGTCAAAACCATTAGAAGCATGTTTTTCTCCTGCGTTTCCGCACGGTCCGTATCTGGGGAAGCTCTGATTAAGTCGACGTTTTGAAAGGGCACGACTTCAGTCGTGCCGTAAACGCCGCAAAATCAACGTGGCCTTTAGGCCCTGAGGGAAGGTTCTCCAGGTGGAACGAGCTTAATCAGAGCTTCCCTAGCTCAATCTGTGCTGAATCGCGACGACAGTCCGAGTTTTCCACGCCGCGAACGCGGTATCTGGTCAATCCGATACAGGGAAGATTCCGGCTTGAAGCAAGCTACGGCCTTTTGCCGCCGACTCCGTGTTGAAAAGGCTGCTTAGTTCTACTGGCTTCCGCGCTGCTTTCAGGGTTTTGCGCCGGGCGGAATCAGCAGGGTGACGGCATCGGGGACGATCTCGATCTTGACCGGCAAACCGCCGAGCAGTTCCCCATCCGCCTCCGCAAAGACGCGCATCATAGAGCCGTTCGGCGGACGGCACTCGACCGAGATGGCGTCGAGCAGTTCTATCTCGCGGGTAAATGTCTGATGGCCGAGGATGGTTGCCATCAAAAAACGGAAGTAGCTCAAGCGGCTGCGCGTCTTGAAAGCGATCAGGCGCAGGCCGTTGTTGTGCAGCGTCGCGCCGGGGGCAAAGTTGTGCAGGACGCCGCCGAAGTCGCGAATGCGCACCGCCAGAAGCTGGGAGATCTGTTCCACGCGCGGCTGGGCGCTGGAGTGTTCCACAAATGCAGCTTCAAAAAGCGGAAAAGAATACGTGCCCCAGACACGAAAGGCCTCGAAGATATAGAGGAGATAGCCGAGCCGCCGCTTGAGGCTGGGATCGAGCCGGGAGAGAAACAGAGCGTCGGCGCCCACACCGGCGGCCACGGTGAAGTAGCGCGAGCAGATTGAGCCCGCCGCGTCGCGATAAGAAATTTGGCCCACGGAGATGCGCACCGGGTCTGCGGTCAGCAGCTTGCGGACTGTTTTTGCCGGGGAGGAATGCAGGCCGAGATTCGCCGCCAGTGCGTTGGCGGTGCCCAGCGGCACCACGCCCAAAGCTACGTCGGTGTCCACCAGGCTTTGCAGAACTTCATGGACGGTGCCGTCGCCGCCGCAGGCCAGAATCGTGTCGCAACCCCGGCGCATGGCATCCTTGGCCAACACGCCTGCGCTGCCGGGCGCGTTGGTCTCCAGCGCCTCGGCTTCAACGCCCGCTTCGCGCAGGATGGCGAGCGCCTTGTCGATGGCTGCGCGCCGCCCCATGGAGTGCTGACCGGAAGCCGGATTGTAGATGAGCGCGGCACGGCGCATTGCGAGTCTCTCCGCGGAAAGTGCGCCGGGCGCGAGTTTGGCGGCGCGGCACTCTGCTTATCTTCGCATCCCGCAGCGGCCAGTCAGCAGCTCAAGTGGCGCATTGACCACAGAGAAGCTGAGCGCCTCCTTTATACTAAGGTGTTTGCAGACTGCAAAAGGCGTGCCGGGAAACGGCGCGTGGAATAGACCGGGGTTGGAAAAGGAGCGGGCTTTGGCTCAGGCAGAGATTGGCATCATCGGTGGCAGCGGGCTTTACTCGATGCCCGGATTTACAAACGTACATGAAGAGCGCGTGGAGACGCCTTTTGGCGAGCCGTCAGAGGCATTCGTGCTGGGTGAGTTGGAGGGGCGCAAGGTTGCGTTTCTGGCGCGGCATGGACGCGGGCATCGCATCCTGCCCTCGGAGTTGAACTTCCGCGCCAATATCTATGCCATGAAAAAGCTGGGCGTGGAGCGGATTCTGTCGGTTTCGGCCGTAGGCTCGCTCAAGGAAGAGCACAAGCCAACGGATTTTGTGATACCCGATCAGTTCATCGACCGCACTTTTCATCGCGTCTCGACGTTTTTTGGCGAGGGGATTGTGGGCCACGTCGCCTTTGGTGATCCGGTCTGCGCGACAGTGGCGAAAGCCGCCGCAGATGCCTGCGCGTCGGTGGGCGTGGTGGGCAAGCTGGGCGGAACGTATGTGTGCATGGAAGGTCCGCAGTTTTCCACCCGGGCGGAGTCGAATCTCTATCGCAGTTGGGGCGCGGACGTGGTCGGAATGACCAACCTGCAAGAGGCCAAGCTGGCCCGCGAGGCGGAGATTTGTTACGCCACCGTTGCCATGGTGACCGACTACGACTGCTGGCGCGAAGGGCACGACGCGGTGACTGTCGAGCAGATTGTGGCCGTGCTGCACCAGAACGCCGAGAACGCGGCGCGCGTGGTGAAGGCTGCCGTGGCGGCGATGCCGCGCGAGCGTACGTGCGCCTGCGCATCGGCGGCAAAGTATGCCGTGCTCACACAGCCGGATGCGATTCCGGCGGCGGCAAAGGAAAAACTGAAGCTGCTGTTTGGGAAATATCTCGGGTAATGGCGAGTTAGTAAGTTAGCGTGATCGAGTTAGCGAGGGAACAAATGGCGATTACCGTAGTGGGCAGCGTTGCATACGACACGATTGAAACACCGGCGGGAAAGCGTGAACGCTGTCTGGGCGGAGCGGCAACTTATTTTTCGCTCGCTGCGAGTTACTTCACCGATGTGCGCGTAATCGCCGTAGTGGGCGAGGACTTTGGCCGCAGGCAGGAAGCAGTATTCCAGGCACGCAACATCGACACGCGCGGCATTGAGCACATGGCGGGCAAGAGCTTTTTCTGGGAGGGCTCCTATCTCGAGAACCTGAACGAGGCTAAGACGCACATTACGGATTTGAACGTCTTCGCAGCCTTTGAACCGAAGATTCCCGACTTTTATCACGACTCGGAGTTTCTGTTTCTGGCGAACATCGATCCGGTTTTGCAGCGGCGGGTGCGCGAAGCGATGCCGGACGTGAAGCTGGTGGCCGGCGACACCATGAATTACTGGATCAAGGATCATCGCGCGGCGCTGCTCGAGGTCTTGAAGGGTCTCGACCTTCTGCTCATCAACGACACTGAGACCAAAATGATAGCCGGCAACAACAACCTGGTGCAGGCGGCGCGCGCGGTGATGGCGCTGGGGCCGAAGCAGTTGGTGGTGAAGCACGGCGAATATGGGGCTACGCTGTTTAGTGAAGACGCCAAGACTTTCCGCGCTCCGGCAATGCTTCTGGAAGAGGTCATCGACCCGACCGGCGCGGGCGACAGCTTTGCCGGCGGATTCTTCGGCTACCTGGCTTCGCAGCCTGAGCAGTCTCCAGCAGCCTACCGCCGGGCGATGTTTTACGGCAGCGTGATGGGCTCGTTTACGTGCGAGCGCTTCGGCACGGAACGGCTGCAACAGTTGACGCGCGAAGAGATTGACGAGCGATTTAATCTATTCCGCGAGTTGACGCACCTTGCATGAAAGACCAATGAAGCAGAGCTCCCATCGTCGCGTGAAAAGTTCTGAGTGGCTGGCGGTCGTGGCCGGCTGCGCGGCGGCTTCCATCACCGCGATTGTGTGGAGCTGGCGCAATGGCGCGATGCTCAACTACGGCGATGCTCTGGCTCATCTGCACATTGCGCGGCGGGTCTTCGACGCTCATCAGCCGCGGCTGACCGAACTGGGCTCGGTGTGGCTGCCGCTGCCGCATCTGCTGATGCTTCCCTTTGTGCAGATTTATAGCTGGTGGGCCAACGGCATCGCGGGCATGATTCCTTCGGCGCTGGCCTATCTTGCTGCGTGCGTGGGCGTCTATCGGCTGGCGCGCTGCTGGCTGCGACCGACGCCGTCGGCGCTGGCGCTGGCCTTCTTCGCGCTCAATCCCAACCTGCTCTATCTGCAAACCACGGCCATGACCGAGCCGCTGTTTGTTTGCGAAATGGTGTGGGTCGCGGTTTGGCTGGTGGAGTGGCGGGTCTGTTTGGACTCAGATCCAAAGAAGCTTCGCCGCCTGCAGTGGCTGATTGCGATGGCGCTGGTGGCCGCGGTCTTTACGCGCTACGACGGCTGGGTGATGGCGCTGGTGGCCTGGACGTGCATGGGCCTTGCGCTGCTCCACCGCGGCAGGCTGCGCAGTTGGAGCTTCTGGCTGGCCAGCCTGGTGCTGGTGGCCGCGCCCCTGGCGTGGTTCCTCTATAACGCCCTTGGTTTCGGCGATTGGCTTTACTTCGCGCGCGGACCGTACTCGGCCAAAGCCATTGAGATACGCACCGCCTCGCACGGTGCGGGACCGCCGCATCCGGGCTGGCACAATGCCTGGGTTGGGTTGATCTTTTTTGTGAAGGCTGCGGAGATGGATGCGGCGGCGGCGGCACGGGGCAACCTGCTACTGGTCTTGAGCTTCCTGGGAACGGCGTGGGCATGGCTGGTGGCGCGCCGGCGAGCATTCACGTGGGCTCTGCTGCTCTGGCTTCCGGTCCCCTTTTATGCCTACTCAGTGGCGTACGGGTCGGTGCCCATCTTCCTGCCGCCGTGGTGGCCGCATTCCTGGTACAACACGCGCTATGGAATGGAGATGCTGCCGGCCTTTGCGCTGGGGCTTGGGTTTGCGGCGCAGTTTGCGCTGGCCGTGGTGAATGAGTTCAAGCCGCGACGCGTCAATGCGCGATGGGTGGGCTACACGGCGGGCGCGCTATTCGTTGTGTTGGCGTTCAACGCGGCACAGATGGTGCGCGAGCGTCCGCTGGTTTATGTCGAGGGGACCAAGAATGTTGCCTCTCGCAAAACATACGAGATCGAGATTCCGCCGGCGCTGCGCGCACTGCTCGCCGAGCGGCCGCAGGGCGTGGTGCTGATGGAGACGTCTGTCTTTCCTCAGCTTGTGGCGCTCACCGGGATTCCGTTCCGCCAGACGATCAACGAGAGCGACCTGGAGATTTATCACGCCGCGCTGGACGCGCCGGCTGCGCACGCCGCGCTTGTGCTGGCCTTCGACGGCGACGAGATCGACCGCGCGGTGAAGGCGCATCCCGAGGGGCTGACGGCAGTTCGCCACTTTTCAATGGTGGGGCAGCCCGCCGCGACGATTTATGTCTCAGAAGCTGTCCAATAACTCGTTTTGGGTGAAGGGTACGGGCTTTAGCCCGTACTTCAAGGATAGGAATAGCTGTGGGCTTTAGCCCCTGAGTCACGCTTTCCCGGCAGTTTGCATTCCCTCAGCGGCTAAAGCCGGAAATCAGAAACGGGCTCTCAACGTACGGGCTGAAGCCCGTACCCTTCAAGGGATAGTTTTTAGATAGGTTCTCAGACAGCTCGGGTGCAGCGAGCGTCAACAAGTCGCGCTAAGCGGTGTTAGCATCGGGCAGGGAACCCCGACATCATTTCTTGCAACGACTCGGAGGAAGATTGATTCCATTTACGAAAGCTCATGCCTGCGGCAACGACTTCTTGATTGTGACCCAAGAGGCCGCTGAAGGCCGCGACTACGCGGAGTTGACGCGAAAACTTTGTGAGCGCAATCCAGGCATCGGCGCCGACGGCATCGAGTTTTTTGCGTGGACCGGGCCCAAATCCGGCCGCATCCGCTTGCACAACGCCGACGGCTCCATCGCCGAGATCAGCGGCAACGGCACGCGCTGCGTGGCCGCATGGATGGCGCAGGAACGCAGCTTCCAGCCTGGCGATGAAGTGGAGATTGCGACTGACGCAGGGCTGCGCGTCTGCCGCGTGAATGCGCTCAAAACGGATGGCGAATTCACTGTGGAAGTGACAGCCGGGATGGGCGTTCCCGTGTTCGCGCCGCGCGCCGTCGCGCTGGCCAACGGGCTTGCGATTGCGGGAGTCGAGGTTTCCACCGGCAATCCGCATTTTGTGATCGTGGTGGACAACGACGAGTTTGCAGTCGCCGAATTCTCGTGGCAGCAGATTGGAGCGGAGATTTGCCGACACACGGGTTTTCCGCACCAGACCAACGTGGAATTCCTTCGCATCGTCAGCCCCACAGAGATTGAGATTCGCATCTTCGAGCGCGGAGTAGGGCCTACGACTTCATCCGGCACTGGCAGTTCAGCCAGCGCCACAGCCGCTATCGCGGTACACGGCTGCCGCTCTCCGCTTACCGTCGTAGCTCCCGGCGGCGCGCAGACGGTGGAGTGGGACGGTCCCGGCACGGAGTTGAGGCTAACGGGGCCGGCATCGTTGATCGCCCGCGGCGAGGCCTGGGCACATTGATGAAAAACTGCTTCATTGCCGCAATTCGCTTCAGCGCTGAAAGCTCGGAAAGGCCTGCATGATTTCTACTTTTTTATTTATGGCCACCATGGTCATCACTGGAATTCCCACGGCGATGCTGTTTATTCCGTGGTGCTGGCTGACGGGCAATGTGCTGCCGCTCTACAAGGGCACGCGCTTCATGCTCTCCAGCAGTTGCTGGATGGGCGGGGTGCGCTTTCAAGTTGAAGGCCTGGAAAACATTCCCAGGGACCGCGCGTGCATCTTCATGGCAAACCACGTTTCCAACCTGGACCCTCCCGCGCTGATCTCGCTGATTCCCGGCCGCACCTCGGCATTCATGAAACGCTCGCTGATGAACTTGCCTGTGCTGGGAACCGGCTTTCGGCAGGGCGATTTCATTGCAGTGAATCGCAGCGGCAGCCCCGCGGCCGCGCAGGAGAGCGTAACCGCTGCCCGGCGCGTACTGGCCAAGGGCGTGCACATGACCACCTTTGTTGAAGGCACACGCTCGCCGGACGGCCGCATGTTGCCCTTCAAAAAAGGCCCATTCTTTCTGGCCATGGGTTCTGGCGCGCCGTGTATTCCGGTTTCCATCCATGGCACGGAGAGCATCTTGGGCAAAGGCAGCCTGCGTATGCATCCGGGGATGGCGCACGTGGTCTTTCATCCGCCAATTGATCCGGCAGGCTTTGCCACGCGCGAGGAACTGATGCAGGCGGTGCGCGTGGCCATCGCCTCAGGGCTGCCGGAGTGGATGCGAACGTAAAGGCACTCGGTGTCATCCCGCCCTTCGCAAAAAGCGCGAAGGATGGGGCACCCGGCACAGTCAATTTCAAGTTTTAAACGGAAAACTCATGATATTGTCTCTTGCAGTATTCGTTGTCATTCTCGTTTTGAGCATTCCCTCGGCGGTGATCTTCATCCCGCTGGCCGCAATTACCGGCAATGTGAAACCGCTCTACTTGGCGGTCTGCTTCATTGTTCGCGCCGGTTACTTTGTGGCTGGCATTCACTTCCAGGTCAAAGGGTTGGAGTTGGTGCCCAGAGATCGCGCGTGCATCTTCATGGCCAACCACGTGTCCAACCTCGATCCGCCGGCTCTGATTTCGCGGATTCCGGGGCAAACGTCCGCCTTCGCCAAGCGCTCGGTCTTCAATATGCCACTCTTTGGCTACTGCCTCAAATTGGCCGAGTACATTCCCGTGGACCGAGGCGGAAACGCGGCCGGCGCGCAACTGAAAGTTGCCGAGGCCAAGCGCCTGCTGGACAAGGGCCTGCACATCACCACGTTTGTGGAGGGCACGCGCTCCAGGGACGGGCGCATGCTGCCCTTCAAGAAAGGCCCGTTTTATCTGGCCATGGAGACTGGCGCGCCCTGCATCCCAGTCTCCATCTACGGCACTGAGACGCTGATGGCCAAGGGCAAATTTGGCATCAAGCCCGGAACGGCGCACATCATCTTCCATGCGCCCGTGAATCCAGGCGACTATGCCACGCGCGATGAGTTATCGCAGGCTGTGCGCGAGATTATCGCCTCGGACTTGCCGGAGTGGATGCGGACATAAGGCTCTCATCGCGCAGAGTTCGCGCCGCCCGCTCAGGGAATCCGCGTCCATACTTCGGTGCGCCCAAAGAGCGAGACGCCGATAAAGCCGCGCATGTGCAGGCTGTCTTTCCCTATGGTCCAGATCTTGCCCTGGTATTCCTTTCCATTCTCCGGGTCCACGACCGTTCCGCCAACCCAGTCATCTCCGTCGGGATGGAAGTTGCGCATGAAGACCATGCCCAGGATGAGCTGGTCCTTGTACTCGCCGGAACACTTCACGCATACATCTTTTGGGCGGTGGCCGGGTTTTATCTCAGTGACGCGGCCAAAGAGCTTGCCGTCCTTGAGATAGGTTTCCGCCTTGCCGCCGGGTGTGCCGTCGCTGTTGACGATCTGCCAGTTCCCGACAGCGTTCTGAAGTTTTGGCGAGAGTTGTTGTGCTGTTGCTCCGGCAACGGAAACCAGAGCGAAGAAAGCAAGAGCGAGAGCGCAGAGGGTTTTGCGTCGAGTTGTATTCAAGAGGACCTCCCCTTTTTGCGGATTATAGCGGGAACGCATGAGAAGTGAGAACCAGCCAAACGAAGAAGAATTTGGGCCGTGAAAACTTGCCGCAATCCGCATGACATGGGGAAATGCCCGGAACTGGTTGCATAAATCAGCTTTGTGTCAGGGCACGACTTAAGTCGTGCCGTAAATGTTGCAAAATCCAAGCGGGCTTTAGCCCCTGAGGAACATTCTCTCATTGAATAAAGTGCACGCGTCCAAATGCATTACGGCTGCACAATCGCGTTGTACCCGTCGCGGAGCAGCTTCTGGCGCGTGGCGTTGGCGTCGTTTCGGTTGCTGAAGGGGCCAATGCGCACATGGAGTTGGTTATCGGCCGGATCGCGGCGGGCTGTAACCGCATAGCCGCGCTTGCGCAGCGCGCCAACCAGCACATCGGCATCCTCCTGCTGCGAAACAGTGGCAATCTGAACCATGATCGCTCCCGACAGCGCGGATTTAAGCACTGGAGCGGACTGTGCAGAAACCGGCGCGGGCGTGGTTGCCGCCGCAGATAGAGCCGGCTTCACGACCGGCGGCGCGGGGTTGGCATCTCCGGCAGAAGTCGAGCTTGCAGCCGGTGAGCCGGGGTCCTGATTCACGCCGGAAGAGGACTGATCAACCGCTGGCGGCTGTGGCGGGGAAACCACCTGCGAAACGGCGGAGGGCTTGGCTAGAGAACCTGCGGCCTGTGAAGACGCTGGATCTCCGGGTTGCTGGGCGTTCGTCGAGGCTTCGCGGGTGCTGTGGCTGCCCATCGAGTAGCCCAGCCCGAAACACAGGCCGCAGAGCAGCACCAGGCCGAAAAAAAGGCCAAGCAGCAACATCGGGCCAAGCGTCACTTCGGTGTCAGGCCGGCGCTCGACCGGCTCTCGCTCTTCCTCGTCAAAAATTTCGTGCATTGAGAGCCCTTTTGATTGACGACTATTTTGTTGATCAGACCCGACGAAGAATGGGACAGGTTTGGATTTGTGCTATCCCACCCTTCGCAAAAAACGCGAAGGATGGGGCACCCAACCTTATTGCTGTATTCAATACAAGGTGGCTTATTTCTTTTCCGCCGCTGCCAGGGCAGTCGCGCTCAGCTTGTTGAAGAGCGTCATCATCTCCAGCGGAAGCGGGAAGACAATGGTGGTGTTCTTCTCCACGCCGATCTCGGTGAGGGTTTGCAGGTAGCGCAACTGCAGCGTCATCGGCTCGGTGGCCAGCAGCGCGGCGGCGTCCACCAGCTTCTGCGCGGCGTCGAACTCGCCCGATGCGTGAAGAATCTTCGCTCGTGCTTCGCGCGCGGCCTCGGCCTGCTTCGCCATGGCTCGGAGCATCTGCTCGGGCAGGTCAACCTGCTTCACTTCGACGGAGATTACCTTCACGCCGAAAGGTTCGGTCCGCTGGTCGATGATGGTTTGAATCTTCAGATTCAGCTTGTCGCGATGGCTGAGCAGTTCGTCCAACTCCACCTCGCCCAGCACCGAGCGCAACGTGGTCTGCGCGAATTGCGATGTCTGATAGACGTAGTTGGCCACTTTGATGGCGGCGTCGTTCGGATTGACCACGTAGAGCGTGACCACGGCGTTCACCTTGAGGGTGACGTTGTCGCGGGTAATCACGTCCTGCGGCGGAACCTCGAGCACGTCCTGGCGCAGCGAGATGCGCACCATCTGATCGAAGGGCCGGAAGACCAGGATGATGCCAGGGCCTTTGGGCGTAGGCAGGGCGCGGCCCAGCCGGAAGATTACCCCGCGCTCATACTCGCGGAGAATCTTGATGGAGTTGAGCAGGTAGAGCACGACGATGGCTAAGAAAATCAGAACCGGCATGGACAGATCAGGCATTGGACTTCCTTCCTAACTTACGAGGGAATTGTACTCCTTATGCAAGAGCCTGCGGTGGCTTTTGCGGCGCCGCTGGCTCCACGCGCAATAGATAGTTCTCCAAGCCCACCACGCGCAACGGCGCGCCGGCTGGCACGGGCTGAGAGGCCACGGCACTCCAGATTTCTCCCTCGACCAGCACGTGGCCTCCGGGCGTAAGCGGCTCCATGGCCGAGGCGCGGCTGCCCACCAGGGCCGATGGGCCAATGATGGATTTTCTGCGGCGGGCGCGCACCGCCAGTCGCACAAGAAAAACTGTAATAGACCCGAAGGCTGCGCTGACCGCGATGGCTACCCAGGGGCTGATGGCCATCTCCGGCACCGGCGCGGCAACCAGCGTAAGCGTTCCGAATGTGAGGCAGATGATGCCCGCCGTGGCCAGCACTCCGTGGCCGCCAAACTTGGCCTCCAGCAACAGCAGAATCAGCGCCGCCACCAGCAGCAGGATCGCGGTGAATCGAATGGGCAGCAGGTTGAGAGCAAAGATGGCCAGCAGCACCATCAGTGTGCCCAGCGCTCCGGGAACAATGGTGCCGGGCGTGTTGAATTCGAGATAAATCAGCAGCGCGCCGCCGATAAGAAACAGCAAAGCGATGTTGGGATCGACCAGCCATCCCAGCAACGCTTCGCGCATGGTGGGTTTCAGCGTTTCGATGCGCGGGTTAGCCAGATGAAGCACCAGTTTGTTGCCGTCCATGCGGGTGATCTCGCGGCCATCGAGGGCCCTGAGCAACTCCCAGTCATTCGAGGCGGTCAGGTCGATGAGGTGCTTGTCCAGCGCCTCCTGCGCGGTGTAAGAGTGCGAAGTGTGAACGGCGTCTTCGGCGGCTTCGGCGTTGCGTCCCCGGCGCGTGACATACGAGCGCAAAAAGGCTTCCGCGTCGTTCTCGATTTTCTGGCTCATGGTCGCGTCAGGCTGGCCGCCGAACTCCATCACCGGGTGCGCCGCTCCGGCGTTGGTGCTGGGAGACATGGCTGCGATGTCGGCAGACTCCAGTAGGAAAAATCCGGCAGAGCCGGCGCGCGCTCCTGCTGGAGCCACATAAACGATAACCGGAACCTTTGAAGAGAGAATCGCCCCAGCCATGGTGCGCGTCGAGTCAAGCAGTCCGCCCGGCGTATTCAGCTCGATCAGCAGAGCGCTGGCGCCGTCGGAGTTGGCTTGGGCAATGGCCCGGTCCAGTTCACCTTGCGTGACCGGCTGAATGGTGTCCGAGAGGATAAATTTGTCCACCAGCGGCTGCTGGGCATAGGCCGAAGCCACCAGCCCAAACGCCGCAACCAAACCAACCGCAAACCCCAGTGCGCGCTGAATCATGGATTACTCCCTTAAATCACTGGAACTCGTTAAAGAAGTTCGGGTCTAATTCGTATGTTGTCATCGGCTTCAATCCAAGTTCCAATTTTTCAAGCAAGTCAATCAACTTTTCTCCATCAATAAGTTCAATTGGTGGTACTCCATCGCGTGATGCCTCGCGGCGAGCTTCTGAGGAAAATGTACTCGTAGTCAGGATGATTCCTTTGTCTGCGCGTCCAGCCATTGCTCCTCGAAAATCCCGCACGTGAGTGGGAGCAACTGATTCTTTTCTATAACGCTTGCACTGGAATAGTACCTTAAATGAAAGAAGTGGATTGATTTGTAGGGTTCCATATCCATCGATACCACCATCTCCACTTTGTTTAGTTACAACTACTTGTGTGAATCCGGATTCACGCAGTATTCGCTGAGCAAGGCGTTCAAAGCCATTTGCCGGAAGAGAATGCAAAAGATGAATTACCTGTTCTCGATAATTACCGGGAGTAGCAATTGCCTCTTCTGCAATTTGCTCAATCTCCGGTTCTTTCCCATGCGTCTTTGGGCCGCGCTGAACTCGAAAGACTTTTGCCACCCTAAGAAATATATCTTTTGCCTGCTCATGTGTAAGTGCGGCAGTACGTCCTCTATCTGTAAGACTCCAAACACCTCGCTTTGATGAGTCGAGCAGCCCATCACGCACAAGATAGAAGCGAGCCCAGGCAACTTGATTCTTAAATCTAGGTTCACCTGACGTTAATCTTTCATCCTGCTCCGCATCGGTGATGCCAATATCCTTGGCTATTTGCTCGACTACTTCCTCAGGTGTGCCAGAACCACCCAACTTTCGAAGTGCGTCAAGTAACGGGCCAAAAAACTTTACAAACTGCGGGCCGTTTCCGATCTTTCGCTTGGCCATGATGATTCCTTTCAAAGCGTCGCCAGAATCAAATAATCTTCTTCCGTAGGGAAGCTCTGAACAAGTCCTCCGTGCGAATCAGCATTCCCTCAGGGGCTAAAGCCCAACCAACATTTTGCAGCATCAGCGGCACGACTAAAGTCGTGCCCTTTCAAAGCAACGCTTCGTGCCTCACCTTTTTCGCGCTTTCTGCGAAAAGGGTGGGACACCTCTCACTTCTTCTGCCCTCCGCTGGCCTCGATCTTCTGCCAGAGTTCCAATGCTGCCTTGTTTTTCGAGTCGATCTGCAATGCCGCGCGGATGTTGTGGAGAGCGTCGTCGCGGTGGTTGGCCGCCAGGTCCAGCCGCGCCATCACCAGGTACGCCTCAATTGACGGCATCAGTTTCAGCGATGTAACGGCCTCTTTGCGTGCGGCCTGGGCGTCGCCGTCGCGCTCACGAATCTCCGCCAGCCCGGCGTGGGCCGCGGCATCCTTGGCGTCGGCGGTCACGGCGGCTTGATAGAGCCGCTCCGCCTCAAGCAACAGGCCGTGATCCAAATAATCATGAGCCTGAGTGGACAGCATTTGCGCGCGCTCTGGCGGCGGAAGAGCTGCCAGGCGCGCGGCGCCCATCTGGTCCATCATGAGGGCGGCCTGGTGGAATGCGGCGGCGTCAAAGCTGCGCTCGATGCGCTCCAGCGGATCGGCCTTGCTCCCGGCTTCCGCGTCTGATTCTCCTGCCCCGCCGGACTCTTGCGCGCCGGGCGTCTTTACCGGCGCGGGTTTAGCCAGTGCGGCTTTAACAGGCCCGGGTTTGCCGGTTTCAGTCCAAGCCTTCTGGACCGCCTGGGCCTCGATGTCGTTGGGACGCAAGCGCAAACATTCCGCCAGCTCCGTCAAGGCTTCGGCGGTGTTGCCGTGGTGCTTGAGGCTGACCGCCAGGTTGAAGTGATAGTCGGCCTGCTCGGGGTCGGCCGCCGCAGCCTCTCGGAAGAGCGGAATGCCGTCTTTGCCGTTGCGGGCTAGCGCGACACCTTGATTATTCAGGACCTCAGCCAGAGGCAGAACGCGTGCCACGCCGGCAAAGGCCTCCTCGGCGTGCGGGTAGTCGCCGGAAAACAGCAGCGAGAGTCCGCGGAAGAAGCCGGCCTCCAGAGCATCGTCGGCACTGGTCTCGTTGCCGCCCACTTTGGCAAAAGCCTTTGCCGCCTCTTCGTACTGCTGGCCTGCATAATCCTCGCGGCCCAGCGCCATCCAGGCCGGAGAAAACTCCGGGCTGAGCAAAACGGATTGATTCAGGTGGCGCAGGCGCTCCTGCTGGTCAGACTGGGTGATGCCGCGAATGTACTGCTCGAACGCGGAAAGGTTCAGGCCAGAGCCAGCGGCTACAAAAGTCTCTTCGGAGACTTTGAAGCCGGGGTCGAGCTGCCGGGTAAGCTTCCAGGCCAGCGAGTCGAAGACCGGGATCAGGTTTCGCATCTCACCGCGGGCGCTGATCGCAGCAGTCATGCGTAGGTGGGGCACGTCCACCAACTGCGCCTCGGCCACAATGCCCGTGCCGTCGGTCACGTAGCTGCCCACGACGATCGAATCGGCGTCCAGCGTCTCGGCCAGCTTGAGCGAACTGGCGCGCGAGGGGTGAAGGCCCTGCGGCAGCCCCAGGTGGTCCAGCGCGTATATGCGGTCCGCGCGGCTCATGGGGGCAAAGCCCGCCGAGGCCAGGCGGCGGCTCAGAATCTCCGCGGAGGCTTCGCGAATCCACTCCAGGCTGGGCTGGCCGGTGCGGTTGTCAAAGGGCAGCACCAGCAGGATGCGGCCATGCTCCCCAGCGGCGGGGCCAGCTTCGGCAGCGCTCTGGGCGCGGGCAGTAGTTGGAATGCAAAGGGCCAGCGCTGTACCCAGCCCAACAACGGCGGCCAGTTTCAGAACCCGGCCTGAACGAGATGAAGAAAATGTATGCACAACACGCTGATTATAGGCGTTGCGGCTCACGTGCGGGAGAGGTCGCAGGCAAGAGTCGAGCAACAAATGCGGGCAGGATTTTTCCGCGCTGGCGCTTTGCAATTGAAGCTGCCGCATTAGGACTACCTAAAAATTAGACAAAAGTAATCTTTTGCCCCCTCGATTCTTGACGATTTCTTAATTAAGCCCGCCCATTCCTATAAATGGCCGTGGCAGACGCTGTTGCCGGGCGACGCGAGTCATTTGCCGGTTGTGGCGAGGGAACGTTTCACGCCTTGGAGGAAGTTCCAGATGCAAAGCGCGCGCAAGTTCATGCGACGGTGGAGCGTGATTCTCCCTGCGGCCCTGGTGCTGGCATGGGTGCCGGCAGTGTTGGCAGCTCCACCTGCGCTCATCAGCCTGAGCCCGGCTTCGGCCACAGCCGGCAGCGGCGAATTCACGCTGACCATACACGGAACCGACTTCACATCGGCCTCGATCGCGGCGTGCAACGGCGTCTCGCTGCCGACAGCTTATGACGACTCCACACAACTTGAGGCTGCGGTTCCCTCCAGTATGATTGCGAACCCCGGCATGGCCACGGTCACGGTGACAACGGATGGCGTAGTTTCTTCCAGCGCTACCTTGACCATCGATTCTCTGTCCACTACCTCCGGCTCCAACCCAGCTTCGGCGTTTGTGGGCAGCGCGCTCTCGCCGAACATGAGCGAAACCAAATCTACTTCGACCTGGGATGCTGCGGCCCTTGCGACCTACAAAAGCGCCACTCCATCTTCAGCAGCGGCTTCCGCCAGTCCCGTAGCCGCTAGCGTTCCGTCAACCGAAGACGCGCTAGCCGCCAGTTCGTCCTCGCCCGTCATCACAGCCAGCAAGGCCGCCGCGCAACCAGCGACCGCGGTTCACAGCAGCCTGGTCAACACCATGGGCGGAGCCTTCTCTGCGTCCGCGATGGACATCACTCTGCCATTGCCCACAATCTCCAGCCTCAGTCCAACTTCAGCCCTGGCTGGCGGCGTGGCCTTCACATTGACGGTAACCGGCTCGAATTATCTCTCGGGAACGGGAGCGACTGTGGTTTACTGGAACACCACCGCGCTGACGACCACCTTCGTCAGCTCCACCGCACTCTTGGCAGCTGTACCCGCCAGCCTGTTTGCAAGTCCCGGCTCGGTCAGCATTACAGTCGTCACCAGCAGCGGGACCTCATCCGGTCTTGCCTTCACCATCAGCCCGGCGCTGCCGGCCATCACCAGCGTGACCCCAAGCAGGGTGACCGCCGGCGCGGCCGCATTTGCAATCAGCGTTGTCGGCCAGAACTTTACTTCGGCCTCGGTCGTCAATTTTGGAGCGACACCGCTGGCCACCACCCGCATGGCAGGCGGAACGCTCGCCGCGCAGGTTCCTGCCAGCCTGGTCGCAACCGCCGGCACGACTAGCGTGACAGTCACCACGAACCAGGGGACATCGGCTCCGGCCACCTTTACCGTTGCGCCACCGGCTCCGGTGATCGCCCGCCTCAGCCCCAACTCAGCCGCAGCCGGCGGAGCTTCCTTCACGCTCACCGTCACCGGCACTAATTTTGTCCCGGGAATGAACATCCTGTGGGGAACTACATGGGTGGGGTCAACCTACGTCAGCGCCACCGAGGTGACAACGACGATTCCCGCCAGCCTGATCGCCACCGCCGGCTCCACGGGCATCGTGATCTACGATCCCGGCGTTGCATGGTCGAGCGCCGCATTCTTCACCGTAAACCCGGTGCCCCCATCCATTACCAGCCTGGGTCCTGCATCGGCCACTGCGGGCGGCGCGGGGTTCATGCTGACCATCAAAGGCACGGCCTTTACTCCAGACGCGACTTCCACGTGGGGCACAACCCCGTTGGGCACCATCTACGTCAGCCCGACGCAGTTGACGGCAGCGGTTCCGGCCAGTCTGATTGTGAACTCCGCCACAGCCAGCGTGACGGTGACCACAGCGGAGGGCACATCGGCTCCATCCACTTTCACCATCAACCCGGCGCCGCCGGTCATCAGCGGCCTCAGTTCCGCGAGCGCCACGGCGGGCGGACCGGCGTTCACCCTGACAATTTACGGAGCCAACTTCACCTCAGCGGCGAACGCGATTTGGGGATCGACCGCCCTGGCGACGACTTATATCAGTCCAACTCAAATCATGGCCGCAGTCCCCGCCAGCCTTATCGCCACAGCGGGCACAGCCGGCGTCACGGTCAGCACGGCGGCAGGCACATCGGCACCAGTTACCATCACCATCAACCCGGCACTCAAACTCACCACCACCGCGCTGCCGTCCGGGACCGCCGGCAGTGCGTACTCAGGCCCGATCACTGTAACCGGCGGCGTCCCCGGATACTCGTGGACCGTCACCGGCCTGCCAGCCAGCTTCACCTATTTCAATACCAGCGACAGCACGCTCACCATCACCGGAACGCCCGCGTCCTCCGGCGCAATTCCGATCCAGGTCTCGGTCGAAGACACCACTGGCGCCTCCGCCGGCCCGGTCGCCTACACCATCAATATTGCCGCCGGGCCCAGCGGCGTCAACAACGCCAATCTCAGCGGCCGCTACATCTGCCTCTTCCAGGGCACCATCGATACCGATGGCACGCGCTGGGCCACCGTGGCCAGCTTTCAGGCCGACGGCCAGGGCCATTTCCTGACCGGCATCTTCGACACCAACAGCTACGACATCGGCTCGGCTTCAGGAACCGCCACGGGCAGCTACAGCATCGGCTCCGACAACAATGGCATGGCGTCCATTCGCACCGTTCTCACCAATGGCGCAGCGGGAATCCAGACCACGCAATGGGCCGTTGCGCTCAGCGGCGCAGCTCAACCCGCCGGGCACTTCCGCATGGTCGAAGCCGATGACCTGGGCACATTGCCTTCTTATCAGCAAGGCTCCGCCAACTGCTATCTGGCCACGTCCAGCGCTTTTGCTTCGAGCACCATCAGCGGCGCGAGCTTCGCCTTCGGTCTCGACGGAGAAGACAACAGCGGCAATCTCAAGGCGTCTGCGGGCGTCTTCAGCGCCTCCGCAGGAAACACCGCCAGCGGCAATATCGACAGCGCCCTGGGCGGCAATGCGACCGTCCAAAGCTCCGCCTTCACCGCAACCTATACCGCGCCGGACGCAGCCACGGGCCGCTTCACCATGGCCCTCAAGGGCGCGGGCAATTCCACAGGATTTACGGTGTACATCATCGACGCCAACCGCATGTTCATCCTTGACAAAACCTCGAACGACGGCGAACAGGCCGGCAACATGCGCACGCAACAGCAAGCGTCTTACTCCGGAACGAGCGTCAGCGGTCCATTTGTTCTCTACATGCGCGGGGCCGAATTCAATTCCGGCGGCAGCACGCCGTCAGGCTATTACTCTCACATCTTCGAGGGCGCAGGCGACGGTGCCGGTAACATGGCCATCAACCAGAGTTACACCGACGACACAGGCGTCTACTCGGCCAGCCAGTCGAATGGCGGCCCGACATCTCTCGCCTTCGATTCCGCCCATCCCGGCCGCGCCACGTTCGCATCCTCCAGCGGCACAACCTATCTCTACCTCTTCAACACCGGCAGCGCCTTTGAGATGAGCATGAGTGACAACGGCTCCCTTGATTCGGGCTGGCTGGAGCCGCAAACGCAGACCACCTTTACTTCTGCTGCTCTGACCGGTACTTACCTGCTCGGCGAGATGCCGCGCTTGTCCGGGTTGTCGCCCGGCAGCGTGGGCGAGTACTCCCTGACCAGCAACGGCGCGATCAACGGCGCTGTCACAGTCTCGGGCCGGGAAACATTGTCGTGGGATCAAGCGATGAGCTTGACCTATAGTTGGGACACAACGGCTCCCGGCACGGGAACTTTCCTTGTGGCCAATGGCGCGCAGAGCGAATCAAGCTGCGCCGTCATCAGCGCGACGAAATTCGTCTGCACATCGCAAACCGACCCAGCCCCCAGCGTCGAGGTGATCGAGCAGTAAAGAAAATCGAGAGCGGAAAAACCCATTGCTTTGAAAGGGCACGACTCCAGAGTTCATCCGCAAATCGGTAGCGCCGACCTTCTGGTCGGCTGTCCTGTGGGTCTCCAGACCCACAGGTGACGGGCTAAACAGCTTGCGGAAAAACCCACTGCTTTGAAAGGGCGCGATTTCACAGGCTGCGAAAAAACTCGCGGAGCGTCTTTCAAGAAGCCGTTTTGTATCAGGGCACGACTTTAGTCGTGCCGAAAAAGCTCCAAAAATACCGCGGGCTTTAGCCCCTGAGGCACGCCTTCTAGCCCGCCTTGAGCGCAGTCGAAGGGTGCCGCTAGCTTTGTGTCAGGGCACGACTTCAGTCGTGCCGAAGGAGCCAAAATTGACGAGGGCTTTAGCCCCTGGGGGTTGTACTTCGTGGGCATCGCCCCCTCAAAATTGAACCCACAAACGCCCGCCGCTCCAAAAGGTTGTAAGCTGTTGGTACCAATGGCTAAGCCCTCATCGCTCCTCGATACCCGAGTCATCTATTGCGGCGACAACCTTGAACAGCTCAAGAAGCTGCCCGACGCCTGCATCGACCTCATCTACATTGATCCTCCTTTCAATTCCAATCGGAATTACGAGGTTTTCTGGGGCGAGACGAAAGAGAAGCGGTCCTTTGACGACCGGCATGAATCCACGCAGGCTTACATCGAGTTCATGCGGCCCCGCTGCGTCGAGTTGGCGCGCGTTCTCAAAAAGACCGGCAGCTTTTACTTCCACTGCGATTGGCACGCCAGCCATTACGTCAAGGTGATGCTCGATCAGATTCTCGGAGAAAACAACTTTCAGAGTGAGATTATCTGGCATCGGACTCTTTCAAAAGGATTAGCCTTCAACGGATTTCCAAACAATCACGATACGATCTTTCTATACAGCGGCGGTGACAAGACCGTTTTCAACCGTCCATACAATCCCTACGATCCAGACAACCTCGATGAGAAGACCGCAGGGAAGTATTGCCACCGCGACCCTGATGGGCGCATTTATCGGCTGAGTGATCTCACGAACCCAAATCCGGATCGGCCCAATCTGACTTATGAGTTTTTAGGGCACAAAAAGGTCTGGCGATGGACGAAACAGAGGATGCAGGAAGCATATGAAGCCGGGATTATCTTCCAGGCGGACCCCAGTAAGATACCTCAGATGAAGCGGTATCTCGATGAACAGGAGGGCCGTCCGATTGATACTGTTTGGATGGATATTCCTCCGATCAATTCGCAGGCCAAAGAGCGCCTCGGGTATCCAACACAAAAGCCATTAGCCCTTCTTGACCGAATCATCACCGTCAGCAGTAACGAGAACGACATTGTTCTTGACGCGTTCTGCGGTTGCGGCACAGCTTTAGTCGCCGCGCAGAAGCTCAATCGCCAATGGATCGGCATCGACATCTCTCCCACCGCCTGCCGTGTAATGGCGAAGCGGCTGCGGGATGTCTGCCGCATGAAAGAGGACGAAAACTACTGGCTGCACGGAAAAGGCTTTGTGGTCCGCGACCTGCCGTGGACTGAAAAGCAGCTACGCACCATCCCGCCATTCGAATTCGAGAACTGGGCGGTCATCGCGCTGGGTGGCATCCCCAACAAGACGCAGGTAGGAGACATGGGCATCGACGGGCGCATTTATCCCATTGGCTCAGAGCCAACCGTAGCCGGCAAGGAAGCCGGGCAGCTTGATTTCATGGATGACTGGTACCCCATCCAGGTTAAGCAAATGGACAAGACAGGCCGTCCCGACATCGACAAATTTGAAGCGGCCATGATGCGGAGGAAACGAAAGAAGGGCTTCTTCGTCAGCTTCGACTTCAGTAGCGATGCCTTGCGCGAAATCGACCAATTCTTCCGCCGCGAACACATTGTCATCGTCCCGTTGACCGTCCGCGAAATTCTGGATGAAACCATCGCTCAAAGACTGGCTTGAAAACTTGAGGTAATTCCTTGCAGAAAATTACCCTCCGTTGACGCACACTGGCAGGTAGAAGAAATGAACACTCTGCCCTCACCGGTCCAATCTG
>Ga0255348_1000257_pt1 | contig 26311 bp, 22 predicted proteins | sample CBST25v5metaG_FD_189945 | JGI IMG/M metagenome (GOLD analysis project Ga0255348, IMG submission 189945) | Peat soil microbial communities from Stordalen Mire, Sweden - C.B.S.T-25.v5 | ecosystem: Environmental > Terrestrial > Soil > Wetlands > Peat | place: Sweden: Norrbotten County, Stordalen... | reverse complement strand
ATTCTTGTTCTTCTGGAGAAAGAAAAGAGCCTGGCCGAGGGAGCGGGCGCGGCGGCACTGGCGGCTCTGCTTCAGTCCAAGACCAATCTGCGTCATCGGCGCACGGTGGCGCTGGTCTCGGGCGGCAACATCGACGTGACGCTGCTGGCCAAGATCATCGAGCGCGGCCTGGTGAAGGACGGAAGGCTGCTGCGCCTGCGGGTCAGCCTGCGGGACCGGCCGGGCGCTCTGCTGGGCCTCATTCAGGTGCTGTCCCGCGAGCACGCCAACATTATGGAAGTCATCCATAATCGGGCCTATTACGGCGTCAGCCTGGGTGAAACCGTCGTTGACGTAACCCTGGAAACGCGCGGCGCAGCCCAAATTGCCGCCATCCGCCACGCCCTTCGCGAGGCCGGTTTCGGCTTCGAGCGCATACTTTAGAAGAGAACGGGAGGGAGCAGGGTGAGATTCGACGATTTCCGGCTCCCGCCGAGCTTCCGGCTTTTGCTATACTCGTATAGTTCACCTCAGTGCGGAGGTGGTGAAATTGGCAGACACACCAGCTTGAGGTGCTGACGCCGCAAGGCATAGGGGTTCAAGTCCCCTCCTCCGCACCAAATTTCTTTCGTCCGGGCGAGAGCGGAACCAGAGTAAGCGTGCCCTTGATGTAAGTCTTCAAGGTGGTTTTTTTCTTAAGGAAAAAGCCACTTGGAGGGCGTGCTTCCGGGATACATCTACTCTGGTTCCGCTCCAGCCGGACTGACCTGGAAAGCAGCTTCCAAGATGAATGTTATTTTTGATGTAATCGTCGTTGTGCATGTGATTGTGTGCTTTTTTCTGATCGGGGTCGTCCTGCTTCAGCAGGGGCGGTCGGCTGATCTGGCTGGCGCGTTTGGTGGCCAGGGTTCCCAGACTGCTTTTGGTCCCCGCGCGGCGGCCAATGTGCTGACCCGGCTCACCACCTGGTCAGCGGTCATTTTCATGATTACCTCTATCAGCCTGACGGTGCTCTACCAGCGCTCCAACGGTTCCGGAACTCACTCGGTGCTGGAGAACTCTAAAAGCGCGCCGGTTTCCGCGCCCGCCAAGTCCGGAAAATAGAGCGCAACTCATTCTTTAATAACTAGTTATGTAAAGACGGCAGGCCACGGGGCCTGCCGTCTTTTTTGTGCGCTAAGTTCTCGGCGGGTATTCTCGAAAAAAACTGTTGACAGTAATATCTTTAAGATATATCTTGTAGCTATATGAAGAATAGCCGCACTGCTTACGTCATCCTCGGCGGGCTCTCGATCCAGTCGAATCTGACTGGCTACGAGCTGCACAAGGGCATCGAAGAGAACTTCGGCAGTTTCTGGGGCGAAAGCTACGGGCAAATCTATCCCACCCTGAAGCGGCTGGTCGCCGAAGGCCTGATTAAGGCCAGCAAGCCCGCATCGGCCTCCCGGAAGCGCCGCCAGGAGTACTCACTGACCGATGCCGGGCGCGCAGCCCTGCGGGAGTGGCTAGCTCAGCCTTTTCAGAACGATCCGCCGCGAAACGAGTTCATGCTCAAGCTGTTTTTTGGCCGCCAGGCCGCGCCGGGCGTCGCGCTGATGCACGTTCGCGAAGTTCAGCGGCGAAACCAGAACATGCTCGCCACTCTGGAGGGGATTGAGAAGATGGCGCGCGCGTACCAATCGAAGGACCCGAATCTGCCGTACTGGATGCTGACGCTGGGCCTGGGACTGGCGCTGACCCGCGCAGCCCTTGACTGGGGCGAATCGGCGCTGGAGCAGCTTTCTGCCCTGGAGACAGAAGCAGTTCAAAATACACTACCTGCAGAGGGCAAACCCGCCGCCAAGGAAGCCTGAACCTGACCCATGAGGTCAACAAACCGCGCGCGCGGAAGTCACGCGCAGACACAAAGGAGAACCGGAAGATGCCTGTAGAAGTCCGTCCCAGCCGCAGTTCGCAGATCGTGGCCCTGGCTGTTGCCAGCGTGTTCGCTCTTGGCTTTTTCTCCTCGCAAGTGGGAAAGTGGACCGGCCCGATTCCCGGCGCATGGTTCGTGGGGACGCAAAAGCCTCGCCGCGGATTCCTCTGGATGCTGGCCATTGGCTACGTTCCCAGCCTGATCTTCGGCTGGCGCAAGATCCCGCTGACCGGGCCGCAACAGGCTTTTGCGTATCTGGGCTGGACGCTCGCCGCCGCCGTGCTGGGCATACTGCCCTTCACCTTCCATCGTCTTGTCAGTCCGCGGCTGCCGGGATTTTTCTCGACGCTTCCCTTGCCGCTGGCGGCGGTGGCGATTCCCGCGCTGGTACTCGCGTGGCGCTCCAGCCTGGGGCACGAAACCGGCCTGCACACCTTTCTTATCTTCTGGTTTGCCGCAGCCGTAACCTGGCTGTGGAACCGCGAATCGCGCGCCACCAGCCTCGTTTTTGGCGCGGGCTTTGTTCTGGCAATGGGCCTGGAGGTTTTTCTCCATTTCAACCGCGCTGTTTTGCTGCTTCCCAACGCAATTTCTGGCACGATCTGCCTTGGCGGCGCGCTTCTGTTGAGCATCTGGGCGGCCTTTCACCCAGTCAAGCAGCGCTCATGGGCAGAACGGCCGCAGACCGTCTCTCAGCTGCAAAGCCCTTTTACTGGTAGCCCGTTGCATGTGGCGAGTGAAGGGGGCAGGGAAGCGATGGTCAGCAGCTCTGGCGAGCGCTTCCCCATCCGTGACGGAATTCCCGCCTTTCTCAGGCCGGAGGATCTGACCGGGGACAACGGCAAATACAACCACCTGTATGAAACCATCGGAGGATTCTATGACGATACGCAGCGCGTCTTTGCCGCCTTTCGTGGATTGGAGATCGATTCGTACTTCGAGAACTACATGAGTCTGCTTGACGCTAAACCTGGCGATTCCGTGCTGGAAACCTCTGTCGGCACCGGCCTCAACTTCAAATATCTGCCGCGCGGAGTGAAACTCGCCGGTCTTGATCTGTCGCCGGAGATGCTGGCCAACTGCCAGAACAATATGCGCCGCTGGAAGATGGACGCCGACCTCTATCTGGGCAATGCCGAGAGCCTGCCCTTCGCAGACGCCAGCTTCGACGTGGTCTACACCTGCGGCGGCTTCAACTTTTTCAGCGACCGCGCCAAGGCCATCCGCGAGATGATTCGCGTAGCCAAGCCGGGCGGCCAACTGATGATCGAGGACGAAACGGAAGAGTACGTGAAGAGCACCTATGAGAACATTCCATTCACCAGCAGCTTCTACAAGGATCGCAAGGAGGCCGTGACCGTGCCCATCGATCTGGTGCCGCCGGAGATGGAGGACATTCACGCTGAAATGCTGAAAGACGGCAAGTTCTACGCGATCATCTTCCGCAAGCCACCTGCGCCACCTGCGGTGGGGCCAACCGCTCGCTAATCGCTCGCAGGAGTTTCGTGGTCTCCCACCCATTTCGCAAAGAACGCGAAATGGATGGGGCACGGAGCTAATGCAACAACGAGCGGTCAGAGACCTATAGAATGGAGCCATGATTCTGGAGACCATACCTCTCGGGCCGTTGCAGGCGAATTGCACCATTCTGGGCGACGAAGAGGCTGGCGAGGCTATTGTCATCGATCCCGGCGACGAGGCCGAGCGGATTCACGGCCGCCTCACCGAACTTGGCCTGACGCTCAAGCAGATTCTTTTGACGCACGGCCATATCGACCACGTGGGCGGCGCGCAGAAACTCAAGCGCCTGACCGGCGCGCCCATCCTGCTGAATGAAGACGACCTGCAGATGCTCAAGATGATCGGCGTGCAAGCCAGTTTCTTTGGCCTTCCGAAACCCGAGACCACACTGCCGGACCAGTACCTGATCGACGGCCAGAGCGTGGGCCTGGAGCGCTATCCGGCGCAGGTGCTATGCACCCCCGGCCACACAAAAGGCTCGGTTTGCTTTTACTTTGCCCCGCTCAAGCTGCTGGTTGCCGGGGATACGCTCTTTGCCGGAAGCATCGGCCGCACCGATCTGCCCGGCGGCAGCCCCGCGGCGATTATCGATTCCATCCAGAATCGCCTGCTCACGCTGCCCGACGAAACCCGCGTTCTGCCCGGCCACGGCCCTGAAACGACCATTGGCCGGGAACGCCTGATCAACCCGTTTCTGCAGGGGTTGTGAGCGGCAGGTCCGGTTGTCAGTTTGCGCAATTCACTCTTGCGTGGAAAAAGACTGGAAGAAGCCCTCGTTCCGCAGAACTTCAATGCAGCGCTTCAGGCCTTCGTCTCTGGTCAGGATGCTCCAGCGCTCTTTGACTGCAACGGAGCAGAGCAGCATATCGACCGATCCACACTGGACGCCCCGGCTTCGGCATCGATTGAACAGGCGCGCTGCCTCCTCGTAATGCGGCGTTGTGATGGGCTCGTCCGGAAAGGCATTGAGCGTGCTCCGCAGCTTTTCAAATTGAGCGGAATCCTTGATGCCGGAGAGAATCTCCTGCCGGATGGGACCGATCATGGCTACACGGCCATCCTGGATCGCTTCCCGGAGCGATGCCAGCAGGAACTGATCGTCGCCGCTCAGGTCCGTCCCGTTTCTGCGCCGGAGCAAGAGGGACCAGACGCACGTATCGACCAGGAACTTCAACGCTCAACCTGAACTCGACCAGGCTGACGCGCCTTCTTGTAGTCGTAGGCGGGATCATAGTCGATCGTTCCAGACAGGTTGAGGATTTCCATCTGCTTCCGCCGATTGATGTATTCCAGCAAGGCTGCGGTCACCGCGGCTTTCTTGGTTAAGTGGTGGCCGACTCGCCGAGCCTCGGCGATCATTTTGTCATCGAGGTCAAGATTTGTCGGCATCGTGGAGGTTCCTCCCGTGTGTATCTTACCACACATCGAGATGTGTGAAACGAGAAGCCTACGCTTCTGCAAAGAGGCGCAGAAATTCCGCCAGCCGCGCAGCTCCGGCGCTGAATTCCGCTTCAGGTCCCAGCAGGCTCAGCACCAGCCAGCCGGAGCCGGGCATCCCGAAAAAGTAGCCGGGATGAAGCCAGACGCCGCGATCCAGTAAGGCAAGTACCGTCTGCTCGTCCGGCTCAAGCGCCGGAATGCGCAGGACCGCGTACCAGCCGCCCTCGACCATGAGACGGCTCACTGCGGGCAATGAGGCAAGCTGCCGGTCGAGTTCCGAAAGGTTCGCCGCCACGCGCTCACGGATCTGGCGCTGGATTGGCTCGCGGCCTTCCATCCAGACGGGCAGCGCCCACTGCACTGGCGCATTCATGGAGAGAAAGGTGTCGGCAACGACTTCCAGGCGGTCAAGCGCAGGAGTAGCCTGCGGCCCGGTGGCGACGATCCAGGCGGCTTTCATTTGCGGCAGCCCGGCAATCTTGCTCATTCCGCTGACGACGTAGACGGGAACGCCTTCAAGCCCGGAGGCAAAACTTTTTGCCTCCCTGGCAAGCGCATAGTCCAGAAAAACCTCATCGACGATCAGCGAGAGATCGAACTCGAGGCAGAGCTGCGCCAGCGCTTCGGCCTCCCAAGGCTTGGTGTAGTGGCCGGTGGGATTGTTGGGATGCACGAGGACAATGGCTCGCGTCTGGGGCGTGATGGCGCGGCGAACGGCCTCCGGATCGATCTGCCAGCCCTGGTCGTAGACGAGCGAGGCGGCCTTGAGGCGCACGTCGTCCAGCACGGCGAGGAAGTCGAAGAGCGGGTAGCCGGGCTGATTGAGGACGATTTCATTGCCCGGATCGCAGAGCAGGCGGAAGAGAAAGCTGTAGGCCTCGCTGGTGCTGGTGGCGAGCACAATCTGTTCGGGCTGGAGAGAGACGCCATGGTCCGCGTAGTACGAGCAAACGGCCTCGCGCGCTTGCACCAGGCCGCGCGGCTGGGGATTGTAGTCGAGGGCGCGAGGATCGGCGAGCGCCGTGAGCAGGCTGGGATCGTAGGTGAAGCCGCAGCGGGTGGGGTTGGAGGCGGTCAGATCGGCAATCGGCAGCCCGGCCGCGGCGCGCAGGCGATGCGCCCGCGCCAGCGCGATCTCGCGCGTGTCCCAGTCTGTTCTTTGCGAAAAACGCATCATTTTCGTCCAGCCTGCAAATGGATTCCCATCGAGCATTATCACTGTTCCTGTAGTGTTGAATTCGCGGTTTCCCACCCATTTCACAAAAATACAAGAAGCAGGTCCTTCGACTCGCTGCGCTCGCTCAGGATGGATGGGGCACGGAGCTTCCTTACAACCTCCAAAAAATGCTTAAAGCTGCTCACGGCGGGGATCATGCACAATAGAAACAGGCGTCCCTTTCAACATTACACGGACGCGGCGGGGAGGGAGTTTGGCACTGCGCGCGGTGGTCTTCGACTATGGAATGGTACTCAGCGGGGCACCGGACCCGGCGGCGTGGGCGGCTATGCGGCGCATCACCGGCTTGGCGGAAGAGCGCTTCGAGCCGCTCTACTGGGCCGACCGGGCGGCTTACGACGATGGCACGCTGACCGGTGTCGCCTTCTGGCGGAATTTTTTGCGCAAGGCCGGGCTGCCGGAAGAGGAAGCCATGGCGGCGGATCTGAATCGCTGGGACTGCCGTTTTTGGACTGTCCAGAACCCCGCCATGGTGGCCTGGCAACTGGCGCTCAAACAGCGCGGCCTGTTGACGGCCATCTGCTCCAACATGGGCGACAGCACACTGGCCAGCGTGGAACGCGCGTTCGACTGGATTCACCGCTTCGACGTGCTGATCTGGAGTTGTGAACTGGGCATCGTCAAGCCTGACGCGGCCATCTATCGCCAGACGCTGGCCCGACTGGGCACGCTGCCGGAAGAGACGCTGTTTATCGACGACAAGCAGGAGAATATAGATGCCGCGCGGGCGCGGGGCATCCGGGCCATCCAGTTTTCCAGCGTGGAGCATTTGCTCCAGGAACTGACGGCCGGTGGGCTGGCCAGTGAACTTCCGCTGCCCGTGTGCGGTCAGGCTAAACTGTAGTAGGACCTGCGACAGGACACAGATATAGACGGCTGGGCCGGCTGCGTCTTCGCGAGTGGTTTATCCGTCCAGATATTGGTCAGAGGACTATGAAGGTGAATTCATTGCAATCAACAAGAGTATTGCGCACGGCCATTTCGGCCGTGCTGGGGAGCGCTTTGGCGCTGAGCACAGGCATGGCGCTGGGGCAGAGCGTGCCGGTGGTCACGGGCGACGCGCGGGTTGACAAGCTGCTGAGCCAGTTGACGCTCCAGGAAAAGCTGACGCTGATCCACGGCACACAGGAAGATCCGGCGGTCTACCAGGGCCAGGCCGGGTATCTGGGCGGCGTTCCGCGGCTGGGCATTCCGGGGCTGCGGATGGCCGACGGGCCTCCGGGCGTGCTGACGCGCCATCCCTCCCAGAGCGAGACGGCCACGATGGGCGTGGCTGCCACCTTCAGCGTCAAAACTGCCGAGGAGAATGGGCTGGTGATTGGCCGCGAAGACCGCGCGCTGGGCATCGACGTTTCCCTGCAGCCCTTTGTGAACATTGACCGCGACCTGCAGTTTGGCCGCGCCTACAACACCTTCGGCGAAGATCCGTTCCTCACCAGCGAGATGGGCGTGGCCGAGGTCAAGGGCATCCAGTCGCAGCACGTCATGGCCCAGATCAAGCACTATGTCGGCTACGACTCCGACGGCGGCAGCACGTATATCGACGACCAGACGCTTCACGAAATCTACGTGGCGCCATTCGATGCGGCCGTCAAGGCTGGTGTTTCGTCGATCATGTGCTCGTACAACCGCATCAATGGGACCTTTGCCTGCGGCAACGAGTCCACGCTGACCAAGATCCTGCGCGACGAGATCGGATTCAAGGGTTTTGTTACCTCGGACTGGGGCGCGGTTCACGGCGTCAACTTCATCAACGCCGGACTGGACATGGAAATGCCCGGCGAACCTGCGCCCGGCGCGCACGGTTTCGTCATGCCTTCGTTCTTCGACATGCAGCCCGTTCCTCCTCCTCCGGCTCCGAACAAAATCGCAGGAATGATTGAAGACAGTGGCAACATGTTCGGCGGCCACATTCCCGAGGAGCCGGCTCGCGTGTGGGGAGGCGGCTTTGGCGACTTCGGCCTGAAGCTGGATGCGAAAAAGATGCCTGAGGCCCTGAAGGACGGCACGGTCAACGAGGCCGCCATTACGCGGGCCGCCGGACGCGTCCTTTATGAGTTGGTTCAGTTTGGCTACCTGGATGGCAAGCAGAAACACGAGGTAACCGAGCAGTCCATTGAGGCAAACGCCAAGATTATCGAGAAGACCGGCGAAGAAGCCGCCGTGCTGCTGAAGAACGAAGGCGGCGCGCTGCCCCTGAAGGCCGCCGATCTGGATTCTGTAGTTCTCATCGGCCCCACAGCTTTGCAGGTGGATTCGATCGGCATCAATGGCGAACGATCTGTTGGTTTGCCCCAGCGGCAGGTTGGCCCGTTTGCGGCTCTCAAGAAGATCACCGGCAACCAGAACATCAAACTTGCCGTGGATGACGACATGACCGGAACGCCGGTCCCCGCTTCCGCGCTGAGCCATGACGGCCAGCCGGGGCTGGTCCGTACCGGCTCGGACGCCGCGCAGACAGACGCGCAACTGAACTTCACAGGCGCCAATGCACTGGCCCCCAACTCGACTGTCGTCTGGAAGGGCTCGCTCACCGCGCCTCATGCAGGAACCTACTGGCTCTATCTGCAGGCGATGGGCACCAACGCCAGAATCTCTCTTGACGGCAAGCGTCTTGCTTCGACCGGTGTCTCCCAGGGCAGCGTGCATGGCGACATTCTGCAGGCCAACCAGGACAACGTCGTTCCGACCATCGATGGCCTCGACAATGTGCGCCGCTCGGTGGAGTTGACTGCCGGGCCGCACGCCATCGAAATCAGCACCAGCCCCGACAGCTCCAGCTCGCCCGTTCAGGTGCGGCTCAACTGGTATGTCCCCGAGCAGCGCCAGGCCGATCACGAGGCCGCCATTGCCGCTGCGAAGAGCGCCAAGGTTGCGGTTGTTTTTGTTTGGACGCGCCTGCAGCCGGTCTTTGGTTTGCCCGGCGAGCAGAACAAGCTTGTTGAAGAGGTGGCCGCGGTCAACCCCAACACCATTGTGGTCCTCAACACCAGCCAGCCGGTCGCGCTGCCTTGGGTGGACAAGGTGAAGGCGGTTCTGGAAATGTGGTGGCCGGGCGACGAGGGCGGCTGGTCCACGGCTAACTTGCTGGCGGGCAAAACGAGTCCAGCCGGACGTCTGCCTGTTACCTGGGGCAAGCGCCTGGAAGACTATCCCGCCACCGACCCCAAGTATCCCGAGCGTTCGCAGAAGGGCGTGGACCACAAGACCACTTACAGTGAAGGCGTGAACGTGGGCTACCGCTGGTTCGATCATGAGAAGATCGAGCCGCTGTTCGCCTTCGGCCACGGCCTGAGCTACACCACATTCGCCTACTCAGAACTGAGCGTCAAGAAAGCCTCTGACGGCGGCCTGGATGTGAAGGTCAACATCAAGAACACAGGCAGCGCGGAGTCGGACGAAGTGCCTCAGGTCTATCTGGGCGCGCCCAGCGAGATTCCAGCCGGAGTGCAGTTCCCGGTGCGTGCTCTGGCAGCGTTCGACCGCATTCACCTGGCGGCCGGCGAAGCCAAAACGGTAACTCTGCACGTAGCTCCGCGGCAGTTGCAGTACTGGTCCACAAAGGATGGCAAGTGGGCTGCGGCAACGGGCAAGCGGACAGTAAGCGTCGGCGCTTCGAGCCGCGATCTGCGGGTCGAGCAGGTCGTCGACTAAGTTTCTGACCACATCATTTCGTACCCCGCCCAATAGGGCGATGGCATCCCACCCTAGGCGCAAAAACAGAAACGCGCCGAGGGTGGGGCACCCATCTTTGATACAACTTCGAGCGGTCAGAGACCTGGAATCGCATTCTCCCAGGCACATTACACTAAATTCATGGCCATTCGTCTCTATGTCGCCACCAGCAGCCAGGGAAAGCTGCGCGATTTCCGCGCTGCCGCCGCGGCTCACTCGCTCGCTATCGAACCGCTTCCAAAGCTGAAAGAAATTCTTGCGCCGGAGGAGGACGGGCTGACCTTCGCGGCCAACGCCGCGCTGAAGGCCGTCTACTACTCGCGCTTCGCGCCCGGCGAGATGGTTGTGGCTGACGATTCGGGTCTCGAAGTGGATGCGCTCGATGGCGCGCCAGGCGTGCGCTCGGCGCGCTTTGCCGCTGACGCTGGTCTGGTTGACTCGCCCGGTGAGAGCGATGAGATCGATGTGCGAAACAATATGCTTCTGGTTGAACGGATGGCTGGCGTTCCCGCCGAGAGACGCACGGCGCGCTACCGATGCGTGCTGGTGGTCGCCCGCGACGGCAAGGTTCTGCATATCGCCGAGGGCGCAGTCGAGGGGATGATTCTGGAGAAGCCGCGCGGCAGGGGCGGTTTCGGCTACGACCCGCTCTTCTTTCTGACCAAGCTCAATCGCTCCATGGCAGAGATCGACCTTGAAACCAAGAACACGCTGAGCCATCGAGGGCGCGCGATTGCGGCGCTGCTGACGATTCTGGGGCGATAGAGGCGAGTCGGCGCAACCGCATTATGGATTGGATGAGGGCGGGGTCTTGCCGTTTTGATCGGCCTGATCGGCGTCGGTGATCTTGCGCCATGCGCCGGTGGCGTGAGTGGGTGTAGGCGCGGAGAGATCGATTTTGGCGCGCGGCAGGACGACCAGATCGACGCGGCGATTGCGGGCGCGGCCTTCGGCGGTGTCGTTGCCGGCGACGGGGTGAAACTCGGCGTAGCCCGCGGCCGAGATGCGGTCGGGAGACAGGGCCTTCAGATCGAGAAAGAGGCGGGCGATGCGGGTGGCGCGGGCCGAGGAAAGCTCCCAGTTGGAGTCGAACTCCGGGGTATGGATGGGAATGTTGTCGGTGTGGCCCTCGATGCGCAGATCGTAAGGCGCGGGGCTGAGTGAGGCGGCGATCTGGCGCAGCGTGGGCAGCGTCTCCGGTTTGGGAGTGGCCGAGCCGGAGTTGAAGAAGCCGGCCTCGCGCAGGCTGATGACCAGCCCATCGCGGCCCATCTGGATGGAGACGGTGTGCGTGGCTACCTGATTTGAGAGCCGCTGTTCCAGATCGCGGCGAATGTGGTTCAGGTCATCCTTGACTCTGGCGGGCGACATCACATCCTCTCCCATGACGATATTCAGGGGAATTGCGCCCTCTTCCGCGCCGCCGCTGCCTGCCTGCTGACGCGCCGCGCCGGAGAAAACGCCCAAGACCTGAAAGGCTTTGTCGATGGCCTCGCTGACCTGCGCCTGCTTTTTCTGATCGGCTCTGGCGAAGGCGTAGAGGACGACGAACAGAGCGAAGAGCAGGGTCATGAAGTCGGCATAGGAAACCATCCAGCGATCCCGGCTGATGTTGCCCTTGCGCCGTTCGCGTATCATGCCGCGCGCTCCTGCTGTTTCTGCTTATTGCCGTTCAGAAAGCCGCTCAGCTTGACTTCGAGCACGCGCGGATTGATGCCTTCGAGGATGGAAATCACCCCTTCCAGCATCATCTCGCGGCGCAACTGTTCGTCCCGCACGTGGAGGCGCATTTTGCCGGCAAGGGGCAGGAAGAAGAGATTGGCGATGCCGACTCCGTAGATGGTGGCCACGAAGGCCACGGCGATGCCCTTGCCCACTTCCTGAAGGTTTTCCAGATGCTGCATGACCTGAATCAGTCCCAGCACCGCGCCGAGGATGCCGATGGTGGGCGAGAATCCTCCCGCGGCCTCGAAGACCGCGGGAAGCCGCTCTTCGCTTTCCGCGGTGCAGTCCAGGCTGACGCGCATGATCTTGCGCAACTCGGCAGGCTCGGTGCCATCGACGGCCAGCATAAGGGATTGCTTGAGAAATGGATCGTGAATGGTTTGCAGGTCGCTGTCCAGCGAGACAACGCCGTTGCGCCGGGCTTTGTTGGCGAAGGCAACCAGCAGGTGGACGAGCTGGTCATTGTGCTTGCGGGGAGCGGAAAAGACGTGCGCCAGGCTGCCGAATGCGGCCAGCACCGTGGGGAGCGGGAACTGGGCCAGCACGGCGCCCATGGTGCCGCCAAAGACAATCATGGCCGCGGTCGGCTGCAGGATCTGGCTCATGTTGCCGCCTTCGATGAGCAATCCGGCTATGATGCCCGCGATGGCCAGAAACACACCGCCAATACTGCCCTTATCCATGAAAAGCTCCTCGGAAGCTTATGCGCGGAGAACGGAATTCATCCTTTGGGTGGCGCAGATTTAGGCTGGCCGGAAAGGTCCAGGCTGGTCAGCGAGACGACTTTCTGCTGTTCGTCATAAGACGGCAGCCGCCGGGCGACCGAAGCCAAAAGGCGCGCGCGGTAAGCGATTACGCGCTCGACCACTTCATTGCAGTCCTCGCGCACGATCAGCTTTTCTCCATTGATCAAGGTCAGCATGGTGTCCGGAGATGCCTCGGCGGTCTTGATCAGGTCGCTGTTGAGCACCATCGGATTGCCGTTGAGCCGGGTAAGTTCAATCATCGCCTCTAGCTCCTTCATCCTGCTTATCGGCGGGGGGAGAAAAAGAATCAAAGATTAAAGCGAGGTGCGCCGAAGTGTCCCCGTCAGGACACAAAAGCGGGGGCGATAAAGTCCGGTGAACCTATGCCGAAGAAGGGGCCAGATGCAGCGGAAATCGAACCGGAAGCAGCTTCCAAAGGCACACAAAAAAAAGAAGCGCGCCCGGGGAGAAGACCGCAAATCCATGCATCCAACAAGGAGAACCCCATGTCCCTGGGTGTCCTGAATAATCTCAATGCGATCTATGCAGAGAACAGCCTGAACAACACCAGCAGCAGTTTGTCGAAGGTGTTGAATCAGTTGTCTTCCGGCTCGAAGATCAACTCCGGCGCCGACGACGCCGCCGGCCTTTCGCTGGTTGACGGACTGCAGGCCAACGCGTCGGCCCTTACCCAGTCGGAAACCAACGCGACCGAGGGCGTCGGTCTGCTGACCGTAGCCGATGGCGCTCTTTCGCAAGTGACTAGCCTGCTCAACCGGGCCGTAACGCTGGCTACCGAAGCCTCGAACGGCACCCTCAACTCGACACAGGATACGGCAGCCAACCAGGAGTACCAGTCGATCCTGTCAGAAATCTCCAACATCGGCTCAACCACGACCTATAACCAGGAAACGGTCTTCGGCTCGAATACCGACATCTACACCGGCGATTCCTCCTCGGCCGGCTCATCGATCAACTCTCTGAACATTCGCTCACTGTCCTCCTCGAACGTGGGTGACACCAATGGAGTCATGTCGTACAGCACCGGTGCGAACAACGCGTTTATCAATCTGTCGAGCGGGACGGGCGCCGGAGATATCGCATCAGCGAATGATGAACTAAGCTCCACCGGCAAGAGCAGCATCGATGTCACATATATGACGGGCACCTCGACCAACATCACCAATCACACCGAGGTAATCACCGTTGGCACCGGTACCAACTATGCGAACACCGCACAGGGACTGATGGATGCCATCAATGGCTCGGGACTGGGACTGACCGCCAGTTTCACCACGGCAGCGGCAGCTGGAACCGCGGCAGTTGCCGCGGCGGGCGGCACGGCCGATGGCGTCGAAACCGGCATTGAAATCTCTGGCCTGGCCTCTGGCGTGAGCGGCGCCGCGAACGGCGCTGGAACTCCCGGCCTGGATGGCACTCTGGGGACGACGGCCTATACCGGCGGCACTCTCACGATCAACGGAAAATCCCTTACCCTTGGCACGAGCAGCACCGACACACTCGCCCACATCGCAGCGGCCGTCAACGGAGGCAACTACGGCGTCGAGATGAATGCGACGACGGGCGCTATCACGTCCCTCACGGAAGCGACCATCACCGCCTCTGGTCTAACGGGCGGCACAGGGTGGGCCGGGTCGAACTATACCACGGTAGCGGTCACCGAAGACACGACGAATGCGCTATCGGATGCCACCACCAGCCTGGCTTCCGCGGCGACTCCGGCGTCAGACATAGATGGTACGGGCGGAACGGCCACCATCAGTTACTCCGATGCGGCTGGTCAGGCCTTGAACAACACGGATCTGTCCAACCAGACGGATGCGGAAGCTGCCCTGACGGCGCTGAACGCGGCCATCAGCGACGTGGCGGCGCAGGACGGCTACATCGGCGCGCAGATCAACACGCTGAACTCGGTCAGTTCGGTGCTCAGCACGCAGTCGGAGAACGTAACCTCGGCGCAGAACGCGGTGCAGGCCACCGATTATGCGTCGGCAACCTCGAACATGTCCAAGTACGAGATTCTGAGCCAGACCGGCATTGCGGCGCTGGCGCAGGCCAACAGCATTCAGCAGGAAGTCACCAAGCTGCTGCAATAACCCAACCGGCCAAAAAAGCCGCCAAACCGGAGAAGGGCGCTCGCAAGGGCGCCCTTTTCTGTGCGGATGACCAGGGCGTTGCGGGAGACTCTGTGCATTCGCGAACCAGGATTGATGCTGCTCACTATCAAGGCCGATAAACTCCTTGCCGGAGAGGTCCACTAGCGAGGCTGAAATGCGGCCAGGGTTCAAGGGTTCATTTGAGGCCGGCCTTTCAAGGCGGATGAGTTTTTCCCAATCTGATCGGTCGCAGGGGTGGTTCTCAGGCTGCTTGAGCCTGTCTCGGAGGGTGCGATGAGCGTAGTGGGGCTGAGTTTTGGATCGCCGACCAGCGGGACTGGTTTTGACGTGAGCACGACAGTTTCGGAGATCGTGGCCAATCTGCAGAATGTGGAGACGCCGTGGAAGACACAGCTGACGACGCTGGAGAGCCAGGACACGGCGATCTCCAGCCTTGGCAGCTTGCTCTCGACGCTTTCGACGGACATGAGCAACCTGACCGATGCGACGGGTGCAATGGCGATCAAGGAGGGGTCCAGTTCCAACACCAGCGTGCTGGAACTGACTGCCGCATCGACCGCGGCCGTTGCGGGCACCCATACCGTATTGGTGAGCGCTCTGGCTGTCACCTCCAGCGGATCGCTGACCGAGATTGACGACTCGTCGGACGAGCTGTCAGGGTCGATCACAATCCAGGTGGGCAGCGGGACGGCGCAGACGATCAGCGTCCCGACGACCTCGGGAAACGATACGCTCTCCGGGCTGGCCTCGGCGATCAACTCGGCCGGAATCGGGGTGACGGCCAGTGTACTGACGGATTCCTCGGGCTCGCGGCTGAGCCTGGTTTCCGGCACTTCTGGCACGAGCGGCAGCCTGACGGTCAGCGCGTCCATTACCGACACCAGCAACTCGAATGCGGCGGTCAGCTATGACACCAGCACCGCTGTCGCGGGCGCGAATGGATCGATAACGGTAGACAACGTAAAACTGAGTGTATCTTCGAACACGGTGAGCGATCTGATTCCCGGCGTGACCTTTCAGCTTCTTTCCACGTCAAGCACCGCGGTGCAGGTGGTGATCGCCAATTACAACTCGGGGGTGGAGAGCAGTGTCAGCACACTGGTCAGCGACTACAACGCGCTCGTCAGCGCGATGAACACCCAGGAGGGGAACGACAGTTCGGGCAACGCCGAGCCGCTTTATGGCTCTCCCACGCTGACCATGCTGCAGCAGGATATTCTGGGCGGCATCAACACGGAAAATCCCAACGGCTATTTGGCGCAAGTCAATGACAGCCTGGACCCGACGGTTTCCGGTTCGATGAACATCACGACGGCGTCTGGTGGGACGGTCAAGGTTGTTGTCGGCGCGGCGCCCAGCGCCGGCGCGGACGCGAATACGATTTATACAGGCAGCGGCGTCGAAACGCTCTCCGGCCTGGCCGCGGCCATTAATTCGGCCGTCAGCGACATCACGCTCAGTTCCAGCGTTACGGCAGGCGCGGATGCTTCGGGAAGCACCGGCGCGACAACTTCGAGCGCCACGCTGACCGCGGTTCCTGGCTACAGCAGCGCGCTCTCCGGTTCATTCAGCGTCACAGTGGGCGGCGGCACGGCGGAGAATATCGTTATCGGCGCCGAGCCGAGCACGGGCGCGGAGGCCAATACCATTTATACGGGTAGCGGAGTGAACACGCTTTCCGGGATAGCCAGCGCCATCAATGATGCCAGCACGAAGATCACAGCCTCGGTTACAGTGGGCGCGGATGCATCTGGAAGCATCAGCGCAATCACTTCTACGGCCACGCTGACTGCCAACGCCGGCGCTGTGCTTGCCGGCACCGTTCAGGTTCTGGTGGGCAGTGGCACGGCGGAAAATATTGTCATTGGCGCCGAGCCGAGCACGGGCGCGGCGGACAATACGATTTACACGGGGAGCGGGGTGAACACGCTCTCCGGGCTGGCTGACACGATTAACGGCGATACGAGCCTCGGACTCACGGCCACGGTGACGACCGCCTCGGACGGTTCGCAGACCCTGGAGCTGACCTCTGGAACCAGCGGCAGCGCCGGAACGTTGACGGTGACGCCTACCTTGACTGCCAGCCTCGGCTTTACGGCCAGTGTCACGACATCCGCCTCGGATGGCTCGCAGACCTTGAATCTGACCTCGGGAGTCAGCGGCAGCGCCGGAACGTTGACGGTGGCCACTGGAATCACCGGGAGCGACGGGTCGGTGACACCCACCCTCATTGCTGACGGCCTCGGGGTGACGGCGGCGGTGGTGACCAAGAACGGTCAATCGTCGCTGACGCTGACCTCGCAGACGACCGGCGCCAGCGGGGCGGTGAGCGTGACTTCGGCGATCTCCGCTACCAGCGACACGGCTGTGACCGCATCCGTGATGGCGGGCACGGATGCCACCATGGATGCCTCGGGGAACCTCATCAGCGCGACAACCTCAACCGCTACGCTGGGGACGGTAGAAGCCAGTGACGATGCGCTGATCGGATCGGTCGTCATCCAGGTGGGCGACGGGGCGGCGCAGACGATTACTCTCGATTCGCAGGACAATTCGCTCTCCGGCTTGGCCACGGCAATCAACGACGCCAAAATCGGGGTGGACGCCACGGTAACGACGGCCTCGGATGGTTCTCAGACGCTGACCATGACCTCCGGAACGACGGGAAGCGCCGGAACGTTGAGTGTGACCTCCAGCATTCTGGATACCACCAACACCAGCACGGCGGCGTTGGGTTACACCAGTTCGTCGGATATAGGCAGCCTGAGCGGGCTGGGCGTCAGCGTCAACGAGGACGGAACGCTTTCGCTGGATGCCAGCACACTGGATGCAGTGCTGAACACGGACTATAGCTCCGTGGCGGGTTTTTTCCAGAACGTCGACAGTTGGGGCGTGACGTTTGCCAATATGCTCTCCAATGCCGGGACCAGTTCATCAACCGGGATTCTAAAGCTGGCGGAAAACGCCAACAGCAGCATTGAATCCTCGCTGAATAAGAACATCACCAGGGAAGAAACCCTGATTTCCGCGCAGCAGGCGAGCTTGACGGCGGAACTGAACAGCGCCAACGAGATCATGCAGATGATTCCCACGCAGTTGCAAGGAATCAACGAACTCTACTCAGCGATCACCGGCTATGGCACGAGCAGCAGCAGTTAGAGCCAGAGCAGAGCAGGCATGATCTCTACGAAGGCCGTCCAAGTGGCTTGCCTTCGGGCTGCATCTACGTTGGCTTCACCGTAATCAAGGAGCTTGAATTTTCATGAGTAGTTATCAGGAACATGCATTGGACGGCGCTTCGGCGGTCGATCTGGTTGTGGCGCTTTATGACGGAATACTTCGGTTTCTTTATGCTGCCAGCGCGGCAGTGGAGCGCGGAGACCAGACGGGCCGGCGCATCGCCGTCAAGCGGGCGCTGGACATCATCATTCACCTGCAGGCGCGGCTGCGCATGGATGTGGGCGGCAGGCCCGCAGAGGCGCTCAGCGAGTTTTACGCATCGGTTTTCGCGCAGATTCTGCAGGCCTCGCAGTCGGCCTCGCGGCAGAAGTTCGAGCACGCGATCGAATGCGTAAAAAATGTGCGCGACGCCTGGCGCGAGGTGGCCAGGAATCCGGAGGCCAATGCGGATATGCCGCGGCTGGCCACAATGCCGCAGGGCCGCCGGCAGTCCATTTCAGAAACCAGTGATGCGGGGGTTGCGATTGCCGCGCATTGGACGGCTTGAAGGACCGGTCTCTTTTGCGTCGTCTCTGACCGCTGGGGTCTCGTGTTTGCTGATAAGGTCCGAGGTTTCCCACCCTAGCCGCAAAAACAAAAACGCGGCGAGGGTGGGGCGCCCCACTGTCGTGGCGCTTCTCAGCTGGTGACGGTCAGTTCCTCTTCCAGTTGCTGCTTTTGGTACAGGCTGGCGTAGTAGCCGTCGAGAGCGAGCAACTCGTCGTGCCGGCCCAACTCCACAATGCGGCCCTGGTAGAGCACGGCGATCTGGTCGGCATGGCGCACGGTGGAAACGCGATGGGAAATCAGAATGGTGGTTGAGGTTGTGGTGTAAGTGCGCAGCCCGCTCAGGATGCGCTCTTCCGTGTAGGTGTCCACGCTGGCCAGCGCGTCGTCGAGGATGAGAATGGAGGGGCGGCGCAGCAAGGCCCGTGCGATGGCAGCGCGCTGTTTTTGTCCGCCGGAGAGCGTCACGCCGCGCTCGCCGACCATGGTTTCAAAGCCCTGCGGAAACTCCTCGAACTCCTGGCGGATGTGGGCGGCTTCGGCTGCCTGGAGCAACTCTTCCGGGCTGGCATCGGGCGCGCCAAAGGCCAGGTTTTCGCGGATCGTCGTGCTGAAAAGAAAAGTCTCCTGGGGCACCATGCCGATGTTGCCCCTGAGCACGGCCAGGGGATAGTCGCGCACAGGCCGGCCATCGATGAGAAGCGAGCCCTCGGGCGCTTCATAGAGCCGGGAGAGCAGATTGACCAGCGTAGTTTTGCCCGAGCCGGTAGGCCCGACGATGGCCAGGCTGGAGCCGGCGGGAATCTTCAGCGAAATGTCGTGGAGCACCGGGGTTCCCACGGACGGGTCCTTGTCCGTGGGGTGGATCACCGGCGCGTCGCCGTAGCTGAAGTTCAGGTTGCGGAATTCGATTTCGCCGCGGAGCACGGTGTCGGCCGGAATCGAAGAGTCGGCGTTGCGGTCGTCAATGACCGGTTCGGCGCGCAGAAGTTCATAGATGCGCTGGACCGAGGCGGTGCCGCGCTGATAGATGTTCACCACCCAGCCGATGGCGATGATGGGCCAGGTGAGCAGGATCATGTAGGTATTGAAAGCCACGAACTGGCCGACGGTGATGCGATGGGCGAGGACCATGTGTCCGCCGGCCAGCAGGGTGATGATCATGGAAAGGCCCAGAATGAACTCCAGCGTGGGCCACAACATGCCCATGAGCTGAACCAGACGGAGGGAGCGGGCGATGTACTGGCGGTTAAGCCGCTCGAAGATGCCAACCTGCGACTCTTCGCGGGCAAAGGCGCGCACCAGCCGCGCGCCGGAGTAGTTTTCCTGGGCCTGCGAACTGATTTCGGAGAAACTGGCCTGGATGCGCTCGAAGCGGTCATGAATGCGGCTGCCGAAGTACTGAATAAGGATGCTGGCCAGGGGCATGGGCGCCCACGCCACCAGCGTGAGCCAGGGGCTGATGCGCAGGAGGAAGAAAAGCGCGCCCACGGTAAAAAAAGCCGTGTTGGCGCTGTACATCAGCGCGGGGCCAAGCAACATGCGCACGGCGCTCAGATCGTTCGTCATCCGCGCCATGATGTCGCCGGTGCGGTAGCGCTGATAGAAGCCCGAATCCTGGCGCTCCAGTTGCCGGAACAGGTCGTTGCGCAGGTCGTACTCGATCTCGCGGGAGATGCCGATGAGAATCCAGCGCTGGGCGTAGAGGAAAACGCCCTTGATGAGAGCGATGGCGATCAGGAGGCAGGCGAAGATCAGGATTTTGCCGCGGGCGTCGCCGTGGCTCAGCCCGTCAATGGCCAGTTGCACGAACCGGGGATGAATCGTCCAGCGGCCGCCGATGCCATCGATGGCCATTTGCAGGACCAGGGGAAACAACACCCAGATGCCGTTGACGCAGATGCAGGAGAGCGTGCCCCACAGGTATCCCCAGCGGTAGCGGCGCATGTAGCTGTAGAGCGGGGCGAGATCGCGGAACATGTCTTTATTGTACGGGGGGCGGGGGACGCTATTTTGGCTGAATGACTTTCAGGCCCCTTACGGCGGCAAAGTGGCGCACATTGAAGGTGGCTACAGCGCTGCCTGTATGAATCGCCATGGCCGCGAGAATCACGTCATACGAGCCAATCATCCGGCCTTTGGACTCAAGCTCGGCCCAAATGCGCGCATGCTCGAAGGCAGCCTGTTCTCCATAGGACACAAAGTCGAAGGCCGAGAAAATTTGCTGAAGAAACAGCCGCCGCCTTGTCCGATGAATTCCTGTTGCGCGCTCCGCCCCATGCCATAACTCGGCGACGGTAATGGACGCAAGCTTGAATTCTTCGTTGGGGAGCGAGTCAAGCCAGGCATTGAGGTCAAAAAGGCCGCGTTCAGCCTGGATGATGACATCGGAATCAATCAGGATTGCCATTGATCGACCGGTGGCGGCAGGTGTTTGCGCGCTTCCTCAAGGTCATGAAGCCAGGCCGTGGCTTCTTCCTCGCCGAGATGAACGTCTTTGAGTGCCACACGGAGCGAGGCAGCCAGTTCCAAGCCAGTGCGGGATTTCCGTTCTTCCGGAACAATGCGAGCCACAGGCACGCCGTTCTTATGCAACACGAAGGTCGTTCCCTGATAATGGGCGCGATTGATGCAATCGGCGAAATTGCGCGCGGCCTCGGTAACGGAGATGGCCTTGGTGCTCATAAAATCAGATTATCTGATTTTGCGCTGTTTGGCAACGCGCTACGTTGGTGTGCGCAGCAGCAGATAGCCGCCGATGAGCCCGAAGATGGCGTCGGAGGACCAGGCGGCCAGGGCGGCGGGCAGGTAGTTCACATTGCCCATGGCGCCGAAGAGCCCGTCGATGACCCAGTAGGCCAGCGCCACGGCGATGGCGACGGCGATGCCTGTCAGAGAGCCGCGGCGTCCCATGGAGAGCGCGAAGGGAATGGCCAGCACAGCCATGATGATGGTGACCAGCGGATAGGCGAGTTTGTGCCAGAGATCGACACGCAGGCGCATGGTGTCAAAGCCGCTCTGGCGCAGGTCGCTGATGTAGCGATCTAGTTGACCGAAGTTCATCTCCTGCGCCTGCAGGTTTTCCTTCTTGAAGTAGCTGGGATCTTCGTGAATCTCCGCGAAGGAAGTTTGGTAGAACTCGCGATACTCGGTGACGTTGGCGCCCGCGATGTTGCGCTGCCAGCCGTTCAGAAAAAGCCAGGAATTCGTCGTGTGGTCCCAGACAGCGCGGGCGGCGAAGATGCGCCGCGAAAGCTGAAAGGAGGAGGGATCGAACTCGAAGATGGAGAGATTGGCGAACTGGTTGCGGTCGGGATCGAAGAACTGGTAATAGAAGATGCGGCCGGGCTCGCCCGCGTGCGGCTGTCCGAAGATCCAGTTCTGTTCGGGATGCAGGACAGTTTGCGGCGGTTTGCCTTTGATGAGGTTGTGCAGAGCTTCCTGGCGGCGGTTGGCCTGGGGCAGATAAAACTGGTCGAAAAGAAACAGACTGACGGCCAGAATGGCGCCGATGGAGACGATGGGAACCACCAGCCGGTAAAGGCTGATGCCGGTAGCCTTCATGGCGATGATTTCCGAGTTGCGGTTGAGCGCGCCGAAGGTGACTAGCGCGGCAATCAGCACGGCCAAGGGAGTGATCTGGTAGATCATGCTGGGCGTCAGGTTGAGCAGATAGACGCCGATCAGGGAAAGCGCAATGTGGTTGCGCAGGATGTCGCCTACCAGCTCGAAGAAGGTGAAGACCAGGATGAGCATGACAAAGCCGGCCAGCACCAGGAAGAACGTGCCGAGAAACTGGCGTATCACGTACGCATCGAGAATGCGCGGAAAAACGCCGCTGGCTCTGGAGGACCGGGAGCGCGGCTCAATGCGGCGCAGAAGGCGGCTCAGAGGAGCGTCGTGAATCTTGGCCGGGGCGGCGGATTTGAAGCTGTGGAAGCGCGCGGCCCAGGAGGCGATGGCATTCAGAATGCGGCCGCCCGAGGCCATCTGCCAGAGCAGGAAAAGGCCTCCGGCGGCGAAGAGCAGATTGGCTGACCACACGGCTAAGAAGGCCGGAAGCCAGCTCTGTTTCCCCAGGGCTATGCCGGTGGAAGAAAGCAGGTAATAGAAGAAGACCAGCAGAATGGTAAAGACCCAGGCGAAGCTCTTGCCGCCGCGCCGCGAGGTGACGCCCAGGGGAACGCCCACGAGCATCAGCACCAGGCAAGCGGCCGGATAGGCGAAGCGCTTGTGTATTTCGATCATGAACCGTTTGCCGTCGGGGCCGTGGCTGCGTTGCCATAGGGCGCCCATGGGCATGGCGAAGATGTTTGTGTCCAGGCGACCCAAATGTCCGGCGCTTTGCTGGCTGGCGGCGAGCGGCAAATCGGTAAAGTCAAAGGTCGAGATGTTGTACTGCTGGGGCTGGCCGGTCACCGTGTCATGGCGCGAGCCGTCGCGCAGCCGCATGAGCAACTCCTGGCCGGAGTCGCCGCTGTTGTCGTTGGCCACCGTGGCTGAGGCGGCGGTGGTAATCATGGGCGTGATGGGATCGGCGGTGTCGGCCATGAAAACCTGACGCCAGTTGGCCGCCCCGGTTCCTGAGCGCACATCCTGCACATAGAGGACGAAGTTGTGAAAATCTTCGTCAAAAACGCGCGGCTCAATCTCATAGGAGGCTTGCATGGCCAGGGTCTTGTCCATCGCCAGAATGGCCTGATTGGCGCGCGGAGCGAGATAGAGCGAGTTGGCCAGCCCGAGCAGCGTGCCGCCCGCGGCCACCACAAGGGCGACGCGCACAAAGTAGCCAATGCCGAGGCCGGAGGCGCGCATGGCGATGATTTCGCTGTCGGCGGCCAGACGGCTCAAGCCCAGCAGCACCCCCACCAGCACCGCCATGGGGACGGTGACCATGAGGAAGTTGGGCAGCATGAAAAGAACCACTTCGCCGACACTGTTGAAGCTGGAGGCGTTGTGCACCACCATCTCCAGGATGCGGGGCAGTTCCTTCATAAACAAAACAAAGGTGAAAATCACGCATCCGATAAGCGCGTGGGAGAGGATTTCACCGAGGATGTAACGGTTGAGGATGCGCACGGAATGGCTCTGAAGTCAGTTTATCGTGCCGGAGCGCTTCGTGCGTCGGGGCTCAACGGGTCGGGCTGCCAACCGCGCAGGCGAAGGCTGTTCGCGAGCACGCTGACCGAGCTGAGGGCCATGGCGGCGGCGGCCAGCCAGGGGCTGAGCAGAATGTGAAAGCTGGGGTAAAGCGCTCCGGCGGCCAGCGGAATGCCGAGGAGGTTGTAGCCCGCGGCCCAAATCAGGTTCTGGCGCATCACGCGCAGGGTCGCGCGGGCCAGATCGAGCGAGGCGGGAATGGCGGAGGGCTGGGCGCGCAGGAGCAGCACATCGCCGGCTTCCTGCGCCAGGTCGGCTCCCGAGCCCATGGCGATGCCGGCGTCGGCCTGGGCGAGGGCGGCGGCGTCGTTGATGCCGTCGCCGGCCATGGCGACACGCTGCCCGCTTGCTTGCAGGGCGCGAATGCGGGCGAGCTTTCCGGCTGGGTCCAGACTGGCTTCAACCTCCGTGATTCCGGCTTGCTGGGCGATGGGCGCGGCCGCCTCGGCCGAGTCGCCAGTCAGCATCAGCACCCGCAAACCAGCGCGGCGCAAGGCGGCCACGGCTCCGGCCGCATCTGGGCGCAGAGCGTCGCGGGCGTCGAAGTAACCGGCGGGCGTGCCGTCGAGAGCCATCCAGAGCCGCGTCGTTCCCGGCTCTGGCGGCGCAATCGCCTCCGGCAGCGGGATGAAGAACTCCTTGAAGAGCGCTTCGTTGCCCAGCAGGCACTCGCGGCCTTCAACCTTGGCGGTCAGGCCGCGGCCGGGCAGGACTTGCACCTCTTCGGCGGGCTTCCAGACGAGTGCGCGAGAGCGCGCCGCATCGACCAAGGCGTGGGCCAGAGGATGGTTCGACTGCTCCTCGGCGGCGGCGGCCAGGCGAAGCAAGTCGTCTACAGCCGAGTTCGCTATGACCGGGGCCGGTTGAGGTTCGAGGTTTCCCACCCTTTCGCCAGAAAAAATGCGAAAGGATGGGGCACGGAGCATTTTGGGGGGATTTGGTCCGGTCGTTAGCGGCTCGAACGCGCTGTAGCGAGTCGCGTTGTTGCCCAGGGGATGAATGGCCTCCAGGACCGGACGACCCACGGTCAGGGTTCCGGTTTTGTCCAGCACGATAACGTCCAGATGGGCCAGCCGTTCGAGGGCCTCGCCGCCTTTGAAAAGAACTCCCATCTGCGCGCCGCGTCCGACGGCCACGGTGAGCGCGGCGGGAACGGCCAAGCCCATGGCGCAGGGGCAGGCAATGACCAGCACGGCGACGGTCGAGGCTAGAGCCATTTGAAGAGAGTGCGAGGCGACGATCCAGACGATGAAAGAGAGCGCGGCCAGGACGAGCACCGAGGGAACGAATATCTGGCTGGCGCGGTCGGCGAGCCGCTCCATGGGCGCGCGCGAGCCTTGCGCCTGCTCGACCATGTGGGTAATCTGCGCCAGGACAGTGGCTTCGCCCAGCGATTCGGCGCGGCAAGTCACGGCGCCTTCGTAGTTGAGCGAGCCGGCCAGCACGCGTCCGCCGGGCTCGCGGTCGAGCGGCGTTGATTCGCCGGTCAGCATCGATTCGTCCACGGTGGTGCGGCCTTCGAGGATTATGGCGTCCACAGGAAAGCGTTCGCCGGGCAGGATCAGCACACTGTCTCCAGGTTGAATCTCTTCCAGAGGGACGACGGTCTGGACGCCGTTGCGAACACGGCGGGCAGTGGCGGGGCGCAAACGCGAAAGCGAGTCGAGCGCGGCCAGGGCGCGGCGCTTGGCGCGGCTTTCCAGCGCTTTGCCTAAAAGCAGAAATCCGATGATGAGAAGAACCGCGTCGAAGTAAACCTGGCGGCCGGCGGCGGGCCAGATGGTGGAGGCTACGGAATACAAAAAAGCCACGCCGGTTCCAAGGCTGACCAGCGTGTTCATGTTGGTGGTTCCGTGGCGCAGGCCGCGCGCGGCGCTCAGATAGATGCCGCGGCCCGCCCAGGCCATCATCGCCGCGGTCAGGAGCAGGAGAAACCAGCGCAGAAGATCCGGCGGCAGCGCGTAGAGCCAGGGAAGAACACGCATCAGAACGTGGTCAAGCTTGCCCATCGGCGCGCCCAGAGGCATGGCCAGGAGCATGGCCGCGGCACCGGCGATGAGAGTGGCATAGGCTTTCCTCTCGGCTCCGACTGCCAGAGCATCGGAGGAGGCTTGCGGAGAAGCGCCGGAACGGGGAAGCACAGCGTCGTAGCCGGAGGCGCGAACGGCTTCGACCAACTGCGCGGGCGCGACCTGCGCGGGATCGAAAACCACGCTGGCGCGATGGGACATCAGATCGACGCGCGCCGATTCAACCCCGGCCGTTGCGCGCAGAGCCTCTTCTACGTGATGCTGGCAGGAGGCGCAGCTCATGCCCAGGATGGGCAGCGTGATGGATTCGGCGAGTGTGGCCATCGACGGCCCTAGGATCCCAGACGCGCCGGGAAGCCGGCTTTGTCCAGAGCGGCAATCACAAGGTCGACCGGCGTGGGAGTCAGCTCGGAAGTAATCCGCGCCGCGCCCAGACTGACGTCGTTGACTGTCACTCCCTCGACCGAAGCAAGGGTCTGGCTCACGCGTCTCACGCAGGAGCCGCAGTGCATTCCATCGATTTGCAGCGTGTATTCCGCCATTGTGTCCTCCCTATTGTCTTTGATGATATGCCGGGCGGAAGGACGCAGGACGGCGCGGAGAGCTTTGATGGAATAAGTATGGAGGCAATAAAAAGCTATAAAAATTCCACCCTAGCCGCAAAAACAAGAACGCGGCGAGGGTGGGGCACCCGGCGCCATGGTTTGTTGCGAGGGCGTAGCGGCCTTGTACGGCCTACCCCCCCACCCGTATTTTGGGCGTAAAATCCTTGTTTTCATGAGCCTACGGACGGTGTTGCGCTGTAAAATTGTCAAAACAAAGGAGTTACCCGCAAAATCGTCCAGGATAAGGAGTTAGAGGCGCTTTTCTATTGCTCCGGCCCAAAAGATTCGCATCGTGCTCCCCCACCCTAGCGACAAAAACAAAGGCGTCGCGAGGGTGGGGCACCCAAACAGTTGGGGTGAACCCCTTGAGTGAGACAGTTTGCGAGTGCCCCACTTGCCGTTCAATGAAATTGT
>Ga0255348_1000250_pt1 | contig 27388 bp, 10 predicted proteins | sample CBST25v5metaG_FD_189945 | JGI IMG/M metagenome (GOLD analysis project Ga0255348, IMG submission 189945) | Peat soil microbial communities from Stordalen Mire, Sweden - C.B.S.T-25.v5 | ecosystem: Environmental > Terrestrial > Soil > Wetlands > Peat | place: Sweden: Norrbotten County, Stordalen... | reverse complement strand
TGCTCCACGCTTCCTCTGGACCCCGCCTCGCGACGACGCCCTTGCGCTTCGCTAACACTTCTCCTCCATCAGGATGTGTAGGGGACTTGCACCCCCAAGCTGCCATTCATGCACGGCGCACAGAAAATGGACCCCGCCCGAAGGCGGGGTCCGGTGATGCAGCGGGGAAGCCGCCTACTCTTGCACGATCGTATGGGATGGGCTACCGCTCGAAGTATCAATGCAAACCATCTTTGCCTTGGTTGTAGATTTGACGGCCGCATTGACGCTGATTGCGTAGCACTCGACCTGTTTACTGGCCGAACCACCACTGGTCATGTTGATGTCGAAGACGCCGTAGCTGGCGCCGTCGGTCGAATTCAAGGACAAAGCGCCCGCAGCAGACACCCCAACAGTTCCGCTGAGCGGCTCGTCCCACGAAGCCCAGTAACTGCCTCCGGAGTCCTGGGCGAAGCCGCTGATTGTGCCATCGCTGGCCGTGGTCAGCACGCCGTCGTTCAGGTCGGAATTATGGTCTCCGTTGGGTTGCTTGTACATCATTGCGCTGGACGCGACATCGCTGAGGCTCCACGATCCTGAGGTTGTCTGCGGTTCCAGCCATCCGATCAGGTTCTGCCTTCCGCCGCCGCTGCCTGTGTCAGCAAACAACACCACGGCCGCGTTGGTGTCGTAGAGGTAGAGATAGTCTCCGGTTGCGCCGGACATGGTAGTTCTTCCGGTGCTGCCATCCGTTGTGTAGTTCATCGTCTGGCCGTAAACAGAGTCCGTATCCAGTGAAAAGGTTCCAGCATTGTTTTTTGCGATCGAGTTGACGGTGATTTGTTTGGCGCTGGTGCCCCCGCTCAGTTGCATCGCCATCGCTTTATAGGTCGGCGACGAACCGGAGGTGCTAACCGCGCCGCTCAGGTACATGACAGCATTGCCGCTGATCGGATAGCTGGCCGCGATGTTGGTCGAGGATTGAGTCCTTGCCTGACCGATCATAAAGTCGGCGTTGCTCGATGCGTTGTGGTTATTCATGGTCATGACAAATGTATCGCCCTTGGAGTCATTGGTCAGATAGTGAACCGAAGAGTTGACTCCCGAGTTGAGCATCACCATGCGTCCGTAGGAGTCGGTCACGGTGGTGGTATTGGAGAAGGTGTCATTGGCCGGTGTCCCCGAACCTGCGACCATGTCCTGCTCGCCGGTGGCCGCGCTGCCACTGAAGACGATCTGGCCGACTACGGCCTCCGGATTCCCGTGCATACTCTCGCCGTGCATGCCAAAGACGGCGCCGCCGCTGGGACGGATTCCGTTTAATGCAGTCGTCACCTGCTTGTAGCAGTGGCCAGCTCCCGATATGTTGCTGGGCGAGCTGCCTGCATCGTCCATCTCGGTAAGAGCTAGTTCCTGGAATACATTGCTGCTGAGGTTGGCGCCGGTCACGGACGCGATCAATGAGCCACTGCCTATATTGATGTATCCGCGGTTATCCGAGCCAATGGCATAGGTGCCGGAAATGGTGGTTTGTTGCTTGTAGCCGCTCACTGGCGAATTGAAATCCCCCTCGCCGCCGCTGATTGTGCCGCCACTTGCGGTGAAGGCAAAGACCGCGCCGCCTTGATAAAGCGTGCTCGTGCCATCGCCGCCGATTATGCCGCCATCCCAGAAGCGCTCCAGATAGCAGGCGTACTGGCCATTGAGCTTGCTGTTGTCGGTGCCCACCGTTTCGGGTACCACCGACAGGCTGAAGGTAGCCGTTCCGATCTGATTGGTTGGTGTGGAGTTGTCTGTTACCTTGACCGTCACCGTGGTTGTGCCAGACGCGGTTGGCGTTCCGATCAGTTGATTGTTCGAATTGGCCGCAAGCCCTGCCGGCGCATTGGTATAGGTGACGGTGTAGGGTCCGGTGCCGTTCTGGATGTTTACGTTCCCGAAGGTGTATGGCATGTTTACCATGCCCTGCGGCACGCTGTCTGGATCAATCGTGACCGTCAACGAGGCAACCGTGATCGTATACGTTTTGCTCGCGCTGAATCCGGTCACGCCATCCGTAATCTGGACCACGAGCGTGATGGTTCCATAGCTCGTAGGTATGCCGGCGATCATGAGCGTGCCGCTGCCGTTGTTGGCGCCGGTCAGGCCGCCGCCGCTGGTCAGGGCCGTCGCAGTTCCCGTCGTCGGAATCGATGCGCTGTTGACCGACCAGGTATAGTTGCCCGACCCGCCAGTAGCATTAATCGCCGCCGAGTAATTGGCGTTGTAGACCGCCGAGCTTAACGAGGTCGTGGTGAAGGCCAGCGAATCGTAGACGTAAACGGTATAGCTGGCCGTTGCCGTTACGTTGCTTGAATCCTTCGCTTGCACGGTGAATGCCGCACTACCGCTGGTGGTCAACGAAGCGCCGTTGCTGGTTAGAACGCCGGTTGAGGTCAGGCTCAGGCCAAGTGATGAGAGGTTGCTCGATCCCGAAAGTACCGACCAGGTGTACGTTCCCGAACCGCCCGACGCGGTGAGCGTCTGCGAATAGGGAGTGCCCACCATGCCATAGTTCAATGTGCCCGTGCTGACCGTCATGTTTGAGATAACGATGCTGAAAGCCTGGCTCGCTGTGTGACCGGCTGAGTCGGTTACAACGGCGGTAAAGCTTGCCGTGCCGGTCGTTGTCGGTGTACCGGTTAATTGTCCATTCGCTGAAAGGCTCAGGCTATAGGTGGCCAGCGTATTCGGAGCGCTGCTGGAAACCGACCAGACATTGCCGCCCGAACCACCTGTCGCCGCCAGCGTCTGCGAATAAGTGTTACCCGTGGCCGCCGATGGCAGTGAGGTCGTTGTGATCGAAAGGGTTGCTTCAACGGTCAAGGTGAAGGTTGCCGAGGCCGTATTTGAAGCCGAGTCGGTGACCTTGATGGTAAACGAATTGCTGCCAGCCGTCGTTGGAGTGCCACTCAATACGCCTGCGGCGCTCAACGCCATGCTGGCGGGCACTGAGCCGCTGGTCACTGCCCAACTGGTGTAGGTTCCCGTCCCCCCCGTCGCTGCGAAGGTTACCGGGGAATAGGCCGTGCCCGGATAGCCGTCGGCCAGCGAGGTCGAGGTTGTGATGGTCACTCCAGCCGCGACCGTGATGCTGAAGGCGGCTGTCGCCTTATTCGAGGCAGAGTCTGTCACCTGCACGGTGAAGCTGGTTGTGGCGGCCGATCCGTTCGGCGTGCCGCTGATTATACCCGCCGTGGAAAGCGAAAGACCCGTCGGCAGCGAAGAACCGTTCGCGAGCGTCCAGGTCGAATAAGTTCCAGAGCCGCCCGTGGCCGCCAGTTGGGTGCTGGGATATGCCGAGCCCACATAACCGGTAGGCAGGGTCGCCGGTGTGATCGTAACCCCCGCTTTGATCTCGATGGAAAGCGTGACAGTGGCGCTGAGGCCAGAGGTTGAGTCCGTCACCGCAAACGTCACGTTGATGGTGCCAGTGGCACCCGTCGGGGTACCGCTGATTACACCGGCCGGAGAAAGCGAAAGACCGGTTGGCAGCACGGAACCATTGGCCAGTGTCCAGGTGTAGTTGGAAGAGACGCCCGCGCCGCCCACTGCTGCAAGCGCCGTTGAGGTATAGGCCGAGCTAACGTAGCCGGCCGGCAGCGCGCTCGTCGTAATGTGCATCGCAGGATAGCTCACGACCAGCGAGTATGTCGGCGAGGTTGCCGAGTCGCCGTAAGCATCCGAAGCTTTCACTGTAAAACTATAGGAGCCGGTCGTCGTCGGAGTTCCGCTGATTGCGCCGGTCGCCGAATTCAGCGTGACTCCGGTGGGCAGCGTCGAACCGGTGGCCAGCGCATAAGTCAGTGCGCCCGCTCCGCCAGTTGCCGCCGCGCTGCCCACGTAGGCCACATTATAGGTGCCAGTCGAAGGTACAGCGCCCGTGAAGCTGATCTGCGTCGCCGTGGCGATGACCATCGTCAACTGCTGGGTTGCTGTCAACGCTGTAGGCGTGCCTGAGTCGGTCATTGTGAACGCCGGAGTATAAGTGCCGGAGCAGGAAGCCGAGATCGTGCCGCTAATTACACCTGCTGAGGTCATGGTCAGACAGGAGGGCAGCGAGCCACTGCTTAGCGTCCACTTATAGGGCGAGATGCCGCCAGAAGCGGCCAGGGTCACCGTGTAGCTGGCTCCAACCGAACTCGCCAGATTGGCGCCGGTTGTCGTGACCGCCGGAGTCGCCGGAATGGTGATCGTCGCAGTTCCCGTCTTGGTGGTGTCGGCGACCGAGGTTGCGGTGATCGTAATCGTCTGCGCTGAAGCGGTTGCCGCCGGCGCCGTGTAGGTCGCTGAAGTGGTTGTTTGGCTTGATAGAGCTCCGCCCCCGCTGAGGCTCCATGTCACACCTGCGCTGTTCTTGTCGCTGGTGACGGCTGCGGTCAGCGTGGTCGTGTCTGTTCCGTCTACTGAAGATGCAGAGGCTTTTACCGAGACGGCTGGTGAAGAAGTACCACCGCTGCATCCCAAGAGAATCAAGGCCAAAGTCAAAATAATAGCTAGCAAGGACAACCGTTTGTAAGACATCCGAACCCTCCAGTTGCACAAGGACCCATTCGTGGGCAAAGAAGTGAAATAACTTTCAGTCCTCAGGGAACTTCCCGCGAACCGAGCGAAGATTGCGTGACGGAAAAATTCAAGTTCACGGGGGCGTAAAGTGCTTATGGTGAAGGCGATTCGTCTCTCCGGTCATCTTCAATCGGCACGATTCCATCAGCCGAATCCTCGGGAGCGGCCCGCGTTCTTTGGGCGCTTCCATTTCTCTTGCCTGCCACATTTTGGAGAGTGGCTGCGAAACGGAATTCGGAGAGAGTCTCGATAGACGCACTTCAGCCGACCTGCAGCGGCATGATTCCGCCGGATGATTGCAAATTGATCTTCCGGCAGCAGAAATTTGGTTTGAACCTGTCTGTGAACCTAGCCAACACTGACGGAAGGCGAAAGTGTTTTACCGTAAAACGGTTTACGAAACCCTGAAGGAGGATCGACTAGAGCGTTCACAGTTGGCCGCCAACCTTGCCGGGAGTTAGGGTTTTCCCTGTGAGGGCTATAAATATCGTTCTGAAATGCCCGAAGGAACGAAGAGCGGCCCCACAGGGATATTGTGTAATCAGCTCCCGATCCTCACCGCAGGAGATAGAAGAGGTTATAGGTTTGGCTCTTGGGCAATCTCGGGAGATAAATGACCTGTACTCTGGAAGCTACAGAGTCGAGCTCGCGTGGAGGAGGCAAGCGAGAAGTCTTCCGGGTTACTTTAGTACGCTCACGAGTACCTTAGAGGCAACGCGCTCGAGGTCTCCCTGCCGAAAGCCACTGGACTTTTTACGGTAATATGGCGTAGTTGGTTTGGTGACGACCATTCGATGACCAAGCAAGCGACGCAGGATGCCGGCCCCAGGGCCTTGGAAGAGCTCGAGTCACCTTCCTTGTTTCCTTCCTCCGACGAAGTCAAAGAGGCACTCCATCGTATCCTGGCGAGTGATCCGTTTCTGCGCTCAGAGCGCCTCACGCATTTTCTTACCTATGTTGTAGAAAAGAGTCTGCAAGGCCAATCGAGCGATCTGAAGGAGTATTGTGTCGGCATCGCGGTATGCGGTCGCAGAGACTCATACGATACCCGCACCGATCCGGTTGTGCGAGTTGAAGCACGGCGATTGCGCTCCGCAATTGACCTTTATTATGCGAACGAAGGGAAAGAGGATCCAGTCCAGATCACGCTTCCCAAAGGCGGCTATGTTCCCTGTTTTTCGCTCCGCAAAGCTGCCGATTCGCCATCAGCCGAAACCGAAGTTTCCTCGCAGACGCCGGCCTCACCCCGAATCGGAGTTTGGGGATGGTTGCTAGCATCTGTTGCGACATTATTGCTGGCAGGAGGGCTCGTTGCGTTCTGGAACCATGGGCATAACCATCTCTCAGCCAATGCGAGCACGCTTGTTTTGGCCGATTTTACCAACACAACGGGAGATGTAATCTTTGATCACACTTTGCGTCAGGGATTGGCGGCTCAGTTGGAGCAATCGCCGTATCTGAGCCTTCTATCCGATGCGCAGGTGGCACAGACCCTGGCTCTCATGGGCAAAGAGAAGGAAACACGTCTCACGGTGGACTTGGCGCGAGAAGTCTGTGAGCGCACCGGCAAAGCCATAGTCATTGATGGATCGATCGCTGCACTCGGTAGCCAATATGTCTTGGGCCTGCGGGCGATTAACTGTCATACCGGGGAAATTCTGGTTACGGAACAGTCACAGGCGGACGGAAAAGAGCACGTCCTGGACGCGATGGCCAAGAGCGCCGCAAAGCTCCGCCGCAAGCTCGGCGAGTCACTGACTTCAGTGGAGAAATACGATGCCCCGCCGGAGAACGTCACAACACCTTCTTTGGAAGCTCTGCAAGCCTACAGCCTGGGTTTTGAGGTCCATGTCGTCAGGCTCGATGAAGCAGCCGCGGCGGAGCTGTTTCAGAGGGCGATTGCTCTCGATCCGAAGTTTGCCATGGCTTACGCGCGGCTGGCCGTCTGTGACATCAACTTGGGCGAACTGGGGCAAGCGGCCGATAATCTGCGCAAAGCCTACGAACTTCGCAATCGCGTCAGCGAGCATGAAGGATTGTTCATCCTCTCGCTTTATCACGAATTCGTGACCGGCGATTTGGAAGAGGCGCGCAAGACCTACGAGTTGCGATCCCAGATTTACGCGCATGACGATATTCCCATCGGCAACGCCGGGAATGTGTATTTTCTCCTCGGGCAATATGACAAAGCCCTTGAAGCGACACAAGAGGCATTGCGACGTAATCCGGGCAGCCGTATCTGGAATGGAAATCTTGTAAGTTCGTATCTGGCGTTGCAGAGATTGCCGGAAGCCAAGGCTGCGGCCGAGTCGGCGCGTGCCCGCCAACTGGACAGCCCCTGGCGCCATATCTGCCTCTACCTGATTGCCTATGAGCAGAGAGACTCTCAGGGAATGACTCGAGAAGCCGCTCAATTGAAGAGTGCCGCGGAATTCGAAGATATTATGCTCTACTACCAAGCGCAGGCGGCTGCTCGCGAGGGAAGGTTGAATGAGTCTCGCTTGCTTTCGGATCGGGCAGTCGAGATGACTCTGCACGCCAAGCAACCCGACACTGCTTCTCTTTATCTGGCTCAAGCCGCCATGAACGATGCCTGGGCCGGAAACCGGGACGAAGCCCGGCGGCAGGCTCATAAGGCACTGCAGCTTTCATCGGGACGCGAAGGAGAAGCCGTCGCAGCCGTAGCCTTGGCGGTTACAGGCGACTCGGCCGAGGCCTCGCGCCTGGCCGATGACCTCGCGAATCGCTTTCCGGAAAACACGATGGTTCGCGATCAGTATGTTCCCACGATTCGTGCCGCTGCGGCGCTGCACAGTGGCGCGCCAGTGAACAATCCAGATGCCATCCTCAATGAACTTGCTGCAGCCAGGCCTGCCGAATTTGGATCACACGCCGTGGATCGTGTCGCCTTTCTGACCTGTTATTCCATCTATTTTCGTGGCGAGGCATATCTGGCCGCCCGTCAAGGCGCCCAGGCATCTGCGGAGTTTCAAAAGATCCTCGATCATCCGCAGTTGACCCTAACTGACCCGGTCAGTGCCATGGCTACACTTGGGCTTGCGCGCGCCAATGAGCTTTCCGGCGATCGCGCCAAAAGTATTTCCCCTAACAAAAACTTCCAGAACCTTCGGGGAAATGCCGACTCAAACCTATCGCATTATCTGCGAACTCCGCCCTCTGTGCCAAGATGAGTTAGACAGTATCCCCACAACAATTACTGTAGGGTGGAGAAAGGAATATCACTTTGATAAGTATGAACAAGACAGGCACTTTCTCCACTGCGTTTGCAGTTCAACATTGAACCGGGCGCTCTCCAGTCGCGGATTAACGAGAAATCGCCGAGTATCAAATCGAGGGGCGCAGAAATCCCCGGGGCAATTGGCAGCCGCAGACGCTCCTCCTAGGATATGCGCCCTAAAACCACCTCGCCTAAGTGGAAACTTGCAGGGTAGAGCGCCGGGCACCAACACTCCATAACCGCGATGGGAAACCTATGGCATACTGGCGCACTGAGTCCAGCAGTGACAAGCAAGTCCAAGCCGACGAACTGACAAGGACCATGCGGACTCTACATTCCTCATAGCCGATGACAGCGGCCCTTAGCCGCGATTGCAACAACCGCTGCAGTCCGCCGCTGAAGTTTCATGGTGGGTTCTCGATCTCAAGCAGGATCGCACTGACAATATCGCAGAAGCCAGCCAAACGCAAATCTTTAAGAACTTATGAAACCGGAAGGCATCTATGGAACCCCCTCCTCGGCGCGAGTCCGGGCCTGGGGCACCGGGCCCCAGGCTGACCGGCACTTTAAGGAGCGCATTGGCCTAATCGCACGGACAGAGATCGAGCGCGAGAGCCCCGGCAAATGTCGAAAATCCTTCGCGGGAGCGGCTGGTCAGGTTTCACGCGGCGATCGCGTCTCTATCGCAGCTCGACATCATACCCAGTGCCGTCGTCCGCGAGAGTAAATGCTACCCGCTTTGGCTCGACGACGACATGTGCCGCAACCTTGTTCGGATTGACTTCGATTTCGTTTTGTTTGGGAGTGAAGCCGTAGATCTCCGTATGGATTTCTTTCCACCAGGCAGGATAGGAACCCTCATGGGGGCTGATTTTCAGCCGCAACCCATCAGCGGTCTTCTGACAACTGAATTTCATTCGAAGGTATGCGCCATGCTGAAATGCATAAGTCTTGCCGTCATCCTGATAAAGCTCGCCCGCGCACTTATCACCGACATACACACGTAGAGTTAACGGGCCTTGCGGAGTCTCATTCGTACTTTGGACGACGGGCGCGATGGGCAAGATCGATCCGGCACGAACGAAGACCGGAAGCTGAGAAAGTTCCGGAGTAACACGGATAGAGAACTTTCCATCTCTGTCTGGGATAGCCGGAGAATCTAGGGCTGTTGAGGCTGCGAAGGTAGGCAATACGAGTTTCTCACCGGTCCAGTAGTCATACCACTCAGGCGATGGCAACTCGACTAAGTAGGCATCCAATTCATCAGGATATGGCTGAGGCGCGATTAGCATATCAGGGCCGAGAAGAAACTCACTCGAAGCGTTCATATCTATGTCAATAGGGTGGCCGTCGGAAGCAGCATCGGGAAACTCCAGGAAAAGCGGTCTCAAAATAGGAAGTCCATCGCGTGAAGCCTCTTCTGCCAGAGTATAAAGATACGGCATCAATTGGTAGCGAACTTCGATAAAGCGGCGTCGGATTGCTTCCTGCTCCTTACCCCCCACCCATGGTTCCTGATCACCAGTTCCTTTTTCGGTATGATCCCTATCTATTGGTTGAAACGTGCCCAGTTCAATCCATTTTGTCAATAACTCGGGCGTCGGAGTTCCGGCATATCCTCCCACATCTGCTCCGCTGAATGCGAAACCGCTCAGTCCAAGATTTTCAAGCATGGGCGTCGCGAGGCGGAGATGACTCCAGCTACTGCTATTGTCTCCGGTCCATGTCGCCGCATATCGCTGCCCTCCCGCATACGTGGCCCTGGTGAGAACAAACGGGCGGGTATCGGGATCGAGCGCCTTGAGACCCTCGAATGTTGCTCGCGAATTCTCCATGCCATAAACATCGTGAATCTCGGCATGGGTTGCGGTACGAGTAAGGAACCCCGGCTCATCGATTCGATGCATCACATTTTCAGGCATGGTAAAGGATGCCGAATCGAAAATTGGCGGCTCATTCATATCGTTCCAGAAGCCATCCAAGCCGTTATGCCGCAAGTCGCGATAGAGAGTTCCCCACCAGGCGCGAGTCTGTTGACGAGTGAAATCCGGAAACACGCTAGGGCCTGGCCAGACGCGGCCCGTATAGACCGACCCGTCCAAATTCTTTACAAAGTGGTCGCCGGCAATTCCGCTGTCATACGGAAAGTATTTCTGCCCCGGAAGATTGGCAATATGCGGATCGCTAATTGCCACCACATGAAAGTTTTCCGCGTGGAGTTGAGCGACCAATCCAGGAAGATCAGGAAAGGCAGCGCGGTTTACAGTAAAAGGGCGATTCTTATCTTGGAAATCTATGTCGAGATAAATAGCATCCACGGGAATTGAATCTGCTCTGAAGCGATGCGCAACTTCGAGTACACGCTCCTGCGACATGTAGCTATACCGCGACTGCTGGAAGCCAAGACTCCAAAGTGGCGGAAGGGGCGGAGTTCCCGTGAGCCAGGCATAGGTTTTCACGACCTGCTTCGGAGTCGGGCCGTAAAACAGATAGTAGTTCACGGGACCTGCGACAGCGCCAAAGGAATAGACCTCGGGCGACTCTTTTCCAAAATCGAAACTAGTACGCCAGGTATTGTCGAGTAACAGGCCTACCGCGCGTCCAGCCCGAAAGGTCATAAAGTAGGGAATGCTCTTATAAAGTGGATCCGTGAACTCCTGAAAACGATAAGCATCGGTATTCCAGAGCGTGAAGGCCTCGTTGCGCCTGTCGAGAGGCCCGGTTTTGTCACCGAGACCGAAGTAATGCTCGTTCAGCGGCATCGTTTTGTAAATGCGAAATGCATCGCCGTCGAAGCGAATCGGGCGCGCATCCTGCTGCAAGATGTTTCCATACAGATCGCGGATTGTTAGTTGGAGAGTCGACTTATCAACTTCCACGATCAGCGCTTTCGTGCGAAAGCCAAAGTGATCGCCGGTTGAATCAAACGTTACCGGCACAAGGCTTTTGCGGGCTTCCGGGAGCACGCCCCAGGATGCGTCTTCTGGCGAGGCGCCGCCGCGATACAAAGTAACGCGCAGAACGTCGTCGCGCAGAGCTGACACCTTGATGTTCAAATTGCCAGAATTGACCTCAAATCCATTAGGAGACTGTTGCGACGTCGCGCGGAGTGCAAGGAGACTTAGCTCCGCAGCGGAGGATGAAGATTCCGCCCAGGTTATTGAAGATGCGTGGCATGACAGAAAAATGAAAATGATATAAATCGTCGCAGCAAACGAGCGGTGCAAACGCATGATAACTCCTGGATAGAAAAGTATGCCTGTGCTGTGTTCGTGGAAATAGGTAGCAAACTTGTAGTTGCTATTGCGAAGGCGCTGCGCCTGGCGACGACTCCAACTGGGAAAGGTCAGGATCCTCGACAAGCTTCACGCCCCTGTCGCGGCGTTGTTGTTTGATCGACTTCATCTGTTCGAGCGCCGCGGCCGCGTTCTTGCTGTCTCCGATCTTGCGGTAGAGCCGCGCAAGCAGGTAATGAATTGATCCGTTTTCATCGCTCGAGACGCCTAAATTCAATTGAACGATCGCGTCCTGTGTCCTACCGGTTTCCGCAAACACCTTGCCAAGCAGGGCATGCACGTGAGGCAGCATCTGCGGCTTCGCGCCGAGGCTCTTCATGAGGAATGGTTCGGCGTCCACAAACTGGTTCTTGCCCAACAGGGCTTCCGCCAAGACCAGGTTCAGCTCCGGATCGTCTGGACTGCGCCCCAGCGCCAGTTGCGCGGTTTCTACGGTCTTGTCGAGGTTGTTATTGCCGAGATAGGCCGACGCCAGCCCGAACAGCGCAGCCGGGTCACCGGGAGCCATGTTTAACGCCTTGTTGTATTCGGCCAGCGCATCGTCGAATCTCTCCAGCTGGTTGTAGATGTCGCCGAGAAGAACATGGCTTTTGGCCGAATCCGACTCCAGTTGCTGAAAGCGCGCCAGAGATTTGAGCGCCAGCCGTTCATTGGCTTGAATCGACCAGTAGAGGGCTTCGGCAGAATGAGGTTGCATCGCCTCCAGGGCAGTTGCGGCGCTAAAGGCGCGCTCGCTGTCTCCCGCAAAGAATGAACAGGCGGCAAGCAAACGGAGCTTGTCGGCGTGCTTTGCATCGAGGGCAGGGTCGAGCCGCTGCGCGCACTTCTCGAATTCTCCGGCCGCATAATACTTTTCCGCGGTGTGGCGCGCGGCGGAGGTCTGCTCTGCCTTACTCTGTGCGCCCGATTTGCGTCGCTCGACGTTATCGTCAAGCGCTTGATCGCCGCCTTGGAAGGCTGCCAGAAGAGCGCTGCGCAAATCATCCGGGATTACTGTGTTCTGCTGAGAAAGATAACTGGCGAGCGAAGTGACTCTTTCATTGGACAGGCCTTCCAGAAGAATGGCTGCATTGGACGCCACAAAGCCATGATCGCGATCCCATAACTCTCTGAGTAACGTAACCGCTTGCTCATTGTCTCCGTTGTCGATCGAGATACGTGCCTGGCCAAGAAGTGCCTGACCGCACTCAGGATGCGCTGTGCGCTCGTCGGCAAATTCTGCGGTCGCGCCAATTTGGTCGCGGCGCCGGAGGAGCGTAAAGCCTAACTCCGAACGGAGGCAGGGAGGTTGAGGCTGCGAAGCAAGCAAGCTCCGGTATACGGTTGCCGCCTCGCCGAGTCTTGCCTGCTTTTCCAGCGATTCGGCATAGAGCGTCTTGGCGAAGGGCGAGTCCTTCGCCTCCGCCGACATGGTGCGAGCATCCGCTTCCACTTGATTCAGGCGCGCAATTCCCTGGGCGAACCAAGCGGCGCCTAGCTTTGGATCAAGCGCGGTTGCGCGCGAGAATTCCTGAGCAGCCTGCGTAAACCTGCCTTCGGCAAAATAGGCGCGCCCCAACGCAAGGGGCGTCTGCGGGTCAGTCTTGTTGAGCTTTTCCGCTTTGATGAGAAATGGAATTGCCTTCGGTGCTTTGCCGGTGCGCTGATAGTCAATGCCAAGAAACAAATTCGGAACATATAAAGACGGGTTGAGCTGGTTAGCGCGCTGAAAGCTGAGAATGGCCGAAGAGATATCTCCGCTCTCCTGCTGCATCAGTCCGAGATTGGCCCATAGTTCCGGCATATCCGCACGAATCCTTACCGCCTGGTTGTAGGCGTTTGCAGCCGTGGCATAGTCGTTCGCTGCCTGGGCCTGTTGAGCCGCAGCCACGAGCGATTCGAGCTTGGAGACCGGTTGCTGCTGGCCAAGCCCAGATACAGGCTTGACCAGCAGGACCAGCAACAACAATTTGGTGCAGTTGTTCACGTGTGGTTTACCAGTAAAACTTTCCAGCCCATTGAACAATTCTTGGCGCGAAAGCGTGTGTGATTTGTCCTATGCCGCTCTGGCAACCGCCGCCAGCATTGGGATCGCAGCCGCCGTAACCGCCATTGGGTGTGTAGAAGCTCGGATGGTTGAAGGTGTTGAAGGTCTCGAGACGGAACTGGGCTCTCATGTTGGTTTTGAAGCGCCAGTTCTTTTCGAGAACCGTATCCCAGTCCTGGTAACGTGGTCCGCGAACATTCGAGAAGAAGCGGGGCGCGTTGCCAAAGGAGCCGTACGGGGCATAGGAGAATGCTCCCGTGTTGAACCATTCATGGAGAGTCTTGGGCCCTTGTGGGTTTCCGGTCACATTTGGCCTCGGGCTGCCGCCGAAGGTCGGTTGATTCGAGCCGGAAACGTTGATGGGAATTCCCTCCTTGAAGGTCGCGATCCCGGAGAGTTCCCAGCCGCCAACCACCGCGTCCACAATCCGGTTTAAATCTGAACCGAAGGGTTTGCCACGGCCGATGGGCAGTTGATAGACGTAACTTGCAACTAGTGCCTGTGGAACATCGCCCGCGTCAACGCTCTTTTCGGCGGCCATGTTGTAGTTGTTAGCCGGGCCGGTGTTTCCGGCGTAGGACCAGGAGTTGTTGCCCTCCGTGTTGTCGAGGAACTTGGAGTAGGTGTAGGAAACCAGCGCGGTGAGCCCTTTGCTAACGCGATGGTTGTAGGTGACTTGCAGAGAGTTGTAGAGGGATTGGCCAACAGGAGCGTCCGTCTGGCTCACGCCGCCGTTGCAGAACTGCGGATAAGGCGAAAGCAACTGCGCCGTTTGCACATTTGCGTTATCCAGGTTGCAGCCGCTGGCGGCGATCGTTCCCGATGCTTCAAGTTGTGTCAGAGGCGCGGCAAACGGATTGGTGGCTGGCGAAGCTTTAAGCTGAGCTGCGCTCATTGTCGCCAGGTAACTCGGATTCAGCTGGTTGTAATTGAGAGAGCCAACCATACGAATGCCGCGGTTGCCAATGTAGTTGACGTCGATCTGATCGTTCGCCGTGATGGCATATTGCACACCCAGCAGCCATTGCTCAACGTAAGGCGAGGGGCGGCTCTTGAAGACACTGCCGATGCCGTTGCCGACCTGTTGAAATTGGCCATTCGCGTTTCCGGTAATCTGCGCGTATTGGCCGCCCCAGGGATTGCTGGTGCTGATATGCGGATTTTGGAGGATACCGCCGTCCTGGCTGGCGTTGACGTTGGTTGTGGCGGCAAAGCCATCCGAATCCCCAGGCCAGCAGCAGGTAACTGCCTGCGGATAGAAGATTCCGTACCCGCCGTGAATGACGGCCTTCGGAACCACCTGGTAAGAGAAGCCCATACGTGGCGCCCAGTTGTCGTAGTTCGGGTTATAGACGTAGCGATTGCCAGTTCCGAGGAACTGCAGCGCGCCCTTCAGCGGTAGCCCAACAAGGGAGCTGAGAGGATTGGTCGCATTCGGGTCGAAGGTTGAGGCCACGTTGTGGCGATAGGTGTCAGGAGTCTGAACTTCATAGCGGACGCCAAGATTCAGAGTGAGCCTGGAGGTCGGCTTCCAGTCGTCCTGAACATACCAGCCCAGAAGATGATTCGAGACCAGGGGATTGTAAGGCGTTCCAATCGCACCGCTGTCCAAAGTGCCGAGCAGCATTTCCGCCACTCCGCTGCCGGTGGCGAATGACACTGGATTATTTGGATCCGGTCCGGTTGTGAAACCTCCGTTGAAGGTCAGTTGGTCCTGGAAGTAGTTATGCTGGCTGTCCACCTGCTCCACGCCCATGAAGCCGAAGTTGAGCGTCTGCTTGCCCTTCAGCTTGATGAAGTCCGCAGAGACGGTGCCGATGGGGCCATGGTTAGTGACGGCTTGCTGGTCATTGCCGCCAGGACCTAAGGGCGACATGCCTCCTCCCACATTGATCGTCGGGAACAATGGGTCGTTGGCCGAGACGTAAGCTGGAAGTCCCAGTTGTCCCGAGGGGTCGAACCCGAAGGATTGGTTGTCGCTGGTTTCATGCCAGGCCGTAACACCCGAGGTGATGTTCATGGTGAAGGTGGGACTGAAAACTTCAGAGATGCCCGCCCACATGCCCCAGCGGTTGTTTGGCCTCATATTGCCGGGACCTGCCGGATCGGATCCCCAATCGTCCGCCGCGCCGGTCTTAGTCTCCTTCTTGTAGGAGTAGCGGAAATAGGCTCTAACATTGTCGTTTACGTTGTGATCGACACGAACGTTATATTCATCCGAATGCGCGGGCGAGCTTCCGGATACGGTTAGGTTGTAGGGAATGGCTTGATCAACTTGAGCTTTGGGATAGTAACTCAGCAGCTTGGCGCCGACCGTATCCGGCGTATAGCCGACGAGATTGCTCAGCTTGTTGCCCTGAATTGGATTGCGAATCCAGCCCGTCTGGGTAGCGGTGAGGCCGGTTCCGTGCGGGTTCGTCGCGGCATTATAGATATCCGGCTGTCCCGAGATAATCTGGTGGCCGCTGCGTGGATCGTAAATCTGTCCCTTGTAGATTGGACGCCCGAGGGCATCGTTGCCCTGCGATGTGGATCCGAGAAGCTCGGAGAAGTCGCCGCCCAGAAACTTGCTGTCAGGCACGGTATATTGGGTGGTCGATGGGGACGTAATTGCAACACGCTCGTAAAGACCGAAGATGAAGGTCTTTTCCCGCTGCTTGTACAGGCCCGGAATGTAGAGAGGCCCGCCGGCCGAGGCACCCGTCTGATTGCGGCTGAACGGATTATTCGCATTCGAGAAGTAGTTCAGCGCATCGAGCTTCTCATTGGCGTAGAACTCATAGGCCGAACCGTGGAAGGCGTTGCTTCCTGACTTGGTGACCACGTTGATCACGTTGCCGGTGCTCCACCCGTATTGGGCGGTGAAGGAGCTGTTCTGGATTTTCATCTCCTGTGTCGCATCCACGGAGGGCACATTGATCACCGCTCCCCACTCGGGATCAGTGTCCCACGCGCCATCCAGCAGGAAGGCCGAGGTCCCGAAGAAACCGCCGGCAAAGTTCATGAATGAGATGTCCTGATCCGCGTCGTCGTTGGTGTTGTTGCCGCCGCCCATCAACTGCTGGCTTTCCGAGGTTTTTCCCAGGGCAGAGTTGAGGGTCGCGAGACCGTAGACGTTGCGCACATTCAGGGGCAATTCCACAATCTGTTGCGCGGAAACGTCCGCCGCCACGTTTGAATTGTTAGTGTTCAGTTGTGATGCATCCTCGGTCACGGTGATCGACTGCGCCTCAGATCCAACCGTAAGCGTGACGTCCTGCGTCGCGGAAAGGGCGGCCTTCAGCACGATGCCATTTTGCTGATACACTTTGAAGCCCTTCGCCTTGACTGTGATGCTGTACGCTGCCGGCGGCAACTGGCTGAACAAATACCGGCCTCCGGCGTCGGTGACAAACGTGCGATTGATGCCTGCTTCGGTGCTCGTCAGCGTAACGGAGGCCTTGGGCAGCAATGCTCCCATCGGATCCGTCACGGCACCGGAGAGGGTCGCCGTCGTTGTTGCGATTTGCGCGTTGATCCAGGGCGTGCTGCCTACCAGGATGGCAAATAGTGTCGCAATGCCACCCCAATACAACAGAACCCCTTGTCTCCTGCTCCTGCTTGTTTTCAATTTGAAGCCTCCATCAGGTTGTTCCCCGTCAGTCCAGGGCTCCAGAGGCATGACCTTCATACCTTTTGAATACCCGGAGATCGGAGTTTGAAAAGCAGACCAGAAGTAAACCTTTCGATGGAGGCCCGTTAAGGTCCTTACGGAATGGATGGTCAGGTCTTAACTGCAAATGCCCAATTCTTATCAGGTAAATACTTTTAGTATGTGGTTTATTTGCATACACTTATACGTTTTTCGTTTCAAAGAGAGACCCGGCGTTTCCGGAACTGTATAATCACTTCGACCATCCGGAGTTATGTAATGTCGGCAGCTACGCAGAACGAGGCACACGCAACTCTGACTGAGGCGGAGAAGATTCCGATCCGTGAGCAGTTGGCTCGGCTCCTGGAAAGTCCCTTTTTCAGCCACAGCAAGCGGTTCCCTACATTTCTGCGATTTGTGACCGAACAAACCCTGGCAGGAAAAGAGGACGATATAAAGGAACGGACTCTGGGAATAGAAATATTCCGCAGAGATCCTGACTACGACACTGCTTCCGACCCCATCGTCCGCGTCACCGCGGCAGAGATTCGCAAACGCGTTGCACAGTATTATCAGGACCCCGCGCATGTGAACGAACTGCGCATCGCCCTGCCCTCCGGCTCATATATTCCAAAGTTTCATTGGCCTAAGGGCGCCGACGATCCGGTCTTGAAGGAGATTGATCTGGCTGCCGAGGAAGCTCTCGCGGTCTCTGACGTCCTGTCGGCTAGTGGCGCCGTGCGCGCTCGCCGCCATTCCCATTTCGTGCTGGCTGTTACCTGTGTCGTCGCGGGACTTCTGTCGGCAGGATCGGTCCTTCTATGGCAATCGATGCATCGCACCGCATTGGATTTCTTTTGGGGGCCGATACTGACAACAAAGGACCCCGTGCTGCTCTGCGTCGCGGATCAAATAGCCTCTGCCGGCCAGTCTCTGCGGGATGCGGCGGATCCTGCGCGCCAGGTTCAGCTCGAACCCATGGGCAAATCGAAGGACGAGCTCATTACGGTCGCCATCGACGATTTGAGCGCTATCGTCAAGATTGCCGGTCTTATTCAGTCCAATGGCAGACAGTACAGCCTGCGCGGCGAAGGAACTACTACCCTGGCCGACCTTCGTTCCGGTCCGGCAATTTTCTTCGGAGCCTTCGACAACGCATGGACGCTTAGGCTGACTAACCCCTTGCGCTATCACTTCTCCAATAATCCCGAGATGACGGAGGTTAGGATTGTCGATAGCACTGCCCCGGCGCAGTCTCGCTGGGTGGTTCAGCGGTCAGACCAACTCACTACCAACAACTATCGGGACTATGCCATCGCGGCTCGCTTCACCGATACAAATACTGGAAAACTGACGGTGGTCGTTGCAGGCCTGGCCCGTGGCGGCACCATCGCCGCCGGAGAGTTTCTGACTGATCCCGGATATCTTGCCCAGTTGCAGCGCGCAGCCCAAGCGGCTGGAGACAAGAAGAACATGGAAATTGTTTTAAGCACACAGATAATTGATGGTGAACCCGGCACTCCGAAGATTGAGGCTGCATATTTTTGGTAACGCTGCAGCCGCGCGGTGGCCAGGCAAGGCTATGCTGGCAATTTCGCGCCATTTTCCTTCCCGTAAAAATGGAGATTCGGTAAGAATGCGAATCATTTCATGAAGTGAATACCTCCCGGAAAATCCGGGGATTCTCCTTTCCGAAATAGAGAGTAAATATCGTATAATCATAAACTTACGCACTTTCCATAATCGCCTTGCGGAGGTTATGAAACAGCTTCTAGACAAAAGGGACCATTTGGCTTGGTTCTATTTCTGGACGGTTTTACGCATGATTGCGAGTATCCGCATTGCTTCAGCACCTCACTAAAGTCGTCGCTGGCGTACTGCTCCCACGATCACCGTGGAAGATCAACTCTGCCTTTCGATCTGGGCGGCGCTGAAACCAAGCCATCTCCAAGGCGTCGATGACAAGGTCAAGCCGCATATCGGGCTGCACAGACCAACCCACCATCCTGCGGCTGAACTGATCAGTGACCACGGCCAGAAACAGCCAGCCCTCCTCGGCGGCGATATACGTCAGGTCGCCAACCAACGGCTTCCTGAACGCGACCGGCAATCCGGGAGTTCAGGACTACTACTTCATGCACCAGTACGAACACTCGAACCTGGCTACCGATGTGCCCCACCGCGTGTCGGGGACGGTTACCTATCCGCTGCCGTTTGGCAAGGGCAAGCGGTTCGGCAACAACATGCCCGGCTGGGCGAACGAGGCAGCAGGAGGCTGGACGGTAACCAGCATTATTGGCATCAACTCGGGGTTCCCGCTGGGGCTCACCGTTACTGGCGCTCCGGCGTTTGCCGGAACTCGCCCGGTCTACACCGGATCGGCCACCCTGACCTCTGGGTCTACACACCAACGTTTGGGTGGAACGGGACAGACGCAGAGTTACTTCAACCCAACCGGTTTCCGCCTTCCGCAGTCGTTTGAGCTTGGCAACGTGCCCCGCTCGGCTGGTGCGCTACGTGGGCCGATCTCCTTCGACGACAATGTTTCGGTAATCAAGGGCTTTCCAATTCACGAGGAACTGAGTCTCGAGTTCCGCGCCGAAGCCTTCAACATCCTCAACAAGGTTGCTTTTGGCCTGCCCAACACCACGGTCGGTAACACCAGTTTCGGTGCTATCACCTCACAGTACAACCTGCCTCGCAACCTCCAGATGAGCATGAAGGTGCACTTCTAGAGCTCCAGTATGCACACCTAACATCGGCCCCATCCTTTGCGCATTCTGTGTACAAAGGATGGGGCCATATAGACAGCCGACAATGCTCTATCGCGCAGGACACACCAGAGGTGACGGAGGCAGGCCGCAATATTGATCCGGCAAGAAAAGAGTGACATTGTGTCCCACCCATTCCCGCAAAAAACGCGGGAATGGATGGGGCACCCGCACAGTATTCAGTTGCCGGGTCAATATTGCTGTTCGCCTGCGTTGCTTCGTCGATTCCCGGCTTTTGCCAAGGACGGCAAATTCGACATGCAATACCTGGAATGCGCTGCAACTATCCACCATTCAAACAGCTATACACGGAGATTGGGATGCGTACAGAATCAAGATCGCTCGCCTGCTTGCTGTGCTGTATTGTTGCCAGCTCACTCGGATTTTGCGGAGCGGCTACTGCAGGTAATGCACAACGCTCCGATATCGTCATTGCCGGAGCGGGAACCGGGGGCGTTTCAGCCGCTATTCAAGCAGCGCGTCTGGGAGCAAATGTCGCCTTGCTGGAGGAGTCGGACTGGATCGGCGGTCAGATGTCCGCCGCCGCAGTCAGCACAATGGACGAAGGAAATAACCTTACTCCGCCGTCGGGAATTTACCGCGAGTTTCTAGCGCGCATGGACGCCTATTACCTTGCACGCCATAAATCCGTCGGCACCTGCTACTGGCAGAACGGTTCGCACTGCTTTGAGCCCTCGGCAACACGCACAATTCTGAACCAGATGATCGCGGAAGTAAACTCAGGCGGCAGCGCCAAAAAGAGCGGGCATATCACGCTGCTTCTTAAGGATCGAGTGACGCGGGTTCTGGCCAGCGGAGAAACAGTGACCGGCGTGGTGACGGAAAAAGGGAAGACGCTGGAAAGCAAGGTCCTGATTGACGCAACCGAATACGGAGACGTGCTGCCGCTGACGCCAGCCCGTTATCGCAGCGGTCGCTCGATCGGCTTGGACCATCAGGGTTCCTGCACGCAGGACCTCACCTACACCATGGTGATCAAGAAGTATCCCGGTGGCGTTCCGGCGGGGTTGACGATGCAGCATACGCCTCCCGAGTACGAGAAATATCTTCCCACACTTCGCGCACAATGGCGCCCCGACGGAAACGCAAAGACGCGGAAGTTGCCCGTCAACTTTGCCGTCCACAATGCGTACCGCGGGCTGCCGGATTCGACCAATCCCGATTTGTATGTGTCCACTGAATCAGCGCAGATCACCCGGACTGTCTTGAATTGGTTCAACGATTTTCCTACCAATACGGATATCTTCGATCACTCTCGAAGAAAACAGATTCTCTGCGAGGCAAAGCTGAAGACGCTGGCCAATCTCTACTACCTGCAGCATGAAATGGGAGAAAGCCTCTGGTCGGTTGCCAACGACGAAGGGTACGACACCGAGTTCAATCGCGAAGAGAATTCGTGCCCGAACATCCCCGCGGAATTCAAAATAATTGAAAACAATTTTTTTGCTTTGCCCTACATCCGGGAGAGTAACCGGCTGATTGGCGCGTATACGCTCACGGGCGGCGATATACGGCGCGAAAGGCAAGGCGGAATCTCAGTGGTTGGTTTTCCCGATTCCATCGCGGTCGGGGACTATCCGGACGACTTGCACGCCTGCGACGCACCGGGGGACATGGAGAGTGAACTGGAGCATTTGTCGGACCGCGCGCCTGGATTCCGCTCCGGCCCATTTGAAGTTCCGATGGGATCGCTGATTCCCGAGAAGGTGGATGGACTGCTTGCCGCCGAGAAACATATCTCGGAGTCACGGCTGGCCAACGGCGCGACTCGCTTGCAGCCGATCACGATGCTGACAGGACACGCCGCTGGAACGCTGGCCGCTTTGGCGGTAGAAAAGGGCGTGCAACCGCGCGCCGTTCCTGCCGAACGGGTCCAGATCGCGCTGCTCAAAACGGAAAGCATTCTTGCGCGCAAGCCGATGCCCGAGCTCCCTATGGGTTCGCGGCTCTGGCAGGCAGCGCAGTTTGTAACCGCACATCAATGGATCGACGCGCAAGGTGGCTTTGAACCAAAAGCAACTATCTCGCGGGGCCAGGCGGCCGATCTCCTCTCGCGGGCATTTGCCCTAAGCCCACTTGAAAGCATCGACAACAGCAAGACCGCGACGTACGAGAAAGCGCGCTATGACAAGGCAGCCTACGACGACGTTCCTATCTATTCGGATCTGTCGGCGGTTGTCGAGGCATGGCATGCAACGGGCACCGTCCCGGGTTGCGAGCAAGCATCTGCTCTGTTCTGTCCCGCTGCTCCTATCACCACCGGAGAGTTCATTGCCACGGTGACAGCCTTAAACGGAAAGCGGCCAGCAGCGCAGGAAAAGGATAGCGCTACTTTGCACAACGGCGTCGTTGGCAAAGACAGTGACCCGCTCACGCGGGAGGATGCGGCGCTGATTCTCTATAACTGCGCGCAATAATAGGGAAGTGCAGTCAAGCATCCGGCTTGATTGCACTTTCTACCATAGATACGCGGTAGGCAAGCGATTCCAGAACGCCCGCTCGGCCCCGGAATCAGTATCATGGATATGTTTGCAGGTCATGATCGGCTGGTGTCTGTCAGGAACAGTCTCTTCATCACTTTAAGCGCGGTATCCCGGAAGTTCCTCGATTACCTGGTTGAGGCTGTAAGAGAATTATTATCGTATGCAGGCCGTCAGAGACTTGGTGTAGCGCGGACAAGGGAAGAATCAGATCATATGAACACGCTCGAACTTCTGGTCATCGCGCTGTGTATCTTCATACTGGGATATCGCTATTACTCGGCATTCATCGCCGCAAAGATTCTTACGCTGACGGACTCTACTCCAACCCCTGCGCACGAGCTCGCAGACGGGCGCAACTATGTCCCATCGCCGAAATGGGTATTGTTCGGACACCATTTTGCAGCCATTGCAGGAGCCGGTCCGCTGATTGGGCCAACGCTGGCCGCACAATTCGGCTACGCGCCTGGATTTATCTGGATCGTTCTCGGGGCGGTCTTTGGCGGTTGCGTGCATGACTTCGTTGTGCTGGTCGCTTCGATGCGGCACAAGGGGAAATCGCTGGCACAAATTGCCAAGTCGGAAATTGGTGCTGTCGCTGGCGCTGTAACGCTATTTGCAGTTCTTGCCATCTTGTTGGTCACCTTGGGCGGTCTAGGGATCGTGGTCGTCAATTCACTTTCAAACAGCCCGTGGGGCGTGTTTACCATCGGCACGATCATACCGATCGCCATAATCATGGGCATCTGGATGTTCAAGCTGGACCCAGGCAAGATCCGAGTGAAGGGACCGTCCGTCGCAGGGGTACTCCTTTTGCTGATCGCCGTCTTTGCCGGGCATCTCGTCGCGCAGTCTTCTTATGCGCACTTGCTGACATTCTCCGCTCATCAGGTCACCATTATTCTGATGGTCTACGGCTTGATCGCAACGTCGCTTCCCGTGTGGCTCCTGCTTGAGCCTCGCGATTATTTGGCCACCTATGTCAAACTTGGAACGATCGCACTGCTTGTCATCGGCATATTTGTAGTTCGGCCGCAAATGCAGTTTCCTGCGTTAAGCCAGTACATACACGGCAACGGTCCGATCATTCATGGCCAACTCTTTCCGTTTCTATTTGTGACCATCGCATGCGGCGCTGTTTCCGGGTTTCACTCGTTGATTTCTTCCGGCACGACACCAAAGATGCTGGACAAGGAAACCGATGCCCGCCTTATAGGCTACGGGGCGATGGCAGCCGAAGCGCTGGTTGCGGTGGTAGCTCTGGTGGCGGCCTGTTCTCTGAACCCGGGCGACTATTATGCCATCAATGTGCCGCCGTCGGTATTCTGCAACCTTGGTTTGCACACTGTTGAGCTAGACGCTCTGTCGCGGCAAGTCGGCGAGAACCTTACCGGCCGCACAGGCGGCGGTGTGTCGCTTGCCATAGGTATGGCGCATATATTCCGTAATCTGCCCCTGATGGACAAGCTGGTGGGCTATTGGTACCACTACGCCATCATGTTTGAAGCGCTGTTCATTCTGACGACGGTCGACGCGGGCACGCGGGCGGCCCGCTATCTTTTGCAGGAGTTGCTCGGAAGGGTCTACAAGCCATTTGCCAGTTCCAAATGGATTCCCGGTCTCGTTTTGACCTCGAGTATGGTTGTAGGTTCATGGGGTTACCTTATCTACACAGGCTCGATTGCCACGATCTGGCCTCTTTTCGGCTGTGGCAATCAACTGCTGGCGACCGCGGCACTCTCGATCTGCACGACGTTTCTGGTCAACCATGGAAAGGTGAAATATGCCTGGGTGACCTTGCTCCCCACGGTCTTTGTTGGCGCCACCACGCTTGCGGCCGCCATTCTGTCGATCAAGAACATCTTCTGGCCGATGGTACACAAATCGGGAACGGCGCTTCAGGGATATCTGGATGTCATCCTGATGGCGCTGTTTGTCATAGGCGTCGTGGTGATTATTGGCTGTTCGATCCACCGCTGCTGGGCCACGCTGCATGGCGCTCCCCCGCCGGACGTAGACTCTAATCCGGAGGAAGAGCAAGGTAAGTTGGTGAAGGTATCCTGTTGCTAAATCATCCTCCAACGCTCCTAACAAGTGGTCGAAGTTACGGCCAAAAATACCGTTCTAGACGTTGCAAGCCGGCAACAACCGCCTGGCTTTGCAGAATCTCGGGTTCGCGCTTCCCGCGCTTTCAACCCGTCATCTCGAAAGTAGAGCCCATGCACTCGACAATTTCCGGAGACACCTCCATAATCCCCATTGACGCCTTAGTCGAAAAGGTGAATCGCTATAACGACTTCACCGCCGACTGTAACGATTGCGGAACCGCCCTCAGCCAGAAACTGTCCGCGCCAATAAGGCCCACAAGGCTGTTCTGGTTCAAGATCTTTGCACTGCTGAGCGCCGCGCTCATGCCCGTTGCCCCTTGCTCGGCGCAGGAGGGGGAACAGACCGTTTCTGGCTGGCGGATGCAGGACGCAGCGAAGGTACGAGTCGATGGCCGTGCCATCTCGCAGCCGGATTACAACCCCGTCGACTGGTATGCGGCAACCGTTCCCGGTACGGTCCTTACCACTCTCGTGAATAACAAAGTCTACCCCGAACCGCTTTACGGCGAGAACATGCGTGCGATTCCTGAGAGCCTGAATAAGACCTCGTACTGGTATCGCACCAACGTCGCAGTGCCAGCAGCGGACAAAGGACGGCACACGTGGCTCCACTTCGGAGGAATTAATTACTCGGCCGAAGTTTGGGTAAATGGCCGTCGGGCGGGAACGATGCTTGGTGCATTCGTCCGTGGCGACTTCGACATCACCCAGTGGGTAAATCCGGGCAAGACAGCAGGACTGGCCGTGCTTGTTCATCCTCAACCGCATCCGGGCACTCCGCATGAACACACGGTTGAGCTTGGCATTGGAAAGAATGGTGGAGAGACTGCGCTGGATGGCGCAACCTTTTTGTCGACTGTCGGCTGGGATTGGCTGGCCGCTGTCCGTGATCGCGATACAGGAATCTGGCTTCCTGTGACTCTGAATTCAACCGGTCCCGTCACACTGGAGAATCCGTTTGTCACGAGTGCCCTCGCCCCTTCGCATAGGAGTGCGGACGTGACCATCGAGACGAACCTGAGAAATCTCTCGAGTAAGGAAATTACAGGAACACTCACGGGCGTGATCAGCGGCCACGGAGCAGACATCATTTTCGAGAAGCAGATGACGCTTGCGCCGTTCGTATCCACCATCGTCAAGCTGGACGATGCCTCACTGCCGCAGCTGCATATTGCGTCTCCGAGCCTTTGGTGGCCGAATGGCTACGGCAAGCAGAATCTCTACAAGCTCTCTCTAACTTGGAAGCAGGGCGACGAAACATCGGCCACGTACGTGACGAACTTTGGAATTCGCAAGATCGAGTACTCGGTTCCGGACTCTGAGTACCTCACAATCTCAGTGAACGGCGTCAAAGTAATGGTGCGCGGCGGTGACTGGGGCCTGGACGATGCCATGAAGCGCGTTTCGCATGAGCGGCTCGATGCGCAGTTCCGCATGCATGCGCTCGCGAACCTGAACATGATCCGCAACTGGGTTGGGCAAAGCACGAGCCCCGACTTTTACGACCTTGCGGACAAGTACGGACTTCTATTGTGGGATGAATTCTTTCAGCCCAATCCGAGCGACGGTCCAGACGTCGCAAACATCCCGCCATATCTCGCGAACGTGAAGGATAAAGTCCTCCGCTATCGCAATCACCCCTCGATTGCGGTTTGGTGCGCGCGCAACGAAGGCTATCCGCCGAAGGCATTGGATGATCAGTTGAAGAGCATGATGGCGGAGCTCGACCCAACGCGCACGTACCAATCGAGTTCGGCAGATGGCCGCGGAGTTTCGTCCCACGGACCCTATTACTGGCGGTCTCCGCGGTATTTCTACGCGTTCAACGAGGCCTTCAAGACGGAAACCGGGTCGGTATCGGTTCCGACGATTGAGTCGATCCAGGGCATGATGCCGGAGAAGGACTGGGAGACAATCAACGACGATTGGGCTCAGCATGACATGGCGCGTGGTGCGCAGCGTGGCAACGAATATCCGATCACGCTCGCAAGGCGATATGGGAATATCCGCAACCTCGCGGACTTCGCCAGAAAGGCCCAGCTGGCGAACTACGAAGCATTCCGCGCGATGTACGAGAGCCGGAATGCGGAAATGTTCCGAGAGACGACAGGCGTGATTACCTGGATGAGCCATCCCGCGCAGCCAAGCTTCGTATGGCAGCTCTATCACTACGACCTTGAACCGAATGCGGCACTCTTTGCTACGAAGAAGGCGGCAGAGACTGTGCACGTGCAGCTGAACGAAGCGAGACGCGGCATTGAAGTCGTCAACAATACCGGGGAACCCTTACGTAATCTGAGGGTCAGAGTCACCAACTACAACTCCGACAGCACCGTCGATCACGCATACGAATATGCAGTGCCAGAGGTGCCGGCTAGTATGACGCTGAAGGCCGCGCAGCTAGAAGTAAACTCTCGTATCACCCCGCTGTACTTTGTGAAGCTTGATCTACTCGACTCGGCAGGCCAGCTGATTTCGACAAATTTCTATTGGCAGAGCATAGCGCAGGACGATTTCTCGGGACTGGAGAGGCTCGACAAAGCAAAACTCGCCGTCATCGCGAAATCCAGTACGCAGGGTGACTCAACTGTACTCACGATCACTCTCAAGAATCTAAGTGATCGGATTGCGCTGATGACACATCTCCAACTACACCGCGCAACGAGCAAAGGTCGTGTTCTTCCGGTCTTCTACTCCGATAACTACTTGTCGCTAACTCCTCATGAAGCCAGGACGGTTTCAGTTGAAGTCGCGACGCGGGACCTGGCAGGAGAGGCCCCTCTGCTGGAGGTGGACGGATTCAATCTCGACCTCGCCCCCACGACGAGCGAAGTGTCAGTCGTACCGAATGAGAATGCCGACCCGATGCTGCACCCAGCGAGTCAACTTGTGACGGCGGTATTCCGGTAGTTCTTCCCATCAGGCTGTCCGGCCTTTTAGAAAGACATCCCGAAATGCCAGCGGAGCCAACACCCGCCGCCAAGCACCATGCTGACCGGACAGGCTGCGGGAGTCTTAGCTGCGGTTCCCGTCAGAGATAACGTAACGGATTTCGGACCCGCTCTGGAGCGTAACGTTACGGGATGATACTGTCCGGTCCCGATAACCTACTGAACCCCGCGTAATACAGTGACACTACGGATCAAAAAAAGAGTCCCGCGTGGTGCAGGAAAGAAAATGGCAGCGTGGATTTGCGCACTCGATTCATACCGCTCGACACGCCCTCTTCGGCC
>Ga0255348_1000242_pt1 | contig 27650 bp, 20 predicted proteins | sample CBST25v5metaG_FD_189945 | JGI IMG/M metagenome (GOLD analysis project Ga0255348, IMG submission 189945) | Peat soil microbial communities from Stordalen Mire, Sweden - C.B.S.T-25.v5 | ecosystem: Environmental > Terrestrial > Soil > Wetlands > Peat | place: Sweden: Norrbotten County, Stordalen... | reverse complement strand
ACTCGAAGCTGTCCAACCCGCTCCGTTAAAGCCAGGGTTCGCAGCCCTATGTCCTGTCAGATCAACGTCCGCCCAGAACACCTCACGTTATCTTGGACAGCAGTGAAGTAAAATATATATGGGGTGCACTCTGTGCGGTTGAGCAAAGTCTTCTGGTTGTCCGTCGTGGTTATGGCCACTCTCGTGTTGCCATCGGTGTTCTCCCAGGTTGCGCCTTCAGGCGCCTTGAAAAGCACACTGCAGCGCGCAGCAGACCTTGAAGATCACGGCCAGTTCGACCAGGCCGAGCAAATCTATCTTGCGCAGGAAAAGCACTTTCCAAAGAACGCGGAGATCCTCTTCCATCTTGGCACGTTGCGCATGCGTCAGCAGGACTGGCCGAAGGCAGTTGCATATCTGGAGAAATGCCGGACTCTGCAGCCACGGAATGTTGATGCCCTCTTCTACCTCGCGCAAGCCCATTACTTTAACGGCGAACTTGGCCTGGCTCAAAGGACAATCTTCAGCGCCGCGAGACTTGCTCCCAACTATGGGGCAGTCCTTCAGAAACTGGGCGAGTATTTATGCGAAGGCGATGAATGCGGGCAGGGTTTAGATTACTTGCTTAAGGCCCGTAAACTCGATCCCAAGCTTGAGAATCTCGACTTCGACCTCGGTATGGCTTACCACAAGCTGACCAAAATTCAGGAGGCGCAGCCTCTACTGGAATCGGTTTTCCGCAAAGACCCCAGCAATCTGGTAGCGGCGCGTTTTCTTGGAGTGATTGCGGCCTATCAGGGCGACTGGGATAAGGCCAGGAGTCTCTACGAATTTGTATTGTCACGAGAGCCCCGGAATGCGCCAGCGCTGGTGGGCTTAGGGACCGCTCTAGTCGCTTTGGGCAAGTACGAAGAGGCGCTCTCTCCCTTGCGTGAATCTCTGGAGATCGATCCTGGTATGACAGACGCCTATTTTCAATTAGGGAAAGCGCTGCGTAAACTGGGGCGTTCCGAGGAAGCGCTTCATGAAATGGAGTTGTTCCAGTCCATTCGGGACCGGGACCATGTTTTGCCTACCTTTGTGAGCGCCAACCAGGCTTTGCAGGGCGAGTATTGGAAAACCTGCGAAAAGCTGCTGAAAGAGAACAAGGAATCGGAAGCGATCGATTACATGAACTCTGTGACCGCCGACGCGCACGTGAAGGTCAATGTTCTCTATCTCGTGGGGACGCTCTATCATGTGCTGCAGCGGAACGATGATGCGATTCGATTGCTGAATAAGGCCGTTCAAATATCGCCGAACGATGCGGACATTGTGGCTTTTCTTGGGCGTGTCTATTTAAGCGAACACAATTACGAGCAAAGCGAAGCGGCGCTGAAACGGGCGCTCGATATTCGGCCCCAGGATCAACTCGCGCTCGTGAGTATGGGCGAACTGCAATACGCCAAGGGCCAATGGGCGGAAGCATCTCACTATTTTGACGAGTCTCGTACCCATGATGTCTCGACCTTGCTGCTGATGTGTGATGCTTATATGCGCGCGGGAAACCGCGAAAAGGCGCATCAGGCAGCCGAACTGGTCCGGGTCTTTGCCCACGGAGACGCGAAGGCTCTAGCGGAAGTGAACTCGATCATGGGCAGCGGCGGTGCAGTTGAACCAAATTTGCCTGCCCAGCCGCGCTAGTAGAGTGAACTGCTTTTGAGTTAGAGGCTATGTCGCGAAAGTGCCCGAGCAGTGTCATTCGCCCTGATTACCAACAGAGCAACGAAGGGAGCGGGTTTATGAATGTATTGGCGCTAGCGCCGCTGCTGGCGATATTGTCCGGGGCTGGGTGGTCACAGTCGAAGCCCGACACGAAGCCATCCGAACCTGATGCACCAAAGACACCCGCGTTGCTCGACAAATGGTCAGGGGGCTTGAAGACCGGTCGTAGCGGAAGTTACTTTACCGACATTGCTCCCCGTTCTAACATCACCTACGTCACCAAGAACGATCTGGCCGACGGGAAGTACTTTCCCCAACCCATGTGCGGCGGAGTTGCCATTCTCGACTACAACAACGACGGGCTGATGGATATTTTCTTCACCAACGGCGCCAAGCTGCCGGAGTTGAAAAAGACGGACGCTTCATTCTTCAATCGTCTCTACCGCAACAAGGGCGACGGAACATTTGAGGACGTAACAATCAGGGCCGGTCTGGCAGGAGAGAATCTTGGCTACAGCTTCGGCGTGGCTGCCGCCGACTATGACAATGACGGCTACCCAGACCTGTTTATCGCCAACGTTGGCAAGAATACGCTATACCACAATAACGGTGACGGCACCTTCACGGACGTAACCGACGGCTCGGGATTGAACACAAAACCGCCCAACACCTTGAGCACGCAGGCAGCATGGATTGACTATGACAATGATGGGCTTCTCGACCTGGTTGTCGCGGACTATACCGTTTGGACTCCCGCGACGGATAAGAAATGCGGACCGGTGGGCATCCCAATTTACTGTGGTCCGCAATTCTATGGAAGCGTGCAACCGCGCCTCTACCACAACCTGGGAAACGGAAAGTTCGAAGATGTGACCGAAAAGTCGGGTTTCGGTTCCGTCCTGGGTAAGGGCATGGGTATTGCAATCGCGGATTTCAATAATGATGGGTGGATGGACGTATTCATAGCCAACGACACGGATCGCAACTTCCTATTTCTCAATCAAGGCAATGGAACTTTCAAGGAAGTCGGCTTGCTCTACGGCCCGGCCTATAACGACAGTGGAGCCGTGGTCTCCGGTATGGGTGCAGATGCGAAGGACATCGACAATGACGGCTGGGTAGACATCTTCTATAACGATCTAATGACACAAACCTGGGCTTTGTTCCGAAACGAGCAGGGCAAAGGATTCGAATATATATCTCCACAATCGGGAATCACGCGATTGAGCGAGTCTCTATCGGGATGGAGCAACGGTTTTATTGACTACGATAATGATGGCTGGAAAGACCTCTACTCCGCGAATGGTGATATTGACGACCTTCATGCAGGCGACCGGCAACACGATACCCTATTCAGGAATTTGGATGGAAAGCGGTTCATTGATGTTTCCGAGAGTCTGGGAAAGGACTTTCTGCGATCTGGGTTTCAGCGAGGCTCTGCGTTCGCGGACTTGAACAACGATGGTTTCATGGATATCGTGGTCACCTCGTTAAATGAAAAACCGCGAATCCTGATGAATTCCGCTAGCAATGGAAATCACTGGCTTCTCATCAAAACCGTAGGGCATAAGAGCAACCGGGACGGGATTGGCGCGAAGATCAAAATCACGACTCCGTCTGGCCGGACACTCTATAACCATGTGACCCCAAGTGTGGGGTTCTTGTCTTCCAGCGACCCGCGTGTGCATTTTGGATTCGGAACCGAAAGCAAGGTTGCTTCAATTGAGGTAAGGTGGCCGAGCGGAATTGTGCAAACCCTTACGGATGTGGCGGCAGACCAGATTCTCAAGATTGAGGAACCCCAGAAATGACTCCCCGCATTCTCGCAGGTTTCGTCGCAATCGCGCTGGCAATGTTTGCTGCTACCTGCTTTCCGCAAGGCAAATCTGCAGTTGTATCAGGACCAATCGCGTTTGAGAACATCGCACAAAAGAGCGGAGTCACTTTCGTGATGGACAACAGCGCCAGCCCCCGCCGTCTCCAGATCGAGACAATGATCGCGGGCGTGGCGATCTTCGATTACAACAACGACGGGTTAATGGATTTGTTCTTCGTCAACGGCGCGCATTTACCCGATATGGACAAGCGCGATCCCCGGTATTGGAACAGACTTTATCGCAACAACGGCGACGGTACATTTACTGATGTAACGGAGAAAGCCGGCGTGCAGGGCGCGTGTTTCGGTATGGGCGTTGCCGCTGCGGACTATGACAATGACGGATGGGAAGATCTTCTCGTAACCGGGGTCAACTGCAGTCAACTCTTCCATAACAACGGCGATGGCACGTTTACCGATGTTACAGCGAAAGCGGGGCTTGCAGGAATTCGTTCGAAGTGGGCCACCAGTGCTGGGTGGTTTGATTACGACAACGACGGGCGGCTCGATCTGTTCGTAACAAATTATGTGAACTGGTCCGCCGCAACGGAACCCGTCTGCGCGGTTGGCAAGGTGGTTACATATTGTTCCCCCGATGTCTTCACGGGCGAGCGCGACATGCTCTTTCACAATAACGGCGATGGCACTTTTACGGATGTTTCGGAAAAGTCCGGCATTGGCAAGTACATTGGCAAGGGCATGGGAGTGGCTTTCGCCGACTACAATGAGGATGGCTACACTGACATATTCGTGTCCAACGATACATACCGGAATTTCTTATTCCGCAACAATGGGAATGGCACTTTTGACGAGGTCGGAGTTGAGATGGGCGTTGCCTATAACCAATTCGGCAAGTCCATCGCCGGGATGGGGGCAGACTTCAGGGATGTGGACAATGATGGACGCCCCGACATTTTTGTGGTCGGAATGGCCGGTGATTCGTTCCCGCTATTTCGAAATACAGGCAAGGACTTCGAAGACTTCACCAGCGAATCCGGGATCGCCACCGTTACGGCTCGCTTTACAGGGTGGGGAGCTGGAATCGCGGATTTCGACAATGACGGTTGGAAAGACTTGTTCGTTTCCTGCGCATCAATCTTGGATAATTCCGAGGAGGTAAATCAACAGCCCGCGAAGCTGCCCAATCTGGTTCTTCGCAATACAGGCCATGGCCGCTTCGTGGACGTCAGCGCATCGGCCGGCTCCGCTTTTGGAGTGCCTGCCGCACACCGCGGAGCGGCGCTGGGTGATCTGAACAACGATGGCCGCATTGACGTGGTCGTGACAAATCAACGCAGTTTGCCCGAAATCTGGATAAACCGTTCCGCCAATTCAAACCATTGGTTATTAGTGAAACTTGTCGGAACGCGGAGTAACCGCGACGGGCTTGGGGCTCGCCTTAAGGTAACACTGGCGGATCACACCTCTCTTTATAATCACGCGACCACCAGTGCTGGCTATGGTGCATCCAGCGATCCTCGCGTTCACTTTGGTTTAGGGAAGATCGACCACGCAGACAAACTGGAGATCTGGTGGCCGAGTGGGATACATCAGACTCTCACAAATGTGAAAGGTGATCAGATTCTGATAGTGCGCGAATCTGTCAATTGAATTGGTTGTGGCTACTTTAGTTCACCGTGCCAGGTTTAATCCCACCGCCTTTAGGCGGTCAGCTTTAGCGCGCTCTTAAAATGTAGAGATGGGCGAGTATCGAACGAGTGGGCATGCGATTTGGGAGATCAAGTATCACCTGATCTGGATCACGAAGTATCGGTACCCGATATAGCGTGGGGACGTGGCGGAGCGAGCCCGCGATGTGATTCGGCAGATATGCCAGGCACGCGAGGTGACGATCGTGCGCGGTTCGGTGTCGCCGGATCACATTCATTTGCTGGTGTCCGCCCCGCCGCTTCTTTCAGCGGCGAAGCTGGTGCAGTACGTGAAAGGGAAGTCAAGCCGTCAGTTGCAGCAGGATTTTCCTCATCTGCGCAAGAAGTACTGGGGTCAGCACATGTGGGCGCGGGGCTACTTTTGCGCGACGGTGGGCGTAGTGGATGAGAAAACGATCATGGAGTACATCGAGAACCAGAAGTGGGATGAGGACGCGGAGAGCTTCAAGATAACGGAGCCCATCAAGCCTTAAGCCGGCTTGAGCCGGGAGCCCTTCAGGCGGCTTCTAGCCGCAACTGCGACTTTCAGTCGCACTACAACCTACCGGCTTCAGCCGGTAGTGGTTGAGAATCTATAGGTTATAATTCCATTCCCATTTGACACGGAAGAAGCCGCTGGTTCGAGTCCAGTCGTACCTGTCGGATAAGTATACGATATTCATAGATATAGAGATGAGGCTGTCGCCCCGCTATCTCACCCTCGCATCCAGTTATCTCGGCTTTCAGCGTATTGTGGCGTGATTTCAGTGACCGTCCACAAGCGCATTCGCCTGTCCAAAAGGAAGAAGCAGCGGTAGAGTGTTACGGAAACTAATTCAATACAAATCACTTATATAGAGCGACCCAGGTCTATTTGCTTCTTGTCAATCTTCAGTCGGATCGGATGTTGGATTCTGGCTCCTGAAGAGGTCATTTCCGCTTTCTCCGCTTTCGACGCAACGATCCGCTGAGATCGAATAGTCCTCCATCCTAGAGCAAAACCACAGCAGACGTAGCCTTGTTAAGAGTCTCCAGTGTGGCTTGTTCTTGAGGAAAAAGCCACTGGGCGGGCGTGCTTCCGAGATGCACCTGTTGCGGTTTCGCGATAAGCCCGATCTCAAAGCCGCTCTGAATTGGCCCAAAAACCTCGCGCCCAGTCGTGTGAACGGCAGTCCGAGCGGTTAACGCGCGCTGTGAGGGTACTGTTGGCCACCGCAAGACTGAATATAAAACACATTTTCCTGACCTGGTTTTGCGCTGCTTTACGCTTTGCAATGTGGAACGGAAAGCCAGTTCCCAATGCGATCGGATTCGCGCTCTGAGACCGGGGAATGTTCAGGCGATGTTCTAGAGCGGAACCAGAGTAAGCGTGCCTTTGTTGAAAGTCTTCAATGTGGCTTTTTCTTGAGGAAAAAGCCACTTGGCTGGCGTGCTTCCGGGAGACATCTACTCTGGTTCCGCTGTAGCCTCAAGGACATTTCGCCACAAGCCGCTCATACAGCGCATCAGAATCCTCACCTTGCATTTGGGGCTTCCAGGTGTTTCCAAATTGTTCTCGCGAGGATGCGTCATGAAAATGAGAAGTTTAATCACCGCCGTTGCCATGTTAATGACATTGGGGACAGGCGTGATCCTTCAGCTTCAAGCGCAAAGCGCTGCGGGTCGCAAGCCGCGCGTTGCCGTGCTTGACTTTGATTACGGCACTGTCATCAGTGCCTCGTCTTCGATGTTTGGAACCAACGTGGACATTGGTTACGGAATCTCCGCGTTGCTGGTTACAAACCTGGTTAAGAATGGAAGCTACTCGGTCATTGATCGGGATGCGCTGAGCAAGGTTCTGGCTGAGCAGAATTTCTCCAATTCCAATCGCGCTGACCCCACTTCTGCTGCCCGCATCGGCAAGGTCCTGGGTGTTGACTACATTATTGTCGGCACGATCACCGAGTTCGGTAATGAGACGAATAAACAGAATGTGGGTGGCGGCGGCGGAAACTTTCATGGCTTTGGCATCGGTGGCATCGGCCATTCGAACTCCAAGGCCAACGTCGCCATCGATGCCCGCATTATCAATGTCGACACTGCCGAGATTCTTGCCGCGGCTGAAGGCAAGGGCGAGTCGAGCCGCTCCGGCCTGGCGCTGGGCGGTGGCGGCGGTAACTGGAAGGGAATGGGGGCCGGTAACGTCGACTTCGGTTCCAGCAACTTTCAGAGCACTATCATCGGAGAAGCAACCAAAAAAGCCGTGGATGCGCTGGCCGCCGATCTGGGCGCGCAGGCAAGCCACCTGACCGTCCGCCCCGTCAAGATCGATGCGCTGATTGCCGCCATTGACGGAGGTCAGATCGTCCTCAATGCCGGCGCGCGCGCCGGCATCCATTCCGGCGATCAACTCACGGTGGTCCGCGTGGGCCGCGAGATCAAGGATCCGGCCACGGGACAAGTGATCCGCCGCCTCACCTCCACAATCGGCGCCATCCATGCGGCTGATGTGGATGACACCTCGTCGGTCTGCAATGTGGTCAGCGGTTCCGGCTTCCAGGTGGGCGACCACGCCGTCACGCCCGGTACGTCGCCGGGCGCGGGCGGTAGTGTATCCGCTGCTTCGGTTGCGGCTCCTGCATCGCACGCCTCCAGCGCGCCCTCGGCGCCTCAATCGTTCACCTCCTTGACGTCGTCTGCCGATCCAAACGCGAGCGGCGGCGGCGATCAGCTCAACTTCACCGTCATCAAGGCTGAATTCCTTCCCGGCGAGAAGACGGTCTTCTTTGACGACTTCTCCGATATGGCCGGCGACGCCGCCCCTCCGCACTGGAAGATTCGCGGCGCTACTCCCGAGTTGCGCGTGGCGGGCAGCACCCGCGAGCTGGCGCTTATTGGCGACAGATACGACATCTACCCCAATATCACCGGCCTGCCCAAGAACTTCACCATGGAAATGGACATGCTCTGCGAAGAACAAAAGGCCGGCATTGTTGACGGCTGCGGGTCGGTTAACTATTACTTTCACTCCAAATCCGGAAGAGAGGAATGGTTATTCAAGATATGGATCGGCATGGACAGAGTCACCGAGGACAAAAAGGCTGTTGAATGGCGCATCGGTTTGTGGGATGCCAAGGAAGCGCTGGGCCAAAAGACTCTCAACACGGAATGGAACAAACCTGTCAAAGTCGCCATGTGGGTTCAGAACGGCCGTGTCCGTTTCTACATCAATGGCGATCGCATCTTCGATTTCAATCAGGTCGAGGTGGGCGAAATCGCCTCGCTGGATATGAATTTTTGGACCGGTGATAAGACGATGGCCATCCGCCGTGTCCGGTTCGCCGAGTCCGCCCCCGACTTCAGCCAGACGATTACTTCCTCGGGCAAGTTCGTTACCCACGGAATCCTCTTCGATACCGACAGCGATCGCGTCAAGCCGGAGTCGGCAGCTGTCATTCAGTCCATCGCCAAGGGGCTGATGCAAGCGACGGATCTGAACTTCGAAATCGACGGCCACACCGACTCGACCGGAAACGCCGCCCACAATATGGATCTTTCCAAGCGCCGCGCGGAAGCGGTCAAGAGCATTCTTGTTTCGCAGTTCAGTATCGATGCGGGCAGGCTCACTACGGCGGGATTTGGCTCCTCCAAGCCCATTGACTCCAACAGCACGTCTGAAGGCAAGGCCAACAACCGCCGCGTGGAGTTTGTCCGCAAGTAAGTACGCGCGGCCGTGAAAAGGAGCAATTCACCTTGCAGTCGAGTGGATTTTGATTGAGAGGAAATCATGCGTATTGTACGAAACACATTTCTGTTGACTCTGACTTTGCTTTTCACTCTGATGCTGGCGTCGGCCGAAGAAAGGTTCGGAGTGAAGGTTTACGACGGAGCAAAATTCGACGCCGAAACTTCTGCGTTTGTTGCGCAAATGGGCGGACAGGCGGCCTGCTACCGCTCTGCCGACGGTTTAGCCAAGGTGCTTGCCTTCTACACCAAACAGCCCGGTTCGTCCCTCATCCACACCGGCGCCAAAGGCGCGTACTTCAAGGTGAATGGAGTTAACGTCACAGTGCAAAGCCCGTGGCTGAACATGAAAACCGGCGTACACAACACGGACACGCTGATTTCCATTGTGAAGAACTGACAGGAGACGCCGCTGGCGCCTTCATCATGGATTTTGCTCCATGCCCGGCTATTCACCGGCCGATTATTGAATAGCCGGGCGAAGTGCACAATTGAGCCTGTCAAACCAGACGCCGAGGGCCGAGAAGAACGGCAACAAGATCGAACTGAAAATCAACGCGAAACAGGCGCCGCAACAGTAGAGGCAATGCTCTGTTCGATTTACGCGACGTTTATCGAAGCGGGATGGCTTGCCGCTCAGTTCCGGCAAGTATCCGAATACAAAAGGAGGTATCGACAAGCGGTTCCAGGTCTGTCCTGTTGCGTCAAGTTTGGCCTTAGGCAGCCCCCATAAGAGATATATCCTTGAGTTTCCAGTTGTTTTTCTGGCCGGCGAATACAGTATAGTGTTTGCATCGGCATCAGTTAACACTCGAAATCCGGGGAGGAACGAATGTCCTCAATGGATATCACAGCTCTGCTGCACGATTGGAAAAGCGGGGACGCTTCGGCGGCGGAACGGTTGGCCAATCTGGCCTATCCCGAGTTGCGCCGGATTGCTATGCGCCACTGCCGGCGCGAGAACCGTTCCTCGACCATGCAATGCACGGCCGTGGTTCATGAGGCATGGCTGCGCATGGCGCAGCAGCAGGATGCGTGCTGGACCGACCGCACGCACTTTTTCGCCTTTGTTTCGCGGCTGATGCGATCCATTCTGATCGACTACGCACGCGCCAAGAAGAGCAAAAAACGGGGCGGCGGAGCGTTGCAATTCTCCCTGGCCGACTCCGACGCCATATCCAGCCCTCCCGAAATCGAAGTTCTGGAGTTGAACGCAGCGCTGGAGGAACTGGAACGGCTCGATCCTATGCAGGGACGCATTGTCGAACTGCGCTATTTCAGTGGGCTCAGCATTCCCGAGACGGCTGATGCATTGGGCATTTCGGAGAGCACCGTAAAACGGGAATGGACCGTTGCCAAGACCTGGATCCGGAGGCGTCTTGTCGGGGGTGGGGAGCGTCATGCAGGATGACAACTGGGAGCGCGCCAAGGAACTGTTCTCAGTCGCGCTGGAACGCCATTCCTCCGAGCGGGAGCGGTTCTTCGCCGCACAGCCGGATCCAATCGAGGTGATCGCGGAAGCACGATCCCTGCTGGCCAACTATCTGGAATCCCCCGATTTCCTCGAAGATGTTACGGCTCAACTGCCGGACGACGAAAGTGAAGTTGAGCCTGCTTTTACGGGTCGCCGAGTCGGAGCCTGGCGGCTGATCCGCGAGATTGGGCACGGCGGCATGGGAGTGGTGTGGGAAGCGCAACGGGATGACGGGCAGTTTGAGCAACGCGCCGCTATCAAGCTGTTGCGCGCCAGCTTGTTTTCCGAACGGGAGATTCGCCGCTTCCGCGAAGAGCGTCAGATTCTTGCGTCGCTGAATCATCCCTGTATCGCCCGCCTTCTTGACGGCGGCATGATGGACGACGGCTCGCCTTACCTGGTGATGGAGTACGTTGATGGCCTGCCACTGGACGCATGGTGCAACCGCGAGCAGCTCAATGTCCGCAGGCGGCTCGAAGTTTTTCTGCTGGTATGTTCGGCCGTCGAATACGCTCACCGCCAGTTGGTCATCCATCGCGATTTGAAGCCGGCCAACATTCTGGTCACGGCGAGTGATGGCACGCCGAAGCTGCTCGATTTTGGAATTGCCAAATTGATTCAGGACGGCGTTGAAGAACAGCACTCCACTGCGCGTCTGCTGACGCCTGAGTGTGCCAGTCCGGAGCAGGTGCGCGGCGAGCATTTGAGCACGGCGACCGATATTTACTCCTTAGGAGTCGTGCTCTACGAGCTGTTGACCGGCCGCAATCCTCAAGCGCAGGCCAGTCAAAGCCCGCTGGCAGTATGCCGGTCCATCCTGGAAGAGGAACCGCCGCCGCCCAGCCGCGCTACGGAAAACAACTGCGACAGACAATTGGCTGGGGATATGGACAATGTAATCCTCAAGGCCCTGCGCAAGGAGCCGGAACGCAGGTACGCGAGCGTGGGTGATCTTCGCGCCGACCTGGAGCGGTATTTGGAGGGCTTGCCGGTGCAGGCCTCGCGCGTCACTCTTGCCTACCGCGCGCGCAAATTTGTGAGCCGTAACCGGGCGGCTGTGGCGGCCGCCGTATTGGCATTGCTTTCGCTGTTCATCGGGCTAGGAGTATCTATGTGGGAGGTGCATGTTGCCCGAATGCAGCGAACGCGAGCCGAGCGTCACTTCAACGATGTCCGCAAACTGGCCAATTCGTTGCTGTTTGAAATCGACGACAAGATCAGGGACCTGCCCGGAGCCACGGACGCCCGGCGCTTGATGGTGACGCGGGCCGGCGAGTATCTGGACTATCTGGCCGGGGAGGCAGCCGGAGACACCAAGCTCAACCTCGAGTTGGCGGATGCCTACGCGCGACTGGGCCAGGTCCAGGGCAATCCTTCTTTTCCAAATCTTGGGGACAGGAGTGGCGCCCAGGCAAGCTATGAAAAGTCCAGCCGCATTGCTGAAGACGTCTTGCGGCGCGATCCCAATAACGCACGGGCGTTACAAGTTGTGGTTAATTCGTTATCGGCGGAGGGCTGGCTTATGGTAACAGCGAACCGCTCGGTCGATGCCGTCACTACACAGCAAAAGGCGGTGGACGCATCGCAAGCGCTGGTTCGGATTTATCCCCAGGAAACAAGCTACCGTCAGCAATTGGCAGAACAGCTCCACGACCTGGGCGATATGATGGGCAATCCATGGTTCCCTGGCTTGGGCGACATCGATGGCGCCGATCGATGCTATTCACGGTCCCTGGAGATTTGGAGTCAGAGCTTGGCGCAACTACCCCAGACGCCGGAAATGCTGCAAAATCGCGTTCGTCTTTACTACTCATTGTCATTGCTGCAATGGGAGGGCAGAGGCCGCTCTGCACCGGCTCAAGAATGGGCGGAGAAGGCATTGGAGAAGATGCAGGAACTGCCGCCGTCACAGCGGGATAAAGCTGCAGAATTATCCAGAATGGGAGCTCTGTATGCTGTGGCTGCGGAAGCAGATTCTTTGCGCTCGCCGCGCCAGGCCATGGTGGAATACAAGCGGTCCCTGGGCTATGAGCGGCAGCTCAAGGCCGCCGATCCCCGGAATACGAAAGCCAATGAGGATCTCTCCTGGGCATTGGTTCTCTATGGAGCCTTTCTTAGCCGGGTTCCAGCGCGGCGCGGCGAGGCGCTGGCGGCTTTGCAGGAGGCGGTGAATCTGGGTTCGCTGATGCCCTCCGAAGAACTCGGCGACACCAAGGATGAAGGAGAGGCCGAAGTTCGCATCAGCCAGCTTCTTGTGCAGCAAGGGCAGACCGATGAAGCACGAAAGCGTTCGCTCGCCGGTCTTGCCATTCTGCGGCGTCTTGCCGAACCTGCCAATGCCGCCCCACTTTTTCACGGGCTGTATGCGTGGGCGCTGCTGCATGCAGAACCACGCAACCTGCGGTCGCCCGAGACAGCTCTGCTTCATGCGCAGGCAGCCTCCGATGCGGCTCATGGCCATAACGTCAGATACCTGGACCTGATCGCCGAAGCCTACAATCAGGCCGGACAAGCGCAGCAGGCTGTCGCGTTCGAGCGCCAGGCGTTGGCTCTGCTACCGGATCCTGCCGACCGGGTGGACTATGAGCATAACCTGAAACGCTTCCAGGCAGCCTTGCGCAAGGCACCACACAAATGACCTTGGGACTTTATATGGCATTGCGGGATGGCCGCAATCAAGCACATACCCGGATACGTTTGGCAGGATGCCGCCGCCACCTGGAGCGCAAGCCTGCTGAGACAGGCAAATTGAGCCGCTGCCGAGCCTAGGCTACGAAGGCCTCCGGAAGCAGAGTCTGGCCATTTCGGTCGACGCCAACCTGCCCGAAGCCGACTAGCGGCTGTTGCGCCTCTATGCCGCCTGGGGAAAGCCTGACAAAGCTGACGAATGGCGCCGGAAGCTGGAATCCAGCGAGAAATAGTAGTTTTGTCAATTGATCGAGTAGAACAACCTATCTTTTCAGTGGAAATGTTCCAGCCCACCTTACCTCGCTAAAAGACAACCCAAAATAATTTGACCCGGTTTCTTTCGCTTTTGCGTTTTAGCACAGTAGAGCGGCTTCCCCGCTTGCCGGCCGATCCCGACGTTGGGCGGCCGGCAATCCAGAGAGAACGCCTGCGGCAAGAGGTCAATGTGCGATCTGGGGTGCATCCTCGGAATTCTTCGCATTCTGCCTCGCTCCAGAAAGAAAGGAACAACGATGAACTTCAATACGAAATCCATATCTGGATTCGGCAAGTTTTTCAAGAAGGGGCTCGCCGCTGCCGCGGGTCTTGCGATCTTCGGCATACTGGCGACGCTCGCCGGATGCGGCGATGCTTCCAAGCCCAAACCGGAAATCGCGAGCTTCGCGGCGGCCAAGACCACTATTACGGCGGGCGCATCGACCACGTTGACAGCCGCTTTCTCCAATTGCACGGGCAGCGTGGACCAGCGTGTTGGCGCAGTCACCAGTGGAACGGCCGTTACGGTTTCGCCTGCGGCCACCACCACCTATACGCTGACGGTGACAGGCTCATGCGGCGGCGTTATCACGGCTTAGGTGACGGTGACTGTCGTGGCAACTCCTTCGATCACCAGCTTTGCAACTGCGAATAGCATTATCACGGCAGGCGCTTCCACCGCCCCTGCAAGGACAGTCAGGTAATCTTTTACGCAGGGAAATGGATGGGGCCTGCCGGTAACAAGATCGTCTGCATCGCCGTCGACCGCTTGTATAACTCGAAGGGACAGGGACAGGCCTGGATCGACGAGTACATCACGAAGGTGGCTGGCGCGCTGAACTCCAAATAGCGAAGCGAATGGCGATTGCTTCAAACCGGCTAGCAACGTTTTTTCGCAAAGGGAATATGAAACACATCTTTCGCACTCTGATCGTGGCGCTCGCCACCGTCGGTATTGCCTCATATCCGGCATCAACTTTGATACAGCACTAAGACATTCGGCGATCTATCTCGGCGAGAACGCATAACACGTACAAAATGCATCTGTTGCATCGGTTGTGACGAGATTCATGGGATGAAACAACCATTTCTAGCGAGAGGCAGATTTCCTTAACCACCATGATCGGAGTGTCATTCAACGCGCTTCGTTCGGATTCGGAAGGACGGGATCGCGCAGCTTTCAACGGCCACCCTGATTTGATTTCCGCCGTGAACCTGCTGATGCATTCAGAATCCGGACGGCAAAGTGGCCTCAAGATTGATTTCTTCTCCGGTGATGGGGTGCTCGAATTTCAGAAATTGAGCGTGCAGAAAATATCCTCCATCGCCGGGGAGGCCGGGGAGATTTTCAAGAGGCTGGCCGGTTAAGCCGTACAGAGGATCGCCAACGAGGGGATGGCCGATGGATGCCAGATGGATTCTGATTTGATGAGGGCGGCCCGAATAGAGGGTCACCTCAAATGTTGTGGTGCTTCGGCTGCGTGAGATCACCTTTGCCAATGACTTTGACGGTTTGCCACTTGACTTCGCGGCCCACACGGAACCAAGGCGCGGGTGCGGTACGAGGCCGATGGGTGTGAGAATTTCATAGGCGTCGTGCAGTGCAACGTTTTGAGCCAGCGCCCGGTAGATCTTTTGAATTTTGGGAGTGTTCCAGTTTGCGGTCAGATTCGAGGCCGCCTGCGGTGTTTTGGCAAACAGGACGATACCGCTGGTGCCTCGGCCCAACCGGTGGACAGGGTTTGCGTTGGGGAATTGCTTTTGCACCAGGCGCAGGAGGGTGTTTTCCAGGAAGCCGCCGCCGGGCAGGGTGGGCAGCCCGCTGGGTTTGTTGACGGCCAACAGATAGGGGTCATCCAACAGGACTTCGAAGTGCTGAGGTGTGTCTGGTTCGATCCAGGGTGGACGGTTCCAGACAAGCGTTTGGCCTGAAGTGACCGATTCGCTTCCGTTGGCGGTGACGCCGTTGAGGGTGACTTCGCCGTTGTTCAGTTTTTGTTGCCAGGCTTGTGGAGTTGAGTGGGGGTATAGGCTTGCCAGGTGGGAGAGCAGGGTTTGTCCACAGTATTTGCTGCCGATGATTGTGGTGTAGGCATAGCCGCGGTTGAGCATCTGGTTTGAGTGTAAGCTAAGTCATCTGCGGCAGGAGCTGCTGGGGTTCGAGCGACACTGGAGTCCTTCCAGCATCTGCCGAAGATGGGTCACGGTAAACCTCCTGCGACCCGAGGTTTACACGGCCAACAATGCCCAGGGTATGCCCATGCAGCAGCGTCCGTCGCGCCAGCGACTTATAGCATTTTAGAAATTGGTGTAGACCGAAAGCACCACACTCAAGTGGCTTTTTTCTCAAGAAAAAGCCACCTTTCACATCGCTCAAAAAGTCTACATGTATTCCTAAAATGCTCTAGTTCAAACGCCGCAGGATCTGGGAACTTCTTCGGACCCCAGCCCGGCGGGACCGCGCGAGATTCCAGTCGGGAAGGCGACTCAACGGGATCCTTCCCATCAATGCCTAATGAACTGTTCGCGATGTGAGTGAATCCCTGTATACTCCGCACGGACCGGCGCGCAAACTCGTCAACGGAACCGCTTTGCCGTCCTGGGCAAATCGAATGTACTTTCGCTCAGTCCCTAACTGGGGCCACTCCGGCAGGCCAGCGGAGTTTGGGTTTCCGGTCTTGGCAAAGTTGGTCCAATAACTCACCATTAAATTGGAGAGTTGGCTGTCTGTATCGGTAAATTTATTGCCGTAACTGCCCCATTTGGGGAAGTCTCCGAAGATATAGACAAGCTCCGCTCCGTGGATCGCGCCCTGCGCCTCTTGGCCGGGAATTGCATGGGCGAATTCAAATTCATAGGTTGGATGATGGGCGGCGTAGTGCCAGCCCCCTTGGGCCGTGGCCGGGCAGCGAATAAAAAGGTCGGCGGCCCACTGGTCGGCCTGGGCTCCGTAAAACGGATCGTTGCTGGGCGGCGCGCCCTCGGCCAACCCGTAGGCAGCCAGCGCTCTCGGAGCAAGTTCGCCAAAAAAATCCGCGATGGCCTTGCGCAATGCATCCGGGGCCGTGGGCAAACGCCAGCTTGCGGCTCCGAGCTCACGCGATGTGGTTCCGAAGAGCAATGGAATCGCGGCCTCTTCACCTGCGGCAAAGACTGAAGCTGGCTGACGGGAGATGACCCATCCGTCGATATCTGCGCCGAAGTGCGAGTACGGACTCTGGCTGAACTTCAATGTCAGCAGTTGCTGCGCCGTCAGTTGACGCAACTGCTTCAGGCCGTCCGCGCCGGCCGGCAGTTTGAGGTTGGCGGCGAATACTTCGCCGTCCTTTTCGGCAACGGAGAGCGGAAGCAGCGGATGACCGAATGATGTGCCGCTTTCGGCAATGGCGCGCTGAAAGAGGCTTTTGGAAAGGCCGGAGATCATCAGCAAACTGGTGTCGATTGCGCCCGCCGACTCGCCAAAAACGGTAATGTTGTTGGGATCTCCGCCAAAGTTCGCGATGTTCTCGCGCACCCAGCGCAAGGCAAGAATCTGATCCATGAGGCCGTAGTTTCCCGAGCTGTGGTGCGCGGATTCGGCGCTCAATGCGGGATGGGCAAAGAAGCCGAAGATGCCCAGACGGTAGTTGACGGTGACCAGCAGGACGCCGTGATTGACCAGCGTTCCGCCATTGTAGAACGCATTCGAGGCCGATCCGCCTTCGTTGCCGCCGCCATGAAGCCAGAGCATGACCGGAAGGGGCTGCTTGGCCGGCCAGACCGGGGTTACTGCATTGAGAAAGAGGCAATCCTCCTTGCCCGCCCCGGCGTCATGCCGGTTCCAGTCTCCCATCACCGGCTGCGTGCAGGGAGCGCCAAAGCTGCTGACCGTCCGAACCTCGGTCCACGGCTTGACGGGCAGCGGCTCATGCCAGCGTAGATCGCCCACCGGCGGTTGAGCGTAAGGAATCCCGAGAAACTCAGCACCACCGTCTGGCCGCGCCACTCCCCGCAGTGGGCCGCTGGTTGTCCGAACGAGGAATGCGTCGGGCTCTATCCCGGTCTGGGCGGCACAGGTCAAAGCCGGTGAGAAGCCTGCTATCGCCAACAGCAGCACGGCTAAAGGCGAAACGGGAAACGCTCTCAATCGACTGGAATTCTGGCTCACAAGACCGAGAGTCAGCAATGCTGCCACAAATTTTAGAAGGCGAGTGGACCACGATTGTCGTGACATGGAGCAAGAGTAGCAAGATTTCAAATAAATGTCTACAATTAGATGATATTATTCTAGAGTGAATGGAGGCGTGTTTGTCACTGCCGAATTTGAAAGAACAGCCGAGCGTTAACTCGCCATCGTTGACAAGCATCGGCTTTTTGCTGCACCTGGCCCAGTCGCGCTTGCGCGATGCTGTTGTTGAAGCGATCAAGGGCAGTGGCCTTCATCCAGGCCAGCTCGCGGTGCTCGGCGTATTGTCGGACCGGGGCGGCATGAGCCAGAGACGGCTGGGAGAGCTGACGCGGATCGAGAAATCCTCCATGGTCCTCTACCTGGATGCCTTGGAGTCTGAGGGCTGGGTGCGCAGGGAACTTGACCCCGAAGACAGGCGCGCCCATATCGTCCGATTGACCTCGAAAGGCGCCAAGAACTTTGCCAAGCTTGGGCCTCGCTTGCTGTGTGCGCAGCAGCGTTTTTTGGAGCCGCTGAGCGCTGCGGAAGTCGCAGTTTTTACGGATATGCTGACGCGGTTAGGCGGCTCGCTCGAGATCGACGTCGATAACCCTCAAGGAGCTAGAACGATTCGTTGATAGCGGAGAGATTGCAAAGAATCTGAGATATGGTTGGGGGTTCCTGAAGAAATCATTACAAACGCCGCAGGCTCCGGGAGCCTCATCGGACCCCAGCACGACGGGAGGGCATGAGGTCCCAGTCGACATGGCGACTTATCGTTGGAAATCCGTATTCTATGGGCGATTTTTGTATAACGCACTCGCTAATCTTTCGCAGCTCAGGGCTCCGGCCCGGCAGTGGAGCATTAGGCGTCTGGCTGAAAATCTTCCATGGGAATCCCGGCGTTTTAGTCACCGTTGAGTAGCCTATTGAGGCGATAGAGCGGCGTCACCTTTTCTTTTGTGAGATCCGGGCTGGGCAGGGCGTTCGAGTTCAGTCTGCGAAGTACATCGATTGAGGTTCTCTGATCCACTGAACTGATTTCCGGCCCAATACCAGCCGAACAGCCACTGGAAAAACCAACAGCCACCGGCACGAAAAAGGCCACCCGGAAGGGGTAGCCATCGTCTCTTAAGATGTTGTTATATTTGCTTGATTCAGAAGGTTTTATATGGCGGAGAGGGGGAGATTCGGGCACACCGATTCTCCCAACTTATTTGCCATCAATGGGTTGCGGTAACTCATTGATGTGAAAAACTTTCCTTGGTGTCCACGATTTTTATGATTCTTCTTGCCCCCACCGTTTGGGAGCATTTTCGGGCATTTTGGGACACCATGGACACCAAGCTTTTTTCGACCCAGATTTCGACTCCAAGTTGCCCTCAAATCGACATGAGGAGAATACTCGATATTAGACTCTGGTGTCCAGCGCACTTTCCACCATCCTCTGGTGTCCTGCTTGGTGTCCACCCCGGTGTCCGGTCCTGGTGCCCATCCTGCTGTCCGCCCTGGTGACCATAGGCCACTGATCGGTACTGATGTCACCGCCGCGAATGTTTTCACAGGTCTTGGCGCTGCTCCGAGTTTATAGCCGGCATTCCAGAGATTGGGCAGAAGGCGATAACAGTCCGGTGAACTCACCGAGCGAGTAGGGAATTGCTGCCTATAGTGCTAAAGGTCGAGCCAATCTGCGCAAGCACTAAAATTGCGTCTCGAAGTGTGCCAGGGCCGCTGTGAGCTCTTGTTTAGGCTACCGTACCGGCGGATCGTCGGCAAACACAGTGAGAGCAGCATGAAGTGCCTTTGCCCTGGTCAGACGCCTCCGGTGAATATCATTCACCACCCACGGAACCCTGTGGACCTCGATTCTATTTGTCGTAGCCAGCGCTCTGACCTAGCCGTCGCCGGTCCGGATAAAGAGTCCGATTGGAAAGTCTAAGCGCTCTTCCCTTAGCCACAAATTGTCAATTTAGTCATTGTTAATTTCAGCTATGCATGGCAGGAATCTCGCTCGTCCTGGCACCAGTGTGCAGTGCGAGGATGAACACGCCCAGGTAGTCGGGGTACTTCTCGCGCAGGACTGCGGTGATCTTGACCTCCTCTTCCGCGCTCAGAAAGCGAACACGCGTGTTGTCTTCCTGGCGCCGCCTGATGCCGTGAACGGGGTTGACCAGAACCTTGCCATTCTCTACGGCGAGAGGAAAGAGAAGCGAAAGAGACGCGATGTAGCGGCTGCGGGTTGAGTTGCTCCAGTCGTGCTCTTCAGCCTGCTCGTCGAGCCAATTGAGAAGCTCAACCCGAGTGATGCTTTCAGCGATCTTGCTGGCGAACTCCGGCGCCATACGGCTGAACTGCAATGCCTGCCCGTATGCGTGATCAGAACTACGCTCTTGGCTAAGGAACTTCTTGGCGTTCGCGACAAGCTCGGAAGAGGTCGCTTTGCGGGCCTGCGCCACCTTGGGCGCCTTGCCCTCGCGCTTCTCCGTGCGCCGCGCCTCTAGGAGTGTGTCGGGCATAAGAGTTTTAGATTCTATAAGTCTCATTTTATCAACAACATACCAAATGCGGTAGATTCCGCAAGTTGTTGATTCTAAAGACTTGAAAATCTATGCCCGACAGACTCCTAGGCGGCGTTCAGCAACTCGGCATTGGCAGTGTCACTGCTCAGCTCCCAGATTATGACTCCGCCCACTCCCTGCCGCAGGCCATAGCTGACTTTGTAGCGAATGGAGACCGTGTCTTCGTAGGTCCAGAAGTCCTGCCTGTCGAAGGCCCAGGGCGCTTGTGAGCGCAGGTCACGACAGACCTGCGATGAGAGCGCGATGGTACGTATGGCGTGATAAGGCCGATCCTCGTGCACTGCCTTTCCGGCCTGGAAAAGCCCGTGGTTTGAGTTGTTGACCCCGTTCCATCCGAAGCCGTAAAACGGCAGGCCCATGAGGAGCTTTAGTGCGGGAATTGCTGTCGCCTTGTAAGCGGCTATGCTGCTCTGGATGCTTGCGGCATGAGCTTGCGATGCGTTGGGGAACAGCGGCGCCAGCAAGCCTGTGGTCGGGCTCCACTGCCCGGCATAGTCCTAATTCATGATGCCGAAATGATCGACGAGCGGCGTGATCGCGGCGAAATCGGTGCCGAGCAGCACGGTTCGCGCCATGTGGTGGGTCACAAGTCAGAAGCGCGGAGTCAGCGCTTTTGGCCCGCAGCAGTTGCATGGATGAACCGACACCGAATGGCCTGAATCGGTTTGGTTCAAAATGTTTCTGAGAGCGCGCCAGAAGCAACCGTAAGGACAGGGCATCTTGCCTTCATGATGATTGGAAACACGCCTGAAGTCCTGCTCTGCAACCCAAAATGTTTGCTCCTTCTCAGTCCAAGAATCAGCAGGTCGATATTTCGGTCGTCAATATGCTTCAGTATTTCGGTGTGCGGTTGTCCAAGACTGACGAAGGTATGTTGTTCGCAGACTTGATATGCGTTCTGCGGCATGATCGCTTTGACTGCCTCGTAGAAATGCTCCCGAATTCGACAAATGTCCTCTGGATTACCGATTTCGCTTGACCGAATCACGTTCAGGACATCAAGTTCGGCGGAGAAGGATTCGGCCAGTGCAACAGCGGCCGCTGCGCCATGAGCCGCTTCCTGGGTGCAGTCCGACGCATAGAGGATTCGCCGAACCTGCAGTGGGCCTGCAACATGCGTATTTACCTTCGGGCCTACGGTGAGAGCTGGCTCGCTCGAGTTGCGTAGAATTCCTTCGGCAGTGGAGCCGAGGATGAACCGATCAATAGAACCTCCGCCATGCGTGCCCATCACGACGAGAGCGGGACTTCTATGGTGCGCCAAGACTGGGACCGCCTTGCGAGGGTCCCCATCAAGCAGAACCATTTCCGTGTCTTCCCGTTTAGCCGGAAGCGCCTCCGCTGCTCTTGATAGCTCATGAAACAAATCGATTCGCAATTGGCTCGAGAGCGGCTTTTCCACTTCCACTTCGAGAGCCGCCTGGGTCAGAATGAATCCATGTGCAACCACTAGCTTCGAGGCAAAGTGTGTTGAAAATGCAGCAGCATACAATCCGGCATTTTGCGATGCCCACGAAAAGTCCGTCGCAAAGATCACGGAGTCAAACCGGATCGCTGGCGTGGTCATAGGTCTCTCCTCAAAGTGTTGGATCATGGTTGAACTCCCGTCTGGAAGTTGATCGTCGCTATTGCGAAGTTATATTGCGACCGTGCGTTGGCATTGCCGATGGCCGCTTCTGTCTGCTGCAGTTCAGCCTGGCTCAACTCCACAATCGAACTAAGCCCGAGATCGTACCTCGTCTTAGCGAGATCAAGGGCGGTGTTTGCCTGCTTCAGCAGTTCAGCGGTTACAGTCACTCGCTGCAAAGCCGTATTCGCATTCAGCCACGCAGTCTGGACATCGCGAACAACCAGTTCACGAAGAGCACGCGTCTCCTCAGCCGCTGCTTGCGCTTGCAAGGCGGCCTGCGAAGCTTGCGCCGAAAATCGGAATCCGTTGAAGATGGGGATGCTCACATTTCCGCCAACGGCGCCGTACCAGTTGCTATTGAAATATTGCGATGAGCCCACAGGGGTGTCGCCGACAACTCCAAGAGCGCTGATTGTCGGAAGCAATTGCTCATGTTGTGCCTTGCTGAATTTGCGTGCCGCTAGTTCATTGAACTGCAGCGATTGAAGGTCGGGGCGGTTCTGCATCGCTTGTGCGATGAGAGCCTCGGGACTTGCGGGCAGGGACGCCAGTGAGTTCTCATCGTCCACCAGCTGAAAGTTCATCTGCCTGTCATACCCGAGTACGGCGCTCAGCGCAGCCTTGGCAGCGTCCAAATCGTTTTGTGCGTTGAGTTGCAACAGTTTTGCTTGAGACAAGTTGACTTGGGCAAAGCTCAGATCCAGATCCGACCTCAACTTCGACGAGGTAAGCGCGCTCACCTGATCGGTAAGCATCTGCCGCGCCGAAACTGTTTGCTGCGCAACCTGCAACGTCTCCTGTGCTTCAATAACGGCGAAGAACACTTGGTCGGTGGCCAGCACGATATCCTGCCGGCTCGCCTCGGCATCGGCAGTGCGAGCCTTTTCGTGCAATTGCGCAGAACCCACCAAATTCCGTGTGCGCCCGAAATCGGTGATGAGCTGGCTCATCTGGACACCCATTCCCGCGTGTTCCAACAGGGTTGAAGACGTGAGATAACCGCTGGACAATCTACTGCCCTCGTTGGCTTCGACCGCAGTCAGGTTCCCAAAGAGATTGGGCAATTCGTCGGCGCGCCGTTCGCGTACCGCCTGATGCTGAATCCTGGCGATCAGTTGGCTGATGCGCACGCGCGGGTTGTTGGCCAAAGCGATCTGCTCAGCCTGCTGACGGGTGAGCAGGGTTGGTGTACCCTCTGTTGGCGCGGGTAGTGGAGGGACGAGCGGCGGCGTCCCTTGAGCACTTGCCAATAGAGTTGTATGAACTTGTGGCGCATCCGGAAGCACGCTTTGCGCGGGCAGTTCGGTAGAGACCACGCAGATCGCCAGTGCGATATAGATCCTTATGTTTGCATTCATGCCTGGACCTCCCCAGTCGATGCGGATTGAGCATCCTTGCGATGAATCAGCAGGTAAGCGGCCGGAACCAAGAACACGGTAACGGTGACCGATACGGTGAGACCACCCAGAATGGCGCGGGCCAGTGGAGCATATTGTTCACTGCCGGGTTCCAGAGCGAGAGCCATTGGGATCATGCCAAGGATGGTTGCGAGACTTGTCATCAAGATGGGCCGCAAGCGTGCTTTGCACGCCTCGATCAAGGCTTCCTTGAGTTCCCGGCCTCTCTTGCGCAATGTTGACGTGAACTCGACAATCAGGATGCTGTTCGAGACTGCGATACCGGTGGTCATGACAATTCCCATGAGCGACATGATGTTTAACGTCGATCCAGTGATGAACAGGAATGCCAGCGCTCCGGAAAGCGCGGGCGGAATCGCCAACAGGATGATGAACGGATCGGAGAAAGACGCGAATTGCGCCATCAGGATCAGGTAGACAAGAACCACAGCGAGGATCAGGCCGATGCCGAAACTGGAGAAGGACGACTCCATGTCGCGCACTGTGCCGCGAACTTTCACCGTCACTCCGGCGGGCGGTTGCATCTGGCCAACAATCGATTCAACCTGCTTGTTGACTTGGCTGAGATCCTCGTTCTTGGGCATAACGTAGATGTCGAAGACGCGGCGCAGTTGATAGTGATCGACTTCGGTCGGCGTGTTGATTTCCTTGATGTCCGCAACGGATTGGAGCGGAGTCGTATTCAGCCCATCCGCCGACCGAAGCGGAATCTGCCGGAAGTCGGTCATGGTTTTGATTTGCGCCTCAGGATACTGGACAGTCAGCATGTAGCTGTTGCCTGTCTTTGGATCGACCCAGAAGCTTGGCGCGATCATGCCGTCGGACGTAAGCGCGGTGATGACGTTGTCCACAACATCTTTCGGAGTGACCCCGAGCAGGCCTGCGCGCACTCTATCGATGTTCAGTTCGAGCCCTGGGTAATCGAGATCCTGCGGTATGAGAACGTCATTGACTGAGTCGAGTTTCCTGAGCTTGGCCGCCGTTGCCCGAGCAAGGTCATACGCCTGGCGCAGATTGTTGCCGCCAATCTGAATATCGATGGGCGCGGGTTTGCCCTGATTCACAACCGAATCAACCAGGCCTCCGGCCTGAAAGTACGTTGCCACATCGGGAAAGCCCGCAGCCAGCTTCTCGCGCACTCTCTGCATGTATGTGTAACTTCCGGTTTTGTGGTCTTCTTTCAGACTGACCTGGATGAAAGCCGTGTTCATACCGGAGTTGGACGTGTAAATCGCTGACAAGTCGGGCGTGATTCCGATATTGGAGACGATCATATTGAGATCCTGAGGCGAAACCACGCTCCGAATATCCTGTTCCATCTTCGAGATGTAATCGTCTGTCACCTCGATCCGGGTTCCCGCGGGCACTTTCACATTCACAACGAACTGGCCGGGATCGGTGCGCGGGAAGAAGGCCTTCCCGATAAACGGATAGAGGACAAAACTCAGCAGCACGCATGCACAGATCACACTGACAACCATTCCGGCGTGTTCCAGTGCCTCTCCAACTTTCCGCGTATACCACGACTCCATGCGCCGGAAGGCAAGATTGAAGTTATCGACAACAATGCGAAAAATGCGAATCTTTCTCTTCTTGACGGCGCTTGCATCAATGGCCCTGTCCGCATCCATCTCGGCGGGAGATTCATGACCGGGGTCGATGGTGATGAACCTGGCGCAGAACAGCGGCACGACGGTCATTGCGACGGCATAGGACGCGAAGAGAGCCATGACAACCGCCGACGCCAGTGCCGTGAACAGATATTTGCTCACTCCGTAGAGCAGCAGGACCGGAAAGAAAACGATACTGGTGCTGACGGTTGCGGCTAGCACAGCCAGTTGAACCTCTTTGCCGCCGCGCTCGGAGGCAACCACTGGAGACTCGCCCATCTCCATATGACGGAAGATGTTTTCCAGCACGACCACCGAATTGTCGATGAGCCGCGACAGCGCCAGCGCTAGTCCGCCAAGCACCATGGTGTTGATGGAACTGCTTCCCAGATTCAGACCGAGAAAGGTGGCAAGGACAGAGACTGGAATCGAGATCAGGACCGCGATCGTGGCTCTGACGTTTCCGAGAAAAAGAAGAATCATCAACGCTGTGAGGCAAAGGCCGATCGTGCCCTCGTTGATAACATTTTTGACAGCCAACTTGACGTATGCCGATTGGTCGAAGACCACGTTCGTCTTGAGCACGGATGGAATATCGAGCAGGTGCGCGACGGCCTTCTTGACTCCATCGACGATGGTGATGGTGTTTGAATTGCCGCCTTGCTTCAGCACGGGGATGTAGACGGAGTGTTGCCCGTCGACACGCACGATGTTGGTCTGGAGCTGTCCGCCGTCCTTTGCCTGTCCGATATCGCCGACCATCACCGAGGCGTTGCCGACGGTTTTCAGCGGAAGATCATTGATCTCGTCCACGGCGGGCACCTGGCTGTTGGCATAGATGTTGTAGTCCTTCATGCCAATACGAACATCGCCGGCGGGAAGAATCAGATTGGATTTGTTGAGCGAATCCACCACATCCATGACGCTCATCTGGTGAGCTTCCAGCTTCACAGGATCGACGTACACCATAATCTGGCGGTATCGCCCGCCATAGGGTTGCGGAACCGACGCTCCGGGAACATTGGCGACTTGATTGCGAACGGTGAACTGCGCCAGATCCTTAAGCGCGGTTTCATTCAGACCCTGCCCCTTGAGCGTAATGAGGCACACAGGCAGGTTGGACGCATCGAACTTTAGCACCACGGGTGGGAGTGTGCCGGGTGGCAGGCGGCGAAGATTCGCCATGGCCAGATTCGATATATTGCTGACCGCCGCATTCCCATCCGTGCCGGCCTGAAAATAGATCTTGATGAGGCTGACGCCAGGCAGCGAACGGGATTCAATATGGTCGATGCCGCTGCCCAACGTGAAGAACCGTTCGTAGCTATTGGTGATGTCCGATTCAATCTGCTCTGGCGGCATTCCGGAGTAGAACGTTGCGACAACAACGACCGGGATATTGACCTCCGGAAACAGATCGACCGGCATACTCGTAACTGTCGTGATTCCGACCACAATCACAAACAGGCACATCATCAGAATGAAGAAGGGATATTTGATCGCGAAGGAGGACATTATTGAGCGCCCTCCTGCTTCGGCATGGCAATAGTGCTGATCTCGGGATGAACGGCTTGACCGGGCTGATAGTTCGCCTGACCGGACACGATCACATTCTCATGTTCGGAAAGGCCCTGGGTAATCTCGATCCGGTCAGGTCCTTGAATCCCGAGCCCGACCGATACCTTCTGGACCTTGTTGTTCGCATCCACAATCAGCACATACGGTTGCCCGCTCTCTTTGAGAACCGCACCCGCCGGGACCGTGAGTACGTCTTTCTGTTCCTGAAGAACGATCGTCGCCTCTGCGGTCATTCCAGCGCTGAGCGCGAGATCCGAATTGGGAACATCGACCTCGGCAAGCATGGTGCGGGTAGCCGTTGTCAGCTCCCGCGTGAAGCGAACGATCTTTCCAGCGATGACCTTGCCTGTGGCCTGGAGCTTAATCGCGACATCACCGCCGACTTTGATGTAGGGCACATCCTCTTCCGGTATAGGCATACGCAGCCGCAAAAGATCGCTCTGCGCCAGTCTCACCACCGGCATCGATTGCGTATTCGATGTAGTCCCTGCCTGGATCAACGAGCCCACATCCGCAAACCGCATCGTGATGACGCCGCCAAATGGAGCGGTCACGACCGAGTAGCCTTGCAGCGCGGCTACCCGCTGGTGGTCCGCATTGGAAACGCCAAGTTGCTCGCGCGCCGCTTCCAGTGCGGCCTTGGCCGCATTCACCTTCGCTTCGGCGTCCAGGTCTTTGGCATGGGAGTCATCCAGTTCCTGTTCGGCAACGAGTCCGGGACGCACCCGTGAAGCCTCTGCAAGACGCGTATATGCCGCGTGAAGCGCGGCATGGCCGGCTTCGGCCAGCGCCACTCCGCTTTGCGCTCGCGAAATCTCGGACTTGCTGTGGCGTATCTCGGCTTCCGCTCCGGCAACCTGCGCGTTCAACTCCGGCACTTCAAGGGTGACGATGACTTGTCCGCCTTTCACCCGATCGCCAATATCCACGTTGATGCGGCGAATGTATCCGGAGACTTTTGCGTGCAGCTCCACTTCCTGATAAGGCTGAAACTCGCCCGCAACGGTAAGAGTGTTGAATAAGTCGCCTCGCGTGACCGGCGCCACTGAGGCCGTCGCGGGAGGCGCAGATGTGGGCTGCTTTTGCTTGCAGCCAGTGAAGACAAGGCAGGGCAGGGCAACGAGGATCGTTGCCCCAATAACGACCGTTGAAGATCGCATAGACATGATCTGAACACCTATCGAAGTACGGATAATGTGGACGGGGTCCAAGACAGCTGTCGAGTAGCCCGGAGGAATTTCACCTCCAGGCTCTCACAGCACCGTACGTGAGACTCTCGCCTCATACGGCGCTTCATAGCGATCAGGCAACCCTTTCGCAAAGGCAGCCCTTTTCCGGAG
>Ga0255348_1000240_pt1 | contig 27676 bp, 13 predicted proteins | sample CBST25v5metaG_FD_189945 | JGI IMG/M metagenome (GOLD analysis project Ga0255348, IMG submission 189945) | Peat soil microbial communities from Stordalen Mire, Sweden - C.B.S.T-25.v5 | ecosystem: Environmental > Terrestrial > Soil > Wetlands > Peat | place: Sweden: Norrbotten County, Stordalen... | reverse complement strand
CTCCGTCCCCTACCTCTCTCCGTCTCCCGCCTCTCTCCGTCTCCCGCCTCTCTCCGTCTCCCGCCTCTCTCCGTCCCACTCATCCCTCCGTCCCGCGCCTCCCTCCGTTTTGACTTTTTCAGCAGCCTGTAAAGCCCACTGCTCCCTCCGGAGTTTTTGATTTACAGCCGTTGACGGGAGAATTGGAGTGGAGTTCTCGCTGCAAAAAAAATGCTCTGCGTGGAGATAATATCCCACGCAGAGCAAAGGTCACAGACAAGTCAGAACTGTATTCGGGCCGTCAATTCAAGCACACGGCCTGCATTACCATTCGTCGACTCGCCAAAGGTTGAGTTGGTGATAATAGCGGGGCCGTTTGTGTTGCCATTGACAATCGGCGCCAGTTGAAGAGCGTTGAAGATGTTGTAAGCGTTCACCTGCAAGCGAAGCTGCGTGTGATGCTGGAGAGCATCAATCGTAAACTGCTTGGCGAAGCTCATGTCGATGTTGGAGTAGCAAGGTCCGCGGAAGCTGTTGCGGCGGATGCCGGGCTTGTAGGTATAGTTGGTTTCGTTGACGGGCGTGTTGATCACGAAGTACGGATTTGAACCATCCGGATTAAGCGGTTTAGAGAAGTTTGAAGCCGAACCCGCTGCGTAGGGAACGGCCTCGAAGGCATTGTTAGAGCAGCTCGTGCCTGCACCGCCAAAATATTGCAATGGCCGCGTCGGACCGACAACATTCGCGCCGGGGACGAGGGGGCTTGTCTGTAAGTTCCAGGTTACCGGGGTCCACGGGAAGGCCGTGTGATGGGTCACGATCCCGGTGACTGTCCAGCCGTCCGCGGCGGCCTTCACAACCTTGTTGCTGGAATGCACATGTGGGGTCTCATAGACACCAGTAACAGTGATGCGCTGGTGCGCGTCATAATCCGACGGACCCCATTCCGAGCGGTTGTCGGCAGGGTTGGTCTGGTTGGCGAGTGAATCTGCCGCATCCCCGTTCGATACGTTGTCAAGGGACTTGGACCAGGTGTAGTAAGCAGAGAAGAACAGACCCTGGGCCACATGGCGCGTGAGGTTGACGTTGAGCGCGTTGTAGGACTGATTAGAGTCAGTCTGTGCGAAGTATGCGGCATAGACCGGGCTGTTCACCTGGGAATGAGTGAAGTTCTGATTGACCAGGCGGGCAAAATGCCGGCCTATGCTGCCTGTATAGCCAGCTTCACCGACAAAGTTGTAGGGCAATTGATATTGCATATCCAGAGAATAGAGGTCGCTGACCGGCTGCTTGGTGTTTGGCAATGCGCCATAGACCTCGTAGCTCTCGTTATTGTTGATGCAATTGCCCGCAGTGGATCCAAATTCGCACGGAAAGCCGGTGAGTGGATTAATACCAAGGCCCAACGCAGGATTGACAGGGAAACTGGCCGGCGAGGTGCTGGTGCCCATTTCATATTTCACACCCGCTGAGCCGCTGTTACTTGCGCAGCAGAGGCCGAAGCTGGCGATGTTGGGGCCGTCTTCGAGCGCGTTGTTGAAGAGGGCGATGTCCAGGTGATTGTAGGCGATGGCAAAGCCTCCGCGGACCACCAGCTTTTGGTTGAAGTAATTTGGCGTCCACGCAAAACCGACCTTGGGAGCAAAGTCATATGGTTGCTTTTTCCATAGATGGTTGTGCAATTGCAGGGTCATGCCTGCCAGTTCCTGGCCGGCAGTTGTGCCGAGGACGGGATAGTTGATCTCGTAGCCCTTGTTGCGCAGCGGCGTGAAGTACTCCCAGCGCAGACCCAGATTGACAGTGAGATTAGGCGATACCTTCCAATCGTCCTGCACATAGGCGGCCATATCTTCTGAGCGGAAGTAGCGTTGAGCGAGGGGAGCACCGCCAGTCAGCGGGTTGGCAGTGATTTGCTCATAGATAGCCGCATCGTTTGCCATGGTCCACAAACCTTGCATGGCATAAGTCGGTCTCTGGCTGCCGGAGAGGTTGTCGTTGTCCTGTTCCATGCGCAGTTCCCCGCCAGCGCGGACGGCGTGCGAGTGCCAGTTATGCGTCACCATGTCCCGCGCTTCGTGGGTATTTTCGGCGAAGACGGAAGGCGTTGTGGAGCTTGCAGTGGCGCCGAACTGAATGGCCCAGGGCAGCGTCTGCACGTTGACATAGGGAATGCCGAAATTGGTGACGCCGGCCGAGTCCCTTATACCGTTATCCGCAAAGCGGGTGCTGTTGATGCGAAATTCGTTGAGCCACGCCGGAGAGAATGTATGGATATAGATGATCGTTGCAGCGGAGTTGAGAGGTTTGAAGGGCAGGTCGGCCTGCGGACGAGAACCTGCCGCGCCGCTTGTGCCATAGTTGTCCAACTTGGTGAAGTAGACGCTGCCGGCGAGCAGGTCCTTGGGCGTGATCTGCCAGTCGCCGCGCGCGTTGAACTGCTTGCCGCGGCTGTGGGCCGGCACATAGAGCTGCGCATTCTCAATATCGGCATTGCCGACCAGCCCGCCGCCAATCTGGTTATTCGCGGGGAAGACGCCAATCTGTGTTACGCCACCGGGAGTGAGCGAACCGATGTCGAGTGCCGGAGTCCCGGCAGCGGAGGTGACCACGTTGCAATTGACGCCGAGTGTAAGTCCATCGCACTTTGGAGTGAGAATTGCCCTGATTCTCGGCAGTACGCCTGGGTCGCCAAAAATGGCAGCGCTCACACCACCCGCGCGGTTGGCTATCACGGCTTTGCGATAATCGGGAGTCTCCACATAGGAGCTGACCTGGTTGTTACTGGCGGTTGTGAAACCGGCAAAGGAAACGAAATAGAAAAGCTTGTTGCGTACAACTGGACCGCCTAAGGACGCGGCATAGCTTCGCTGATCGTTGATGACAGTCTCTGGCAACGCATTGTTGGGACCACCCCATTTGTTTGCTGAGTTCAGGCCAGTTTCGTCATAGAGGCCAAAGAGAGAACCATGAAGAGAATTGGTACCGCTCTTGGTGACGATTTTGATTTGCGCGCCGGAGTTGCGGCCGTCGGATGCATCAAGAGAGGTGGAGACAATGGTCATTTGCCCAATGGCTTCCATGCTGGGCGAGACCACAGCAGAGCCGCCGTGGGTAAGCGAGTTGACGCTCACGCCGTCCACGTTGAAGGTGTTGTCAGCCTGCCGCTGTCCGGCGGCGGAGATCTGAACTTCGTTTTCAGTTTGGAAGATGCCGGCGTTGGAACCGCCAGGACCGGCGGCGTTGGGCAGATAGATAGCCCCGCCCGTTCCGTTGCGCGCGCCATCGCCCGTGATTCCGGGCGCAGTGCGTAATAATTCATAAGCGTCAGCGCCAAAGGTGGGCAGACGCTGAATCTCCTCGCTGCCGAGGGTGGTGCTGATGCTTGCGTCAGCGGTTTGCAGCAACGGGACGTAATCGCCGTTGACCTGAATCGACTCCGATGCCCCGCCAGCTTGCAGGGTTACATCCACATTGCGCGGGGTTTCAGCGGAGATGGCCAGATCGGTCAGTTTGGTGGTCTTGAATCCGACAGCCGCAACTGTGAGGGAATAGCTTCCCGGCGCTAATTCGCTGAAGTGATACGCGCCGGTGTCACTGGTTGTGGAGGTCAGCGTCTGCTGCGTGGCCGAATTGATGAGCGTAACGGTCGCGTGGGGAATGACCGCCTTGGAAGCGTCTAGAACCGTGCCTGAGAGGCTGGAGCCGAACTGGGCATGAGCCGGCACTGCCAGGAGGACGAGCAGTAGAAATGCCGGCGTCCACCAGGCGATTCGCGCGGAAAGGGTCTTCGTCCTCGTCCGCATTTGGTTCAAATGAGTTTTTAAATCAACAACTTGCATACTGATCTCCTAAAGGTGAGTTACGGTGGTTCACGGAGCAATTTCGCTCTGCTGAGAGCGAGGGTTACATTGAGCGCTTTTGCGCAACCGATTGCGCACAGAGATATTGGTACTCCTATCAGGATTTTGTTGTCAACTGTCTTTTTATGCAGGGGGCGGCTGCGGGGCGCTGGAGCGTCCGGATGCCCCTCAATTCCCCATAAATGGCCTGTTGCGCAAGCTACGGGGAACTCGTGCTCTTTGAAGGGCGGTCAGGAGGGATCTGTCTTGCGTCACGCGGGGAGCAAAAGCGTGAATTGCCCGCGCTGGCAGTTCGGGGGTTGGCGCTTTCCGCTGCCTGGCTTTGGCGGAACTAATACGACAGTTGCATATCTCTCAAATCTCGGGAAGTCCGTGAAGGTCCGGGCCTGAAGGCCCTTCAAATAGATCCCGATTCAGAGGGCTGAAGCCCTCTGCTCCCTCCGAAGTCTTCGATCTGCAACTGTAGTACCAGAAAGAAACAGGATAGCGACGATGTTGCAAATCGAACAGCCTAAAGGAATCGCGCGGGGAGATCCTTTTGGATCGAGTGCGGCGAGTTCGGCTCCGCTGCGCGGAGTTGGCGAGTTCGCAAGTTGGCGGGTGGCATCGGCCTAGTCGAGTTTCATTCCTTCCGCAGGTCTGAGAAGCCGACAGACGACCATGGTGGAATTGCGAGAACTCGGATTTTTCATGCCTATTGATCCGGCAAGAAAGGAGTGGCATTGTCTCCCACCCATTCCCGCAAAAAACGCGGGAATGGATGGGGCACCCGCACAGTATTTAGTTGCCGGATCAATAGCGAGTGGAGGAGCGCTCAATCTCGGTCGAGATACCAGGGAATGTTGATGACGATAATGCGCCTGTTGCCGCGGAGAAGCAGGATGACCTTCAGCATATCGGCGCGGCGGTTATGGAGCAGATTTTCCCACCAATGGTGCACCACCAGTTCCGGCACCAGCACACAAACCTTGGTAAAGGTAGACTCGCGTTCCACGGAAAAAATGTAATCGACCACGGGTCCGAGGACGTAGCGGAAGGGCGATTGCAGAATCTTGAGAGTAGGGACGCACTTGCCGGCGGCACGCAGGGGCGCGGCTACATCGGTCTCCCATGCCAGGGAGATCGGGTCCGGATCGTCGCCGGCCTGCACGTGGACACAGCGAATATCGCTGGACATGCCGAGCGCAAAGGAAAGCGCCTTCTCGGTCATGCGGCTCCACTGGTCGATGGGCAGCACCACGATGGGCTGGGTGATCTGGGCAGGCGCGATGGGGCGGTCGAGCGCGGTGTCGCGGTCCACGCCGACGTAATGGCGATGAACGGCGCGCATCAACAGGATCATGACGACAATCAGAAGCGCGGTGATCCATGCGCCCTGAGCGAATTTGGCGACAAGCACCACCACGGCGGTGATGCCCGTAGCAACGGCGCCCAGTCCGTTGACGGCCATGTGAACGCGTGCACCACCCTGACGCTTCCAGTGCATCACCATGCCGGCCTGCGAGAGGGTGAAGGCCATGAATGCGCCGACGGCGTAAAGCGGAATGAGGCGGTCGGTGACGCCGCCGAAGACAATCAGCAGGATCGCCGTGAGCGCGACCAGCACATAAATCCCCCAGGAGTAGAGCAGCCGGCGGCCGCGCAGCAGAAAGATGTGAGGCAAGTAATCGTCGAGGGCGATGACGCGGGTGAGACGCGGGAAATCGGCAAATGCTGTGTTGGCAGAGAGCGCGAGCACCAGCAGCACCGAGGCGATGGTGATGTAGTAGAAGGCTCCATGTCCCATGACGGCTCGAGTCAGCATGGAGAGCACGCTCTCGTAGCCGGGACCTTCGGGGTTGGTGGCGGCGATGCCGTAGGAGCGGCAGAGCAGAGCAATACCGGCCAGCAGCACTGCCAGCAGGGCAACGATGATGGTGAGCGTGATCTTGGCGTTTTTGCGCGTGTCGTCGCGGAAGGCCATCACGCCATTGCTCACTGCCTCGACGCCGGTCATGGCGGTGCAGCCGGAAGAAAAGACTTTCAACAGAAGCCACAGGCTGACAGCTGTGGTGGCCGCGGGCAGCGGGGGCAGCGCCGTGACAGCATGGGGCGGCCCGGCGCTGTGCAGCACTTGCCACAAGCCGACGCCGATGACTATCAAGAGAGTTCCCGCGAAGAGGTAAGTGGGAATCATGAAGACCACGCCGGTGTCGTGGACGCCGCGCATATTGATCACAGTCAAAATGGCCAGCACCAACAGGCATAATTGCAGGGTGTGGGGCTGCAGGCCGGGAGCGGCGGAGATGAGCGCGCCCACGCCGGCAGAGATGCCCACGGCGGCAGTGAGCGTGTAGTCGATCATGAGCGCGGCAGCAGCCAGCAGCCCCGCGCCCTCGCTCAGGTTCCGGCTGGCCACGGTGTAAGAGCCGCCGCCCTGAGGGTAGGCGTCGATGGTTTGGCGATAGCTGAAGTAGACAATGGCGAGCAATGCCACGATGGCCGCGCTCACCGGCACAATGTAATGAACGCCGAGGAGACCGAGCGGAATAAGCAGCGTGAGCGCGGCCTCGGGGCCGTATGCGGCCGAGCTGAGGGCGTCCAGCCCAAAGACGGGAATGCCGGCGACCGGGCCGATGTGTTCGGCGCGCTCTTCGCTGTTAGCCAGCGGCCGGCCGAAGAGCAGATTCAACATGCGGGAAGATTGGGCCATGTTATGTTGTCCGGCATTGGAAAGAGACGGCTGCCGGATAACTCGATCCTATACGATTGGTTGCGCTCAGGCTTTGCGAACGGCAGGCTTTCGCTTAGGCCTTCGCGAAACGCTCGACCATTTCATCTGCAGGTATTCAAACAGTTGGGTAGTTGATAGTCCGCGAAGTTTTTCCATAGATTGCGCTGAAATCACGTGGCGCTTGCGAATCTCGGCTTCGCGCCCCGCGAACAGCGTCTCGACAATGTGCTGACCCAACCGGCGGTAACTCTCGAATTGCGATTCCGAAAACCACTGATCCACGGTAGATTGGTGCGGAAATGTCGCGTGGCACGTTTGATAGTTCAGCACGTCCGCCGGTTCGTTTCCTGTCAGCGACGCTTTGATGTACACGAATACTCCCTTGCCTCCTGTTGGGTCTGCCGGGTCGACTGGGTCGGCCATGTCGTAGTGTATGGTGCCCAGCACGCAATGCTGCGCGGTCAGTTTCTTGTCGCCGTTTACGCCGCTTCTTTTGGGAATCAGCGGCGTTGTGTCCACTTCGATCTCGACTCCAATGTCTTCGCGACACTTACGGATTGCATTTCCCAGATCGTCGAACGCGTAGTCAGGGTCAGCGCCCGCGTCGCACGCCACGATGAATCTGCAGCGCCGCTTCACCAGCTCGTAGACTCCAAGATTCTCGAAGTGGCCCCCGTCGGAGAGATAGACATACTTGGCGTTGTCATTCGTCATGCCGGTCAATTCGCGGAGTAACTGATCCAGTCCAACTTTTGGGCCTGGGTCGGTCCAGGTCTTTCTGTTCCTCGGATTGCCCGCCCAGAAGCCCAGGCGCACATTGAAGAATGTCATCAGTAGCGCCAGCGACGGCACCGAATGATATCCCATATTAGGGCTGGCCGCAGCTCCAGAGATACTCATCGCCGTTCCCACGTACAACCCGTTATTCGCATAACCATAATTTTCGGTGGGACGAAAGGCAAACTTTGTTATGTCGTCAACTTTCTTCAGCGCTTTGTCGATGGCGTAATTCTTTTCCAGGTTCCGTTGCTCGATCCAGGTGTCAAAGCCGCAGCGAAGAGGCGTCATTGGAAAGGATTCCGCTTTTCGTTCCTGCCAAGCTAAATCTCTGGTACTTACCAGATTCAGAGTTCCATTGAGAATGGGCAGCGGTCCCGAATATCCCTCGGAACTGCGCAGAGCGGAGAGGAACAAATCGTCTCCGGAATCCAGCCCGGAAAACGAATTCGGCTGGCGTCCGTGATGCGTCGCTCCCAGATAGCAGCGCACCAGCCGGTTCCTGTACATCAGGTTCATCGAGAACTCGTTCAAGTCAACTCTATACGACAGCCACAAACAAACCAGGAGAACCACGGCACAGACTGGAATCAGCCACGCACTGGTCACAATGCTCAGAATCTTGAAGTGGGCTAACAAGTACGACGGTACTCCATGAGGAGCCGATGGGGATGATAACGATGTTGTCCCGCTGAGTGTCACTGCACCGGCCGCGACATTCCCGCTTACCTTCAGCACCCAGTTGGCAACCTTCTCAACCGTGGGACTCTCCGCGAGAAAGAGATTCCACGCTTCCGCCATTTTTGTATTTGCCATGTAGCAACTGGCCAGTATCAGTTCCAATGAGAGCGATAACAAGGAGACCAGCCCAACGATGAAGATATAGGGCGTGAGGGAAAGCAACTTTACTTTGACACCACCGGTTTCAACGTCACCTGTTTTATCGCTCTTTCCTCCCAATACTCCAGCCGCCGTGCTCGCAATCCACGCCAGTCCTCCGGCCTTCAGCCAGCCACGCATCCACAGCAGTCCCACCGGCGCATAGATAGCCAATCCAAATCCTGCCGTCCAGATGATGGCCAGAATGAGAATCCATGCCACCACCCGCGACCACCATTCGCGGTAGGGATCGTAAAACGTCCGTCCCATCAAACCAACATGGAGGGCAGTCGCCGCCAGAAAAACCAGCAGCATCAACGGAACTCCCAGGCTCAGTTCGTGCCAGTCCGCCCCGCACCATGCGCTCATGGGCACGAATGCATGGTGAACCACGACCTTCATCAGCAGCCCGCTGACCGCTCCGGTGGCGAGGGACGCCAGAACCCACCCCATCTTCGGGTTGTGCAACCACCCCAGCCTGTATCTCCGCAGCCACTCCACAAATTGATGCCGAAACTGATGGCTTTCGTCATTGACAGCCTGTTGGCGCGGCGCAAGCAGCGAGCCGATAACCAGCGGCAAGCCGAACAGCACCATCCCTCCGAGAGGCCACCAATGCGCGGGCAAGGCGTCCCATTTGACTGCGTTCGGCCACAGCCAGGCCGTCAAAACCCACAGAGCTACGGAGAAAGGAGCAACAATCGACAGAAGCACCCAGCGCTCCTCCTGCGGAGGAAGCCACGCCCTGGTTCGCTTCACTTTCTGCTTTGGGTCAGTCAGGCCGCGCAGGTTTCGCGCGCCCACAGCCAGCGCCCAGGTCAGGAGGACGAAGACCACGAAGGGCGCCGCGCCCATCAACTCGACAGGCAAGAAATGGGTCAGCCAAACCGCAATGTAAGGAATCAGGAGCAGCGCAAAGAGAAACAAAATCAGAATTGTCTGAATAAGTAACAGATTGCGAAGATAGATGGTGATAAGGGTCCATGTGTCAGCGCCCAGCGCACCCAGCCGCGGCGTTAAGTAGTTACTGTACTCGCGCAGAAAGTGAATCGGCGGCGGCTCGGTATGCGACTTGGCATCCTGCGACTCGCGCTTTCTTACGCTCTCCAGCCGCTCGGTCCGCGTGGGCCGCAGCTCCTCTTCGACGACATCAATTCCATCGCGGGGCGCCTGACCCTCCGGCAGCTTTTCTTCCTCCGGCCCAGGGCGCTTGATCCACGCTTCCAGCCAGTTGCCGATGTAACCACCTCCCGAAACTGTCGAGAGATAGTCGAAGGTGCGTACCTTATTGAATTTCGCCAGCCCCTGGAGTACGCCCAGATTGAACGTTGCGCTACGGATGCCGCCGCCGGAAAACGCCAGACCTGCCAGCTCCATTTGACGGGCCTGGCCCACCACCAAGGTCGCTTGATCCGCCGCATCCTTGCCTTCCTTGTCCTTGCGCCGAAATGATCGTGATTCCTTGGCTATCTGTTCTACGCTCTCCCACGTCGAGGCAGACCGCGAATCCAGGTGGCCTTCAACCTTCCGTTTTTGGCGCAGCGCATCAACTTCTACCAGCTCTTCCGCCAACGCCTCGGCAAAGCTCACCGCGTGTTCATGATTCAAGAGGTTAGGCATCAGCTCCTTCTTTCCGCATTCAAGGGGAGATTGCGATGTTTGGAGTCAAGCAAGTTTTATTACGCGATACTTGATGCGCGGCTCTCCGCGCATAGGTCAGCGGCAACCTATGCCATCCGGTTCATTTTTCGAGAGGCCGCTTCATCGCCGGATTGATACCTTGCGGGATATTCCCTTAGTCCTCTGACCGTATAAATTCGTCTTTTGGCATTTGCGGTATCCCACCCATTCGCCAGGAAAAAGGCGAATGGATGGGGCACGGAATTGGCAAAGAACAATCGGTCAGAGACTTGGAGATTTTGGGAAGCCCCGCTCGCAGAAACCAGATTCAGAGGGATTAAAGGGAAGGCTCATCTCCGCTGACTATCTGATATTCCGCTTGAGGCGAAACGATAAAGGAGAGTGTTATAGGTTGTCAATAAATTGTTTTTTGAGCGACAGCAGGCCAATTCGGATGAACATTCCATCGGGAGCTATAGCCAGCTCGATTTTTGCATGTTTACGTGAACCCCATCTTAAGCATCGGGGTCCATCCCCGGCATCCGTAGCTTCGCCAACTCGAGAGCTTGAAGCACGAATGAGTTCCATGCGAATACACGATGATATCCAAAGAATGGATTCTTCGAATCGGTCGGCAAATACTCCTGACTTGTCGGGAATTCCTCGTCAGTGTGGATTTCAGCCCAGAGCCGGTTCGCAATCGCATGTTCCGCCTTTTGCCATCCGTGTAACTTGCCCGTGACATAACCGCAGACTTCGAGCCGCATCCAACTGCCGCCGTTATAGTAAACGCCGTCGGCCGCCTTGCAGGCATAGCTGGCCGCGTAGGAGTCACTTACCATCGGGTGCCACTTTTCCGTGAAGTAACTCCACTGTGTCTTTGTTCCGGACAAGCCGATAAAGATTGGTCTGACCGAGCCTCCTTCCGCCGGATAGGGGCAGTCGCCTCGCGGTAACATCACCGGAATGTGGCTGAGGTGGTTGACGACCATATCATCCGTCAGGATTGCCCGTTTAAAGAGCCAAAGTGAAAGAAACTCGGGAAAGATATCGGAAAATCCTATTGCGTCATGTATATTGCGAGCCGGAATGAGAAAGCCGCGGCTTGCATCATAGTAACTGCGATATTCTTCTTCCGCTTTAGCAATGTAACTCTCCGAGATGGATGCGCTCACTTCCGGGATCTGAAGTTCGCGGATCACTCTGAGCAGTACGGCAAGCATTCCCTGGTTCTCACAAAGAATGTTAGTACCCTTCGGATAGCTAATCACGTCGAGTTGACCAATGACAAACTGAGCAGTGCAAATGGCTTCGTGCCTGGGGTCGTAAGCGGCCAGACAGTATTCAGCGGCCCGTCGCACTTTATCCATCGGCAGCGCGGTACCAAATCGGCGGTGATTGAGCAGCGCCCACATTAGCCACAGAGGGGTTGAGTCATTGGATTTGCGCTCGACGTTTGCAATGCCTGGTTCTACAAGCGTGTTGATCGCTCCGTCGGCGCCCTGATTCTCGCCCCAAAGGTCAAAGACCTTCTCGTTCAGTTCGCGGTTGTGAATGCCGTTGAGGGCGTAGAAGCTATCGCGCAGATACATCTCCCCGGCGGCCGAATACCAAATGCTCGGAGCTAGTATGGGACGAGTGCTATCCTGTTCAGCATTCCAACTCAGCATCATGACATCTGCATAGAGTACCTTCTCCGTCTCGCCGCCTTTGAAGCCGAGCGCCTCAGCCAGGCGAAGCTGACTTGCGAGCCGATAACCGCGAAGTGTGTCGGGAATCGCATCGCTCGCAAAGATGAAGACGGTTCTTGTTTGCGTGCTCCCCATCTCCAGGCGATGGTAGGGTTCGCTCCGAGTCGCAACACGAGAAAGCTCAATATTTCGCACTTCGATTGAAAGCGGTTTATCGCTGCGACCATCGTTCGCGCACCCGCTTTCAAAATCAGCAAGCGAGAAGGCAAGAGCAGCGCCTGTGCCTTGCAGCGCGGGAACCACAAAGGACTGATGAAACTCGCTGAAACTCGATGGAGACGCCGGCGCCGTGTCATCAAAGAGCGTGAGATCGTTGAGTTTCTGAAACTGATTGTCCACGTCCCACGCGTGAACCTGAATCGGAGCCGCGGAGCGATACTTCAGATGCACGGAATAAATTTCGCCTCCGGTTGCGGGAAATGGCAAAAGTGCGAAATCATTTTTGGCCGCTGGAGACAGCGTGACGATGCCGTTATTTTGCTTAACCTGGATTTCTCCGTTTCTCTTCCACAGGGAAGCCACGGGGAGATTGATTGGAGTGCGGGAACCCTCGCCGGACAACTGGACCGTCGCTTCGCCGAATGTTTGTTGGATAAACGAGCCTTGCTGGGCGTGATCGGCGACTTTGGGAAGTAAGTAGAGGTTGAGATCTGGAATGCTGACTGGCGCGGGCTTCACGGGCGTTCCGTCTCGCCGTATGATCCGGCTCCATTGATTGCGAAATCCCGAATCGGTAAGCAGCCCCACGGTAACTCCACCGAGTGTGCGGAAACCGGCAGCGGGGAAATACTCATGCAGCGCTCCGCCCTTGCAATCCGCGTGATCGAAACTCCAGAGTTTTGTAGGATCCACCTCAGGCTCCAAGCGATTAGTGAGTTGGTAAAATAGCGTGAACATATCAGCCTGACACAACTGAATCGTCTTCTTTACCACTTGCGATGGCATAACTTGGTACAAGACATTGACAAAGACGGTTGTACGAAGGTTCGCGAGTTGCATTTTTCCGGTGAGCTTGATTCGCGTTTGATCTCCGCTCCACGATGTGGCTTTCCAGTCATCGGTCCGGTCTTCGAGACTGCGCTCGCTGTTTTGGAAGATAGCTGAGAATTCGCCGCCTGCATGATGCCGCGCGATAGCTTGACCGCGATAGACGATTGTAACTCCATATCCACTTTGTGCATCCCCTGTCACCTGGAGAGAAACAAGGCCGGAGTCATTTGGTATAGCGGCGTGCAATGACTGAGGCAGAAGGGTTGCTGCAGTCGTGAGGGCCGAAAGGGCAAGAAACTCGCGGCGATCCAGTTGTCCAAAGCTGACCATATTCTTTTGTTCCTCGCGTTGTTTGGGACTCTTCATACCAAGTCGTCATCTTTGCAAAAAAGGACCGGCTCAAGTTCACGGCAGGTGTGATGATGTTGTGGGAGCCTGCGGCTGGAAACTGGCCGCCCGCTCGCGTTGCTCGCGGAGCGCCTTGTCGCGTTGCGCATCCAACAGTGTATGTGTTTGCTTGGCTTCCTGTTCGGCTTTGGAGCTCAGGCCCAGATGCGCATAAACCCTGCTCAATTGGTAGTGAGCGGACGAGGAGTTAGGATTCAATTCGATGACATGCTCAAGCGCCGGCCGAGCCTGCGGCCAATTCTGTTTCGCCGCGTAGAGCTTGCCCAGTTCATAAGATGGATCCGGGGAGTTGGGTTCCAACCGCGCTGCCTTTTCAAGCGCAAGGATCGCCTCCTGCTCGCGTCCCAAGCGACTGGCCAACAGGCCAAAGTAATACTCCAGCAAGTAATGGCCGGGGAGTTTCTGCCGTGCATCTTCAAGGACGCGAATGGCCTCGATGTCATTGGCTTCGCGGGCATAGGTCTGCGCAATGCCGACATAAGCGGCATCGAGTTGCGGATCTGCTTCGAGCGCCGCGCGGAAGGCATCGCGCGCCGCATCGTAGTTGTTCTTGTTCATCTCAACCGCGCCCAGACGCAATTGGAGGGGCGCAGTCGCGGAGGTCTCCCCCATGCCGGTCCGCACAATCTGGATCGCCTCGTCGTTACGATCCATGTCCATCAACAGACGCGTGTAATCAAGCGTTCGGTCGGGGTTGGAGGGGTCGGCAACCAGAGCGGCGCGATAAGCTTCCAAGGCCTCGGGGATTTTTTGCTGCATCTCGAATGCCGAGCCGAGGAACATGAGTGTGTCGGCATGCGCAGGCCGCTCGGCGTGCAACCCCGCCAGAAGCGTGGATGCCTCTGCGGGCTGGTTGTCATAGAGCAGCGCCAACGCCAAGTTATAGCGATTTTCCCAGGACGGATCGAGCGTAGCAATTCGCCGGAAGCAGTGGACCTCCTGGCGATAGAACGCGTGCTGACTAAGAAGCACGGCGATCGAATACTCGCGCGAGGACGGAAGCTGGTTGGCTTTTTCCAGGCGCTCGATAGCGCTGTTTGCATCATCCACGTGGCCCATGCGGATTTCCGCTTCGATCAATCCGGCGCCAGCCTCCGGATCGTTGCCGACTAACTCGCCGGCGCTGGATGCCTCCGCCAGCGCTTCGCTATCGCGGCCTGTGGCGAGCGCAAGCAACATGAGATAGTAATGGGCAAAATGATCGTTGGGGTCCAGGCGCGATGCCGCGCGCAGCTCAGGCTCAGCGCTGACAAAATCCTTTGAGTTAAGCAGATTGAAGCCGAGATTTCTGTGCGGCGCCGCTTGCGAGGGGCCTAGGCGGATTGCGTTGCGATAGTGGCTGTCGGCAATGTCGATGTGGCCGAGCCGGGTCTCGGTAATCCCTAGGAGGTTTTCGACGGTGGCGTTGCGGGGCGCAAGGCGATGCGCTTCTTGCAGCTTGACCAGCGCCTGATCGAATTGCCCTTCGCGAAAGAGCCTAACGCCTTCGTCCAACGCGTTGGGCTGCGCGCTCAACGAGAGTGCCAAGGCAACGAAAGCAAGCGGAAGAGCAGTCAGGCAACAGCGTTTCATCGTTTTGCTCCCTGGTCTGCGGCGTCACCGGCGGAAGGCGTGGCCATTTTTTCGTTTTTGATGGCCTTCACCTGGGCAAAGACCTGAGCCGCTTGCGCGGTCTTGCCCTCAGCGCGAAGGACCAACCCAAGCTGAAAGTGCGCAGAGCCGTCGCGGTCATGCGCTACCGCGCGCTTCAACATCTCCTCGGCGCGCGCGTAGTTCTTTTCGATCACATACGCGCGACCCAGTTGCAGATATGCCGGCCATAGATCGGGCATACTGCGAATAGCCGATTGGAGATGCGGAATCGCCTCGGCGTCGCGCCCTTGAGCCACCAGGATTGCGCCCAGTTCCCCGTTGGCCTCGGGATGGCCGGGATCGAGTTCCAATTCCCGCGTCAGCTCCGGGAGCGCATGATCCGCATCGCCGTGCTTCCAGTAGAGGTGCCCGAGCCAGAAATGAACGCCGGGAAGATCGGGGCGCGCGGCCGCAACGGCGAGATATTCGGCAATCGCTTTGTCGTCCTCCTGCAAGCCGTCAGAGGCTTCATTCGCCATGGTGAGACCGGTGTATAGCTGGCCGAGCATCTGATGGACATGATAGGAATCCGGCACGACCTCGATCATGCGAGCAATTTGCGCCATGGAAATCTGCTGGCGCATCATGGCCAGATCGTAGCGCGCCATACGGTCGCGCGGATGAGTTCCCAGCCAGCCCAGGAGCAACGTTTCAGCATCGTCATAGCGGTGCTGGTGCATGGCCGTCATTGCCCTGGCAAAGCCGGTCGCGGACGAACTCAGGCTTGACCGGACGAATTTAATTTTTTGATACGCTTGCGACGCATTGTCCTCGTCGCCGACTAGCGCAAATAAAGCCGCAAGAGCGACATCTTTGGCCGGACTGTAAGTTGGGTCTGCCTCCAGCTTCCGCGCCGCTTCGCGACACAGCGGTGGGAGTTCGGCACCGGCCTCGTCGCTTTTCACGCTGCGGCCAATGCGGTCTTCTACTGGAAGCCCCAATGCGTCCAGCGTCTCGCTCCGGTCGATTTCGATGGCTTTCTGGATACGCGAAAGGCCTTCCCCCGGTTGCTGCATGAGGAGCAGCAACTCTCCGTCGCGGGCCAGCGCGGAAGCGGATTGCGGCGCTAGAGTCATGGCTTCTTCCAACTGCTCCTGAGCGGCAGGCAGATGGGCTTGCTGGAGAAAAACTTCGGCCAGTTCCAAATGCGCGTCGAGCAGGCGTGGGTCGCGCTCGATGGCGCGATGAAGATGGCCCTCAGCCTTGGTCCACTCGCGTTCCCCGGCATAAGTCGTTCCGTAGATCAGGTCGGAAAGCGCTGTCCCGGAGGATTCATCGAGTAACTGCTCAATCTGCTGGACGGCGGCCTTGCCATAGGCCTCGCCGAGCGCGAAGAGCAGATCGGGATCGTCGGGAAACTGCGCGGCAGCTTTGCGCAGTTGAAGGAGGGCCGCATCCGTTTGCCCTGCATCCCAAAGCGCTGTTCCCAGCCAGCTTTGCGCCAGCTTATCCGCGGGGTCTTGCCGAATTGCTTCGCGTAGAAGCGCGGCGGCTTGCGCCGGCCGATGCAACTTCACATCGTCGATTCCAAGCCAGAGGCTCACGCCGCGCATACCGGGCCTCAACTTGTTGGCTGTTGTCAGAGCTTCGGCTGACTTATCGAATTTTGCCTGAGCGTAGTAAACCAACCCAAGGTTGATGTATACCTCGGGCAATTCCGGTTGAAGCTGCAAAACTGCCTTATATTCACGCACGGCGTCATCAAGCAGGCCTTGCTGCTGATCCTGCTGCGCCGCAAGGAAGTGTTGCTGCACCGTGGAGCCGGCCTGCTGCGCACTGCTCGACGACAGCAGCGCACCGGCAAAGACGATGACACCGGGGAGCAGCAGAAAGCGGCATGAAAGGGTAAAAAACATAGGCTGATTTTATCTCCCGGACCTCTGCGAGGAGGTCCGGGAGATTCTGGTTTCTTAGAACGCTACTCGCAGATTGGCTTGAATGCTGCGTGGACCGTTCTGCTTGCTATTGCCTTCACCAAAACCATTTCCTACGTTGTCGTCCGATACTGTCGTGTTAAAGCCTGTATATTGTCCAGGCCGGTTGAACGCGTTAAAGAACTCCACTCTGAGGACCGTCTTCACTCTCTCCGTGTACATGGGAATCTGTTTTGAGAGGCTCAGGTCTTCAGCGTGACTTGCGAATTCGCGCACCGTGAGTGCTCGCGGCGCGTCGCCAAAAGTATAGCTAGGTGCCAACACAAACGCCGCCGGATTCAATCTGCGGCTTACCCCCCCTATGAATCCGCTGCCAGAGAAGCCGTTCATCTTCTGCCCCGGAACGTAGTTGGGGCGAGCGGCGGCGCCAAGATTACCGGCGAAGATTCCAGAGTTCCAGTTTCCCTCATTCACAGAAAGAGGCGTTCCGCTCTGATAGGTCTGCACGCCGGCAAACTGCCAGCCTCCTACGAGCACATTGACAATGCCTCCCACGTTAGCCAATGGCTTTCCCTTGCCGAACGGCAGTTGATAGGTGTAACTCAGAATGAGGCGATGCGGCATATCGTACTGGCTAAGCCCCTTCTCGACCTTCAGGTTGTAGGTGTTCAGCGCGCCACCGTTGCCATTGCCGTTCCAATTCGCCTGGGCCGGATACTCCGAGTCGGCATTGGTAAGAGTCTTCGACCATGTGTAGCTTGCGAGCAACGTAAGTCCTGCCGAAATGCGCTTTTCAGCCCTGACCTGCAAGGCGTGATAGGTATAGACGCCGAAGGGATCGGACATGGTTACAGAATCCACTTGCGCACTAGCGTACTGCGGGAACGGCCTCAGAGCCTGCGAAACCGAGCCGCTGAATCCCGCATAAGGCGCCGCCACGGTCGGGAAGCCCGCGCATGGCGTACTGGCGCCTTGCGCAGTGATGTCTTGAAGCAGACAATCGCCGCGCGCCATGTTGGCAGGAAGTCCCTGGTTTGGGTCGTGCATGAAGGCCTGCAGGTGATCGCCATGATCGCCGACATAGGCCACATCGAGCAAGAATTTTCCAGGGAGTTGCTGTTCTACATCCAGAGTCCAGGTTTGTGTAGTCCCAGGTCGCGCTGTTTTGGAGAGAATGACAGTCGGTCCTTGGCCGTTCATCCCCGCTGGATTGATGAATGGGGGCGTTGGTCCAGGGTAAGCCGTAATCTGCGAGAGAACGACCGCCGGAGTCTGTGTACTGGCAGAGCCGGGGTAGCTATAACTCCCAAAGAATCCCTGGGAGTCGTTTTCGCCGAAGCCGCCGATCTTCAGGTTTTGATAGTAGATTCCGTACCCCGCGCGAACCTCTGTGCCGGGCCTGACCTGATAGGCAACACCGATGCGCGGGCCATACGAATCTTTGAAAGTGTCTTGTGAACCGTCTGAGCCTGTTCTGCCCGTGCCGCTGCCCAGGAATTCATAGGCTCCAAGAATTCCGCCCGCTCCAGGATTGGGAAGGGTGGGATTCATGAATGACTGCTGGCCATGAGCTTCAGTTACCGGCGTGGGTATTTCATACCGGAAGCCAAGATTGGCAGTCAGCTTGGGAGAGATTTTCCAGTCGTCCTGCACAAAGCCAGCGTAGTATTTCACTCGCCATCCGAGTTCCTCGGGCAGTGCGATTCCTCCGCCGGAAGCGGCTCCCAGATAGAAGCTCGCATACCCGAATCCAGAGTTGCTCTGCCCTGGGATACTCCCATCCCAGGTGCTGGTTTGGCCGGAGCCGAAGTTGAAATTTCCGGAGGTATTTGTCAGGATGTCAATGTTGAACTCCTGCAAGCGCGCTTCCACGCCGAACGTGAAGCTGTTACGGCCACGCTGCCAGGAAAGATTGTCATTATACTGGTAGGTGTTGTCGTAAAACTGATCGGCTCCATTGCTGGGGATGGCTGCCCGGTTCGGATAGTCATAATTGAAAACCGGAAAAGTCGTGTTCATGACTCCCTTCAACCCAAGTTTGCTGGGGTAGTTTCCTCCGTAGCTTCCAATGCCGCTGAACTCCTGACGATAGCGGCGGCTGAAGCCCGCATTGAAATGGTTCAAAAGGTTTGACCTGAAGATGTAGTCGTAACCGAAGCGCAAATAGTGTGTTCTCTGGTTGGTTGAACTGGCATCGAGGGGTGCGCCGTTAATGACGTAGCCGGTGGGGCGCCAATCGTAGTCATAGCTGCCGCTGATCTTCTGTTTCGCCCCAATGTTCTGGTCGATGCGAATTTCGTACATATTGGCATTGGTTACAGCCAGCGACGTTTGCGAGAGATTCTGGTAGGGCGAAGTCACGCCAGCGGGCGCCTGAGGCATATATGGGATCGATGCCTTAAAGACCGGATCCTCCTCTGACGCGGGAATCACATTAGTGGGATTGGCGGCGCCGCCATACGGCACGCACTCCTTTCCCTGATTGACGCCTGTGCAGGTGGTGTAATCGTAGAGAATGTGCGCCGGGTAAGTAGTCCCGTAGACCGTGACCGGCGTGAGCAGAGCGGAAAAGTCGCCCGTCGTCATGGCTTGCGTTGGCGCTCCATTCAGGCCTACTCCGCCCGTATTCCACCGGTAACCTTCATAGTTGAACATGAAGAAGGTCTTGTCGCGTCCATTGTAGAGTTTGGGAATGTAGATGGGGCCAGAGATAATGGCGCCAAAATCGTTCTGTGTGTCGATCGGTTTCGCCTGTGCCGGAGACGACAATCCGCTGCTCCAGCTATTGGCATCCAACACTCTGTTTTTCAGAATGTCATACACGTCTCCATGCAAGGTGTTGGTCCCCGACTTCGTGACCAGGTTGACAAGACCACCGCTCATTCTTCCGTACTGGGCGTCGAAGGTATTTGTCATCACCTTGAACTCCTGCACGGCCTCGACGCTGACTCCGTAATTCATCTGCAAATTTGCGGAGGCCAGTTCGATGGTTGCGCCGTCCACCAGGATGTCCGTGCCGGCCTGCTGGCCGCCATTCAGCTTGAAGCCTCCCTGATCTGTTGGGGAGTTGGCGTTAACGCCTGAAAATCCTGGCGTCAACATCACGAATGCCAGAGGATTGCGCGGAGACCCGGCGTACTGGAGCGGAAGATCTTCAATCAGCTCACTTGGGACCGTAGTGCCGATGTCGGATGACTCGGTCTGCAACTGCGAGGCATCGCTGGTTACGGTAACGCTCTCAGAGGCAGCGCCGACCTTCAATACCGCGTTGACGGTGGCCGTGCTGCCGACGTTCACCGTGATGCCGACTTGTGTGTAAGACTCAAACCCTTGAGAGGTTATTGCCAGGGTGTAGGTTCCGGGCGGGAGTTCCGGGAATGTAAACAGGCCCTCGACGCTCGCTATCGTTGTATAGCGGCTGCCTGTATTCGTTTCCTTCAGCGTGAGGGATGCTCCGAACATACTCGCACCGGCGGTGTCTTTTACCGAGCCGGTCAAGGTTCCTCTGCCCGATTGGGCCAGGCTTGGGATGCCGGCGATTAGCCACAACACCGCCAACAGCCAGACCGCATGGCACCACGTTCTTTGCGCGGTTCGATTTGTGTGAATCATAGTGTGTCTCCTGAAAATCATTGTTTTCATGCCTCCAAAATGTGTCCGGCGAGACTAGCGGCGGGGGAGGTGGTACCCGCCGCGTCCAGGCCCCGAGAGATCTGGCTAGCCACCCGGATAGACAACAACTGCACCAGCGCGATCACTGGCAATGCGTATTTGAGCGCTGCGTTTCCAGACCATCCGTAAGCGATGCCCAGGAATAACCCGCAACCCAGGCAGCGGCCCGCAAACAGTCCAAACTCGTGGTTGAAGATATAGGCGTACTCTCTCCGGCCCTCCAGGCGCGAGACCACATCGATCACCTGCAACTGGATCGGATAATAGGCAACATCCAAGAGAGGCTTGGCCAGCAAGAGACATCCGATGAAGATGAGCACGCCCACGGCATTGAAGAGCAATGTGTTGGCGACCGCGCCGAGCAGGAATAGCAGTAGCCCGGCGGAAAAGACGATGATGCGATGCCGGGGCGCTGTCATGCGGCCAACCGTATACATGAGGCAGGCGGAGAAGACACCGCCGACGGCCTGCGTGGCGCCCAGTGTTCCCTCCTGGCCGACCAGCAGCATGATGAGCATGGCCGGCGCGGTGACGATGTATCCCTGAGCCAAACCCTTCAGCAGAGCCAGTTGGAGCATCCGCCACCACAGCGGATGAAACCGAAAGAAGACGAAGCGGGTATGCTCCGGGTTGCGGAAGGTGCCGCGCTCAAGGATGGCGGCGGCAATAATTGTGAGGCCGAAAACCGCGATGGCGACGATGTGGTAGGCACGGTCGGGAATCCCGCCGAGCCAGCCGTACAGAGTAGTGCCGCTGATAAACCAGCCGATAAGTGCGGGAACCGCGACGGCGTCTAAAGTGGCAATGAAATTCTCCAGGCCGTAGTAGTAGTTCCGGTTGCCGTCGTTGGTGGCGGTCAGCGCCAGGAATCCACGGTTGGCCCAAAAGATGCCGGTAGCCAGCCCCATGGTGAATCCCGAGGTCGCAACGCCGATGGGAGTGAGGATGCTCAGTTGCATCATCAGCATCATTGCCAGTCCCGAGAGAATCATGCCGGTGGCGTAGAGATGCTTGGCGCTGACGCGTCCCAGCAGCTTGCCATTCAAGTAGAAAGCCAGCGGCGTGGCCGCGTAAATTGACAACTGATAGGTGACCACCTTGGCGACCGCGTGCGAGTTCCGCATGACATAGGCAGCCACGAAGATCTCGATCACTGGCAGGACAAGGCCATAGATCATGTTGGAGACCATCAGTACCTGCATGGAGCGGGGACAACTGAGAAAAACTTCAAACTCCCTGCGAAGGCGGTTCATGGCTTCTCTCCACGCACCGGAACCAGGCCGGCGAGAATGCTGCTGATGGAGAGATGAGCGGCGCAGATCACGCTGTCAGCCGCGCCATAGTAAAGCGTTACGCGGTCGCCATCGACCAGGTGACCGTTGGTAAAGATGACCTGACCGAAGAAGCCTTCCAACTCGTAAGGAGCCAGCGGTTCCATGATGGGAGTCTCAGAGCGAGCCAGCACTCGCCAAGGCTCGTCGAGATCGAGCAACAGCGCGCCGAGGCAGTAACGATTCTCCTTTGTCGCGCCGTGATAAATCTCCAGCCATCCTGCGGCGGTGCGGATCGGAGCCGCTCCCGCACCAACGCGAGCACTGTCCCAATGCCCCTCGCGGCTGTGTGCCAGGCAATGATGCCGGCCCCAATGAATCAGATCGGGCGACTCGGCCAGCCAAATGTAATTGCCTCCCAGCTCCGGGCTGCTGGGCCGATGCAGCGCATAGTATTTGCCGCCGATTTGTTCCTCGAAGAGCGCGCAATCTTTGTTGTGGGGAGGAAGGATCATGCCCTCGTGCGCAAAATTCTTCCAGTCGCGCGTGGTCCGCAGCCCCACGCCGACGCCATGACGGGAGACTTGCGTGTAAGTCAGGTAGTAGGTTTCGCCGATCTTCGCGACGCGGCAGTCTTCGATGCCGTAGGTTTCCAGTTCTCCGGCTCCCATCAAGGGCCGGCTCTGCTCCGGCTCGGCGAAATGGATGCCGTCGTCGCTGGCCAGCAGGCGAAGATGAGAGAGCGTGGTGAGATAGTCCTGCCCGTCAAAATGGATGACGCGAGGATCGCTCAGGTCTAGCCGTGGATCGCTGGAGTTGAATTCAAGCACCTCAAGCCGGCCGTCGGGACTCAGGATGGGGAATGAGGTTTTGCCTGGAACCTGCGCCGGGCGCTCCGCCACTCTAACCAGCAGCCAGGTCTTGCCCTGAAAGCGAAAGACGCCAGGATTCAGCAGGCATGTCACTTCCATGCCCTCTACGCTCGGATGCAGATCTCGCGGTGTGAGAATGGGGTTCTGGCCGAAGCGTTGTGCAATATCGTTCATCATGAGCCCTTCGCAGTTCTGGACAGTAGAGCCTTCGCACCGGCGTTTCGCTACGGAACAAACCGGACCTTGAAGGCCGTTGATAAGCCTCGGGGAAAGCAAGCATCACTGAAAAGGGACTTACTGCAAAAATCTTTGATAACTCGTGCGATTTACATGTGATTCGCGCAAAAACATACAGAAAGACGCCATGAATGCAGGATGTGAGTCGCCGGGCAGGAATTCTTGTGAGAGCGCATCATGAGAGCGCGCCGCGCAAGGGAGTCCGCTCCGGCACCCCGGAAGATTTTCTGCTTTTGAATAAGAAGCTTTCCGTCTCAGACAGGCCAATCGTAAGTGTGTGAGTGTGCTAAGATTCAGCGGGTAGACGCTGCCTATCAGGATGTGTATTGAATTGCACACATTCTGACTGAGCCGAACGGAAATGGGATTAGACGCTGATGACGGAAGTGGATGCGGATCTCCGGACAGACCCCAGGTGGCAATTGATCGAAAGGATCACCGCCAGCAGTTCCTTCCAGAAGTCGGCTCGGCTCAGGGATCTCTTGCGCTTTCTCGCGGAGAGAACGCTGCACGGCCAGCCCCAGGATCTGAGTGAACACGCAATCGGCAGCGCCGTCTTCGGCAAGGCCCAGGATTACAGCGTCGTCGAAGACAGTTCAGTCCGCGTGCATGTGCGCCAGTTGCGGCTCAAACTGCATGAGTATTTCGACGGCGAAGGCCGCGACGAAACTTCCATTGTCGAGATTCCGAAAGGGGCTTATACCACACTGTTTCGCACCGTCGAGGCGAGATCTGCCAAGCCGCCAGTGCTGGCTGTTGTGCGTCATGGCCTCAAATTCTGGCTTCGGGCACTGCCCTGGGCGCTGGCCGCGCTCTTTTTGTTAACGACTCTGGCAGCCTGGTTGCGCCATCCGGCGGTTCCGTTGCCGCCTCCGCCGCCCTGGCCTCTCGCCACACTCTTCGACGCGGGCAACCGGCCTGTTTATGTGGTGGTCGCCGACATCAACTACGGCATGACGCGGCTGGTAGACGAGCAACCGGTGACGCTGGAGCAGTATCTCAGCCCGTCCTACCGAAGCGGAGAGGCGCTCGCAAACGCTCATCCCACGGCCCGCGAAGCGCGCGTGATGAAGTATCTTTCCGGCTCGCTGCTGACCTCGTATGCCGACCTGGTGGTGGTCGATACGCTTCTGCGATTGAGCGGCAATTCGCGCGACCGGCTTGCCATTCGCTCGGCGCGGGAGTTGCGCCCCAGAGATCTTGAAGAAGGAGCCTTTGTCTTTGTCGGCAGCCCAAGCTCCAATCCCTGGGTCTCTTACTTCCAGGCCAAACTCAATTTTCAGGAACGCGAAGGCGTAGTGGGCGAGAGCCTCAAGTTTTTTGAGAACCTGCATCCCAAGGTGGGCGAGCAGGAGACCTACCACGGGCTGGCATTCACCGGCAGCTCCGGTGAGGACTACGCTACCATTTCGCTGCTGCCGCTCGGCAACGGCCGCGGCAGCGTTCTCATTCTGCAGGGGCTGCAACAGGAGGGCACCGAGGCCGCCGGACTCTTCCTGGCCGACGCCAGCAGCCGGCAAAAGCTACAGCAGGCTTTGGGCAGCTCCGATGCTCCTGGCCAGCCCGTCTACTTCGAGGCGCTCATCCGCACCCAGGCTGTCGCCGGCGCGCCCAATGCCACTTCTATCGTGGCCACGCGCGTGATTCATCCTTGAAGCGCGCGGAATCCGATTTGCGCCAGAGCGAAATCTAACTTGAATTCAGGCGCGGCTGTGAAGAGAAGCCGAACCGGGTCCTCGTTTACTTCTGCATCTCGATGACCCGGGCCTCGCGCGGACCCAGCGTTAACTCCACTTTCCCTTCCCGGAGTTCGAGCATTCGGTTGCGCGCGAGATCGCGGACTCTACCTTTGCTCGCCGCTGCGTCAATCGTGATGCGCTTTTCCTGCGGCCAGGGATTGTAATAGAGGAATGCAGGAGGCAGGTCGCGGTCCAGAAAATTCGTTCTTGCCAGATCCCAGCGCAGCAGCCACGGATCTCCCTGCGGCTGAATCATCTTGTCCAGCCACATAACGTACGCGCCGCCGTAGATCGAGCGGTGCCCCGCGAAGTCTCCCGTCGCATAAGGACTGTGGCCCTTTTCTTCGCGGCTCAACCGCTCGTAGGGAATCATCGACGGCAGATCCGGACGGCTCTGGTCTTCGTGGGGCAGATACTCCGGATAGAACCAGCGCAGGTTTGCAGCGGCGTTCAGCGCATACCGCGCCACATCCCCGGCCAGCTCCGGGCGGAATCGCACCGCAGGCAACAGATAGGGCAGCGCAACCATCGACTCCATGCTGTAAACCTGGCCGGCGGGCTCAGTGCGGAATCCGGCCAGCAATCCGTTCACCTCGCGTCCGCCCCATCGTCCCGTCGCCATCAGACCGGCCTTGTCGTCCAGGACAAACCCCAGCGCCTTTTTCGCGTTGGTGGGATAGCCCATCGCCTCCAGCCGAGCCGCCGCCATCACCGCCATGGCGCCGCTCGGAACCTCGTACCATGGATTGCTGGCGAAATCCATGTAGCGATCGATTCCGATCTTGGCTTCCGCCAGGCAGAACTCTTTCCCGGTCAACTTCCACGCCAGCAGCATCACGTAGCTATATCCGCCCACCGCGTCGGGCTGCCGGTAGATATCCTGATTGGTAAAGGCCGCCGCTTTCGCGAAGTCGTAGCCCTGGCTATTGAAGTCGTAGCGGATCTGCCACGCCATCGCCTTCAATCGCGCCGCGCTCTTCTCCACGCGCGCCAGCCACTCAGCATCCTTAGGGAAGCGCAAAAGGATCAGCGCGTAGGCCAGCGCGGTTATATTCATCAGGTACCAGTATTCGCACAGCGTTCCGCCGGCGCCGTCTAGGAACAGCCCGTAAGGCTCACTGAAGTAGCCCTTCAGCGATGCCGCCAGGCCATCCAGCCCCTCGCCGCGCAACTCCTTGCCTAGCGCCATTGGCCCGTAGGTTGTCAGTCCCCCGTCTTCGACGCCCTCCAGTGCGGAAGGAAAGACCTGCCGGCCATCCTTTGCGCGCAGATTCACCCCATGAACAGGGTTCATCACATAGGCGTCAAACGCATTGGCCAGCGCGCGAAAATCCAGCGGCCGCTCTTCGGGTCGATCCGGCAGCCCGCTCCAACTGTATGGCCCCGCAGGCGCTCCGATTGCGTGCTCAGTCCACCCGGCCAGCCCCAGAGCCGCTAATCCCGCGAGAAACTCCCGCCGGCTTGATACCCATCCCTCACGGAGCATTGCGCTCTCCTCGCTCATCTTTCCCCCTTGCATCCGCTCCCCCGTCAATCCAGAAATCTATTCCGCCAACCTGCAAAAGGCGCACCAGTAGACCGTATCGGGACGAGCAAAATCCAAGTCTCCACGCGAACACTGCAATCTGACAAGGGGTTAACACAGGAAACGCGCCGCGAACACGGACTTTACATGTGATTATCAAACGCGCGAGCAGAGGAATCTGGCTTATGTGGATTCAGATTAAATATTGGGAAAAGTTGGAGGCGCGGGCCGGGATCGAACCGGCGCATAAAGGTTTTGCAGACCTCTCCCTTACCACTTGGGTACCGCGCCTTGGCAGGGCTGCCTTAATAATCTACGCTCCATACCGCCGTAGCCAACCCGGCCAGGGCCGGAGGGCGGAATGGAGCGGGAGACGAGATTTGAACTCGCGACCCTCGCCTTGGCAAGGCGATGCTCTACCACTGAGCTACTCCCGCAGTTGCAAGATTGAGTATACCGGGGCGGCCAAACGAGGTCAAACTGCCGCTGCCGCCGGGCCGGTAAAAGGCACGGCCACGCTTGCTGCCGGCACAGCAAAACCGGGCCTTGAACCCTTCTCCTCGCGCACAATCTCGCCATCGCGCATGTACAGAATCCTGCTGGCAATCGAAGCCGCCTCGGGATTGTGCGTAATCATCAGCGTGGTCTGGCCCAGTTCCTGGTTAGAGCGCAAGAGCATGTGCAACACCGCGTCGGAACTCTTGGTGTCCAGATTGCCGGTGGGCTCATCGGCCAGAACGATGGCAGGGCGAGTGATCATTGCACGGGCAATGGCTACGCGCTGCTGCTCGCCTCCGCTCAACTCCGACGGCCGGTGATCGAGCCGCCCATTGATCGCCAGCATCTCGCTGAGATGATCGAGATAAGCGCGATCCAACGGCGCTTTTTCCCCGTTGATGACGCCGCCGCTCACCGCATACGCAATCTCGATATTGCCCATGGCCGAGAGCGTGGGCAGCAGGTTGAATTTCTGAAAGACAAATCCGATGCGATGCTTGCGCAGCCGCGTCCGTTCAGCATCCGAGAGCGTGGCAAAATCCACGCCGTCGATCACCACGCGTCCTTTGGTGGCCTGCGTCAGCCCGCCCAACAGATAAAACAGCGTGGATTTGCCCGAACCCGAAGGCCCGACAATGGCGACAAACTCGCCTGGCTCGACGGCAAGCGAAACCCCGCGCACGGCGGTGACCGGAATTCGGCCCGCCGCGTAAACCTTGGTCAGGTTTTCGGCGAGAATGATCGGCGAAGATTTTTCGGGCTGCACAGTAGTTATTGTAAATGCGACGGCTCGCAGGTTCGGCGTCTGCCGGCTTCCGGCCCATTTCCTCTCAAACCCTCCCCCGAAAAGGGCGAAAATTGGATTTTTTTAGTGGTTTTCAGAGGCCAAATCTCACCATGCGGGAGAATTTAGCGGCAAAAAATTTTGCACTGGCGTTGATGCTAAACGAGTTAAAAATAATCTGCAAGGTTTTGAGGGGAAATTTACACCCCTTGCTCGAGGGGGGAGGGGGTACCCAAAGGGGGTATAAACCGGGCGGATACCTGACAGATTGGCTGATGAGGTTGGGTGTTCATTTCTTCTATCTGCAAGTGTGCGCCAACGGAGGGTAATTTTAGGCAAGGATAAGTTGGGACGGGCAATTTTTTCCGTGTCCGAGAATCCAGACATGGAGCGTCCGGCAAGGTCTGTGCTATCCCAGGTGCCCAAAAGCGAGGCACCTGGGGCACCCATCTTTAGTGGTTGCGCTCACTTGACAGTCTGGGCACCTGGGGCACCCATCTTTAGTGGTTGCGCTCACTTGTCTGGGCACCTGGGGCACCCATCTTTAGTGGTTGTGCTCATTTGTCTGGGCACCTGGGGCACCCATCTTTAGTGG
>Ga0255348_1000228_pt1 | contig 28562 bp, 18 predicted proteins | sample CBST25v5metaG_FD_189945 | JGI IMG/M metagenome (GOLD analysis project Ga0255348, IMG submission 189945) | Peat soil microbial communities from Stordalen Mire, Sweden - C.B.S.T-25.v5 | ecosystem: Environmental > Terrestrial > Soil > Wetlands > Peat | place: Sweden: Norrbotten County, Stordalen... | reverse complement strand
GCTTCACGCGGCAAACTGTTCTATCGATTGGCGCAACAGGCAGTTCAGATTGAGCCGGTTCCGTTTGCAAAACTTGTAAAACCACAACAGCTTGGGCCTGGTGGCGTCAAGTAGATAGCCAGATTTCAGATAACCAGGGGGTTTTAGTCAGTGGATCCCAAGTCGACCTGTGCGCACAGGCTTATACCGCAGTTACTACCGTCTTGTCGGCGCCGTCCTGGTCGAAGGCGAATCAGAATAAGATAACGTACTCTGCGTCGTTTGCGAACACGGTAGGCACGACGACTACGACAACGCCGGTCCCGGCTTCTACCGGGTCGTTTTCATGCCAGACGCTCAGCAGCGATTTGGGGTCGAATTCGCAAGCGACGCTTACGCTCAGCTATCCGTTCACGTGGCTGCCATTTTATGGAACGAACTTTGGGACAATCACCATGACGAGGCAACAATCAATATTAGCGCAGTGAGAGGAGTAGTCCAATGAAGATGCACACAAGGTCTTTTATGCGCGGATTTCTAAACGAAGAGCGCGGTCAGACCATGGTGTTCGTGGCGTTGGGGATGACGGCCTTTCTCGGGATTTCCGGGGTTGCAGTCGACCTTGGCCATGCCTATTTTGCCCGGCAGCAACTGGTGGCGTCGACGCAGGCGGCTGCTTTGTCTGGAGCAGTGGCCCTGCCCGACACCACCGCCGCTTCGGATGCAGTGGATCACTACAGTTCCATAACGGGGGGCTTGAACACCAGTGCGAGCCTGCAAAATGCGCAAATAATAACTAAGACCCCCACGTGCCTAGCCTCGATTACGAACGAGTTTGGCGTTCCCTGCCTGGGCGCGGGGTCGGGTTACAACGTGATGGAGGTTACGCAGCAAGCGCAGGTTCCGACGGGGTTTGCACGGATCTTCGGTGTCCCCTATTTCAATATTTCGGCGACTGCGTACGCTTCCACGGGCGGAAAATATCTTCCGGTGAATATCGCAGTCATCATCGATACCACGGGGTCCATGAATGACAATGACTCCAACTGCGGCCACTCACAACTCACTTGCGCGCTCAACGGGCTCGAGGTGATGCTGAGATCTCTCCCCTCGACTGCGGATGCTCCGGTTGCTCTATTCACGTTTCCGAACGTGACGGCCTCTTCGGCCGGAGGCGATATCAGCTGCGGCAGTGTCACGTCCACGTGGTACACGACCCCCAAACTGGATACGACCTACGGTCCAACCGGGAGCAACCCGACCTACGAGATTGTGCCCTTCAGCAGCGATTACCGCACATCCAACTCAGCGAAAACACTGAACGCCAGTTCTGATCTTGTAAAGGCGGCCGGCCAAATCTCGGCCGCGCCCTCGAATACAACAACGAAAGCCGGTTGTTTAAAAGTGCCAGGCGGTCCGGATACGTGGACCGACCTTCCAGGAGCGATTACCGCGGCGCAATCGGCTCTGGTTGCAGAGAATGTGCTTCATCCCGTGGCCAACGGCCAGAGTGTGATTGTCATCCTTACGGACGGCAATATCAATGGCTCAGATCAGTACCACTATGCAAATTCTAGCTTTCCGGATATGTTTACCGATTCGACGCTTAAGGACGACGGTGTTTATCCATCCGGCGTCGGTGGCTGCGGGCAGTCTGTCCAGCAGGCCGCGGTTGCGAAGGGCAGTGCACTCCAGACTTCGGTGTTCGTAATTGCCTACGGTGCGCTGACGAAAGGGGTGTGGAATCCGAATGGCAAGAACTTAAGCGGTATTTCATATGATGATCTACAAACCGTAGTATCTTCCAGTAATTGCCCATCCGACCAGGATGCATTTTTTGTCGCTTTTAAAACGCATGGCAGTTTGACTTCAACTGCCAATGTAAGTACCGAACCGAACAAGAGTCCCTGCCAGGTGACACAGGACATGGCATCAACTTTCGACCCGAATTATCCGAAGAGGGTGTATTTCTATTCCGACAGCCAAGGGGTTACGGGCTCGACCGCATGCTCGTCGGCGAACGCTTCCAACGTGACGAGCTTGAGCCAGATATTCCAGGCGATCACATCGACTTTCAGCGCTCCGCGGCTGATCCCCATCAGTAAGACATAGAGCGCGCGAAACAGCACGAAGTATGCATCCCGGCAGGTCCACAGACTGGACTGGCCGGGATGTGTTTTTCTATAGCAAATTCAGAATTACCGTGCGGTTCGGATCAATGTGCAGGGCGCCGTTTTCCGGAGGAAAAAGGCACTTGGCCGCATCAACTCAATCCACACCAATTGGAGAACCTCTCTAGTCAAAAACTTCGGGAATGATCAAGAGCACTTCGACCTTGACATCCTGTCCATTCTGAGTTGCCGGCCTGAATTGCCACTGGGCGAGAGAGTTGAGCACGAACTGCGCTTGCGCGAACTGTGGCGGGAAGGCGATCGACAGCCCCTCGAAGCGGCCAGCCTGATTTACAAAGCCATGGACCATAAGCGCATCGGCATCGATTGAGCCGGGAGCGATGTTGGGCCGCACGATGCTGAAGGGCCAGGGCGCTTCGATGTGCTCGACGCTGCCTTGGCTGGAGCGCGGGAGCGAGTACTGCAGGATCCAGCTCTTTGCCAAGCCCATGTGAAGGTAGACGGTATAGGACATCCTGCCATTCCATAACTCGGCGGTCTCCGGATATTTCTCGACCAATGAGGAGCCTATCACCACGGCTCCGAACTGGCCCTCTTTCGGCCTCGTAATATGGACAGTCGAAAACTGGCCGCCTTGTCCGAAAGCAACCTTGGAGCCCTGACCTGCGCCGCCTGCGTCTGAGGGGTTTCCCGCGCGCTGGCTCGATCCGGATCCAGCGGTCTTGCCGGGCTCGTTTCCACGCCCCTGGCCTGCCTGGGAGGAGTTTTTGGCCTGTCCCTGCGTAAGCGATCCATGCGAATTTGAGGAGGCCGACAGGTTCCCCGGAGGCAACGTGACGACTCCATTCGCCATGCGTGTATCGGAGAGCGACATGATGGTGGCCGAAGTTGATTTTGCGGAACCCGCGGCGGTGGTAATGGGAGCCGGAGGCGTTGGCTTTGGCCCCTGAAGAACAATTGGCGAGGTCGTACGGGGAAGAAGAAGGGGCTGGTTCATGGAGGGCAGCTTGGCAGCGGGAATGGCGACGTTCGCCAGAAGCACTTCATCGTTGGGCTTCTGCATGGAAGGCTTCACGTCGGCAACGGGCGGCTTCTGCGGCAAAGGCGCGATGATCGTCTTGGCAGGAGAATTCGCTGCATTCCAAATCACAACCGAGGGCAAGGGAATTTCAACGGGTAATGTCAGAGGCTTGGGGAGATCGGGCTGCACCAGCGTCTGGTGCGCAGGCCGGGCCTCAGCAACCTGCTGCAGAAGCGGCTGCTGCGCCTCAGAGCTACCGCTGGGCGCAGGCGCATGGGTCCTGGCATGCAAGCTGCTATCCGCAACCGCGCTGGCGGCGGCCTGCTCCATCTCGGGATACAAAGATTGCAATTCCAGATGACGCACAGTGAACCGCTCGGCGAGAACCGGGGTCTTCACCTTCGGCGCGGACATGACCCCAAACAGCAGCAGTGCGAGAACCGCGCCATGCGCGATGACGGAAACCGCGAAAGAATACGGTTTCTTATTCAGCTCCGGTTGCGCCGAGAAGAGCGTTATTGTAGGGGAGGACCTCATGAGTGGATAAGTTTTTCCTTCGCGAGTCAGGATCTTTTCGCACTGGAGGTCGCATCTCAGGCATTCTCAGGCTGCTGAACACTGAAAAAGACCCTATTGTCCTCTTTGATAGTTCAATTATAATCTCTCCAGATTCATTCATGGCAGGGCTTCGGCCCATGACTCTCTTGATACCTTCTGTTCATGCAACGGCTATTCCTGTCGTTTCCATGAGGCTTCACGGTAATACACTGAACACGCATTTTGAACTTGTCTGGCAATCTGCCTGCTCAACGCTCGTTTCGGCGTAGAATCGAAATGTGTTTTCTTGAGGGCAGCAATTGCCACAAGGGATAGAAAGGCCGAACTGGCAAGGTGGCCAGTTCAAACAGGCTTCCAAATGAACCGAAGACTACTGACGGTCCTTCTTGTTGCGTTCTTCATTGCGGCCATATGTACCTTCCTGGTCTATCGGCTGGTGAGCAACCGCGTGACGGCGGCACAGCCAGTGCCTACGACGAGCGTGGTCGCAGCCAAGACGGACATCAAGCTGGGAACCATTCTCACCGCGGATAACCTGACGACGATCGGGATCACTGGAATCGTTCCCAAAGGCGTCATTCTTGATAAAGACAAAAGCAATGTTCTTGGGCGCGGTGTTATTTCAGACCTTTATGCCGGGGAGCCTGTTTTGGATAGCCGTCTTGCCGCACCAGGTTCCGGCGGCGGATTGGCGCCAAAGATTCCCCTGGGTATGAGAGCCTGCGCGGTCAGAGTCGATGATGCGGCGGATGTCTCCGGGTTTGTCACACCGGATATGCGCGTGGATGTTCTTATCTCCGGCACGCCTCCCGGCACGACAAACGTCACGGAAGGCACAGTAGCGAGAACGATTCTTCAGAATATCCAAGTCTTATCGGCGGGCACTGAATATCAGAAGGATGCGGAAGGTAAAGCGAAACAGGTGGGAGTAGTTAACCTGTTGGTGACCCCGGAGCAGGCTGAAACCCTGAACCTGGCCACCAATCAAGCGAAGATCCAACTGGTCCTGCGCAACCCGCTGGATACGAAGATTTCTCCGGTTGCCGGCACGGCCACAAGCAATCTTTTTGCGGACCCGAATGCCGCTCCGGTAAAGCAGCAGCCGCATCGGGTTGCTGCTCCGAGGGCCGCCGCGCCGCAGGCGTTTTCCATTGAGGTGATAAACGGTTCGAAACAGAGTCAAGAAAAATTTGCTTCTCCCGGGGGACATCAGTGAGAGCGAAGAGTGGTATTGCCATAGCATGTATCAGCGTATTTTCTCTAGTCCTCTGCGTCGGCGCACGGCTGCAGGCTCAAACCCCACCGCCATCGTCTCAACCGGCTGGCGCTTCCAGTCAGGACTCGGCGAATGATCTCTCAGTAGCAGTGGGCAAGACGGTGCTGGTCGACTGTGCGTGGCCGATCAAGCGGATTGCCAACAACCTGAGCGAGGTCGCCGATGTCCATCCGACGAGTCCGACGGAGATCATGATACAGGGCAAGGCCCCTGGTGAAACCAGCCTGATTGTGTGGGACACTCACGGCGGCCGTCAGTTTTTCAACGTGTCGGTGCGCGCCAACACGTATGCATTGAACGACAGTCTGGACGGAGTGCGCCGCGAACTGCGGACGGAGCTTCCCGGACAGCCGCTGAAGGTTACCTTCGACAACGGATCAGTCTTCCTTCGCGGAACGGTCAAGAATCTCGAGAGTTCCACGCGTGCGGTCAAGATTGCCTCCACAGCCGGAAAAGTCGTCAACTTGCTGAATGTCGAGGTGCCGCCTTCCGAGCCGCAGATTCTGCTCAAGGTGCGCTTCCTCAGCGTCGATCGTGAGAAGGAAAAACAGCTTGGCATCAATGTTTACAGCACCGGTCTAGGAAACACGATCGGTTCAGTTTCAACGGGACAGTTCAGCCAGCCATCGGTTACTGCTACCGGCTCTACTGCTTCGGTGACCGCGAGTAATCTGAATCTGTTTGCCTTCTATCCCGGCTTGAACGTGGGTGCAACTATCGAGGCTTTGGAGTCCAAGAGTGCGAGCCAGGTTCTGGCTGAGCCCAATGTGCTGGCAATCAACGGCAAACAGGCCAGTTTCCTGGCTGGAGGAGAGTATCCCTATCCCATGGTCCAGGGCGGCTCGGGCGGTTCGGGAGCGTCGATTTCGATCGCTTTCAAGGAGTATGGCGTTCGCCTGAATTTCATACCCACGATCACGCCCCGCGGAACGATTCGGCTCCAAGTAGCTCCCGAAGTAAGCGCACTGGATTTCGGCCACGCCGTTGAGGTTTCGGGATTCGAAGAGCCCGCCATTACCTCGCGGAAGGTGAATACCGAGGTCGAGTTGGCCGACGGTCAGAGCTTCGTTATCGGCGGACTGCTGGACAACACAGAGACGGAAGCTTTCCAGAAGATACCCTTCCTGGGAGACATCCCGATTCTTGGCAAGTTTTTCCAATCGATGCAGAGGACCAAGGACAACACAGAGCTAATCGTGATTGTGACGCCGGAGATTGTGGCTCCCATCCCGGCAGGAGCGCCGCTACCTGCGCTGAAGTACCCGGCAAAGTTCTTGCCGCCTAACTCCGGCATACCCATGAATACTCCTGATGCCAAGACGGCCGAGAATACTTTGGCTCCGGCACAGGAGAGTATACCTGTGGAGAAGCTGATTGATAGTATGAAACCCGAGACGCAACTGCAGACGGGAGACAACGTCAGCATAGGCGGAGCGGTGCCAAGTGCTGCAGCAGCGGCCGCGGCCACCATAGCACCGTAACATTAGTGATGTTTCCGGCTGTTCCTTGGACAGCCGGAAACATGTCAGAGTCGTTTTACAGAGCGTGGCGGGTGGCAGGCGAAAGGATCTGAGACAACCAGATGAAGCTCTTCAGCTGGATACTGTCGAGGATGCGGAGTTGCCACTTATTGCGCCGCGGAAGCTCGCGAGATATACATCTACAGGTTTCAAACCTGACGCGTAATACAGTGCTTGCTACTTACATGGAAGTTGCCGACAGCGGTGCAAAGCGCAATAAGGGGCTTCTGGGGCGCGAGAGTCTCTTTCCGGGGGAGGGCCTGTGGATTATCCCCTGTGAAGCCGTGCACACCTTCTGGATGCGTTTTCCGATTGACCTGGTTTATCTGGACAGCAAAAAGCGAATCAGAAAACTCAGGGGCGAGGTACGTCCGTGGCGGTTGTCGGCCTGTATCTCGGCGCACTCTGTCCTTGAACTTCCTTCAGGCACGATTCGCGACACGCGGACTGAACCCGGAGATACACTCGAGTTCTCGGCTGCTTCCTTGACCGATGACAAATCCGGCGCATAGACCCGCCCCTATAGCGGTTCTCCAATTGCAATACGCCGAAACCGATGCTGCCAAGTGGCTTTTTCCTTGAGAAAAATCCACTTGGCATCCTGAATTCTGTAAAGAGCAGAATCGAAAACACAGTAGCCGCAAAGCAGAGCCCGCACCACCACCGGCGAGGCATAGGCCGACATGCCGCGACCATCCTTTTCGTTGGAAGACGCGTAGATCGCATCCATATCCAGCACGTTTACCACATCCGCCAGAGAATCCTAAGCCGTGGCGCGCTGCTGGGTGCGTGCGCCAAGGCGGATGCTGATCACCTTGGAGACGCCGGGCTCCTGCATCGTAACGCCGTAAATCAGGTCGCCGGTCTGCATCATGCGGCGGGAGTGGGTGACGATGAGGAACTGCGTCTCCTTGCTCATCGAATGCAGGAGGTCGGCCAGGCGGCCAATGTTGGTCTCGTCCAACGCCGCATCGACTTCGTCGAGCGCGCAGAAGGGGCTGGGCTGGAACTGGAAGATGCCCATCAGCAGGGCCAGCGCAGTGAGCGACTTCTCTCCGCCCGAGAGCAGCAGCACGTTCTGCTGCTTCTTGCCCGGAGGCGAAGCGACGATGTCCAAACCGCTTTCGGCCTGGTTCTCGACGTCGGTGAGGCGCAGAAAAGCCTGTCCGCCATGGAAGAGCCGCGAAAAGACCTGGCCAAAGTTCTCGTTAATCCGCGCGAAGGCCTCGTCGAACTTCGTACGCGAAATCTGATCGATCTCCTTGATGGTTTCCTCGGTGTTCTCGATGGATTCCTGGAGATCCTTGCGCTGCGTTTCCAGGAAGCCGTGACGCCCGGCGCTCTCCTTGTACTCGTCGAGGGCCATCATGTTCACCGGGCCCATCTGCTCGATGCGCTCGCGCAGCGTGTGGCAGGTCTCGTCTTCGGCAGCCAGTTCCTCGCCGGCCAGGCGCACGATCTGGTCGTCGGCGCGCAGTTCGGCAGCTTCGACGTTGACCTCGGCTAGGCAGCTTGCTTCCAGATATTCCAGATCGGCGCGCAGCTTGGCCACTTCGCTTGAACGGGTGGCGCGGTCCTCACGCAACTGATCCAGCGCGGCCCGCCCGGTCTTGAGTTCGGTTTCCATGGTGGCGAGCTGTTGGCGGAGGGAATGCGCCTGGGCGACCAGAGTCTGCGCCAAGGCCAGCGCCTCGGTGCGCGCGGCGGCCAGTTCCTGCTCGCGCTGGGCCAGTTCCGCGCTTTCGCGGATGCGCTGCTCGCGTTCCGCCGTGGCCGCAGCGCGCTGTTGATCGAGCGAAAGTACACGGCGCTCCAGGTCGGCGTGGAGCCGGTCGATGCGCTGGAAGGCTGCCTCGGCGCCGCGCCGCCGCTCCTCCAAGCCTGCCAACTCCGCAGTGACCTTTGCCGCTTCCTGTTGCAAGCCTTCGCGCTTCTGCCGCATCAATGCCAGTTGGGTCTGCAACTCCTCGATAGCAGCCTCGGCGGTCTTGTTTTCGGCCTCCAGGCGGAGCATCTCCTCGCGCTTCTCGTCGATGCCGGCTTTCTTGGCTTCGCGCGCCTCCTTGTTGCGGGCGGCCTGCGCCGTCCACTCTTCGAGACGCCGCTGAATGCGCTGCGTCTCAGCTTCCATATGCCTGAGCGCCGCGCCCTGGTCGGCGGAATCACGCTCTGCCAGCCGCCGCTGCTCATTGCACGCCTCCAGTTTCGCGGCCATCTCTTCGATGGCCTGCGTGAGCGCCGCTGCATCAGATTCCGCTTGCTTCAGTTCCGTCGCCAGCTTGTCCAGCCGGCCTTCTGCTTCGCGCAACTGGCGCTTCAAGGCTAATGGCCCCTGACTGGCAGGCTTGCCGCCGGTCACCGTGGCATTGTGGAAACACTCGCCCTCCGGCGTGAGGAAGAAGGCGTAGGTATACTGCGCGGCCAAACGCGGCGCTTCGGCAGGGTCTTCGACGAGGTAGCTGTACTTGAGCTTGGGCAGAATCGACTCCAGCGACCGCCCAAAACCGTTCAGCACCCGGATTGAGTCCTTGAGCGGGGTAAGGCCGGGGGCGCTGATCGGGTCGTTGATTTCCTTGAAAAGTCCGGCCTGCTCAGCTGGATGGATGAGGAAAGTGGCGCGGCCATCCACGCCGGATTTGAGCAACTGAACGCCTTTTTCGGCAGCCCCCCAACTTTCCACCACTACATAATTGAGTTCCTCGCGCAGGAACTCGTCAACTACGGCCTCATGCGCGCCGCTGACTTCCAGAAAGTCAGCCAGAGTGCCCATTGGCGCCATGTCCTGGGCCAGCGCGCCCGGCTTCAGGAGCTGGCGCACCGTGTCAGTGGAGTAGCCGTGGGTGCGAATCAGTGATTGCAGAGCATCGCGACGTCCGGCCAGAGTCGCCTGTTCGCTGCGCAACTGGTTGGCGCTGGCGCGCATTGCGTTTTCTTCCGCCCGGCGTGCTTGCACGGACTCGCGCAGGGCCGCAATCTCGCTTTCGAGGCGCTTCAGCGTCTCCGCCGCGGAGTCAAAGCGCAGTTTGGTTTCTCCGCTGCGCGCGCCCAGGCTTTCAAGCTCCGTTTGCGCCGGGCCCATTTCGGTTTCCAGACGCTTGGCCTCGCGCTCCAGTGCAGCCAGGCTCTCTTCCCACTGCGCCGTGTTGTTGCGGGCGTTGCCGGACTGCGTCAGCAGATGCATGGCTTGGCGGCGGTCTATCTCCAGTTGCCGCTCCGCTGCAAAGACTTCTTCAGCCGCCGCGCGCGCCTCCTGCTGGTGAGCCTCCACTTGCTGGCGAAAGGCCTTGGCCTCGCCGGCCGCTGTCTCAAGAAAGCTGTGTTGCTGGGTGCGCTCTTCGGAGATCGAAGCCAGTTGGGCCCGTGTCTGCTCCAGCTCGACGCCGGCCGCCGCGATGCGCTTCTCGAGCTCGACGATGCGCTCGGCGTTGGCGCTTTGGTGCGCCGCGGCGCGCTCGCGCTCGACGGCCGAAGTGTTGGCCCGGTTCTGGGCTTCCTGCCCTTCGCTGTCGAGCCGGTAGCCCTGCTCGGTAAGTGCGTGCTGACTGGCTTCAGCCGTCTCAATCTGCGCCACCGATGCTTTAATCTTCTCTGTCAACGCGGCGATCTCGGCATTCAGCCTTGCCTGATCGGCATCCATCATGGTCATGCGGCTGGCCAGCACAACGCGCAGACGACCGCGCAGCTCGTTGCGGACGGTCGAGAAGCGCTCGGCCTTCGACGCCTGCCGCTTCAAGCTGTTCATCTGCCGCGTGACTTCTTCAAAAACATCGTCCACGCGCGACAGATTCTGCTTGGCGCTTTCAAGACGCAGCTCGGCCAGCCGCTTCTTGTTCTTGAAACGCGTAATCCCGGCCGCCTCTTCGATGATGGCCCGTCGTTCATAGGGCTTGGAGCTGAGCAACTGCCCGATGCGCTCCTGACCGATGATGGCGTAGCTTTCCGGCCCCAGGCCCGTGCCCATGAAGATGTCCTGAATGTCGCGCAGCCGGCAGAGCTTGCCGTTCAGCAGGTACTCGCTTTCGCCGGTGCGGAAGAGGCGCCGGGTAATCACGATTTCGCCTTTTTGCGGCGTTTGATGGAACTTGCGGCGGCGAATCTTGAGCACCACGGCCTGTGGACCTTCGCCGCTGGAGATCGTTTGCGGCTGGTTCGAGCCTATGTCCTGCCCGTCTTCATCGAGCGGCTGGCCGGGCTGCTCGTTGGCGATGATCTCCTCGGCTTCAGCGGCTCGCTGGCGGCGCAGATCGTCTTCGTCCCAGTCGGCGGGGCCGTCGTGCTCCACCACCACCTGCGGTTCCACGGGCACAGGACCCTCGTAAACCTCGGGATCGACCATGGTCAGCGTCACTTCGGCCATGCCCTGCGGCTTGCGGTCACGGGTTCCGGCAAAGATCACGTCCTGCATGTGCGTGCCGCGCAAGGTTTTAGCGCTCTGCTCGCCCAAGACCCAGGTCACCCCGTCGAGGATGTTCGACTTGCCGCACCCGTTCGGCCCCACCACCACGGCAACGCCTGTTCCCGCTACGGTTAATTCCGTGCGGTCGCAAAAGCTCTTGAAGCCGAGGATATGGATTTTCTTTAGTTTCAGCATTTTCACTCCGGGTGGTTGGGGCGTTTCTTTAACTTCATTGGTTCAAACGGGCAACCCGCTGCCAACAGCATAGCGCAGCGGAAAATACGGTTCTCCTTCTACAAACTCTACGGAGCCTGGGGGGCAGGGTCAACCGCATGGGGAAGGGTTTTTGTGGATAAGGGAGGCCGGAATTCCTGTTCTTTTGGAATGCCCAGAAAGTGGTGCGGAATTGAGAAAAACTAAGGAATTAGGGAGTATTTTTGCACAGGCGCAGGCGAACAATCAGGCGCCAGCCTTTTCCCGGTACGTCAGCAGGTCCTCGTCTGTAACATCTTTTGGCGGCACGAGTTTGTAGTGCTTCTCTGAATAGACGCCTACTCCATCTGTATCCTGCGCAAATTCAAACAAAGCGATAACATTCTCTGCCATGAACTGAGCGGCGATAGGGCGGCAAATCAAAGTTGGGTAGCGATTGGCACAGACTGCGAGATCCTGCTCAATTTGAACGATCCCCAGCTTGTCAGTCCCGCCTTTTGCCTGAACTGGGATGACGTAGTGTGCGCCCTTCTTATCCAATCCGACGTATATTTCATCCGTCTCGACCTGCCCCATCTGAGGAACTGTAGTCCGAAGATGATTTTGAAGCGAATAACAAGTCAATCCTGTGAATATATCGATAAGGCGGTTATAGCGCACTTTCGCGAGCAAGGCCTGTTCGTCCGCAAAAGCGTACTTTGCCACAATACCTGGAGTTGAGTCAGGCACTTTGGTTAAGGTCATCATGGAGTTTGGCACAAGTGGCTTGTCCTCAACCAGTGCAAACTTGTATTTTCCCCTGCCCGTCGGGCGGATGATCCAGCATTCGCCATTTCTGGCAGTTCCTTGAATGCTATCGGGCAACGCCGCCCGGTAGCGAAAGCTGTAAACGATGTCGCCTAGATTGAGTGGAAGCGTAATCTTCAGGAGTTTTGAGAATGCCTCGAATTCGGCCCGTGCGAATTCCACCTCGCGCATTCCCTTTTTGTATTTACTCTTGAAGATACTGGCCATTAAGGCCGAATACCGGTTTTCCTTTTCAGCGTTCTTCGTTTCAGCCATCTCTCACTTTCCCTTCTTCGCTGTTCCCGGCCAGCGTAGCAACAGAACTTCCTCCCGGAGCTGCTCTCCAGTGGCAGTCGCGAGACGTGTGCGAAACAGATCAATTCCTGTGACTTCATATCCAAGAGACGCAGCTATATCGGCCAGTATATTCCCCGTGCGAATCATTACTCGGAGATAGGAAGCCTGATCTCCTACAACGTATGCAAGTTGAGCGCCGGGCCTCAGAACCTTACGCAGGTCGGCCAAGTGCCGGTGCATACCGCCAAAATAGAGAGTAGTCAGCCTGCTGTACAAGCGTTCGAAACCAGAAGTCTTGTGCAACTCGATTCGACGTTCCTCGATTGCTTCGGCAATCCTCTGAATCTCACCAAATCCTTTAACTAACTGATCGTCAGTATCTGACTTATAGACGCTGCGGGTGTTGGAACGAACCAGATGATGCTTTACCGATCTCAGGTCCTCCTTGCTCTTCGTGAATCCCAGCAATACCGATTCGAGCCGTGTTGTTCGGGTGTAATCCTTTTCGTTTGGATATGGAGGAGAGGTTATTACTGCATCCACAGAGTTGGGCGCGAGGACGGCGGATGTGTTCCGCGAATCCGCGCTGTAAACAGTTGCCTCGCCGAAGGTTCTGTCAGGGAGGCTTGCGATGTCCTGCGCCATTGCAGCTACGCGCCTAAGCCAGGCCGCCACCACGGGCGCATCTTTTTTCGGTTTTCCCACGCCGACCTCTGGTCCAAAATGGAGATTGCTAATATCCGAGACAATGGCCTTTGCCAGAGCCAATCTCTCGTGAGCAGCAAATCGCTCGTCGGATTGCTCTTGAAGAGCTTCTAGTAGTACCAGTGTCTTGTGCAGGGGAAGCGGACTTATGGAGTTAGCCAGGATTAGTTTTCCGGCTTCATCGGTCAGCTTCCTTAGTCCCAACGTGGCGATTTTGCCTGGAAAGAGCGGGAGGTCATCAAAATCCAGGATTCCATCCTTTGCGAGAATCCCCTCTGCGGCATCGGCGACTTTCTCTGCGTGCTTTAGCAGTGCTCCTGGTTGCGGCTTCCAATCAACCTTGGTGTTTGATGCAAACCATGGCATCGGATTGGCTTCAAGTCCGACTGAGTGAATTCCCAGCCGCTTGCATTCTACGAGAGTTGTGCCAGTGCCGCAGAACGGGTCCAAAACGCAACTGCCTTTCGGCAGATTAAAACGCTCGATGTAATCACGAACGAGATGCGGGGGAAAGGACAGAACAAACCTGTACCAATCATGAATTGCGCGGTCTTCGACCTTAACCCGATTATTCTCCGAGAAGGCCTCGCGCGTTGCGATCGGCTCGTTCAAATCGTCCGAAAACGTTGTTTGAATAGCCAAAGCGTTGGATGTCAATGTGTCTCCCCGTCCCCCGATTATACGGCCTTGACCGGATCGCCACACCGCACTTGGATGCTCCAGTGTCCGCTCCTGTAAAGTTGGAAGAGTACCCTGCATTGTTTGTGCTGTTGCTCTTGTGCCACGGGCTCTTTTCCTTTGACGACTCCCTCCAATCCGGACGAACTGGCTGAGCTGCTGTGCTCGGTCTTTGGGTTTGCCGGCTTCCGGGCGAATCAGGAGGCGGTTTGCCGCGCGGCCATTGCGGGGCGGGACCTGTTGCTGGTGATGCCGACCGGCTTTGGCAAGTCGCTGTGCTACCAGTTGCCGGCGATTGCTCTGGGGGGAACTGCGCTGGTGATTTCGCCGCTGATTGCGCTGATGGAAGACCAGGCGGCCAAGCTGACGGCGCTGGGCCTCAGGGTGGGGCGGATTCACTCCGGGCTGGACCGGGCGCAAGCGCGGCAGACCTGCGTGGACTACTTGCAGGGAAACCTGCAATTCCTCTTCATTGCGCCGGAGCGGCTGCGGGTGCCGGGTTTTGGCGAGATGCTGGCCAAGCGCAAGCCATCTCTCATCGCCATCGATGAAGCGCATTGCATCTCGCAGTGGGGACATGACTTCCGGCCGGATTACCGGATGATCGGACAGTACCTGCCGGCGCTGAGACCCGCGCCGGTGGTGGCGCTGACGGCCACGGCCACGCCTGCCGTGCAGGCCGACATCCTGGAGCAACTGGGCACGATCAAGCCGATTCAGTTTATTCATGGCTTCCGGCGGCACAACCTGGCGATTGAGGTGGTGGAGCTGCCGGTGCCGGAGCGAGCGGAAGTGATCTGCGGCCTGTTGGCCGATCCGAAACGGCGGCCGGCGATTGTGTATGCGACCTCGCGGAAGCAGGCAGAGACGCTTGCCGAGGAACTGGCGCGCAGGATTCCGGCGGCGGCCTACCATGCGGGGCTGAACGCGGAGACGCGGGACCGGGTGCAGACCGCCTTTCAGGCCGGGGAACTGGAGGTGGTGGTGGCCACCATCGCTTTCGGCATGGGCATCGACAAGGCCGACATTCGCACGGTGATTCACGCCGGGCTGCCGGCAACGCTCGAAGGCTACTACCAGGAGATTGGCCGCGCGGGGCGCGATGGCGCGCCGAGCCGTACCTTCCTGATGCACAGCTATGCTGACCAGCGGACGCACGACTTCTTCATGACTCGCGACTATCCGCCGGCAGAGCACTTGCAGCAGGTATACCGCACGCTGGGCGAGGAGCCGCAGCCGGTGGAGGAGCTGCGCGAGCGTTCGAAGCTGGGCGAGGAGGAGTTCGAGAAGGCGCTGGAGAAGCTGGAGATTCACGGCGGGGCGCGGGTGGACTTCGGCGGCAATGTGACGGCGGGCGGCAAGGGATGGAAGAAGAGCTACACCGTGCAGGCGCAGTTTCGCGCCGAGCAGTTCGAGAAGGTGCTGCGGTTTACGACTTCGACTGAGTGCCGGATGGCGGCGCTGGTGCGGCACTTTGGCGACGTGGAGGATGCGAGCCAGCCGTGCGGGATCTGCGACGTGTGCGATCCGGCGGGGGCGGTGCTGAGGCTCTTCCGGCGGCCGACCGCGGCCGAGCGCGGGCTGGCGCAGGGGATTGCCGATGAGCTGCGGGCCGTGGACTACAAGGCAACCGGAACGCTGCAACGGAATCTGGACCCGGCGGGCAGACTGAGCCGGGGTGAATTTGACGCGCTGCTGGATGCGATGGTGCGGGCCGGGCTGATCGCGATTGAAGAGGCGGAGTTCGAGAAGGATGGGAAGTCGATCCGCTACCGCAAGGTGCGGCTGACCGAGGCCGGGCTGGAGATGCGGGCGACTACGCCGGTGGAGTTGCTGATCAGCGATGGGGTGGTGGAGGCGTTTGGCGGACGGACGCCAGCGCGGGCGAAGAAGGCGAATGCGGGCGCAAAGGCTGGTGTGGCGAAGGCGGCGGGAGTCGAACGAGTTTTCCACAGGGCAAACCACGTAAAATAAACAAATTAAAAGAGATTAAAAATTCCAGAAATGCCAAAATGCCGGGGCCAAATTACAAAAAATGTACAAAGTAAACGTTTTCGTACATTTTGGGCGACTGAATGAAGATTTTCAGACTTGTACAAATTCCGTACAAAAATCTAGCCATCCCACCCTCAGATTCGTGGCTCGCTGAGCGGAGATCAGAGCATTTCGCTCGAATCTCCATCTGTTCGCCCCTTCTTCTCCTGGAGGACGGAAACCCCGCCGCCTCCACGGATTCTGTCCTGCCTCAACCCTGCAGACGCGGATGAGGCCGCCCCGCCTTGGGCCGCCGAAGCAGAAGGCTCTTTGTGCCAGAATTTGGACGAGAAGTCCCTCGTGCTATGGCGCAACTACTCGCCTCGTCGATTTGCACAGCGTCCAACCATCTCACTGAAGATCGGCAAGCGCCAGCACTGCATCGGTCGAGCGCGCATCCAGAGTGCGCGTTGTGATTGATACCCGAAGCCAGAACATGAGATGCAGGGGCCAGCACAGAAAAGACAGGGCTGCCGATTTGAAGGACATTCCCGGAACCCCAGAGCGTAGCCGAGGTCCGGCCGGCGTCAAGGCCGCGCCCGGCGCTCCGCTGCCCGGAAGAACGGCCTGCATCCTGAGTACGAGGAAGCATCCTTGTTACAATGGATATCGATAGCGCGCTCGCCTCACATTGGGTCAGCCGACGGTCCGTGATGCCCAGCGTGGGCGGCACGAGGTTTCGGCCTTTAGAATGAAGGTAGAAGTGCCGTCAAATCCGAACTCTGGCAGGAATCGATGCCTTCAGATCTTTCGTCTTCCGAACTGCAAGAACACGCCGATGCTTCGGTAATCCCGCCCGCTGCCGCGCAAGTTGCGGGCGACGACGAGATCTCTTTGCTTGATTTGCTGATCGTTCTTGCCGAGCGGAAGCGGGTCATTCTTTCGGTTACGTCAGCTTTCGCGATTGTCGCGATCATTGTTTCGCTGCTCCTGCCTCCGCGCTATACCGCCACGGTGACTTTGCTGCCCCCGCAGCAGGGTTCCTCGATGGGCGCAGCGTTGGCCTCGCAGCTTGGCTCGATGGGTGGCATGGCCGCGCTGGCTGGTGGCAGTCTCGGTATAAAAAATCCCAACGACATGTTCGTTGCCATGTTCAAGAGCCGCACTGTCGAAGACGCCATGGTGCAGCATTTCGGCCTGATGCAGGAGTACCACGCGAAGTTCTCTTCTGATGCGCGTAAGGCCTTCGAGGGGTCTGCGACCGTGGACGGCAGTGGCAAAGACAGCCTGATCCGTATCTCCGTCCAGGATCGTGATCCCCGCCGCGCTGCGGAACTTGCCAATGGCTATGTCGATCAGTTTCGCCTTCAGTCTCAGCATCTCGCCATTACGGAAGCCTCCCAGCGCAGGCTCTTTTTCGAGCAGCAGCTTGAGCAGGCAAAGGATAATCTGGCCAACGCAGAAGAGGCCATGAAGCAGACCGAACAAAAGACTGGCGTGATTCAGCTCAATGGTCAGGCGAGCGCCTTGATTCAGTCGGCCGCATCTCTACGCGCTCAGGTTGCAGCAAAAGAAGTGCAAATTCAGGGAATGCGTGCCTATGCAACTGGCGAGAATTCCCAGATGGTGCAAGCGCAGCAGGAACTGGATGGCCTGCGCGCACAACTGGCAAAATTGGGAGGCTCCGAAGACAGCACAAGCGATGGAATCGGCGTCACCAAAGGTCAGGTTACTGATGCGGGCCTCGAATACGTCCGCAAGCTGCGCGACGTGAAATACAACGAGACAATTTTTGATATCCTTGCGCGGCAGTTTGAAGTTGCTAAGCTCGACGAAGCGAAGCAGGGAGCGCTCATTCAGATTGTCGATCCGGCCGTTCCGCCTGACAGAAAGTCCTTCCCGAAGCGTAGCCTCATCGTGATCGGCGCTACTGTGGCGGGATTCTTCTTTGGAGTCCTCCTTGCACTGCTGCAGGCCGGTCTCGGACATATAAAGGAAGATCCCAATGCTGTTGAAAAACTTGCCGACTTCAAGCGAGCCCTGGCGTTAGGAAGACAGAGCGCGTCATGAAAAAGCAATGGCCTCTTGCGCGCCGATAAACGATTTGGGACACATTACAGAAGAAATAGTGCAGCAGCGTAACAGAAACTGCTGCCGAAAGGTCAGGCTTCTTTGCTTTCTGATGGCCGCAATTCGATGAGCAATCCGCCTGACAAGGATACCCATAAAGCGCTTGTCGATTCGAAGCCGGCTCTTGAGACGATGACAGTGTGGCTGGTCCGTCTCAAACATTGGACGGGAATGGATCGCGCCATTGCCTACACAGTGTTGGGACGTTTCTGGTCGTCGTTTGCAGGCGTTGTTACGGTGTTGTTGATTGCGCGGTTTCTCACACCAACCGAGCAAGGGTACTACTACACCTTCTCCAGTTTGGTGATGCTGCAGGTTGTCTTTGAACTGGGTTTCTCCTTCGTCATTCTGCAGTTGGCAGCTCATGAGCGGGTTCATTTGACATTCTTGCCGGACGGCCGAGTGGAAGGAAACCCGGTTCCTTGTTCCCGCCTTGCCTCCTTGTTGCAAAAGGCAGTCCGGTGGTACCTTGTGGCAGGGTTTCTCATGGCCTTGGTCGTGCTGCCTGTAGGTCTGTATTTCTTCGGGGCGCAGCGCACCGCAGGGGCATGCGCGGCATGGAGGCTTCCGTGGTGCCTGTTGGTGATAGCCACAATGCTCAACTTTCAGATGGACCCGGTCTTCTCCTTTTTGGAGGGCTGCGGATTTGTCACGCAGGTGGCTCAGAGGCGCTTGGTACAGATCCTTTTGGGAAGTCTGCTGGGCTGGACTGCGCTGGCAACACATCATGGGCTGTATTCACCGGCCATGGTGATTTCAGGCCAAGTCGCGGGCGGGGTGGTCTTCCTATTCTTCTCAAAACTTCGAGTGCTTCTGAAGAACCTGATGCTCTACCCAGTAGGTGAGCACTACGTCGGATGGAGAACTGAAATATGGCCATTCCAATGGAAGATTGCGGTAAGTTGGCTATGCAGTTACTTCCTGTTTAGCCTCTTTAATCCGGTATTGTTCGCCTATCAGGGACCGGTGGCGGCAGGGCAGATGGGTATGTCTCTAAGCATCGCATCTGCGCTTGGGGCGGTGGCAATAGCATGGATGTACACCAAAACATCGCCGTTCGGAAGTTTGGTTGCCTGCGGTAAGATCGCAGAACTGGATAGGCTGTTCTTCCGAACGCTCCAGCAATCAACGGTACTTCTCGCAACTGGAGCAACCGCATTCTTTGTGGCGCTCCTCCTTGCCTTTCGCTATTATCCGAAGGTCGCAGCGCGAACCTTGCCACCGTGGGCATTCGCGCTCCTCCTGCTAACCACGATCATGAATCATGTCGTTGCCAGCGAGGCGTTGTATCTTCGCTCACATAAGCGCGAACCTTTTCTGTGGCAGTCAGTGGCCGTCGCAATCCTCTTGGGCAGTGCAACACTGTATTTGGGCAAATACTGGGGCGTTGGCGCAGTGACGGTCGGGTATTTTGTTGTAGGCGGGCTGTTCAGCTTGGCGTCTGGTACATTTATCTTTATAACCAAAAGACGGGAATGGCACAGCGAAGAAGTGTGAACGGGAGCGCGGAGTCCGGCAAGCGTTTGGAGGACTCAATCACTTGCCGCTGCATTTTCGGGAGAAAAGAATATGAGATGCAAATCGGAAAGCGAAGTGCCCGAAGCACTGAGTAACTTAACTACGGAGGAAAAAGCATTTCTTGAAACGGTGCCGATATTCATTAATGTTCGCGACCGGCTAATCTGTTTGGAGAAATTATTGGACTGGCTGGAACGCGCTGGACACCGCAATATCACGCTGATAGACAATGCCTCGACCTACCCCCCATTGTTGAGCCTCCTTGACCAGTGCAAATATCGCACAATCCGCCTCAAACGGAATCTTGGTAATAGTGCCCTCTGGAGGCTGAAAGAATTGCGTGGTGTTATAACCAATGAGTGGTTTGTTTATACGGATCCGGATGTAATCCCCGCAGATACTTGCCCTCTGGATGTAGTGGTGCAGATGCGCCGCATGCTGCAGAAGTTCCCATTTTATCTAAAGGCCGGGCTTGGCCTTCGATTGGACGATTTGCCCGATCGTTACCACTTAAAGCGTGCCGTGATTGACTGGGAGCAGCATCTGATAGGCAAGGAGATAGCACAGGAGGTGTTTGAGGCGGATGTGGACACGACTTTTGCGCTGTACCGCCCGGGAGCGCCCTGCACTACTGGGCCTAGTGTCCGCTTCCAAGGAAGGTACTCTGCGCGTCATCTGCCCTGGTACTGCGACAGTTCCGAACCCGACGAAGAGGAACGGTACTATCGCAATCACGCTTTGTCAGGAGTGACAACATGGAGCGTCAAAGGGAATGAACGTTATCAGCGAAAAACCGTTCCCGGCGGGATTGCAACGCGAATAAGAAGAGACCCGCACGCGTTTCTGAAAGGAATTCGCAGATCGGGAACCGGGCGCATTGCCTCGTTGCTAGCCATTCTTCGACCTTGCTCAAGCAACGGATGGCGGCGTCTATTCGAAGAAACATCGCCGACCCCGGAAGAAGCGCGGCAAACCATCGTGAAAGTTATTACCTCCGAAGATTGGAATCGCGCTTGGAGGCTCACCGATCCCTGGAGGAGAGCTAAATATCGGCTCAGATCCTTCTTGAGGATATAGTGAGGCCGAGCATATGACAAACGCTTCATCGCTTGGGCTGGAAAGGAGGATCTGACTCATGGCCGCTAACCTACTGAAGATTCTGTCTATTCGCATACGAGTAAGATCCCTGATCCTCTTCGCATTGTGTGCCCTGTATTTTTGTTTATCGCTGTATTTGTTCTTTCAGTGGGTTGCGCCTTCATTGGATGGGCGAACGAACCGGCATATAGCGGCAGATTCTGCGACCTACATCCACTACGCAGATTCACTGCGTGAAGGTCGCGGTGATCCCCTTGTGATTGCGGCCTTGTCCTCGTTTCCAAACAACCTCTGGTGTCCGGTCCTGCTGGCGTTGATCTTGAAGAGTACCCTGGCGATGGTTCTGGCCAATTACGCGTTTCTCTTCCTGGCCCTCGTCCTTTTGAAGAAGAGTTTCTCCTTTTCCACCGGGAGCTTTTTGGCGTTGTTGACGCTGAATGCGACCACTACCATCAGCCTCCTCTCTGTCAATAAGGAAATCCTCGATCTTCTGGCCGTTTCTGTCTTCATCTTTGCCTATCGTAGGCATCACAGCATTGTCCTTCTGTTGGCGCTTTCGCTAGCATTCTTCAACCGATTCGAAGTTTGCATAGTCATGCTGCTGTTCTTGTTTTTCGAGAGCAGAATTAATCCGTTGCGCCAGAGGCGTGCGGCGGCGCTGGTAGCACTTGTCGTCGTATTAAGCGTGATGCTGCCACTATCGGCAGCCAAGACTCTCTCTGACCGCTTTGGAGAGGCGGACACAGGAGGAACCGTTGCCTGGCTCGACTCCCTTGAAATGCATTATATGTATGGGGTCGCGGTGATTCCGAAAATCGCGGAGAATCTATTTGCAGAGCTTATAAACGCTTCGAAATGGAAAAGCAATTATAACTTCGATGATCTCGCGAATTCTTATATCGTGTTCTTCAATAACCTGGCAAACGTCATTGTCCTGATAGTCCTAGCCATGAAGCGCACGCTCTCGTTGCGGCATGATATCGTCTATTTTGCGACAGTAGGATGCATCATGATGGGGATATCTCTGGTCATACAGCCCCGCTATTTTTACTTTGTTTATGTCCTGCTGTGTCTCCAAGCGGCGCAGCCTGGAATGGGCAGGCCGTTAGATGTCCCTTGGCGCGGCCGTCGACCGGAGATTGCAAATGCCTGATGTAGACCAGAGTAAATCCGACCGCGACGTCATTAGCATCCTAGCGGTGATCGTCCTGTATAAGACTCGGCCCAACGAATCTACGGCATTCAGAACACTCGAGGCCGCCTGGTCGGGTCTTGGGCACAGACAGAACGGCGTTCGGGTATTGCTGTATGACAATACTCCAGGGGGCTGCGATCCAGGCTCTTTGCCGGAGAATGTGCGGTATGAAGCGGCAGAGCAAAACGTTGGCCTCGCCGCGGCATACAATCGCGCCCTGGAGATCGCGAGAAGCGAAGGGTGCAACTGGTTACTGACCTTGGATCAGGATACATCAGTGCCTGTCGAATTCCTTTCTCGCATGAGCGTCCTTGCCGCAGAGTGTGGCAAGGACGACCGAGTTGCAGCGATTGTACCGCGACTTAGCGATGGAGGGCGACCTCTATCTCCTGTGTTCATCGGATTATTCGGGGTGAGCTATTTGCGTCACAGTTTCAAAGGCGTCGCCAGACGAGAGACGCATGCCTACAATTCGGCGTCTTTATTTCGTGTCAGTGCGTTAAAACAGATTGGCGGTTTTAATTGTTACTTCTGGTTGGATTACCTTGACGCGAGTGTGTACCACCAGTTCCACAAACACGGGAGGAAGGTCTATATAGCAGGAGATATCCAGGTGGAGCACCAGCTATCTCTGCTTCACGGAGAGGATCTCAAGGCTGATCGCTATCGGAATTTTTTGCAGGCGGAGACCGCGTTTTGCGATTTGTATCGCGGGCGCATTACAGGTCTCGCGCTAACTCTGAGACTTTTCGCTCGCATTTTGCGGCAGCGAATGCGGGGCGATAATCCCGCAATTCGGAAACTAACATGGAATGCGTTCAAGAAACGAATTGTTCAATCGAAGACGCGGCGGATTCAAGACTGGAGAAAGGAAATGGAACAGCGGATGGTGTGTTGCCCGGATGCAGAAACGGGGCCCGAACTTTCCGAAGAACGGCCGGCCATCTCTGTGTGCATGGCTGCATATAACGGTGAGCGATATATTACTGCACAGTTGCAGTCGATCCTAAGCCAACTTACGGCAGAGGATGAAGTTATTGTGGTAGATGACGCCTCCACAGACAGAACCAGAGAGTGCGTACGGTCCTTGCAGGACAAAAGAATTAAGCTCATTGAACATAGCAGGAATTCTGGGGTATCGCACACCTTCGAGGATGCTATCCGCGGCGCATCCAACGGGATTCTGTTTTTGAGCGATCAGGATGATCTTTGGGATCCGCGGAAGGCTGCGGTGATTCTAGATGCGTTTCGTACCCATCCGGATGTGACGCTCATAGCCACGGACACAGCGATCATTCGTGCCGACGGGTCCTTAGTTACCGAATCGTACTTCAAGCCTAGAGGCAAGTTCAGGCCCGGATTGTGGGCAAATCTGGTCAGAAACCGGTTCGGCGGATGTACGATGGCGTTTCGCTCGACGCTAATTGGAGAGATCCTCCCCCTCCCGCATGAATACGACGTGCTTCACGACATCTGGATCGGCGTTAGGAACTCGCTGGCCGGTTATCGGACGCTCTACATCCCGGAGTCGTTGGTTCTCAATAGGAGGCATTCATCAACAGCAACGGGAAAGAAGGCCTTGACGATCTTCTGTAAGGTTCGAATCCGGGTCCACTTGCTGTTAGCGCTTGCAGAGTTTTCGATTGCTAGAATAGAATGGAATCTTTGTAAATGTTTTGAAGAAGGGAAGAAGTAGATGCAGAGAATACTTGTCGTTGCAAGTGACTTCCCCTATCCTCCCAGGCACGGCTCCGCAGTGGATATGTGGACACGCGTTCTGGTGTTGAAAGAGATGGGATATTGTGTCGATCTGTTGGCAACCGTAAACGAAATGCCAAACGAAGATCTGATACAAATTGTGCGTCGGCACGTAGGGAATCTTTGGATAGTACTTCGCCAGCGAAGTCTGAGATCAGTCCTATCTTTTCTTCCCTTTCAGGTGCGCAGTAGAATTGGTCTCAAGGATGTCGTGCTCGGTCAACACTATGATGCCCTTGTTCTTGAGTCCGAGTACGTCGCGGCCATCCTGAAAAATTCTGGAGTTCGGCAAGCCAAACTGATCCTCAGAGTTCACAATGAGCAAGTTGGATACTTCCGCGAATTTGCGGAAGGGGCTACAAATTGGCTAAAGAAACTTTATTACTATTCCGAGTCTTTCAAGTTTCGCTTCCTATCTCCCGCAGTGATGCAGAAATGCGACCTCCTTTGGTTTATCTCAAACAGCGAGCGACAGAACCATGTGCGAGAGAATCCTCAGGACGACACAAAATCTTTTTTTGTCCCTACACATGTAAAGCCGGCCACGATGCATGCGTGTTCTGCGATTAGTAGAACGGCATTATTCATCGGTACGCTCACAATCTCGCACAATTCAGACGCCGTGCGGTGGTATGTCGAGAAGGTTCACCCGCTGTTGAGCGACCTTGATGGCTACGTATTCCAGGTCGCTGGCCGCACAGCTGGTCAACCAATCCAAGCCTTGAAACAACTCGTTCAGCACAACAAGAATGTCTCCATCGAGGAAGACCCAATTGTTCTGGATGGACTTTACGAGAGGGCTGGCGTATTTGTGAATCCCGTCATCTGCGGAGCCGGAGTGAAAGTTAAAGTTATACAGGCTCTCCAAGCCGGCATGCCGATCGTTAGTACCTCGATGGGGGTTGAGGGGACCGGATTCGAAGACTCGAAACATCTATTGATCGCAGACACTCCTCAAGAGTTTGCTGCAAGCGTCCGGAAACTTATGACTGAGCCGGCACTTCGGGAATCACTGGTTCGTAATGCCCAGGCTTTTCTTTCAGAGAGATACGACATGAAATCCAATATACAGAAAGTCCTTGCGGAGGCCCTGAGCGAGACCAACTGAATAGAACTGGTATTACGGAGATTGCACTCACTTGCCAATGCGCGAGAAATACAGACCCTTGATCGGAAATGTGAGACATCCACTTTGCGGGGAACTATGAGTGTGATGGCTGTCGGCCTGCCTTCGAAAATGCAAAATTTCCGGAAGAGTCATAAGTACATGTGGGACAATAGAACAGGATCAGGGCTGTACATCATATGCAAAGCGATGAGCACGGCGCTTTATCTGGAACGATTCGCCAGCTTGTGCCTGTGCATCGCCGAGGCCTTCTGCAATTCAGCTCGTCTGAGGAGAGCATGACTATGCGAACGCAGTCTGTACTTGAACGACGGCTATGGCGCCTCTTGGCATTATTTCTGATGCTTGTGCCGGCGACTGTTTTTTACTTGATTCTCTGGAAGAACGCCGTCAGAATCCCGATTCTGGATGATTACGATATTGTCCTTGCAGCCGCCAATGTGTTAAGTTCAAGCCACGGTTATTTATCTAAGTTATTCTATGTATTGACAGCTCAGCACAACGGATACAAGTTGATGTTTGAGAATGCAGTAGTTGTCGCCCAACTCAGCCTGTGGGGAAGGGTTACATTTCTGCCACTAGTAGCACTTGGAAATTCTTTTGCGTTGCTTATTTTTCTCGTTGTCTATTCTATGTTTTGTGCCGCCCCCGGCGATTCAGCTAAAAGATGTCTTCTTTTCGTGCCGGTAGCCTACCTCTTGTTTCAGCTTCAATATTCGTCGGCTCTCGACTTTGCCTCGAGTTCCCTGCAACACCTGGCAGTGATTTGTTTTTCGCTTCTTGCGATCACTCTGCTAGGACGCGACTCTCGCTGGTTATTCACAGGCGCATGTGTTTCTTTTGTATTCTCGGTTGCATCCTCCCCAAATGGCTTTTTCGTCGCACCTGTCGGGCTGCTAATGCTAGGACAATCCAGACGCTTTTGGCGGTTGGCAGCGTGGATTTGGACCGCTGCGCTTTCGCTGGCGATATACCTGTTCCAGTATGGTCGCGCGGCCTCCCCGGATACGATGCATGGATCTGCAGGGGCTTTAACCCATTTCAACATCCTCTACGCTCTTTCTTTCCTTGGGGCATCGGCGGCGCGTTATGTGTCACTGGCGCCAAGTCTTGGGCTCGGATTGGTCTTGCGCGGCATCTTTTTACTCGCTGCGAAGAGGGGATACTTCCGGCGCAATCCAGCCGTATTTTATTCCATGCTCTTTATTTTGATTAACGCACTGGTTGTATCCGGTTTGAGGTCGGATTTAGGCTTAACCCAGAGCCTTGCATCGCGGTATCGAACATATTCCAACCTCTTTTTAGCATTTTCTTATATGTTCCTGGTTGAAGACATGCTCCCCTTCTTGAACAATAGATCCTTCCGCAGAGGCGTTTTGATTGGGGCTGGAGTACTGTCGTTTCTTTTTTGCGCATTGAGTGATGTAGCTGGCGCTCGCTTCCTCGCCGGTAAGAAACAAGCTTTGACGCATATGTACAGGGTGCAGTGGAGAAAGGATATGGCTGCGCAAGACTCGGTAGACAGGGCAAACCCGGCGCTGCTGCGCCAAATGGATGCGGGAGTATTTGATGTCAATTTGCCCGTAATGAAAGATTCGGTGAGACTTGGCGTGTATCAACCTCCAGACGAATAGCCCTGATTGACATTGCGCTCTCGCCTATATGGATTTACTGCCAAACAAAATGTTCAAACTTGAAAAAAGGAGTGCGATCAAAATGCGTAAAGTATTGGTTACCGGCGGTGCCGGTTTCGTTGGACGGCATATGGTAAAACGGCTTTTGGAAGCTGGGGATGAAGTGCATGCCATTGATTGCGTGGCGAAGTTTACGGGAGGCATCGATCCGGCAAGCGGCTGGCCTCTATTCGACCCGCGGGAATACCCGAACTTCCATTTCTACAAAGAAGATTGCCGGAGTTGGTTCGCACGGGTGAAGGACACGGATTTTGACTACGCATTCCACCTGGCGGCCATGGTTGGCGGGCGTCTCATGATTGAGTACAACCCGTTGGCAGTGGCGGACGATTTGGCGATTGATGCGGCATATTGGGCATGGGCCAAGGAAGCCCGACCGAAGAAGACTGCCTGCTTTAGCTCTAGTGCTGCCTACCCGGTCAAACTTCAGCGGCCGGAAGGCTACCGGCTTCTGACAGAGGACATGATCTCCTTCAAAGACGATATCGGTATGCCTGATATGAGCTACGGCTGGGCAAAGCTGACCTGCGAATATTTGGCTCAGCTGGCCTACGAGAAGCATGGACTGAAGTCGATCTGCTATCGCCCTTTCTCTGGGTATGGGGAAGACCAGGACGACGCGTACCCTTTCCCGAGTATCTGCAAGCGCGTGTTGGCAGAACGCGGAGCGAAGACGCTGAATGTGTGGGGAACCGGCACACAGATGCGCGATTTCATTCATATCGAAGATTGCGTCGATGGCATCATGACCATGATTGATAAGATCGACGATGGCGGCGCGGTGAATCTCTCGACCGGCATATTTACCAGTTTTATCGATTTTGCGAAGCTGGCTGCCGGATTCGTAGGCTACCACCCTCAAGTGAAGGGCCTATCGGACAAACCAGCCGGGGTGCATGCGCGGGGCGGTGACAGAACAAAACAGATCAGGCTGGGATTCCAGCCCAAGACCGACTTTGGCACAGGCATTGAGCGAGCTCTGAAATACTATTCGGGGAGACGATAGTGGGAGTGTCCTGGATTTGGCGGGGTCTTTATCGACATCCGCCAACTCTCGTGTATCGTATCACAATGGAGAACTGCTTTGCCTAAGAGACTCACAGCCAGCATCGTTCTTTACGATCACAGGGTTCAGGATGTCGGGGCGCTGTTCGAGGAGCTCGCAAAGGCTTCTGTGCTATCGGAATGGGTGGTTGTCGATAATGGCGGTTCAGACGATGCATGTGCCCTTGCGGAATCGATGGGGGCTCGGTGCTTGCGGCCTACGCGCAATCTTGGCTACGGCGCCGCCCAGAACCTTGCTCTGCGTTCTCTTTCTGCTGTTGCCAAGCCCTATCACCTCATTCTGAATCCAGACATTCAATTGAAGGGCGGAATTCTCGCCGAACTCGCAGCAGTGATGGATGCGATGCCTCAAGTAGGCCTTTTGATGCCGCGCGTTCTTTACCCCAATGGTTCCATGCAATACCTGTGTAAATTGTTGCCTACGCCGCTGGATCTTGTCTTGAGACGATTCACATGCGGACCGCTACAGGGGCTCTTTGCCAACTACATGACGCACTACGACATGAAGGATTTTGATTATTCTCGGCCAGCGTACGTCCCGGTTCTGTCTGGTTGCTTTATGTTCGCTCGGCGTTCCGTTTTGGAGTCCATCGGCGGATTTGACGAGCGTTTTTTTCTCTATATGGAAGATACAGACCTGTGCCGCCGCATCGGCGATGTCTCCCAACTTCTATTTTGGCCAGGGACAACAGTGACGCATAGTCACGCTCAGGGATCGTACAAAAACTTGCATATGTTGCGTCTTCACGTGCTGGCTGCGGTTGCTTATTTCAATAAGTGGGGTTGGTGGCACGACCCCGTTCGCAAGGCCAGGAACATTGTGGGGCTCACGGAGGCAGATATCGATGAACGGCTGCAAGGGGCTTTCCGCTAAGTTTAAACGCGTGATGCAGGTTTGCTGGAAAGGAAAGACATGAGACATGCGGTTGGGGGCTGGTAAGCCTTCGCATTGCCTCATCCAGAGCAGCTTCCCCGGGTAGCGAAGTGGACTGCGAAGCGTGCGCGCCGCTTCTCATGGAGATGGCATGAGTTTTGAGGACGTTTGGCTTCGGTAGGGTACGCTTAGGCAAAATCGCATGTACCACAGGCATCTTTCCATCAAGCAATGCACCAGCACGGGCAAAGATGACCTGTGCAAAGCCGCACCAGGAAAGAGATCCGCCGCAAGTCATGTGATAGAGACCGGCCCAGTTTGGTGTTGCACCAAATCGACCGTCTAGAGCATTTTCTTAAGATGAATATCAAGCTAGTTCCGGCAAGGCGACAAGCTGTTTGTAAGTGATGGTTTGTGTGCAGATGCAGGCGCGCAGCAGGCGAACCATCAAGTCCGGTTCCATGGTGCGGCGGTTGAGCCTGTAGTTGAATTCAGCAACATAGTACTTGAGGTGTTTCCGCTCGACCTTGTGATGGGTGCCGAGCAGAAACCGCTTCAGGTTCGACAGC
>Ga0255348_1000223_pt1 | contig 28810 bp, 21 predicted proteins | sample CBST25v5metaG_FD_189945 | JGI IMG/M metagenome (GOLD analysis project Ga0255348, IMG submission 189945) | Peat soil microbial communities from Stordalen Mire, Sweden - C.B.S.T-25.v5 | ecosystem: Environmental > Terrestrial > Soil > Wetlands > Peat | place: Sweden: Norrbotten County, Stordalen... | reverse complement strand
GCATACTGTGGACAAGGCTGCGTCCTCCTCTGACGCTGAGTTCTAGACAAACCCAACCTATCAGAACGGCGCAGCCTTACCTCTATACCTGACCTACTACCGATTTTCCTGTCTTGGACAATAGTGAATTGACATGATACCCAAGAAAGAGTTTAAGAAGGAATTCGATTTAGAAGTTTCCTTATCTAGCTGCCGTGATACGAACACATACGCCTTTCAAGTTGATGGATGCCGTTCACTCGCTCGCAATAGTTGCGGTACGCTGAAAAGTGCAACGACACACACATTGCTTGCATACGCTCTATTGTCTTGGCTGAAGGGTATAGACAAGAGGGCAGCAATGCGCGTTTACATACAGACTGGCGAGATACGAACCCAAGCGAACCCTTCAACCTACAATCGGCGGTTGAAGATCCGCGTCAGACTATGTGATGCAGAACTCTTCGGGATTCTCGAATCGGCACGCAACAACACAACGTACATTCAAGCCAACCGAACGAACAAGAATCTCTTCACTGTGCTGGTTTCAGAAATGCGGCGATTCGACATCACCTTTAGTTTAGTTCCCAAGGCGAACATACAGGGACTTCACAATTGGGCAACCCAAGTCATTCCAAGTTTCAGCAGTAACGATATGGCGATGCCCAGCGCGGTTTCCCAACTATTTTAGAGTTTGAGATTTGCTGTTGGCTTCTTCTTTCACCAACAGCAAAAGCCCCACTTGGGGTCAGCCCAGCATTCTACTTCATGCGGGTCTCTAAGGGGGCGCAACTCAGCGGGTGTGTGATGAAACCGCACCCGCTTTGACTTTCTATATGAAGATGGCAGAACTACAACACTAGGAGCAAAATATGAAATGCACGGTTAAAGTAGACCTCTCTGGATTAGAAGGCAAACTGATAGAACTCGGCCCGAAGTTGGCCCGTAAGGGAATGCGCAAGGCTTTGACTCAGGTTGGTAAGTATTGGGTCGATGAAGTCAAGTCGAGAGTGCCAGTAGACACAGGGGAATTGAAAGACAGCGTTATCGCCCGCGTGAGTACAAAGCCCGGTGGTAGTGCAGGCAAGGTCAGTGTTGGTCCAGGGTATACCGGCAAGGGGGATCAAGACCCCGGCGTGTATGCGAAGTTCGTAGAGTTTCCAATGAAGAAGCGCCCCAAGTATCCGACACAACCATTCATGCGGCCTACATTCGACGCGACGGCAGACAAGGCTGTGCAGTTATTCGCTGACTCATTGAAGGAAGCATTAGAAGGCTTGGGTAAGTGACTAAGACTGTGATGTTACTAAGTCGCATGTAATCAATGGGATAGGGGTCATTTGTAATCAAGATGTTACAGCCACGGAACCGCCGCTTTCGTACAATTCTCACAGCGCCTATTCAAAATATTTTCATGCTATGAACAATTTCAACGGAATCGCTAGTATCCATGCAGGTGTTTTGCATACTGTGCAGTGTCGAGTGCTCGTGCTTTTGCGCTGTGAACATCTCAAACCCCCTATGAACATTGGGCTTCTGCCCATATATCTATTACCTAACCACCATAGCACATTACTACAACGGATTGGACACTAACTTATGAGTATTTCTTGGCCTTGGAAACCTAGGGCAGCAAACATTTCGGAGACGCGCAACAACGTGCTTGAGAATCCTAGTGTGTCGTTGACTTCGCCCGCTGCCTGGGGTTGGTTGAGTGGTGGTCATGGAAGTGATTCTGGCGAGATAATCACCCCCTACACGGCCATGATGGTCAGCACGGTTGCGGCCTGCGTCAAGACCATATCAGAGAGCATCGCGTCACTTCCGCTGGTGATCTATGAGCGCAGCGACGCTGGCCGTCAGGTTGCCTACAATCACGCTCTCTATCACCTATTGGCAGACGCGCCGAACGATGAAATGTCAGCCTTCACATTTTGGGAATGGGTGACGGTTAGCCTCTGCCTTCATGGGAACGGCTATGCGCAGATACAGCGTGACTCACAAGGGGCAGCAATCGCGCTATGGCCCTTGCTGGCAAATCTCACAACTCCTTTAAGAATGCTAGATGGCAGCATCGCGTATCGCACCACTGACGGCAATCAGCAACCCCGCGTCCTGGCATCGAAGGACGTTCTGCACTTTCTCATGGGCAGCCATGACGGGCTGATTGGGCTGTCACCTATCCAACAGGCACGCCAAGCAATCGGACTTGCAAGGGCAGCAGAGCGTTACGGCAGTCAGCTATTCAAGAACTCGGCTGTGCCTGCACTTGCGATTACAATTCCTGGCCGACTGAAGCCGGAAGATAAGACTGCGGCCCGCGTCGATTGGGAACGGATGCAGGGCGAATCAAGCCAGCATCGCGTAGCGATTCTCGATAACGGAATGTCGATTGAAAAGCTAAGTATCTCGGCAGAGGATTCCCAGTTTCTCGAAACGCGCAATTATCAAAGGGCAGACATTGCGGCTATCTTCCGTATCGCTCCGCACCTTGTAGGCAGTACCGAAAAGGTCAGCAACTCGAATCTTGAGCAGGAGAATTTGACGCTCGTAACTCACACTTTGCGCCCTTGGCTCAGTCGCCTTGAATCTGAGGTCAGACGCAAGCTACTGCCTACCACCATCGGCAAGGGTGTGTATGTGGCAGAGTTCGACACGGCAGAATTGACCCGTGGCGATACCGCAGCCCAAAGTGCTGCACTTACTGCTGGTAGACAAGGTGGCTGGCTCTCTGCGAATGAATGCAGGCACAATCTGAACCTCAATCCGGGTCCGGCATCGCTTGATTGCTACATTACGCCAGTCAATTACATGAACACTGACAGGTTGTTGGAACCTGCTACCGTTGCACCCGTTCCGGCAATGGTTCCCACGGAAGCGCAGCGCAGTTTGCTCGCTGGATACAAGACGGCATTCCTGCGACTGTTCAATGACGGCGTAGCAAGGATAACGAATCGCCCCGCTGATAAACGCTCGGCTGCACTCGTTAGCGTCTTTACTCCCATTCTGGAATCCCTTGCCGAACTTGCTACACAGTCGGCACGTTCCAGCATGGGGCAGGATGACTTGACACACGATACTGCAAAGTTCATTGCAGGCCACGTTGCAAAGATGGCAGAGCGGGCCGCGAAGTGGACGGCAGAAAACACTGATTCAGTCGCAGCCGATGAACTCACCCGCGCTGTAAAGTCACTAACATTTGAGACGTTTCGCGTTGCTAGTGAATCCCTAGCGAAGAAAGAACTGGCAGCATGAAGAATGAAATTAGATATACAGCAGCAAAGGAACTCAGGGTCCAGACTGCCCCGGATGGAACGCGCACGATTTCCGGCATGATTCCTTATAACTCACGCTCTGTTGACATGGGGTTTTTTGAGGTAATCGCCCCCGGTGCCTTTGCGGGTGCGCTTGCACCAGGGGCAGACGTTTTGTGCCTCAGAGACCATGACCAAAAGTTGCTCATGGGCAGGAGTACAAGCGGGACTCTGGTACTCGTTGACAGTCCAGCGGGATTGACGTTCCGTTGTGTGCTGCCAAAGACACAGAGTGCGATGGAACTTGCTGAGTCAATCGACCGGCAAGACCTTACCGGCGTTTCCTTTGGTTTCACGACAAATGCCGATGTTTGGAGCAGTGATGAATCAGGGAATGTTCTCAGGACGTTGGTTTCTGTGAACCTTGAGGAAATCAGCCCGTGTTCTTTCCCCGCATATACAGCGTCTAGCGTTTCGATTCGCTCTTGCCCCGTTGAACTCAGGGCAAAGTTGAAACTAGCGAAACGCACCAATGCCGATGGATGCGACTGTGACTGTCCAGAATGCTTGGATGACGATTGCGAAAATTGTTCTAACGACAATTGCGACGATCCAAACTGCGAAGACTGCCCCAATCAAGACTCTGAGGACGGTTCAGACGACGATTCAGAGGACAGAGCACGCTATATGCGCTTGCAACTCGCATTGCGTAGCCATTAACACCCCACAAGTTTCAGTGATGGGCAGAGCATCCCCTGATGCTGGCTTGAATGCCATTCTGCCCATTGAAGCGAGTAAGTGAGTCGCCCAGCGAGTCGCCATTTCGCATTAGTAAATACCCGTACAGATGTACGCGAGACCGAATGCTCTGCGTTGATTCGCGGGCCGTTCGTCTTGCTGTAGTGAGGCTTTGCGCGTCAGCGCGTGGCTGTCCCTGCACCATCTTGTTTCAAGAAAGCAGCACACTATATGTCTATTAAAGAATTGCAGGACCAGCGTAACGCCCTCATGCAGAGCAGCCAGAAACTTCTGCTCAAGCCCACACCCGAGTCGAGAGCCCAGTTCGACGCACAAATGGCAGATGTAGATTTGCTTGAAGCGGACATTGAACGCGCAGAACGCTCTGCCAAGTTCGACGCAGAACTGCGCAGCGCGGGCCGCCCGCCCCGCTCTCAGCCCGGTTTCACTGCCACTGATACCAATGAGCAGGCAGCGGGTGAGCATCGCGCCCTAGAGCAGTACGTTCGCTTTGGTAACGTGTCTGAGGAAAATCGTTCGTTCCTTCGCCCCGCTGGTATCGAGCAGCGCGATTTGGGAACCGGCGCGGTTGCCGGAAACATCACGGGCGGTTCGCAACTCATCGCGCAGTCGTTTTATCCGCTGTTGACTTCTGCTCAGAAGTCTTGGGGTGCTCTGACTACCATTCTGAACGTCAAGAAAACCGACAATGGTTCGCCCATGAAGGTTGCTCTTGAGAATGACACTACGAACATCCTCGCGGTGATTGGTGAGAGCGTTGCAACGTCTGAGGCAGATCCGACTCTGACGGGTATCACGTCTTCGACGGACTTCTGTTCTACGGGGGTTGTGAAGGTGTCGCTCGCGGAACTTCAAGACAGCGCGTTCGACATTGACCAATTTATTCGCGATGCGTTTGGTAAGCGTTACTGGCGCGGCGTTACCAGCATGATTTCTGGTGGTTCGTCCACCGGCAACGTGCAGAGCATCGTGACGAGTGCAACGGTCGGCGCAACTTCGGCTGCTCCCACGGCAATCAGCTATGGCGATTTCGTTAGCATCTACGGTGCTCTCGATCCTGCGTATATCGACAATGCGTCTTGGGTCTTCAATTCGACTACCCGCGCTGCCCTCATGGGTGTTGTTGATACTTTGGGAAGACCTCTTTTTCAGCCCAGCCCCAACGCGGGCGCATTTGACATGCTTTTGGGCCGCCCCGTGGTCCTGAATCAATTTGCTCCAAGCATCGCTGCCACTAACAAGGCCGTCTTGTTCGGCGATTTCTCTAGTGGTTATACGTTCCGACAGGTCCAGGGTGATCTTTCGATTCTGCGACTGAATGAGCGTTACGCCGATACTGGCGAAGTGGGTTTCATCGGGTACGCTCGCATTGGTGGTTTTGCCACGGATGCCGGGACTCATCCGATTGTTGCACTTCAACAGCACGCTTAACAACTAGGAATCGGGCTGCCTTGTGTAATGCAGGGCAGCCCTTTTCGTTTGGGATATATGAAGAAAATCAAAGTCAAGATTATCAATACGAGAGACCGCGAAGGCAGTTTGCCAGCGGGTGCAATCATCGATATGCCGGAACTCACAGCCCGCGTGTGGATTAAGCAAGGGCTTGCAATCGAAGTCCAGGGCGACACACCAAAGCGTGAATACGCAGTCAGACAAGCAACTGAGAACGCGATGCTATAAGGGGAAACGATGAACGAATTTGATGCAGAAGGACGCCCGCTGTTGCTAAGTGTCCGTGTCCTCAAAAGCACAACGGCAGAGGGCCTTGAATTAGAAGCAGGCCAAGTGGTGAGGATCTTGCTTCGAGTCGCTCTCAAACTTATGAAACTGGGAATCGTCGAACGGAAGAATCCGCAGAAATCCAAGCATAGGTAAAACCCAATACAAGGGGAGCAATGCAGGAACCATATTTAGATGTAAACGGAAGGCCGTTGTTGATTAGTTGTCACATTCTCAAGACTACAAGAGCACAGGGCCTGATGTTAGAAGCAGGCAAGGTAATGAGCATCCAGCTTAGAATCGCCTTGGCTTTGATTAGGCTTGGTTATGTTGAACGGAAGTACCCCAAGCGTGGAAAACCGGGCAGCCGTCGAAGGCGAGAACGTGCAGCGAGAATTCTAGCAAGCCAAGCAAGCCCCGCAATTATTATCGAAGAGGTAGAGAATGCCAGCACGTAGAAAATCGTTAGCAACCTTGCAACTCTCGGGCAGCACAAAAGCGCACCCAGGCCGGTACAAAGATCGAACAAATTTGGAACCCTGTCCAAGCGGAATCGGCCTGCCCCCGTCTCACGTCTCTTTGGCAAGAAAACGGATATGGGCCGAAATCGTGCAATCTCTTCCTGAAGGCCACTTGCAATCGGCTGACCGTGCGTTGCTTGAGGTTGTGACGTTCTTAATGTCCAGGATGCGGAATCGGCGCGTCTCTGTGACTAAGGGAGAGATAACCCTGCTCATAAACGCACTATCCAAGCTGGGGCTTACGCCAACAGACCGTCAGAGGGTAGTGATCCCGGTAAAGCCCAAGGCTAACGTGTACAGCGCATGGGATGATCTTTAGAATTCGAGAAACAAAACTGCCCCTTGTCCTTAATCGGATGAGGGGCCTTTTGTTGTTTGCCTATTGCTGGGGTCGTTGTGTTCAGATTTCGTAAAAACGTGAGGATGGTTTTTCTGCACCATATTGGAAAATGGCCGATCTTCCGAACCAAGAAATATCTCTCATCCAGTGCATAGTAGCGGGCGTTAGCGAACCATTTCAGATGGTTCCAGACGCCCTCACATTGGCAGGGACTGTCACAACAAATCGGATGGCCACAAGGACATTCAGCCATGACTAAATCCTTGGATACTGGTTCACCGCAAGCGCCGCAGATGACGTAAACAGGGAGTTCAATCTCAAGAGAGTTCTGCATAGTTCTCCTTTTCAGATGGACTTTCTTAATTTGAGCGATACTACGCTTCGAGAAATAACGTGTCAACTGGTTTATTTTCAACAACATAGAAAAGTATGTTTCCCCGCAAGGAAAGGATTATTTGACTCAGGGTCGCATAAAAGGAATAGGGCAGGAACAAGCCCTGTAAGCCCGTCCTGCCCCTTGTGTGGTCGTGGTGAGTGGTTGGCCGCACTGCGAACCCCGGCGCGTCAGAGGCTTCGATACGCCGCGTCTACCCTCTGTGAGTGTGGCAGGGTTTGCTGCATAAGACTCGCGATTTCTTTTGCGCCAGCAATGTTGTGTTGTTTGGGGTCTGCCTGTATCACTCTAATGCGCTCCAGGAGAGCACCAATCGCAGTCTCATTCTCTGCGACTACTTTTGAAAACCTATCGAAATTTTGAATCGTAATCGTTTTGATTTCAGTCATGCCCTGAAGCCTATTCCCCCCGACACACAAGGCGCAATCCAGGCGGCGGGTGACGGGTCCAAGACGGCGGGCTGGTGCGTTCTGGCGGGTGCGCCAATCGGGGCAGAGTATCCCCGGAAGTATCACCAAGAAAGAATCCCAAGGAATGAGCCCTCAGAAATCCTCATGGATTCTGGTGATACTTCTAGGGATACTTTGTTCCCTACATTGGTGCGACTCAGGGGGTCTCGGTGCGACAAGAGATGCAACTGTAAGTCTCTTAAATACAACAGATACAGACATAACTCCGTCTGGACTCAGGGACATACAATTCCGTCAGAATAGGACTTAAAATCCGCAGACCGCAAGGTCGTGGGGGTTCAAGTCCCCCTCCGGGCACCAACAAAATAAAGGAGTTATTGGGAAATGGCCGCCTCGTCGAAGGTGGTCATTTTGGTTTGATGGCTGTTTTGATGGCTGTCCGTTTCCAACCTTTCTGCGTTTCGGTGCGATTCTTTGCGCGCTTTGACAATCGCCGCAAGTTACATATTCAAACCAAGCCATCTACCGCATTCGCGTTTTCGTTGACAGCTTCAAGCGCATGTTCGCGGAATGCCGGGAACTGTTGCAACACCCCCAGCGTCTCAAGGCAAGCCCGGTCAGACTCGCTGAGTTCGGCTCCCTGCGGATCGTTCGGGTGAGCATCGAGTTCGTGCTCCAGCAGGTTCGCAACATACAGGGCTACGGAGATGTCAATGCCGGAGTGGGGAATGCGAGTGGGATGGTGATGGTGGGCAATTGCCTCAACCGCCAGTCTGTTTATGCCCCACAATCCTAATAGGTATGCTCCTATCTCGGCGTGCGAGATTCCAAGCAGTTGCTCTTCGGCTTCGACTTGTCCGCAGCCGCGCTCCTGCATAAGTGACAGTGCAGCACAGAACTGATCAGGCATTTTGCTGGCCAACACCAGCTTTCCGACATCATGGAGCAGCGCGGCCATGACGGTGACGTCGCAAACTGTTTTGTCGAGCGGAAGCGTGCGGGCGATAAGGGCTACGTGTCGAGAGCTCTGCTGCATGGTTTCGCAAAAGGCTTTTGGAATGCGAGGGTCCGGTTTGAAAATGCTGAATGTATCGGAAGACAGCGCCAGATTTTGTATCGTATCCATCCCCAAAAAGGCGACAGCGCTCTGAAGACTGGTGGCCCTCTGCGCCAACCCAAAAAAGCCGCTGTTGACGAGTTGCAAGACCTTCGCCGACATCGCGACGTCCTGTTCAATTATGTCGGCCACATTCACCATGGAGGCATTCGGGTCATGCACCGTTCGAGTCAAGGCCTCATATGTCTTTGAAAGGGAGGGCAGTTGACCGATCGTTCCAATGATGCGCCGGATTTCCGGAGTGCAGAAAATGTCTTGCAGGGTGCAGACACGCTCAATCGTTGCCTGCAGTTCGGGTCCTTTGCATGGCTTGCTGAGAACGCGATAGGCCACGCCAATGGCTCGAGTCGCGAGCTTCTCCTCCGCATATCCGGAGAGAATAAGCCGCGCCGTGGACGGGTACCGGTCCCGAATGAGGCCCAGCAGCGTAGCTCCATCCATGCCTGGCATCCGCATGTCGGAGATGACAACGTCAAATCTGCCTGCCTCGCAGGCTCGCAGCGCCGCTTCGCCGCCGATTGCAAATTGCATGTCCCAGCGTTTTCGATCGGTATGGAGCAGACGCCGAATGCCGTCGAGAATATTGCTATCATCATCCACAAACAGAATGCGTTTCACGCGGCCACCGCCTTGGTGGCAAGAGACTTGCCATCGTGAGGAAGATGAATCACGAAGGTCGTGCCTTTACCCGTCTCCGTTTCAAAGTGAATGGTTCCACCGTGTTTATCGACCACGACCGAGCGTGCAATTGCCAACCCCTGCCCGGTTCCCTTGCCGATTTCCTTGGTAGTGAAGAATGGATCGAAGATCCGGGTTCGTACTCCTTCCGGGATACCCGAACCCGTATCCTGGACTCGAATTTCGGCCCATTCCAGGCAGTTCCTGGTTTGTATCTTGATCTTTCCCTTTTCGAAGCCTCCATCGCGAACAACGTTGGCAATCGCATGCGTCGCATTGACGATCAGATTTAGAATCACCTGGTTGAATTCGCCAGCCTGGCAAGGGATCAAAGGCAATGACGGGTCAAAATCGGTTTCCATATCGGCCACATATTTCCACTCGTTCCGCGCCACGGTAATCGTGCTATTGATCGCGTGGTTCAAATCCACCAGAACCTTTTCTTTTGTGCCCGGATGAGAAAACTCTTTCATGGCGCTTACCAGGGTTGACACGCGCGTGACGCCTTCCAATGTCTGATCGATGGCCTTGGGGATTTCATCCAGCAGATAGCCCGCGTCGGCTTGTTCCACCGCAGCCGAGATTTCCTGGATCGTATCGCCAGACAGAGTGCTGTTCTGGGCCGCCTGCAACAGCCGCTCATAGCTGGCCACAAGGTTCTTGAGGTCCAGAAAAGCGTCCTTCAAGAAGCGCACGTTGTCCCCGATGTATTGAGTCGGCGTATTGATCTCATGTGCTATTCCGGCGGCAAGCTGGCCTACCGATTCCAGCTTTTGTGCCTGAAGAAGCTGCTCTCGCAGCAGGTTACGTTCCGTGATGTCTTCGCACATGCCTTCATAGCGGACGACAACGCCGTCTTGCCGAATGGCTCGAACGCTCATGTTGGTCCATATCTTGCTTCCATCTTTGCGATAGGCCTCGCACTCAAAGTTCAGCACTCCACCTAGTTTTCCAACTGAATCCATGAACTCTGTGCGGCGTTCGCGGACGACGTAGAACTGCCGGGGAATGTCGGTAACGCTCGCGATCATCTCTTCCGGGGAATCGTAACCGTAAGTGGAGGCCATGGAGTTGTTCACGCTTAGGAAGCGGCCTTCAGGCAAGCTCTGAAATATACCGATGATGGCATTGTCAAAAATTCCGCGATATTTCAGCTCGGCCTCGCGAAGTGCGTCCTCTGATTTTTTGCGCGCGCTTATGTCCCGGCCTACGCCTGCGATGCCGGTTATCGTGCCATTGCTATCTCGCAGCGGCACTTTTGTCGAAAGAACGTAGGTCTCGTTTCCTGCTTCGTCACGTCTTTTTTCCTCGTGATTGTAGAGAGGCTGCCCTGAACGAACCACGCTCTGCTCGTTTTCATAGAAGCTGTTGGCCATTTCGCGCGGGTAGAAATCGAAATCGGTTTTCCCTTGCAGCTCTTCCGGCCTCTGCACTCCGACTACCCGCGCCAAATAAGAATTGGCCACCACGAACCTGCTCTCGGTGTCTTTCACATACATGAAGTCGGGGATGTTGTCGATAAGGGCGCGCAGCATCTTCCGTTCGCCGTCCTGCACCAAATGGGTCTCGCGAAGTATTTCATCTTCCTGTCCTCGAACCGTGGCGCTGATCAACGAGCGGACAGTAAAGAACAATGCGACGATTACACCGACGAGTACAACAGCCTGGAGCATTCCCTGAATCATCAGCAGCCTGTCGATCAAGGCAAGTTCGGACCTGAAGTCGCCCGCCAAGTCGCTCTGCAGCGCATCCAATGCGGTCTCAAGCACATTATTTTCGTGCGACAAATACGCCAATTCTTCTTGTTTTGGCGGAATGCTGTCAGCCTCAATGGCCGCCGTGTAACCGATCTCGGACCGCGTCCGCAATTGGGTAGCACGGCCAATCAGAGAGACAATCTGCTGATGCCGCTCGGAGTTGAACGCCATGAACGCGGCGGCGCTGTCGAGCGACGACAGCACCGTCGCAGCCTCCCGGCTGGCAACTGTGAGTTCTGTTTTGTCGTTCATCACAACGGCGTTGCTATAGTCGCGATTCATTCTCCCGAACGCGGCGCCTGCTCGTTGACTCTTGAGCGCCGCTGGATAGATAGACTGGGATAATATCCGAACGTGACTTCGTACCGTAAATGCGGTCCACTGCATGGTTGCCAGCAGCCCGATCACGCCAAGCACAGTGACAATCATGCTGTTTTTCATCGACCCGGACAATGAAATCCGGAACGTAGGGACACTGCGCTGCATAGCTTGTTTTCCTTTCGGCCACGCTTGAAATGCCGAATGAATTCCCAGATTCGAGACCGTGGAGATGGTTGCATCGACTATGCAATTGTGGAAGGCCAAGCGCCGCTGACGCGCGATTGTCAATCGGGCCTTCTGCTCCAAATCACGAGTCATATCGGCATAAGCCTCAGTCTGATTCAAGACCTGGGCAAGGCCAGCGTCGCGGCGCATGCGGGGAGATGCGGTAAGTGCCTGATTCGTCGCGTGCGCTTGTGCCAGGCAGATTTGCGCGGCCGCTGCATGTTTGCCCTATCGCGGCCGTGCATGAACGGGGCGCGCGAAGGCGTCGAAGAGTTGGATTCGCCGTCAGAGCCGAATTCGCAGCAGGCTTTCAGGCACACAATTGTGCGGCGCTGCGCTGAAGAGTGAAACCACCACAATTCACGGGTTCGGACTGATGCGCACGGAATTCGTTCGCAACGCCTTCGGCCCAGGTAGTATTCGCAGGCCCTGGAAGCACTTAGCCCAAGGACTTCGTCGCTTGGAGACAATATGCCGATAGAGGCACATGCGTTTCTAGCTCATGGAGCACTTGATGGACAAGATTCTCTTCGTAGATGACGAGGTTGCGGTACTGAACGGCTACGAGCGATTGTTGCACCGGGAGTTCGAGGTGAGCATAGCTTTGGGTGGGGAACAGGGATTGGCTTCGATCCGTGGAAATGGCCCATACGCCGTCGTTATCTCCGATATGCGAATGCCAGGCATGAACGGCGCGCAATTCCTTTCGCAGGTACGGCAGAAGGCACCCGATACAGTGAGAATGCTGCTCACCGGTTACGCGGATCTAAACGCCGCGATGGATGCGGTCAACCAAGGCAACATCTTCCGCTTTCTCACAAAGCCATGTGAAAAGGAGATTCTGGTCAAGGCTGTGACCACCGGGATAGAACAGTACCGTTTGGTCAGGATTGAAAAAGAACTTCTCGAAAAGACGGTGATGGGATGCATCAAGGTCCTGACAGATGTTTTGAGCGCTGCCAGTCCAGAGGCCTTCGGAAAATCCAGGCGCATCGCGCACTATGTCCACCAACTCGTTCTCAAGTTCAACTTGACCTCTACCTGGCGCTTCGATGCGGCGGCTACATTATCTCAGCTTGGCTGCATCACTCTGGATAACGATCTCATACAACAAGCCTATACTGACACCAAAATGTCGCCTGAAGACCAGGCCCGGTTCAATGCTCATCCTCAAGCCGGGATGGATCTTCTAGCGTGCATTCCAAGGCTCGAACCCATCGCCTGGATGATCGGCCAACAACTCACCAAGAAAATCCCAGACGTTGTCCCAGGGGTACCGGAACCATCCGCGCAAGACATTGTGCTCGGGGCAAAGATCCTGAAGCTCGCGCTTGCTTTTGACGACCTCAGGATGAAACAGCTATCGATTGAGGATGCCATTGGCCTCCTTCAGATCCGGCGCAGTGAATTTGGACAGGATCTCATCGACGGTCTGGAAGACATCGTGCCTCCTATCGCCAGGAAGGCGTTGCGCAAGGTCTCTTCTTTGAAACTGGCGGTTGGGATGATCGTGGAAGAGGAGATTAGGACCAAGGAGGGCATGTTGCTAGTGGCCAAAGCTCAGGAAATTACACCCGCTCTTTTAATCAAACTCGAAAATCGCGCGAAGGCGGGACAACTCGAGAAGGAGATCATGGTACTCGCCCCGGTGTAGATCCAGCCACAGGCATTTGTTCTCTGCCTCGGCATCGTTTGCATCGCGATGCCAGTGCTTTGGCCGGTATGCCTCGCCGGAGCCGGCCTCTATCGCCTGCAACGTGATCATCCAGGCGCGCCACGCGGCATACTTCGCGGATGGAGCGGTTTCGCAAGAGAGAGCAAATGCGCTTCCAACCGGATGTGCTCATCGCGCAAATGTACCGATAATCGGCTACATGAATGTGATTGCAGAAGCGAGAGACTGATATTCGGCTGGCCGCATTTTTCATTTCAAAGATCACGGATGCGACATCTGAAATAAAGTGCGCTATGATGTGAGATAGATCACGTTTGCTTTTTACGGAGCAACTCGCGATAGAATCTACATCACGGCAATGAGATTGTTCGCCAAATCCGTCGCCTTGGCACTCAGCATTCTGCTGTGGGCGATTCCTGTGCTCCCGGAGATCCCATGCGCTGGCATCAGCCGCTCCGCGAATCACGGTGCAAAGTGCTGTAAGGGCATGAGGATGGGCAAATCTGCGATGAATGCGCCGGCGGCGATGGTGTTCGCCCTGACTCCGATGGAGTCTTCCGCGCCCCAGTGCAACTGCCTTGCAACCCGTGAAGTATCGGCGCCGGTGATGATCCAGCGGGCGCAGAAACTCGCGGCGCCAGTTGCATCCTCGGTGGATTTCGCATTACTTCTGCCCGATCTTGCGCAATTTGTGCCGGAGGGTTATCGAACGCCGCCTCTTCGTGCCTTCAGTTGCAACTCCCAGTCCGTCCTCTGCACTTTCCAGATCTGATCGCTCTCTCGATAGAAAAACTGCGGCTCCCGCAAGGGATCCGCTGCCCCTTTCTCTAATCAATCGAGGAGCAAACCATGAAATATACATGGCTATACATCCTATTGGCGGCATATTTGGCAACGCCGGGACTGGCGCAGCAAGGCAACGCCGCGCCGCCAGCAGACGGCAATCGGATCCCTGCTGATGCGCAGGTGCTTCGTCTGGACGATGTTGTTCGCGAAGCGCTCGAAAAAAGCCCGGAGGCGGAAAGCGCCTGGCACGCGATCAAGGCGCTGCAGCATCGCATTGCCCCAGCCGAAGCCCTGCCCGATCCGACGGTTGCAGTGGGATGGGCGGGCAATCCAGCGCCCTTCAGCGTCATGGCGCGCGATGCGTCCAGCTATCGTGGCGTGACGGTCTCTGAGCAATTTCCCTATCCCGGCAAACGGAAGCTGCAAGGGGCCATTGCGGGCAAGGATGTGGAAGCTGCGCAAGCCAATTATGAGGCGATTCGCCGCCGCATCACGGCCGAAGTCAAGGCCGCCTATTACGAATACTTCTACGACGGCAAAGCCCTGCAAACCGCCAATCGTAACAAGGCGACGCTTGAGGAGCTGGCGCAGATTGCCGCAGCCCAGTATCGCGCAGGCAAGGCGACGCAACCCGATGTCCTGCGCGCCCAGGTCGAGGTTTCGCTGATGCTGGAGAAGATCATTGTGCTGGAGGCGCAGCGCTCCGCGGCGCAGGCCCAACTCAATGCGCAGATGCAGCGCGCTCCCGAGTCGCCTCTGCCGCCCGCCGAAGAAGCTCAGCCAGTTGCAATGACCTCTTCGCTCGATCAGCTCTACGCGCTTGCCGCGGAAAACGATGCCGATGCCGAAGGCGATCAAAAGCAGATCGAACGCAACCGGCTGGCCGTGACGCTGGCCGAGAAGCAGATCCGCCCCGATCTTGGCGTCAGCTATATGTTTCAGCAGCGCGCGGATCAGCCGGATATGAACGGACTCACCTTCAGCGTAAACCTGCCCGTCTTTTACAAATCGAAGCAGCGTCAGGCAATCAGCGAGGCGAGCGAGAACCTGATCAGCGCCGAAAAGACGCGCGATGGGCGCTTGAATCAAGTTCGCCTCGCCGTGCGGCAGCAGTACGTGACGGCCAAGGCGGCGGAAAAGCTGATGAGCCTCTATTCAAAGGGCGTGGTTCCGCAGAGCTCACTGGCGCTGGAGTCGTCGATGGCATCGTATCAAACCGGCAAAATCGCCATTCAGCCGGTCATCGAGAACATCACCACTCTGCTCGATTATGAGACCGACTATTATCGCCAGCTAGCAGACTATCAAACCGCCCTGGCTCGCATTGAGAGCCTGACGGGAGAGCTTGACCAAGGCCTTCCAGGCGCCACTGAGCCTGCCATACAGCTCGTCCCGAAGGAGAAGTGACCATGCATCAGAATGCACCCACAGATCAAGGAAGCCGCTCTGTTGGCCTCATCAAGAAGGGAATTGTCCTGGTGCTGCTCGGTATCGCATTGGGAGCGGTCTATCTTGCCGCCACGCATCGCTGGCCATTTGCGCAGCGTGCGGCGCAACATGCCTCAGCGAAGAGCAACGTCCTCTATTGGTACGATGCGATGAATCCGCAGAATCACTACAACAAGCCTGGCAAGGCTCCGGATGGCATGGATCTTGTGCCGATGATGGCCGCGTCGCAGCCCCAGTCGAGCGCCGCAACTTCCCCGGCTCAACTGCCGCAGGGCGCAATCGTCGTACCCATAGAGAAGCAAACCCTGGCCGGAGTGCGCACCGCATTGGTGGAGCGCAAGGCCCTGGCTCGCGAGGTTCATACCACCGCCGAGATCGTCGCCGATGAAAACAGAATCTCTCACGTGCACGTGAAGGTTTCAGGATTCATTGATCGAGTTTATGTCAGTTCCATTGCCCAGTTCGTACGCAAGGGGCAGCCGCTCTTCACCTTTTACAGTCCGGATCTGGTGGCCACTGAAGATGAGTATTTGATTGCCAAGCGCGGCGACAGAACGCTGGGCAGCGCGCCCTTCAAAGAGATCGCGCAAGGCGCGCAATCCCTGCTTGAATCCGCGCGCCAGCGGCTTCGCTATTGGGATATTACCGAGGAGCAGATCCGTCAGATCGATCAAAGCGGCAAGGCCATCCACACGCTTACGGTCTCTTCGCCGGTCAGCGGATTCGTCACTGATCGCAAGGCCTATCCGCAGGCTTCGATCACGCCTGACACCGAGATCTATACAATCTCCGATCTGTCGAGTGTCTGGGCTCTGGCCGACATTTATGAAAACGAAGTACCCTATGTTCGCGTTGGCCAGCGCGTTACTTTTGCTTTGAGTTACTATCCCGGCAAGACTTACTCGGGAAATATCTCCTTCATCTATCCCACGGTCGATCCGCAAACGCGCACCGTCAAGGTTCGCGTGCAGTTGGCTAATTCCGGCTACATTCTCAAGCCGCAAATGTTCGCCGACGCAGAGGTGCATGTGAATTACGGCACGCAGATCGCGGTGCCGCGCGAGGCCGTGGTTGATTCCGGCACAGAGCAGCAGGTTTTTGTGGAGCAGGGCGGAGGCGTCTTTGTGCCGCGCAAGGTTACTCTGGGCCCCACAGTTGACGATCAGGTTGTGATTCTTTCCGGATTGAAGGCGGGCGAAACTGTCGTGACTTCAGGAAACTTCCTCATTGATTCCGAGAGCCGCCTCAAAGGCGCGCAGAACCCTGCACAGCACTGAGGAGAGGCGTCATGATTAACAGAATCATCGAATTCAGCGACAAGAACAGATACCTGGTCCTGCTGCTCGCGGTGGTTGCCATTCTGCTCGGCTGGCGCTCCATGCGCGAAACCAGGCTGGATGCAATTCCCGACCTCTCCGAAACGCAGGTGATCGTCTACGCCAAGTGGGATCGCAGCCCGGAAATCATGGAAGATCAGGTCGCTTACCCCATCGCCTCGGCCTTGCTGGGATTGCCCAAGGTCAAGGACGTGCGCGCTTACTCCGACTTTGGATACTCCTACATCTATATCGTCTTCGACGAAGGCACCGACATTTATTGGGCGCGCTCGCGCACGCTGGAGTACATGAATGCGATCACGCAGAGGCTGCCCAAGGGCGTGAACGTCGAACTGGCCAAGGACGTCACCGCTGTGGGATGGATCTATCAGTATGCGCTGGTCGATACCACTGGCCGTTACAGCATCGAGCAACTGCGTTCCTATCAGGACTGGTATATGCGCTATGCGCTGCAAACGGTTCCTGGCGTGGCCGAGGTTGCGCCCGTGGGCGGTTTCGTGCGCCAGTATCAGGTGAACGTCGATCCAAACAAATTGCTCGCCTACAGAATTCCCATCCAAACCGTCAGTGACGCCGTGCAGAAATCGAACAACGATGTGGGAGGACGGCTGGTCGAGTTCACCGGGCGCGAATATATGGTGCGTGGGCGCGGCTATATTCGCTCCATCGACGACATCAACAATATCGTCGTCTCTTACAATGCGCAGACTGGTACGCCGGTGTTGGTGCGCGACGTAGCCACCGTCGCCTTTGGACCCGATCTGCGCCGCGGCGTTGCCGACCTCGACGGCAAAGGCGAGGCGGTAGGCGGTGTCGTCATCATGCGCTTCGGCGAGAACGCCGAGAAGGTGATTGAACGAACCAAGGAGAAGATCAAGGAGATTGAACCGACGCAGCCCGCCGGCGTAAAAATCGTTCCTACTTATGATCGCTCGGAACTGATCGATCGCGCGGTTGAGAATCTGAAGCACACGTTGATTGAAGAACTGGTCATTGTCAGCATCATCGTACTGATCTTTCTCTGGCACTTGCGCAGCGCGCTGGTTCCGATCGTGATTATTCCCGTCACGGTGATTCTGGCTTTCATTCCCATACAACTGTCGGGAATGACGGCCAACATCATGTCTCTGGGCGGCATCGCTGTAGCCATAGGAGCGCTCGTCGATGCTTCCATTGTCCTCGTCGAGCAGACACACAAAAAGCTGGAGCAGTGGCAGGCGGCAGGCCGGCCAGGTCCTTCCCATGCCGTTGTGCTGGCAGCTGTGAAGGAGGTCGCCGGGCCGAGCTTCTTTGCGCTGCTGGTCATTGCGGTGGGCTTTATTCCCGTCTTCACCCTCGAAGGGCAGGAGGGCCGCCTTTTCAAGCCGCTCGCCTTCACCAAGAACTTCTCCATGGCGATTGCCGCGCTGCTCTCAATTACGCTGGCGCCAGCACTGCTCCGCATTCTTTTTTCGCACATCGACGAGCTTCACTTCCGCCCGCGCTGGCTGGCCAGAATCGTCAACGCGGTCTATGTCGGCAAGATCCACAGCGAGGAAGAGCATCCCATCAGCCGCCCAATGATGAAGCTCTATCATCCGGTGGTTGAATTCGTTCTCGATCATCGCTTGCTCACGGTCTCTTTGGCGCTGCTGGCGATGGCCCTCACCATCCCGGTCTACTTCAAGCTTGGCTCGGAGTTCATGCCGTCGCTCGATGAAGGAACGCTGCTCTATATGCCCTCGACGCTGCCTGGCATCTCGGTCGCCGAGGCGACGCGGCTGCTCGAAGAGCAAGACAAGATACTGAGCGGCTTTCCCGAAGTGGAGAGAGTCTTCGGCAAGGCGGGACGGGCCGAGAGCGCCACAGATCCCGCGCCCTACTCGATGATGGAAACGACCGTCGTGCTCAAGACGCAAGATCAATGGCCCAGGCTGGAGCGCTGGTACACGAAGCGAATGCCGCGATGGAGCTGGCCCGCGTTGCGAACGATCTGGCCCGACCACATCAGCACGCAAGAGCTGATTTACGGTCCGGGAGGAATGAATGAGGCCTTGCAGATTCCCGGCGTCTCGAACGCCTGGACGATGCCCATCAAAGCGCGCACCGATATGCTTTCCACCGGCATTCGCACTCCGCTCGGCATCAAAGTGCAAGGGGCCGATCTCGATCAGATCCAGCAGATCGGCGCGCAGATCGAAAATGCTTTGAAGAATGTGCCTGGCACTGCCAGCGCTTTTGCCGAACGCACCAGCGGCGGATTCTTTCTCGACTTCGATCTCAAGCGCGATCAGTTGGCTCGCTATGGGCTGACGATTGACGATGCGGAGAATGTTGTGACGTCGGCAATTGGCGGCGACGCGATGACCACAACCATCGAGGGCCGGGAGCGCTATACGGTCAATGTGCGCTATCTGCGCGACTATCGCAGCGACATTGACTCTCTGCGGCGCGTGCTGGTGGCCACTCCCTCCGGAGCGCAGATCCCGCTCGGCGAGATTGCCGATATTCGCATGAAGAGCGGTCCGGGAATGATTCGCGACGAAAACGGCCGGCTGAGCGGCTATGTTTACGTCGATGTTACAGGGCGCGATATTGGCAGTTATCTGAAGGATGCAAAGAAGGCCGTCGCCGAGAATGTGAAGGCTCCGACCGGTTACCAGCTTATCTGGAGCGGACAATACGAATTCATGCAAAGAGTGGCGGAACGGCTGAAGCTAGTGGTGCCGATCACGCTCTCTATTGTGCTGCTGCTGCTCTACTTCAATACTGGCTCGGCGGTAAAGACCGCGATTATCCTGCTGGCCGTACCTTTCTCGGCAATCGGCGCGGTGTGGATGCTCTATCTGCTGCACTACAACATGAGCATCGCCGTGTGGGTTGGCCTGATCGCGCTGCTCGGCGTCGATGCTGAAACCGCCGTCTTCATGCTGCTCTATCTGGACCTGGCCTATAACGAAGCACTTCAGAATGGCGGTATTCACGGATGGGATGATCTGCGCGAGGCAATCGTGCATGGCGCGGTAAAGCGGCTGCGCCCCAAGGTGATGACGGTTGCCTGCATGGTCTTCGGATTGCTGCCCATCATGTGGTCGGCAGGCACGGGCGCAGATGTAATGAAACGCATTGCCGCGCCGATGTTGGGCGGCATTCTCACTTCATTCCTGATGGAGTTGGTGGTTTATCCCCCCATCTTTGCCATCTGGAAATGGAATTGGGAGGTCAAGCCGGCTCAGAAACGCTTGATGCAGGCGACTGAGACCAACCTTTCATCCTGATTTTCCGTGCGGAGTTCAGCCTGCTCTGCGCACGACTTAAACCTGCAAGTCAACCACCAAGCTCTCAAGGAGAAAAACAATGAAGACTCATAGAATCCTCAGCGCGGTCCTGCTGCTGGCTTTGCTCATGCCTGCTTTGCAACTCGCCAACGCGGCTGCACAATCTTTCACCGGAGTTATCAGCGACTCGATGTGCGCGAAGAAGCACATGATGGCTGGCAAGACCGATGCCCAGTGCACCGAAGATTGCGTCAAGGAAGGGGCAAGCTACGTCCTGGTCTCGGGTGACAAGGTCTATACGCTCAGCGCCAAGAAGGGCCTCATTGCGCCCTTCGCAGGAAAAAAGGTGCAGGTTCAGGGGAACCTGCAGGGAACATCCATTATTGTGACAGCAATCAAGTAGCTCGCGTCAATCGCGAAAGAGGTGTTACCGCATCAGAAAGGGTTGCACCCCGCGGCCCCTTCTGATGCAATTCGACCGAGAATAGAACAGATGTACCCGAAGCGGAAGGCCGCGCATGTCCGGCTCAGAAGAACCTTTACATCGATCAACCTCACCGTTGCGCTGACCGGCGTGTTGGTTGGCCTGAAATGCGGGAGAGCAGCCTGTCTCCATTTCGTTATTTGACATGCACCCGGCCTTTCCTCGATACTGCTTTTATGTTGCACTCAAGGAATTACGGAATCGGGGCCATGGCCATGTGTATGTGTATGTGCATGGAGTGCGGACCCGTCCGTTTGGTTTCCGAGAGGCAGATGCGCTAGGCGCAACCGATCTAGAAGCCAGGCGGCCCGGGTCCGAAGAGGATTCGGGCCGTTTTGCGTATTGGAGCAGCCCGTATCCCGCCCAGTCCGCGTTCATAAACCAAAAACACATGAGCCAGAAGGAGCCCAGTAATGTCCGAAGAGAAAAAGCAGCAGTTAGCCACCCTTGCCGTTCACGCAGGCCAAGTGCCCGACCCCACCACGGGAGCCGCATCCACGCCGATCTTCCAGACCTCTTCTTATGTTTTTCATGACGCCGCTCATGCCGGACGGCTTTTCGGCCTGCAGGAGCCTGGTTACATCTATTCCCGCATCATGAACCCCACCTCCGATGTGCTGGAGCAGCGGGTGGCGGCTCTGGAAGGCGGCGCGGCGGCGCTGGCCGTGGCCTCAGGGCTGGCGGCCGAGGACCTGACTCTGAGCACGCTGGCCGATGCTGGAGACGAGATCGTTTCCACGACTTCGCTTTATGGCGGCACGTACTCTCTGCTGGCCCATACCCTTCCTAGGCGGTCAAACGTCAAGGTGCATTTTGTCGATGCGGATGACTTCAATGGCTTGGCCGCGGCCATCAACGACAAGACCAAGGCTCTTTATACCGAGACGCTGGGCAATCCAAAGCTGGATGTTTCGGATATCGAAACGCTGGCCAAGATTGCGCATGACCACAAACTGCCGCTGGTGATCGACAACACGGCGGTTTCGCCGGCGCTGGTGCGGCCCATCGAGTGGGGCGCGGACATTGTGGTTAACTCGGCCACCAAATACCTGAGCGGCCACGGCAGCGTGATTGCCGGCGTAATCGTGGATTCGGGCAAGTTCGACTGGGAAGCTTCGGGACGTTTCAAGAACTTCACGGATCCTGATCCCTCTTACCACGGGCTTTCTTATACTAAAGCCGTCTTTGGCCCGCTGGCGTTCATCTACAAGGCGCGTGTTCAGGGATTGCGCAACACTGGCGCCACGCTTTCGCCCTTCAGCTCCTGGATTGTGCTGCAAGGCATTGAGACGCTGCACCTGCGCTTGCAGCGGCACTCTGAGAATGCGCTGGCCGTGGCCAAGCATCTGGAAAAGCATCCGGGCGTGACCTGGGTCAACTATCCCGGCCTGGAGTCCAGCAAGTATCACAAGCGGGCGCTGAAGTATCTGCCCGATGGGCAGAGCGGCCTGGTCACCTTTGGCATCAAGGGCGGCCTGGATGCGGGCAGGAAGCTGATCGACACGCTGAACTCGCTGCCGGTCTTCTCGCTGCTGGCCAACATCGGCGACGTGAAGTCGCTCGTGATCCATCCGGCTTCGACCACGCATGAGCAGCTTTCGGTCGAGGAGCAGGCGTGGACCGGCATTACTCCCGAGCTGGTGCGGCTGTCGGTGGGCATCGAGGATATCCGCGATATTATCGCCGATCTGGACCAGGCGATCACGGTCGCCAACGGTGAGGTTTTCAAGGCGTAAGCACTGACTGAGGGTCATGTTGCACAATGAGAACTATGACTGAAATCCGAGCCGGAACCGGAATCTCGCCACCGGCAAAGTCTTTTCTCGATCCCACCTACGAGGGCGATTTTGTGCTCGACGAGCCCTTGCTGCTGGACTGCGGCCGCGCCATGGCCGGCATTACGCTGCATTATGCGGTGTATGGCCGGCTGAACGCGGCCAAGGACAACGCCGTGCTGGTTTGCCATGCGCTGACCGGCTCGGCGCTGGTGGGCGCCTGGTGGCCGGAAATCTTCGCGCCCGGCGCGGTTCTCTCGCTGGAACATGACTTTGTGATCTGCATCAACATGCTGGGCTCCTGCTACGGCTCGACGGGCCCCGGCTCGGTGGACCCCGAAACTGGCGAAATCTACGGGCCGGACTTTCCGCTGGTTTCCATCCGCGACAACGTGCGCGCACAGTCCAGGTTGCTGGATTCGCTGGGCATCCGGCGGCTCAGGCTGGTTCTGGGCAGTTCCATTGGCGGCATGCAGGCCCTGGATTGGGCCATCTACGACTCAAAGCGCGTAGAGCGCGCGGTCGTGATTGGAGTGACGCCGCTTTCAGCCATGGGGCTGGCGCTCAACCACTTGCAGCGCCAGGCCATTATTCACGACCCGGCGTGGGCTCTCGGCCGCTATCTGCCGCAGCGCCCTCCACGACAGGGGGTATCGCTGGCCAGGCAGATCGGCATGATCAGCTACAAGTCGGCGGAGTTGTTCGACGAGCGCTATGGCCGCAGGCCGAACCGCGTCGGGGAAGATCCGTGGAGCCTGGACAGCCAGGGCGGCGGCCTGATCGGCGGGCGCTTCGATATTGCCGGCTACCTGGATTACCAGGGGGAGCGCTTCATCGACCGGTTCGACGCCAACTCCTATCTGGCCATCATGCGCACCATGGACACCTGGGATCCGCAGCGCGGGCATAGCTCGCCGGAGGAGGCTTTTGGAGGGATTCGCGCCCGGCTCTGCTTTGTCGGCATCAGCTCCGATTGGCTGTTTCCGCCCCAGGCGGTGCGCGACTTTGCCTTTACCATTCGCGCGGCCGGAGTTCAGGTGGATTATCGGGAAATGACCAGCGCCCACGGCCACGACGCCTTTCTGGCCGAACAGGCTGAACTGGTGCGCCTGCTGCAATGACGCCGGCAAGGAGACACTGAAAGAGAAGCAAGCCCGGCGACAGCGGGCAAGGGAAGCGGTCCAGCGCACCCTTTCCGGGGTGAGCCGAGGCGCTTTGATGGGAGAAAACTTTTTTTCGCTAAACTCCGCTTGTCACGGAAGGCGGGGCTTTCTATAATCCATCCAACACCACAATGGAACCGTGGTACCATTTAGCCGTTGCCCCCTGTCTTTAGCCGCGGCGAAAAGCGGTTGAGAATTGCGGGAGCGAGCGTAAGAGCATTGATTTCCATTTTGGCAATTCCCAGGAGCACTGAATGAAGAAGTTAGTCTTAGCATCTGTGATGGCATTGGCGGGCATCAGCCTTGCTGTTGCGCCCATGCTGCGTGCCCAGGATTCGATCACCATCAAGGATCCGGCAGAGTTCAACGCTTATCAGACGGCCTCCACACAGGCCGACGCAAAGGCCAAGGCTGCGGCTCTGGAGAGCTTCTTGACGACTTATCCGCAGAGCGTCGTCAAAAATGCGGCTCTTGATCTGCTGGTCGATGCCTACTTCCTGCCCCCGCAACAGGGCGGCTTGGGCGATGCCGATAAGGCGCTCAGCGCGGCCAGCCGCCTGCTTCAGGCTGACCCCAACAACATGAAGGCCATCTACTATTCGGTTCTCATCAAGATCGGCCAGTGCGCCAAGACGTCTGACGCGCAGACCTGCGATGATGCCGCGGCGCTCGCCCACAAGGGCCTGCTTGCCGCCAAGCCGGTCGGCACCTCCGACGCCGACTGGAAGAAGCTGATCGGCGGGACCTATCCGGTCTTCCATTCGGCCATTGCATTTGACGACGCGGTCTCCAAGAAGGACTTCAGCGGGGCGGTCACCGAGTATACGGCGGAGTTGATGCTTTACACGGATGATCAGAGCAAGACCGTGGGACTGAAGGACACGCTTTTTCTCGCCCAGGCGTATGCACAGCCCGGCGCCAAGGACTTGGTGAAGGCGATCTGGTTCTATGCTCGCGCATGGGACTTTGCCCCCGCATCCTACAAGGCTGGCATTGAAAAGCAACTCGAGTATTACTACAACAAATACCACGGCGACCTGAAGGGCCTGGATGACATCAAGGCTCAGGCAGCTCTCACGACCTTCCCTCCGGGAACACTGAAGATCGACCAGGCCAAAACGCCGGCTGAGCAGATTCACGAGATTATCCTGACCACCTCCGACCTGAAGACGCTGAACCTGGGCGATAAGGAGTTCATTCTGGCCGCAGGCACAAAGGAAGATGCCGACAAGCTCTGGGCCGTTCTGAAGGACCAGGTCACGCCGGTCCCGGGAGTTGTCATTGAAGCCAGCGCCACTGTGGTCAAGGTTGCCGTGACGCAGGACGCCAAGGATGCAAAGACTCCCGACTTCATCGTCAACCTGAAGAAGCCTTTGGCCGAAAAGGAAATTCCGGCGGCTGGGGTAGTCTTTGGGATTCCGCCCGCGACCGCGCTGGTGGGAACGTATAGTTCCTACACGCAGATTCCAGCCACGGACAAGACAGCGCAATCCGCGCAGATCGTGCTGCGTGACGGAGAAATCGAAGCCGCGGTGAAGAAGCCTGCTGCTCCGGCGCACAAGCCGGCAGCCGGACACAAGGCGGCAGCAAAGTAAACGGCGGATTCGCCTGATTTGTTGATCGTACCGGCCCCCGCAAGGGCCAGGTGCGCCATCCCCTCCTCCTGGGCCATCAAGGGCAGCCTCTATCAGGCTGCCCTTTTTGTAGCTTCGCAACTTCCAGCCGAAACTACATCCAGGCAGTGATAGGCTAGTGGGGATCATGGAACAATCCAGAATTTTCTCCCTCGTCCTGGCCTTTGCCGCCATCGCAGTCGCCTGCGCTCCTGTCAAAGCTCAGACGGTACAGAATGCCTCTACGCCACAGCCTCGGCAGGTAAGCAAGGCTGCCCCGCGCCCCGCGCCTTTTGCTCTTGCCAGAGAGACTTCTGAAGCTGCCCTCGCACTCGAATTCCGCTCTTATGACAAGATGACGCCGCAGGATCGCGATCTGGCGTCGGACGCTGAATCTTCAATCGGCGAGCGTGCCGGATTTGCCGGTTTGGAGTTCAACGAGGGCAAGTGGAACTACCAGCAGATCGTCTGCTCGGCGCTGCCCAATCACCTTTTTTTGCAGTTCACGCGCAACAACGGCACGGGCGGCGCGAGCGTGTTTTCGGCGTCGATTCCGCGCGGCAACAATGGAAGCGTGCGCATTATCCCCATCCTGCGCAGTGGGTACTCGCTCTTCTCGCCCGCGCCCATCAATGCGCTGACCATTTCGGTCTTCAACCAGATTCGTGCCGAAGAGCACCCGGAAAAAGCCCCTGAATGGTTGGCGACGGGGCTATGCTACGCCGCCCTGGCGGGAGCGCATCCCCAGATCGGGCCACCGGAAGTCTCCGAGATCCAGAAGCTCCCCGCCTCCCCGCCAGGCATGTTGGCCATTCCTGCCCATGGGGGCGCCATGATCCGGTTTACCGATGTAGCCGCATCTTCTCGGCCCATGGAGTGGACCATGACCTTCGATAGCAAAGGGAAGTTGCTGAAGGCCACGCATTCGGCAGCGCCGAAATCAAAAGAGAAGGTCGTTGCGCTGAGCCCGGCTGAGGTCCAGGGAAGGCCAGTAAACAGCGAACAGCAAACAGCTAACAGCGAACAGCGGAAATGATAGCAGTCAATATGGGCGATGCCGTTCACGTGTCTGCAATCAAAACTGCCTGCTGTAAGCCGTTAGCTGTCCGCTGTACCTATTCCCCCAGCATGATGCGCTGAATGCGCGTGGCGCGGCCGGTCATCGGATCGCAGGAAACCAGCGCGGCGCAGATCTTGGGGTTTCCCTTGGCGGCCTCGAACTTGGCGGGCATTCCGGTGAGAAACTTGCGCAGCACCAGTTCCTTTTCGACGCCGATGACGCTGTCGTAAGGGCCGCTCATGCCCACATCGGTCTGGTAGGCGGTTCCACCCGGCAGCACGCGCTCGTCGGCGGTGGGAATGTGCGTGTGCGTGCCCAGTACGGCGGTCACGCGGCCATCCAGGTACCAGCCCATGGCGACCTTCTCGCTGGTGGCTTCGGCGTGGAAGTCGAGCACGATGACCTTGGCACGGATGCCGGCCACGAGCGCGTTGACGGTGTGGAAGGGGTCGTTGGTGGTGTTCATGAAGACACAGCCCTGCAGGTCGATTACCGCGTAATCCACGCCGCCCTGGGTGGTTCCCTCATAGACGCCGTAGCCCGGCAGTCCGGGCTGAAAATTCGCTGGCCGCAGCACGCGGCGCGGGCGCTCCTGGCTGTCGGCAGGCGCTGAATTCAAATAGTCGATCAGGTCGCGCTTGTCCCATGCGTGATTGCCGGTGGTCAAAACGTCTGCGCCCAGATCGAAGATCTCCTCGGCGATTTGCGGGGTCAGGCCAAATCCGCCGGCAGCGTTTTCCGCGTTGATGATGGTCAGGTCCACGGCATGGGTCTCGCGCAGATGGCCAATGTGCTCGCGCACGATCTTGCGCCCCGCGCTGCCGAAGATGTCGCCGATGAATAAAATATTCAAGCTGATTCGCGCTCCTGAGCAAGCTGACAGCATACAGCTAACAGCCGTCAGTAAAAAACTGTTAGCTGCTAGCTGTTCGCTGTCTGCTGCTTTTCCGGCCTCATCAGCGGGAAGAGAATCACGTCGCGGATGGACTTGGAGCCGGTCAGCAGCATCACCAGCCGGTCAATGCCCATGCCCTCTCCGCCGGTCGGAGGCAAGCCGTAGGAGAGCGCGCGGACGTAATCCTCGTCCATCTGATGCGCCTCGTCGTCGCCCTCAGCGCGCGCGGCCAGTTGCTGCTCGAAGCGCTTGTGCTGCTCGACCGGATCGTTCAACTCGCTGAAGGCGTTGCCCAGCTCGAAGCCGCCGCAATAAAACTCGAAGCGCTCGACCCAATCCGGATTCTTGGGGTCTTGCTTGGAAAGCGGTGAAACAACGGTAGGGTAGTCGTAGATGATGGTGGGCTGAATGAGGTGCTCTTCGGCCAGCATCTCAAAGACTGTGGCGAAGACCTTTCCGCTATAGTTCTCTAACGCCTCTTTGAGGCCCCAACTGTTTGTGTCGGCGACTCTCGATTGTTCGGAGAGAGACTTAGCCTCGCTTTCCTCGTCCGCAGTTGCAAGAAGGAGCGCCATCTGCGTCGAGAGATTCTCTTCTGACTTTCCAATGCGGGCACGAATCGACTCTACTATTGCGTCCAGCTCTTCTTTCGATTGCTCTGCGATCTTTTTGAAATGCTGCTGGAGCGAGACCACGAATTCCTCAAATCCCTCAGCGGTAGATAAGTTTTCAGCCTTCGGAACTGGATAGAGACCTTGCGGCCACCACTTAACAATCGCTTCTCGCATCGTCAGCCGTTCCCACTTGCCCAGATCAATTTCCACGCCATCGAAGTTCGTGATCGTCGTCCCGTTCACCTGCTGCGCCACAAACGCGACCAGTTCCTCGGTCAGGTCCATCATGTCTTTGTAATTCGCGTAGGCCTGATAGAACTCGATCATCGTGAACTCGGGACTGTGCTGCGTGTCGATGCCTTCGTTGCGGAAGTTGCGATTGATCTCGTAGACGCGGTCCAGACCGCCGACGACTAGCCGCTTCAGATTCAGCTCCGGGGCGATGCGCAGGTAGAGGTCCATGTCGAGCGCGTTGTGGTGGGTGATGAAGGGCTTGGCCGCCGCGCCTCCCGCGATTTGCTGCAACATCGGCGTTTCCACTTCCATGTAACCGTGCTCGTCGAAGAACTGGCGGACGGCTTTCAGCGTCTTGGAGCGCTTGACGAAGACCTCGCGGGCTTCCAGGTTGGCGAACAGATCCACGTAGCGCTGGCGGTAGCGCAGCTCGACGTCGGCGAGGCCATGAAACTTCTCCGGCAAGGCCAGCATGGCCTTCGCCAGGAAGGTCAAGGTTTCGACGTGGACGGTCAGCTCGCCGGCGCGAGTGCGGAAAAGATAGCCCGAGACGCCGATGTGGTCGCCGATGTCGAGCAATTTATAGAGCGCGAAGCCCTCGTCGCCGACGGCGTCCTTGCGCACGTAAATTTGCAGCCGCTGGCCTCCCTGCTGGAGGGTGGCGAAGCCGGCCTTGCCCTGGGCGCGGATGGCCATGATGCGCCCGGCGACGGCCACTATGACCCGCGGGGCTTCCAACGCCTCGGCCTGCGTTTCGCCCCACTTGGCGCGTATATCGGGAACGGTGTGCGTGGCCTGGAACTGGTTGGGATAGGCGGCCTGACCCAGCTTTACAATTTCGTCTAGTTTTGACTTGCGCAGATCGAAGAGATTGCGCTCAAATTCCGATTCAAACTCCATGGCTTCCTTTGCATGAACTGCGTCACGGTCAAATGTCAGTATATCGTCCGTTGCGCTGTCTGAATGACGACGAGGGCCAGTACCGGGTCAAGGC